>MTEW01001099.1_pt1 | contig 14270 bp, 17 predicted proteins | sample 1042681 | NCBI WGS metagenome assembly MTEW01 (sample SAMN06185811, study PRJNA358809) | soil metagenome | isolation source: soil biostimulated with citrate as carbon source | place: India | collected 2015-05-23
GAGTGCGGCGATGAACAGGTATCGAGACATGGCGCGTTCCTCCCGTGCCGGTGGCGATCAATCAGGCCTTGGCCGGTTCCGGCTGGGCGCCGGTGGGCTTGGGCTGCTGGGCGGATTGCGGGGCCGGTTTGCCGGCTTGAGCGGGCTTGGCCGACTCGACGTGCAGGACGATGAACTTGCCGGCGTTCTTGGAGCCGCGATCAATCTCTACGGTGACGCGGACGGTCTCCAGTACATCGAGCCCTTTGCAGGCGGCCCACACTTCGTCCAGGGCGTCTTCGGAGACCTGCATCGAGAGCAGGGAGACGCCCAGGTCTTTTTCGCCGTCCGGTTCGTCGCCGAAATAGAGTTTGATCAGGTCGACGTTGTCGAACTTCACGCGCTCGGCGCTGATGAATGCCAGTTCCATAGTGGTGCGTGCCATGTTGTGTTTCCTCGCTTAGTTGCGCGTTAGTGCGCGGGTTTACCTTTCAGCGGGCCGAGCGAGTCCACACGGGCAGATATCGCGGTTTCTGCCCAGGTGGTTGTCTCGACTTGCCGAGGTTCAGTTGTTGTCGCTGGTGCAGCGGGTTACTTCGTTAACACCAAGGGCTTTGCCCTTGTCATCCCACTCTTGCCGCCGAGGGCTCGGGAGCGCGGGGCGGTGGAGCTGCCCCACACTCACGAGCGGAGGCTATTTAGGGTGGTGGGCGTTCAAGGGTGCGCTCCGCCCGTGCTTCCGTTTGTCCGAACGGTGAGGCGTGTTCGGACAAGCCGGGAGCGCGGCCCTTGACCGGTTCGGCATCGGTGGCGTTGGCCGGATCGCCGGGGGCGCATTGCTTGGCCACGTTGGCGATGGCGGTTTCGAAGGCGTTGCCGATGGCCTGGACGCTTTCCTGTAGGCCAACCAGGGTCACGACCGTGGCGGCGATGAAACCGAACAGGAACGGGGTGACCCAGTGCCAGAGCAGGGCGACCAGATAGCGGCCAGCGCGAAAGGTGACGGTCATGCTTCCCCCTCGCGGTTTTCCGCTTCGGCCTGGGCCTGAAACTGGACGCTGAGACGAGCGATGCCCGAGCAGGCATTGCAGCCGCAGAAGTCGCCGCTGCACTTGGGGCAGGATTCGCGACCCAGGTGCTTGGCGTCGCTGTAGGGCTCGGCGTGGCCGCAGTCCTGGCAGAGGACGTAGGCGTCGGTCAGCTGGATGGGCTGTTTCATGCGCTTATCCCACCAGTTCGAACGGTTCGCGCAGCGGCACGAAGGGCGTTGGTTTGCCGCTGTCGTGCACAACGTGCCAGTACCTGGGCGGCCGGTTGCTTGGGGTGTGTTTCGCGCAGATGGAGGCAGGCGTCACCTTCCAGAGCCCATCGACCTTGCGGAGCGACACGGGGCGGCACTCGGTGCAGGGTGTGGACGGGCAGGGCGCGGGTTGAGCCATCGCGCGCAGGGACCAGCACACAGAGCAGTCGCAGTTCGCGGGGTGCGGCTGGTGCAGGTAGCGGGAGAGGTTCATAGGTCATGCCCTCACCTGGGAGGCCGGAGGCTTGGCGGATCATGCGGCAGCCCTCACACCACGGACGCGGTAGAAGTCGCGGGCGCGTTCCTGGGTGAGCCCCCAGTGGCGACCAGGGCCGGACGGTAGGTCAGCGATAACGCGCTCTATATAGGCAGCACAGTCGGCCTTGTTCGGGCCGGTGTGGACGCGGTGCCAGCGGCGTTGCTTGGTCGCGCCGTGCAAGGTGCAGGTCTCGACGACGTAGGTGGTCTTACTCATCGGCGTAATCCCCCGCGCAGAAGATGGTTTTGCCTCGGTCGAGGTCGCGGCGGATGCGGTGCAGGTTGATGACGCGGTGACGGCCGATTTTCACCGTCGGCACGGTGTAGCTTTCGATCCAGCCACGCACCACGTCTTCGCTGATTTGCTCCATGCCCAGGAGCTGAGCCAGCACGTATTTCGTGCAGAACGGTGCGTCGCGGAAATCCGTTACGCGTTGGGCGTCCCCCGAAATCGAAAGCCCCACTACACCAGACTGTTCCATGTTCTTTGCCCTATAATCCAAAGTAACACCATCAATTCACTGAAATTATTTCAGTGATCTATTGAACTGAACAATAGCCAAAAGCGCCGCTCAGTGAAATAGTTTCAGAGAATATTTTTATAACATTATGGAATCAATACAGAGTAGGGCTAGAACTTTAATTGATAAGGCGGGCTTTGACCGCCTCGTTCGGGAAGGGGCTATTGGCTACTCCCGCTGGCAAAGCGTTCGCTACAAAGACATACGCATGAGCACAGAAGAGTTAGAGGTGCTTCAATCAATCTTTCCCGAATATCGTTTATGGCTGATCAGTGGGGAAGTAACGCCAGAAGTCGGCCAAACAAGCCCTGAATATGACGAAGCGAATAAGAACTTGAGCAATCAAAGCGCGGGATAGCAATTACAAAGGAAGTATCTAGGCGCTGGTATTCACGAATTATTCGCACATAAATTTGATGAGCAAAATTTAAAATGAACATGAACATATCAGAGGCTCTTCTCCAGGACTTGGCCCCTGATACCCCTGCCCGACGTAAAAAACGAGTGGTTAGCCTATTCTGCGGCGCCGGCGGACTGGATATCGGGTTTAGCCAAAAAGGGTTTAAGGCTGAGTTTGCAGCCGACTATGACCAAGCAGCGGTCAAGACGTATAACGCAAACCACAGAGGCAAAAAAGCCGAGGTTATAGATCTATTTGAAACAAGCGCTGAAGAAGTCTACAACCGTGCGACTCGTCGCCTGAAAGGCGACCACACGATAGATGGAATAATTGGAGGGCCGCCTTGCCAAGGTTTTTCCAGAGCTAATGCCGCGAGATGTCACTCTGACCCAAGGAATCTCCTAGCTCTAAAATATGCAGATATTGTTAACGAATTCTTCACTCGCTCAAAAATTAAATTCTTCGTATTTGAAAACGTCCCCGAAATAAAAGCAAAGAAAAACGCAGATTTCCTTAAGCTACTAAGGGATTCATTATCCCTTCATTTCAATATCTACGAGCGTGAGCTGGATGCCTGGAACTACGGAGTCCCCCAAACAAGAAAGAGATACTTCATAGTTGGCATAAGCAAGGCTATTGATAACGGAAATTATCAGTTTCCGCCGATCAAGCGCGGAAAGAAGAAGCTAGTGTCGGACGCAATACTTGGCTTGCCACACCCAACTTTCTTCAATAAAGACCTTGACCCTGCTGATATTCCATTTCACCCAAACCATTGGACAATGCAGCCCCGATCAGAAAAGTTTCAAACTGGTGAAATGCCTGCTGGAGGGCGGTCGTTTATAAAACTTGAGTGGAACAAACCAAGCAGAACGGTTGCATACGGAAACAGAGAAATCCATATTCACCCAAATGGAAAACGAAGAATCAGCATTTATGAAGCAATGAGGCTGCAGAGTTTTCCAATGAATTATGAGCTGCTTGGCAACCTTAGCGAGCAAGTTAAACAAATCTCCAACGCAGTACCGCCGCCAGTGGCCGCGGCATTAGCGAAAAGCATTATAAAACATCTTAGTATCTAAGGAAGCAGCATGGAAGCCACGTCCGAGTCGAATAAAGACTCCGAAATTAGAATCAACCAAGAGCTAAACGACGCCATAACATCGGGCAAGTCAGTTACCGCAACACTTATGACTGACGAACGTGTATTTGCACGAATTACAGATGGTATTTATCGAGATCCAGCATCAGCAATTCGAGAATTGATTGCTAATTCCTATGATGCCGATGCAACAGAAGTCCGAGTAGAGACTGACTGCCCCAGGTTCTCAAAGATTTCCGTCAGAGATAATGGAAAGGGTTTAACAAAAGAAACCTTGGCCCATGTTATTTGCCATATTGGCGGCAGTCTTAAAAGAACCAAAGACGGACAGAACCATCAAATATCGAGCGAGTCCGATCCAACCAAAAGCCCTTCTGGGCGGCCTCTTATTGGTAAATTAGGCATCGGCCTGTTCTCTGTTTCACAGATTACACACCATGTAGTGATAATCACCAAGACAAAGGGTAGCAAAAAAAGAATATATTGCGACATTCTCTTAATGCCTCAATCGGAAGCGCTGCTAGAGAAAGAAGAAGGTCAAAAATTTGTAACCGGTGAAGTAACTATAAAGTTTATTGACGCCGAAGACAGCGAATCCCAAGGAACAGAGATTATCTTGCATGACCTCCGAGATCATGTAAAAGAGTCTCTTCTTTCCAAACTCACATGGACATCCCTCAGAGAAAAAAAAGAAAGAGAAGAAAACCCAGAGGAAGATACACTAGAAAGCGTTCTAGATGACGATGATTATGATGGAAGCTTTTCTGTCAAAGAACCAATTTATCACATTGGTGAAATCGATATTGAAAGCGGTACTGTACTCACGGTCGAAAACTTGCCATGGCTACACAATGACGCTCCTGATAAGAAATTCAACAAACTTATTGACCGCGTTTCGCAAATCTCGGACCCAGAGCGCGCCAAGAAAGGTCCCAGCATCCAAGAGCATCTTGACTACTACTTGCGAATGCTTTGGGCACTCAGCCTATCACTACCAATACCCTATATAGAAAAACACCCATTCGTTCTGACTTCAAAAGACACTGTTTCCATCTATCAAATAAGCAACAAGCTAAAAGGTGGATCAGCATCCGAAGTCATCATAGAGAACAACCAAACAATTGCCGAAAAATTCTCATTTAAAACGGCAGCCGAGCACCATCTTCCATTTAAAGTATATGTCGACGACATTCTACTTTACCGGCCGATAAAATTTGGAGTCACCTCAAAGCCAGATCAGCCAGCTTCAAAACCTTTGATGCTTGTAGGGAGAGCTAAGCCAGATCTATCTAGCGTCCCTGCAAAATATAGAGGGGGCGATCTTGAGTTTGAAGCGTACCTCTACTGGAACCAGAAGATTGTCCCAAAAGAACATAACGGTGTATTGATTAGAATCAATGGCGCAAGCGGGACACTATTCAAAGATAACTTCCTTGAGTACCAAATTTCAGAGCTCACAAGGCTACGCCAGATAACTGCAGAAATTTTTGTAATCAAAGGGCTAGATGCTGCGCTAAATATTGATAGAGAATCCTTTAATATCTCGCATCCGCACTACTTGATATTGAAGAACTGGCTGCACTCGGCAATGCGCCAGCTTATGAACAGACTCAAAACGCTCTCTGGCGACGCGAACAAAGAAAAGCTTGAAGAAAAGAAAGAAGAGACATTTGCCGAGCTTTCTCAAATTCTCTCACGGCATGCTGCCCATACCGGAAAGACAACCACAAAAGAAGTTATTTATACTTCAAAAAAAACCGAGCCAGACCTTCTTACTAAAATCAAGTCAACCACACATCTAGAAATAAGCGACCATATATTAGCCTCTATAGCCAAAGAGAGGCCAACAACACCTAGAGAGCGCTTCAAAAAAACTCTCAACGAGGAAAAAGCCAAATCGCTGGCAAGCATCCTAAGCCTCTACGGAATCGATGAATACCTTTCTGAAGGGGACTTTGAAAGTCTTATCTCCGCAATCTTAGAAGTAATGATCCTAGAGATTAAGAAGTAAGATATGGATATCGAGAACGAATCTTTCGAGATGGATGGCGGCTTCCTTAAAGGTGTAGCGCCAGTAAATGTAGAGCATACAGAGCTCAAATTAAAAGATGAATTTGCACCTTGGCATAAGCCACGCAAGCAGTGGATACGAGACAAGCAATGGGCGGCGATGATTGGAGCGCTTATTGACAGGCTTGGCTTACACAGATCAGGAAGATCATTAGACTACCTAAGCCTACCAGGACTTGATCTTTTAGATATTCGAGCACTTGAAGACATTTTGACCGCCAAGAAAGTCAAAATAAAATATCTCGGGCTCAATCACATCAGCGATGACGACAAGGAGTCGAGAGCCGAACAGAATCTCTCAGAGAATGAAGTGCGATCACTTGATTTTGTCGAGCAAGGAAGTCTCGTAATCTCAGAACAGTTTGAAAAAATAGCCGACAAACAGTCCATCGCCGGCGAACGGGTGCTACAAGAGCATAAAACCTTTGACGTGGTTAATATTGACCTTTGCGCATCCTTTGCAGACAAAAAGCCAGGAACGTCTTCAAGTCTATACCAAGCTATCTACAAGCTAATAATGCATCAGTCCTATTACCGCTCGGAAGACTGGTTGTTCCTTATAACCACACGCACAGATAAGAAGAAAGTCGACTTCGATGCATTAAAGGTGCTGCTAAACACCACATTTGAGACTGTTAATGAAGGCGTAATTCAAGAATTCTTGAACGAGAAAATTGGCGTAAATCTAGACAGAGCGAAGTCAAAAGAGTTCAGCCAGGATGATCTAACTACAGAGCAACATAGAGCCTGCTTTACTTCAACCTTGAGTATTTGGAAATCAACCTCACTACTTAAGGGCGAAACCAAGAGTAGCTCAAAACTTTCCCCCATCGTTGGCTACCATGTAGAATCCACTGACTCTGTCGCAGATATGGTATCGATGGCATTTTGGTGTTCTCGTTTACCCTTGGTAGCAAATGACACGAGCGGACTTTCAGGAGCATCTATTAATAAAGACGCTCAAACACCAGAACAGGTCCACAACGTCCAGGCCCGCCGTGCTTTCGAACGCTCAATGAATTGCATAGATCTAGATATTCATCTTGACAAACACCCAGATGAATACAAGGAGGCACTTGAGCGCTCAAAGACCCTGTTAAAGAAAGCACGCTACTCTCTTGAAAAATACGACGAGTGGGTCGAGCTCCAAAACCAAAGAACTCATGACATGATGGGTAGGTGACTACATCGCACGCTTTTTCTGAAAAGCTCTGGTGCAGTGAGGTTGAATGGTGGCTGGAATGCCCGACTTATGGGCGTCTCTGGCTTAGCAGGGTGCTACGTGGAGGATTCATAATGCTGATGTCCCAGGTTCAAGTCCCGGTGTAGCCACCATAAATTTCAAGGGGTTAGCGCAAGCTAACCCCTTTTTGTTTGTGCGCGAAAAGTGACTACGGCCCGGCTTTCAGTTGGAACGGGTTAGCCTCGATCCTGCCAGGGATCGGCCAGCGCTACGCCCAGTGCTTCGAAGCGGCGGATACTGCTGGCGAAGTCCTTATCGAACATGACCGAAGCCGCATCGAGCCCCCCTGTTTACGCTTGCCGTCCGGCATCCTGGCACTGCCATAAAGGATCTCCGCAACGGTGATCGAGCTGAGCTGGGCATCGACCCATGCAATCGCTTCGGGAGCAGGCTGCGCGCGCATAGGCTCGGACAGCACATTGGTATCGAGCAGGATCATCCGTCGAAGCTCGCTGCTCGGGCTTTGTCCTGGCGCGCTGGCAAATCGAGGTCTGCGCCGCCTACCGCAGCGAAGCGCGAGTGGATACGGCTACCCAGTCCGCCGTGCTTCTGATGGCGGGCAAGGGTCTGGCGAAGGATCACGCGGGCTTTTTCTTCCATCGAGCGACCATGGCCGGCTGCGACTACACGCAGTTGAGCCTTGAGCTCGTCGTCCAGGTTGCGGATGGTGATGCTGGCCATGCCGCCGGTTCCTGTGAATGCGCTGCAATCATTGATAGCAAACAAGGGCGTTACGCGCTTGTCGACGGCAGCTCTGACGAAGCGGGGGAGTGGCCAGGTGGGGTGGCCACCTTGCGGGGGAGGGCATAAGCCGTTAAATAAATCTGTCCCCTTTTGCCCCTAAGAAAAACCCCGCGCAAGCGGGGTTTTGTTATTCCAAAGACCTATTGCTGGTTTTGCTTCTTTTGATTGAGCTTGCTTTTTTGGGCTTTTTCTCGTTTTTTTCGTCTGAATCATCAATAGATTGGCGCTCAGCAAGTCCTTCCTGGCGATCTTTCTCATCTTGCTGGGCTTCATCTTGGGCTGCGCTATTAAAATCAGCGGCAGGGAGCATCCACAGACCGTGAGGACCTCTAGCCGTGAGATTAGAGATCATCTCCCGAATAGAACCGTAGAGAATTGCATATCCAGTAGCGCGGACAGCTCTGAAAAGATCAGCGCCTTTATGTTTGTCGGCGTTATAGCGCATGTAAGCAGTTGCTTTAACATCAACGCTATAAGGCAAAATTATCTCAGATTTTTGATTTTCTTGGCTGAGCACCAAGTTCAAGGTGAAGGAAAAAAATTTAGGGTCTTCCAGTTGATCGTCTGGATAAGACAAGCCTACCGAGCGAAAGAATCTAGAGCCTTTATAGTTAAATTCGACTTTTTTCAGCTCAGACGAAAATACCCCATCGAACTCAGGGTTTGCCTCAACACTGATTTTTTCGAATTCGATTTTGTCAACGGAAAGCAAAGGCGCCTTCATTGGCGACCTCCATATAAATGGGTTCGTTCCTGGGGGCGAGCATTGCCATGTCACGCATTTTTTTCATGTGCTTATGAAGATCTACGGAGTCACCGTTAAAATCGATGTCCTCAGTAACCTCGGAAAAACCAATTTCATCTTTGTATCGATCGCCAATGCAGATGTTAAGCTTTTCACCAATAGAGGCGGCAAGCATATACATGGTTTCGATTTTAAGGTTTTGGTCGCCGCGAAGCATGCGAGAAACATTGGCTTCGGAAACATCAAGTCGCTGAGCGATGTCGATGTTCTTCAATCCTTTACTAATCATTGCTCTTTTGATGTCAAAGGCAAACGCAGATCGCCAAGTAGGGCCAAAGATTTCAAGGTCTTCTTGAATCTGGCTAGCAATCTCATAGTTAGTCATGGTAAACCTCAGTTAACGGGGCCCATCAATTTAGTGTCTAAAATTGACTTTATAGTATGTTCTGCATAGGCTTTTATTTCAGGTGGAGTGTTTTGTTGGTCTTTATGTAAGGCCTCCAAAACAAAGATGAATCGTCCGCACTTGCCATTGTACGGGTAGACGTAAATTCTGTCTTTCTTGCCTTTTTTTAGTTCGTAAAGTGACTCGGTTTTGCCTTTATATTTAAAGGAGTGAGCCACTTTATAGATGACGACGGAGCCGTTAAAAAATTGGCTAAAGTCATCCAAGGTAACCGCGCGAAACAAGGCGTCGACCATCTGAAGGTAGAAGGAGCGCTTCTTGGGATCATCTACATTCTCAGCTATAGATTTAACCAGATGCGACTTATCAACGCTTTGCGCGCCTGAGAGGATCATGACTGGTGTCCACTTATCGACTCCGCCACCTGCGATAGGAGCTTTAGACGGATTGATCCCTGCCTTCTCAAGCATGAGCTTCCTTGTCAGTTTCGTTAGCTTCATCCGCACACCTTAACACGCAGGTTAACTCAAGCATGCCATCTCTTCAAGCTGGCGGCAAGGATTAAACTGCATGATATGGCTTTGTGCCAGCGCTTGGCGTATGTGAGGAGCGGCGACTACATTGACCTGATTTTCTGGAAAGAGCTGGTCTAGCCAGCATAGGGGGGCGCTGCGGCCCCGATTTATGGGGCTTTCTGGCTCGGTGGGGTGATTCGTCGCGAACTCATAATGCTGATGTCCAGGTTCAAGTCCCGGTGTAGCCACCATAAATTTCAAGGGGTTAGCGCAAGCTAACCCCTTTTTGTTTGTGCGCGAAAAATTGCGCCATATGACGCCGAGTTACGCCTTTAGCGCATTAGTCGTTCCAGCGCGTCATCCACATGCGCCTGCCATTCCCCCTGGCCCATTTCCTGGTAACCGTTGCTGCCGGCGAAGGCGCTGCCGATGACCAGGTCGGGTTCCAGTTCGCGCAGGCCGGTGATGCTGGTGGCCATGGTCTGGCGGTCTGCGGGGCTGTTGTGGCCGGCAATAAAGCCGGCCTTCCAGCTGCCGTCCGCGCTGCGGTACAGGGTGTCGCCGGTGAACAGGTAGCGCTGGCCGGTCGGGCTATGCACCAGAAAGCAGGTGCTGCCGGGGCTGTGCCCGGGAGTGGGGATCACGTCGATATTGCCGAGCAGCGTTTCGCGGTCGTCGAACAGGATGTCTGGTGTGACGAAGCGGGCGAATTCCGCCTGCTCCCTGCGGTGGCCGCCAAGCCGAGTGCCGAAGCGCTGGCGGATCTGCAGCAGCGAGTCGCCCAGTTCGTCGCGGTGGCTGAGCAATTGGTAGGCGACGCCGCCCAGCTCGCCCATCCGTTCTATCTCCTGCTGCAGGCTGGTGTTGAAGAACAGCAGGTTGCCGGCCTCGCGGGTCAGCAGGTAGGCATGGGTGGTCAGGCCCGGCATGGGGGGCTCGGTGGCGGTTTCCCAGAGGTCGTCTCGAATCTGTTGCATGGCTGGCTCCTTGGTCTTGGGAGGGATGGAGGCCAGCCTAGGACCTCAAGTTAGGTTGAGGTCAAGGGTGAGGAGGGTGGCTGAGGGGCTCGCTTGGCGGGTGTATGGCGTCGTCGGCGATAGGCGCTTTCGCCGCCGGGCGCGGCTCCCCTGCTATGGAGGAGGGGCGTGAGAGGCTTGCTGTCACCTGTAGGAGCGGATTTATCCGCGATATTCATGAAGGAATCGCGAATAACTTCGCTCTTACGGATCGTGGGCGACAGGCAAAGAAAACCCCGCCGAAGCGGGGTTTCTTTATGCGCTGACGAGGGTCAGACGTTGAAGCGGAAGTGCATCACGTCGCCGTCCTTGACGATGTAGTCCTTGCCTTCCAGGCGCCATTTGCCGGCTTCCTTGGCGCCGGCTTCGCCCTTGTAGGCGATGAAGTCGTCGTAGGCGACCACTTCGGCGCGGATAAAGCCTTTCTCGAAGTCGGTGTGGATCACGGCGGCGGCCTGCGGGGCGGTGGCGCCGACGCGCACGGTCCAGGCGCGTACTTCCTTCACCCCGGCGGTGAAGTAGGTCTGCAGGTTGAGCAGCGAGTAACCGGCGCGGATCACGCGGTTCAGGCCCGGCTCTTCCATGCCCATGGTTTCGAGGAACATCTGCATCTCTTCCAGATCGTCCAGTTCGGCGATCTCGGCCTCGATCTTGTTGCACACCGGCACGACGATGGCGCCTTCTTCCTTGGCGATGGCGTTGACCACGTCGAGGTGCGGGTTGTTCTCGAAGCCGTCTTCGGCGACGTTGGCGATGTACATCACCGGCTTGGTGGTGAGCAGGTGGAAGGTCTTGGCCAGGCGCCTCTCGTCGTCGCCCAGGTCCTTCAGCAGGCTGCGCGCGGGCTTGCCTTCGGTGAAGTGGGGGATGAGTTTTTCCAGCAGGGCCTTCTGCGCCACGGCTTCCTTGTCGCCGCCCTTGGCGGTGCGGGCGACGCGCTGCAACTGCTTCTCGCAGCTGTCGAGGTCGGCCATGATCAGTTCCAGGTCGATGATCTCGATGTCGCGCTTGGGGTCGACGCTGTTGGCGACGTGGATGACGTTCTCGTCTTCGAAGCAGCGCACCACGTGGGCGATGGCGTCGGTCTCGCGGATATTGGCGAGGAACTTGTTGCCCAGGCCTTCACCTTTCGACGCGCCCGCTACCAGGCCGGCGATGTCGACGAATTCCATGGTGGTGGGGATGACCTTCTCCGGCTTGACGATCTCGGCCAGGGCGTCCAGGCGGCTATCGGGCATGGGTACGATGCCGCTGTTCGGCTCGATGGTGCAGAAGGGGAAGTTTTCCGCGGCGATGCCGGATTTGGTGAGGGCGTTGAACAGGGTGGACTTGCCGACGTTGGGCAGGCCGACGATGCCGCAGTTGAATCCCATGATGTGTCCCTCGAGGGAAAGGTGGTTACTTGGTGGCCTTCTGGCTGTGCAGCTTCTGCATCGCGCGGGTCCAGTCGCCTGCGAGGATGTCGGGCAGCACGCCGAGGGCGAAGTCGATGCTTTGGTCGAGCAGTTCCTGTTCGCTGCGTGGGGCGCGTCCGAGCACGTAGCCGGAAACCAGGCTGGCGTGCCCCGGGTGGCCGATGCCGAGCCGCAGGCGATGGAAGTTATTCTGGTTGCCGAGCTGGGCGATGATGTCGCGCAGGCCGTTGTGTCCGCCGTGGCCGCCGCCTTGTTTGAGCTTGGCGATGCCGGGCGGCATGTCGAGTTCGTCGTGGGCCACCAGGATCTCTTCCGGTTTGATCTTGAAGAAATTGGCCAGGGCCGCCACGGACTGGCCGCTGCGGTTCATGTAGGTGGTGGGGATGAGCAGACGAACTTCGCGTCCCTGGTGGTTGAACTTGCCCACCAGGCCGAAATACTTGCGATCGACGCTGAGGTTGACGCGCTGGCTGTCCGCCACGCGCTCAACGAAAAGGGCCCCTGCATTGTGCCGGGTCTGGTCGTATTCGGGGCCGGGGTTACCCAGGCCAACGATCAGTTGTACGGCAGTCATACAGGAGCCCTTTCGAGGAAATCGCCCGGCGTGATCGCCTACCGGGCGGGTTCCGCGCTGCGATTACTCGGCAGCGCCTTCTTCTTTCACGCGGCTGGCGTGGATGTTGGCCACGGCCAGGTCGTTACCGTGAGCCAGTGCGACCAGCTCGACGCCTTTCGGCAGCTTGAGGTCGGACAGGTGAACGGTCTGACCGACTTCTACGGCAGCCAGGTCGACTTCGAGGAATTCCGGCAGGTCTTGCGGCTGGCAGGAAACTTCGACTTCGTTGATGGTGTGGGAGACTTCGCCGCCCTGCTGCTTCACGCCAACGGAGGTAGCTTCGTTGAGGAAGTGCAGCGGTACGTGGGCGCTCAGCTTCTGGCCGGCGACGACGCGCTGGAAGTCGGCGTGCAGGACGAAGCCTTTGGCCGGGTGGCGCTGCAGGGCCTTGATCACCACGTTTTCGGTGGTGCCGGCAACGTTCAGGGCCAGTACGTGGCTGAACGCGGCTTCGTTTTCCAGCAGCTTGGCCAGTTGGTTGGTCAGCAGGCTGATGGATTGCGGGGCCTTGTCGCCACCGTAGATCACGGCAGGAACCAGGTTGGCGTTACGACGCAGGCGGCGGCTCGCACCTTTCCCCAGGTCGGAACGCACTTCGGCATTCAGGGTAAAGTCAGTCATTGCATTTCTCCAAAATAACCAAACCGCCTGCACGCTTGCGACCAGCGTTGGGCGGTAGGGCAAAAAGCCCCGCACGAGGCGGGGCAGTGTTGATCTGGCCTGTTCCGCTTAGCGGAACATGGCGCTGATCGATTCTTCGTTGCTGATGCGGCGGACCGCTTCGGCGACGACCGGGGCGATGTCGAGCTGGCGAATGCGCGAGCAGGACTGTGCCGCAGCGGACAGCGGGATGGTGTTGGTGACCACCAGCTCGTCCAGGACGGAATTCTCGATGTTCTCGATGGCGCGGCCGGACAGCACCGGGTGGGTGCAGTAGGCGTAGACCTTGGCGGCGCCGCGCTCTTTCAGCGCCTTGGCGGCGTGGCAGAGGGTGCCGGCGGTGTCGACCATGTCGTCGACCAGGATGCAGGTACGGCCTTCGACGTCGCCGATGATGTGCATCACTTCGGACTGGTTGGCCTTCTCGCGACGCTTGTCGATGATCGCCAGGTCGACACCCAGGCTCTTGGCCACGGCGCGGGCGCGGACGACGCCGCCGATGTCGGGGGAGACGATCATCAGGTTGTCGAAGCGCTGGTCTTCGATGTCGTCGACCAGGACTGGGGAGCCGTAGATGTTGTCCACCGGAATGTCGAAGAAGCCCTGGATCTGGTCGGCGTGCAGGTCGACGGTCAGCACGCGGTCGATGCCGACCACGGTGAGCATGTCGGCCACTACCTTGGCGCTGATCGCCACGCGCGCGGAACGCGGACGGCGATCCTGGCGGGCGTAACCGAAGTAGGGGATGACCGCGGTGATGCGGGTCGCCGAGGAACGGCGGAAGGCATCGGCCATCACTACCAGTTCCATCAGGTTGTCGTTGGTGGGCGCACAGGTCGGCTGAATCAGGAACACGTCCTTGCCGCGGACGTTCTCGTTGATTTCGATCATGACTTCGCCGTCGGAAAACTTGCCGACCGAAGCATCGCCGAGGGGAATGTGCAGCTGACGAACGATCCGTCGCGCCAGATCGGGGTTTGCGTTCCCCGTGAAGACCATCATCTTGGACACGCGCAGTACCTGCCGGCTGGGGTATACCTGGATGGGTATGGAAAATGGCAGGGGCGGCTGGATTCGAACCAACGCATGGCAGGATCAAAACCTGCTGCCTTACCGCTTGGCGACGCCCCTATATTCTGTGTCGAATGCTGTTTGACCCGGTTTGCGATGCCTCCCTGGGGAGGTTATGGCAGGGGCGGCTGGATTCGAACCAACGCATGGCAGGATCAAAACCTGCTGCCTTACCGCTTGGCGACGCCCCTGTATCGTATAACCGAATG
>MTEW01000429.1_pt3 | contig 14183 bp, 10 predicted proteins | sample 1042681 | NCBI WGS metagenome assembly MTEW01 (sample SAMN06185811, study PRJNA358809) | soil metagenome | isolation source: soil biostimulated with citrate as carbon source | place: India | collected 2015-05-23
GCTTCTCCACGTCTTCCTGGGCCTTCTGCGCGTCCAGCACCCAGGTGCGGTAGAACTCGAACGGGCAATCGGCCACGCCCTTGTCGCCATCGCCGGAGTTGTACACGCCGGTGTAGCCACGATGGAGCAGCTTGAACAGGTGGTTCTGCGACTGGTCGTTGGCCCGTGCGTCGCGGATCTGCGAGACCGACAGCTGGGCGTACTGGATGCCCATCTCTTCCTCGCCGCACTCGCCGAGGGTGCGGCCGTCGAAGCCGATCAGCGCGGAGTGGCCGAAGTAGCTGTAGACGCCGTCGAAGCCGGTGGCGTTGGCCACCGCCACGTAGCAGTTGTTGGCCCAGGCCATGGTCTTGGCCATCAGCACCTGCTGCTCCTTGGCCGGGTACATGTAGCCCTGGCAGCGCACGATCAGCTCGGCGCCCTTCATCGCGCAGTCGCGCCAGATCTCCGGGTAGTTGCCGTCGTCGCAGATGATCAGGCTGATCTTCAGGCCCTTGGGGCCTGCGGAGACGTAGGTACGGTCGCCCGGGTACCAGCCCTCGATGGGGCACCAGGGAATGCACTTGCGGTACTTCTGTACGATCTCGCCCTGATCGTTGATCAGGATGAGGGTGTTGTACGGCGCCTTGTGCGGGTGTTCCTCATGGCGCTCGCCGGTGAGCGAGAAGATGCCCCAGGTCTTGGCCTCGCGGCAGGCGGCGGAGAAGATCGCGGTCTCCTCGCCGGGGATGGTGGCGGCGATGGCCATCATCTCGTCCTTGTCGTACATGATGCCCATGGTGCTGTACTCGGGGAACACCACCAGGTCCATGCCCGGCAGGCCGAGCTTCATGCCCTTGATCATCTCGGCGATCTGGCGCGCGTTGTCGAGCACCTCGGCCTTGGTATGCAGGCGCGGCATTCTGTAATTGACGACGGCGACGCCGACGGTATCGGGGCTGCTGGAAATATCGCCGTGGCGCATGGAAAACCTCCGCTTGAGATGTATGTCGTAGGAGCGCCCTGTGGGCTGGATTCCCGCCTGCGCGGGAATGACGGTGAAAAACCCACGTCATCCCCGCGCAGGCGGGGACCCAACAAACAACCTCAGTGGCTGATCATCCACGGCCGCGCCGAGGGGCTGGCCTTGAGGCCATGGGGGTTGGCCTTGGTGCGCTCGACCGGCTTGCTCGGGCCGCAGCAGCTGCAGCCGGCCGGGTGCTTGCGGTTGGCCTTGTACTCGTCGAGGCTTTGCGGCGCATGGGCGCTGCGCTCGTTGGTTTCATGGGCGCGGCGCTGGCTGCCGGCCATGCTGCTCAGGCCCGGCGCGCTGAGAATCACCCGCTCGCTCGGCGTGTCGCAGTACGGGCAGGCGCAGGCGGCGTCGCGCTCGGCCATCGGCCGCAACACAGTGAAGTCGCCGCAACTCGGGCAGTCGTATTCATAGATGGGCATGGCAATACCTCGATAGAGTCGGTGCGCACGGCGCACCCTAGGGTGGCCGTGTGCGCTGGTATCACTTGTCGTAGGCGATGGGCAGGTCGATGCTGCCGTCCAGGAACCTGGTCGGGCCGCTGGCGCTGGGGTTGATGTCGAACTCGAAGATGTCGGTCGGCAGCCACAGCGTGGCGCAGGCGTTGGGGATGTCGACCACGCCGCTGATATGCCCCTGCACCGGCGCCGAGCCGAGCAGCGAGTAGCCCTGGGCCGGCGAGTAGCCAAACTTGGTCAGGTAATTGATGGCGTTGAGGCAGGCCTGCTGGTAGGCCAGGTTGACGTCCAGGTAGTGCTGCTTGCCGGCGTCGTCGACCGAGATGCCCTCGAAGATCAGGAAGTTGTTGTAGGTCGGCACGATCGGGCTGGGTTTGAAGATCGGGTTCTTGATCCCGTACTTGGCCATGCCGCCCTTGATCAGCTCGACCTTCATGTGCACCCAGCCGGCCATCTCGATGGCGCCGCAGAAGGTGATCTCGCCGTCGCCCTGGCTGAAGTGCAGGTCGCCCACCGACAGGCCGGCGCCGTCGACGTAGACCGGGAAGAAGATCTTCGAGCCGCGCGACAGGTCCTTGATGTCGCAGTTGCCGCCGTGCTCGCGCGGCGGCACGGTGCGCGCGCCGGTGGCGGCGGCCAGGTCGCGGGAGGCGCCGGTCATCTTGCCCATGTGCGCGGTGCTGGCGAACGGCGGGTTGGCCAGCGGCGGCACGCGGGTCGGGTTGCTGTCGATCAGCTCCTGCTCGCGGCGATTCCACTCGGCGAGCATCTTGTGGTCCGGCAGGCAGCCGATCAGGCCGGGGTGGATCAGGCCGGCGAAGCGCACGCCGGGGATGTGCCGGCTCTTGGTGAACATGCCTTCGAAGTCCCAGATCGACTTCTGCGCCGAGGGAAAGTAATCGGTGAGGAAACCACCGCCGTTGTTCTTCGAGAAGAAGCCGTTGAAGCCCCAGAGCATGTCCTGCTTGGCACCGATATCGAGCAGCTCGACGATCAGCAGATCGCCCGGCTCCGCGCCATGTACGCCCACCGGGCCGGACAGGTAGTGCACGGTGGACAGGTCGACGTCGCGCACGTCGCTGGCGTCGTCGTCGTTCTTGATCGCGCCGCCGGTCCAGTCGTAGGTCTCCAGGATGAAATCGTCGCCCGGCTTGACCCAGCAGGCCATCGGAATGTCCGGGTGCCAGCGGTTGTGGACTTGTTCGTTCTCGGTGGCGGCCTGGTTGAGGTCGACCTTGATCAGGGTGTCGGTCATGGCAGTGCTCCTGGGACCTGTGATGGGTGCCTGGCGCATTGATGCGCCGGGGTACGAGGGCCAGTCTCGGGGAGTGCAGCGAGGGCGAAAATACGTTGGATGACGTATGCGCGGCAGCAGCAGTGGCGCGGCTTGCAGCGGCTTTTGCGCAGACGCGAAAAAGCGGCCGGCGCATGGAGAACACGCCGGCCGTAAAGCGGGAGAACCAGTCCCGTAGCCCGGATGAAATCCGGGAACGGCCTCAATCCTCTCCCCGGATTTCATCCGGGCTACGAAAGCGGATCGTCAAACCGAGAGGTAGCGGCTGATGGTCGCCTCGTCGACCTTGTCGCGCGCCTCCTCGATGACGAACTTGCCCTTCTCGATGACCAGGAAGCGGTCGGCGATCTCCATGGTGAAGGACAGCACCTGCTCGGAGACGATGATGGTCAGGTCGCGCAGGTTCCGGATCTCCTTCAGGGTGCGGGCGATGTCCTTGATGATCGACGGCTGGATGCCCTCGGTCGGCTCGTCGAGCAGCAGCACCTTGGGGTTGGTGGCCAGCGCGCGGGCGATGGCCAGCTGTTGCTGCTGGCCGCCGGAGAGGTTGCCGCCCTTGCGGTGGCGCATCTCCTGCAGCACCGGGAATAGCGCGTAAAGGTCGTCCGGCACCTTGCCGCGTGCTTCCGCCGGCAGGCCGGTCTGGATGTTCTCCAGCACGGTCATGCTGGGGAAGATCATCCGCCCTTGGGGTACGTAGGCGATGCCGGCCTCGACGCGCTGATGGGTCTCCAGTTTGGAGATGTCGCGGCCGTCGACGCTGATCTGTCCGCCCCACTGCGGCAGCACGCCCATCAGGCTCTTGAACAGGGTGGTCTTGCCCATGCCGTTGCGGCCCATCACGGCGACGATTTCCTTCTTCGCCACCGTCAGGTCGAGTTCGTGGAGGATCCGGCTCTGGCCGTAGCCGGAGACGAGGTTGTTGATCTGGAACATGCTGGACTCCTTGACCCGGGGCTCAGTGCCCCAGGTACACCTCGATGACCTTGGGATTGTTCTGCACCGCGTCCATGCTGCCCTCGGCCAGCACCTTGCCCTGGTGCAGCACGGTGACCTTGTGCGCGATGCTCTTGACGAACTCCATGTCGTGCTCGATGACCAGCACCGAGCGGCCCTGGCTGATGCGCTTGAGCAGCTCGGCGGTGGCCACCCGCTCGGACACGCTCATGCCGGCCACCGGCTCGTCGAGCATCAGCAGCTGCGGGTCCTGCATCAGCAGCATGCCGATCTCCAGCCACTGCTTCTGGCCGTGCGAGAGCAGATCGGCCTGCAGGTGCAGGTGCTCGCCGAGCATGATCTCCGCCGCCACCTGCTCGACCCGCTCGACCACCTCGGCCGAGCGCTTGAAGAACAGCGCGCCGAGTACCTTGCGGCCCTTGGGATAGGACATTTCCAGGTTCTCGAACACCGTCAGGTTCTCGTAGATCGAGGGGTTCTGGAACTTGCGCCCGACCCCAGCGCGGACGATGTCGAACTCGCGCATCCTGGTCAGCTCGCGGTTCTCGAACTGGATGCTGCCGGCGGTGGCGCGGGTCTTGCCGCAGATCAGGTCGAGCACCGTGGTCTTGCCGGCGCCGTTGGGACCGATGACCACGCGCACTTCGTTGCGGTCGATGTACAGGTTGAGGTCGTCGACCGCCTTGAAGCCGTCGAACGACACGCTCAGGCCCTCGATGGCCAGCACCGGTTTGGGCATCTGGAAGCCGCTGGGATTCGGGCTCATGGGGTAGTCTCCAGTTCGCGAGTGGGAACGGCCTTGGCGACGGGTTTGGCCACCGGCTCAGCCTTGGCCGGCGCCTTGGCCGCCGGTTTGAGGCGTGCCAGCCAGCGCTTGCCGTGGCTGTCCCACAGGCCGGCGAGGCCGTTGGGGAAGTACATGACCACGACGATGAACAGGCCGCCCATCAGGTACAGCCACAGCTCGGGGAAGCTCTCGGAGAAGTAGGTCTTGCCGAAGTTGACCAGCAGCGCGCCGTACACCGCGCCAAGCAGCGACAGGCGCCCGCCGACGGCGGCGAAGATGACCATCTCGATCGACGGCACGATGCCGACGAAGCTCGGCGACATGAAACCGACCTGCAGGGTGAACATCGCTCCGCCGATGGCGGCGAAGGCGGCGCCGACGCAGAACACGAAGATCTTGAAGCTGGCCACGTCGTAGCCGGAGAAGCGCACGCGCTCTTCCTTGTCACGCATGGCCAGCAGCAGGCGGCCGAGCTTGGAGGCGATGATGAAACGCGCCAGCAGGATGCAGCCGAACAGCAGGAAGGCGCTGACGAAGTAGAGGATCAGCTTGGCCTCGTCGCTGCGGATGTCCCAGCCCATCAGGGTGCGCAGGTCGGTGATGCCGTTGACCCCGCCGGTGTAGCCCTGCTGGCCGATGATCAGCACGGTGAGGATCAGCGCGATGGCCTGGGTGACGATGGAGAAGTACACGTCGCCGACGCGGCGCTTGAACATGGTCAGGCCGATCACCAGGGCCAGCAGCACCGGCACCGCGATCACCGCCAGCAGGGTGAAACCGAAGCTGTGGAACGGCTGCCAGAGCATCGGCAGCTCGGTGATCTGGTTCCAGTCCATGAAGTCCGGGATGCCGGGGGTGGACTGGATCTTGGTGCTCTCCGGGTCGGACGCCTCGAGCTTGAGGAACATCGCCATGCAGTAGCCGCCGAGGCCGAAGAAGATGCCCTGGCCGAGGCTGAGGATGCCGCCGTAGCCCCAGCACAGCACCAGGCCGACGGCGACGAAGGCGTAGGTCAGGTACTTGCCGACCATGTTCAGGCGGAAGGCGTCCAGCGCCAGCGGAAACACCACCAGGATCAGCGCGGCGAGCACCGCCAGGCCGATGGCGCCCTGCTTGCCGCCCAGGAGTTTGTCGAGAGTCGGGTTCATGGGCGGCTCCTACTTGCGCACATTGATCGAGAACAGCCCCTGCGGGCGCATCATCAGAATCAGGATCACCGCCGACAGGGTCAGCACCTTGGCCATCGAGCCGCTCATGAAGAACTCCATGAGCGACTGGGCCTGGGCGATGGAGAACGCCGAGGCGATGGTGCCGACCAGGCTGGCCGCGCCACCGAAGACCACCACCAGGAAGGTGTCGACGATGTACAGCGAGCCTGCGGTCGGGCCGGTGGAGCCGATGGTGGTGAAGGCCGCGCCGGCCACGCCGGCCACGCCGCAGCCGAGGGCGAAGGTCATGCGGTCGACGCGCTTGGTATTGATCCCCACCGCGCGGCTCATCACCCGGTTCTGCATGGTGGCGCGCACCTGCAGGCCCCAGCGCGAGCGGTACAGCATGAGGAACAGGGTGGCGGTAAGGAGAATGGTCAGGCCCATGACGAACAGGCCGTTGCGCGGAATGTCGATAGCCTCGGTGGGGTTCCACGAGCCCATCAGCCACTCCGGCAGGGTGGCGCTGACCTCGCGCGCACCGAAGATCGAGCGGAACGCCTGCTGCATCACCAGGGACAGGCCCCAGGTGGCCAGCAGGGTATCCAGCGGACGCTGGTACAGCTTGCTGATCATCGCCCATTCCACCAGCCAGCCGATGGCGCCGGCGATGAGGAAGGACAGGACGATGGCGAAGAAGAAGTAATAGGGCCCGAAGGCCGGGGCGTACTGTTCGGTCAGCGAGGAAACCACGAAGGTGGTGTAGGCGCCGATGGTGAGGAACTCGCCGTGGGCCATGTTGATCACGCCCATCTGGCCGAAGATGATCGCCAGCCCCAGAGCCATCAGCAGCAGGACGCAGAACACGGACAAGCCGTTGAAGCCCTGCATGGCCGCGATGGCACCAAATTCCGATAGCCATTCCATGTTGATGGTCTCCTGGCGGGAAGAATGCGAGAGCCCCTCCCCCGCTTGGCGGGAGAGGGATGCGGTTGGACTTACTGGTAGCCTTTCGGGAAGGGGTTCGGCTCGATCAGGCCGGACTCGTAGACCACCTTGAACTGGCCGTCCTTCTGCACCTGGCCGATGCGGGTCTTGCTCCACAGGTGATGGTTGTCGTGGACCTTCACGTAGCTTTCCGGCGCGCTGTTGAGCTCGATGCCGGGCGAGGCGGCGGCGACCTTGTCGACGTCGAAGCTGCCGGCCTTCTCGACCGCGGCCTTCCACAGCCACGGGCCGAGGTAGGCGGCCTGGGTCACGTCACCGACGACCGCGTCCTTGCCGTACTTGGCCTTGAAGGCCTCGACGAAGGCGGCGTTGTTCGGGTTGTCCAGGCTCTGGAAGTACTTCATCGAGGCGTAGAAGCCTTCCATGTTCTCGCCGCCGATGCCGAGCAGCTCGTCCTCGGTGACCGACAGGGTCAGCAGGTTCTGCTTGGCGGCGGTGACGCCGGCGGCCTTCATCTGCTTGTAGAAGGCGACGTTGGAGCCACCGACCACGGCGGTGAACACCACGTCGGGCTTCTTCAGCTTGACCTTGTTGATCAGCGAGCCGAACTGGGTGTTGCCCAGCGGGTAGTACTCCTCGCCGACCACCTTGCCGCCGAGCACGTTCTCGATGTGCTTGCGCGCGATCTTCATCGAGGTGCGTGGCCAGATGTAGTCGGAGCCGATCAGGTAGAAGGTCTTGGCGTCCTTCTCCTTGGCGATCCAGTCGAGGCCGGCGAGGATCTGCTGGGTCGCCTCCTGGCCGGTGTAAATGACGTTCTTCGACTGCTCCAGGCCCTCGTAGAAGGTCGGGTAGTAGAGCAGGCCGTTTTCCTTCTCGAACACCGGCAGCACCGCCTTGCGCGAGGCCGAGGTCCAGCAGCCGAACACCGCGGCGACCTTGTCGCCGACCAGCAGCTTCTTGGCCTTCTCGGCGAAGGTCGGCCAGTCAGAGGCGCCGTCTTCCTGGATCACCTTGATCTGCCGGCCGAGCACCCCGCCTGCGGCATTGATCTGCTCGATGGCCAGGCGCTCGGCCTGGATCGAGCCGGTTTCCGAGATGGCCATGGTGCCGGTGGCCGAGTGCAGCTGGCCGACGGTCACTTCGGTGTCGGTCACGGCCAGACCGGTGGTGTTCACCTCGGCATGGGCCACATGGCTGAACAGGCTGGCGGCCAGCAGTGAGAGCGCGGCAGCGCCCAGCGTCAGGCGGCGGGGTAGAAGTCGGGTCGGTTGTGCATCCATCGTCGTGCTCCTCGTGCGGTGGGGGTCGTCGCCGGCCTGTCTGCGCAGGTCTGCTCCGGGTTCGCCGCAAGAATGCGGGCGCCCTCCCCGCCCGGGTATACGCAGCATGACGTAAGCGCATACGTCATCTGACGTACAGCGCCAGGCACCAGCCTGGTGCACTCTCGGAGCCGAGCAGGAAGCCAGACAGAAGTCCGGGCGCACGCGCACGCGACACGCAGCTGGGGGCATGGATGTTGCAAATTCACCGCAGAAACGGCACCACCAGGAGCACGGGCGTGCAACCGACCGGAACCCAGCGCATCGTCAAGATCCGTCGCGACTACAACAGCTGGGTCGCCGACGAGACCATGGAGGACTACGCCCTGCGCTTCACCCCGCGGGCGTTCCGCAAATGGTCGGAGCTGCGTATCGCCAATACGGCCCTCGGCGCGGTGTCGTTCCTCGCCCTGGAGGCCATCGGCGGCGCCCTGGCGCTGTCCTACGGCTTCACCACCACCCTGTGGGCGATCCTCGCGGTGAGCCTGGTGATCTTCCTCACCGGCCTGCCGATCAGCTACTACGCGGCGCGCTACGGCGTGGACATGGACCTGCTGACCCGCGGCGCCGGCTTCGGCTACATCGGCTCGACCATCACCTCGCTGATCTACGCCAGCTTCACCTTCCTGTTCTTCGCCCTCGAAGCGGCGATCATGGCCCTGGCCCTGGAGCTGTACTTCGACATCCCGCTGGCGCTGGCCTACGTGATCTGTTCGGTGATCATCATTCCCCTGGTGGCCTACGGCATCACCCTGATCAACCGCCTGCAGACCTGGACCCAGCCGCTGTGGCTGGTGCTGCTGCTACTGCCCTACGCCTTCGTCGTCGCCAGGAACCCCGAGGCGCTCGGCGACTGGACCAGCTTCGCCGGCCGCGAGGGCGAGGCCGGCAGCTTCAACCTGCTGCACTTCGGCGCCGCCTGCACCGTGGCCCTGGCGCTGGTCACGCAGATCGGCGAGCAGGTCGACTACCTGCGCTTCCTGCCGGAGAAGACCGCGCAGAACCGCAAGCGCTGGTGGGCCGCGCTGCTGATGGCCGGGCCCGGCTGGATCATCCCCGGCGCGCTGAAGATGCTCGCCGGCGCCTTCCTCGCCTTCCTCGCCCTGCAGCACGAGATCCCCGTCGAGCGCGCCGCCGAGCCGACGCAGATGTACCTGGTGGCCTTCGGCTACGTGTTCGCCTCGCCGCAGTGGGCGCTCGGCGCCATGGTGCTGTTCGTCATCGCCAGCCAGGTGAAAATCAATCTGACCAACGCCTACGCCGGCTCGCTGGCCTGGTCCAACTTCTTCGCCCGGGTCACCCACAGCCATCCGGGGCGCGTGGTGTGGCTGGTGTTCAACGTGGCCATCGCCCTGATGCTGATGGAACTGGGCGTGTTCGAGGCGATCGAGGAGGTGCTCGGCCTCTACGCCAACATCGCCATCGCCTGGATCGGCGCGCTGGTGGCCGACCTGGTGATCAACAAGCCGCTCGGCCTGTCGCCGCGCCACATCGAGTTCAAGCGCGCGCACCTGTACGACATCAACCCGGTCGGCGTCGGCGCCATGCTGATCGCCTCGCTGCTCTCGGTGCTGGCCCACTTCGGCCTGTTCGGCGCCCTGGCCCAGGCCGCCTCGCCGCTGGTGGCGCTGTTTTCCGCCTTTGTCTGCGCACCGCTGCTGGCCTGGGCCACCGGCGGCCGCTTCTACATCGCGCGCACCAGCACGGCGGCGCTGATCCACCCGCCGAGTACGACCGACGCCGGCCGCTGCGGGCTGTGCAACAACGCCTTCGAGAGCGAGGACATGGCCTTCTGCCCGGCCTACAGCACGCCGATCTGCTCGCTGTGCTGCTCGCTGGACGCGCGCTGCGGCGACGCCTGCAAGCCGCACGGGCGCCTGAGCCAGCAAGTCGACGCGCTGCTGCACTGGCTGCTGCCCTGGGCCAGCATCCCGCGCCTGCACAGCCGCCTGGCGCAGTACCTGGGCGTCCTCGCCCTGCTGGTGCTGATGCTGTTCGGTGCCCTGGCGCTGATCTACAGCCAGGTCTCCCACGGCCTGGTGCCGCACTCGCCGGAGGTGCAGCAGACGCTGTACCAGGCCTTCTTCAAGGCCTTCCTCACCCTCTCGCTGTTCGCCGGCATGCTCGCCTGGTGGATCGTCCTGACCCGCGAGAGCCGCCAGGTGGCGCAGCAGGAGTCGGACCGCCAGACCCTGCTGCTGATGCAGGAGATCGAGGCCCACGGCAAGACCGACGAGGCGCTGCAGAAGGCCAAGGTACAAGCCGAGAACGCCAACGCGGCGAAGAGCCGCTATGTCACCGGCCTGTCCCACGAGCTGCGCACGCCGCTCAACAGCATCCTCGGCTATACCCAGATCCTGCAGCGCGACGCGGCCATGCCCGAGCGCCACCACGACGCCCTGGCCACCATCCACCGCAGCGGCTCGCACCTGCTGTCGCTGATCGACGGCCTGCTCGACGTGGCCAAGATCGAGGCCGGCAAGCTGCACCTGGAACTCTCGGAAATCGCCCTGCCCGAATTCGTCGGCCAGCTCGAGCGCATGTTCGCCCCGCAGGCCGCCGAGAAGGGCCTGACCTTCCACCTGGAGACGGCCGGGCGGATTCCCGCGGTGGTGCGCGGCGACGAGAAGCGCGTGCGGCAGATCCTGATCAACCTGCTGGGCAACGCCGTGCGCTTCACCGAGCGGGGCGAGGTGCGCCTGCGCGTCAGCTACCTGCGCGAGACCGCCTGCTTCGAGATCGTCGACACCGGCATCGGCATCGACCCGCAGCAGATCGAGCGCATCTTCCAGCCCTTCGAGCGCGGCGACCTGATGCGCCAGGACAACGGCGTCGGCCTCGGCCTGACCATCACCCGCATGCTCACCGCGCTGATGGGCGGCGAGCTGTCGGTGCACAGCGAGCCGGGCAAGGGCACGCGCTTCCAGGTGCGCCTGTTTCTCTCCGAGGTACGCGCGCCGCGGGCGGTGGTGCACGTGGCGCACGACATCATCGGCTACCGGGGGCCGCGCCGCCTGGTGCTGGTGGTGGACGACCACCTGGAGCACCGCCGGGTGCTGGCCGGCATGCTCGAGCCACTGGGCTTTCGCGTCGAGCAGGCGGCCAGCGGCCAGGAGGCGATCCGCCAGGCCGCGCTGCTCAGCCCCGATCTGATCCTCATGGACCTGTCGATGCCGCAGATGGACGGCTTCGAGGCCAGTCGCCTGATCCGCCGCAACGCCCAGTGCCAGGCGCCGATCATCGTCATCTCGGCCAACGCCTTCGCCGACGACCGCGAGCGCAGCATCGCCGCCTACTGCAACGACTACCTGGCCAAGCCGGTACATATCCCGGCGCTGCTCGAACGTATCCAGCAGCAGCTCGACCTGCAGTGGCTGCACCGCACCGCCGAGCCCGAGGCGCAGGCACAGGCCGAGGCGCTGCCCAGCGTCGCCGAGCTGGCCGAGCTGCGCGAACTGGCGGCGCTCGGCTACATGCGCGGCATCCAGGACAAGCTGGACGCCATCGAGCGGAACAGTCCCGCCTGCGCCTCCTTCACCCAACGCCTGCGGGCCCTGACCAAGGGCTTTCGCCTGGATGAACTCAACCGCCAACTCAAGGAGGCCGAACATGAATGCAGCCATGCAGATTGCTGAACGCGGCACCGTGCTGATCGTCGACGACACGCCGGACAATCTCGCCCTGCTCTCCGACGCCCTCGACGCTCACGGCTACATGGTGCTGGTGGCGCTGGACGGCCAGAGCGCGCTGAACCGCATCCAGCGCCGGCGCCCCGACCTGATCCTGCTCGACGCGATGATGCCCGGCCTGGACGGTTTCGAGACCTGCCGCAGGATCAAGGCCGAGCCGGACAGCGCCGACATCCCGGTGCTGTTCATGACCGCGCTGACCGACAGCGAACATGTGGTGGAAGGCTTCGCCGCCGGCGGCAGCGACTACGTGACCAAGCCGATCCATACCGACGAGGTGCTGGCGCGGGTCGCCGCCCACCTGCGCACCGCGCGCCTGATCCAGGCTGCCCGACAGACCACGGCAGCGGCGCCGACGCTGAACGGTGCTCCGGCCCGGGCCACGCTCTCGGCACGCTTTCAGCTCACCGAGCGCGAGATGGAGGTGCTGCGCTGGGTCGCCTGCGGCAAGACCAACCGCGACATCGGCGACATCCTCGGCCTCAGCCCGCGCACGGTGAACAAACACCTGGAGCACGTCTACGTGAAACTCGGCGTGGAAACCCGCACCGCCGCCACCTCGGTGGCGCTGGCAGCGATGAGCGAACGGGGCTGAGGGCTCCTGCTACGCCGCCGCCCCCACCGCCAGCGGCGGGGCATCGGCGCGTTTGATCACGGCATAGACCACCCCGGTGAGCAGGCTGCCGGCGACGATGGCCAGCAGATACGGCAGCGCCTGGTTGATCGCGTTGGGGATCAGCAGCACGAACAGCCCGCCGTGCGGCGCCATCAGCTTGCAGCCGAAGTACATCGACAGCGCACCGGTCAGGGCGCCGCCGGCGATGCTGGCCGGGATCACCCGCAGCGGGTCCTTGGCGGCGAAGGGAATCGCCCCCTCGGAGATAAAGCACAGCCCCAGTACGCCAGCCGCCTTGCCGGCCTGGCGTTCGCTCTGGGCGAACTTGCGCCGCGCCAGCAGGGTGGCGATGGCCATGCCGATCGGCGGCACCATGCCGGCGGCCATGGTCGCCGCCATCGGCGCGTAGCTCTGCGAGGCCAGCAGGCCCACGGAGAAGGCGTAGGCGGCCTTGTTGATCGGTCCGCCGAGATCGACGCACATCATGCCGCCGAGCAGCAGGCCGAGCAGAATCGCATTGGTGCTGCCCATACCATCGAGGAAGGCGGTGAGCCCGGCGAGCATGCCGGCCACCGGGCTGCCCACCAGGTAGATCATCACCAGGCCGGTGAACAGGCTGGCGACCAGCGGGATGATCAGGATGGGTTTCAGCGCCTCGATGCTGTCCGGCAGGCGCAGCCAGCGGGCGATGGCCAGGGCCGAGTAACCGGCGAGAAAGCCGGCGATGATGCCGCCGATAAAACCGGCGCCGAGCGAACTGGCCAGCAGCCCGCCGATCATCCCCGGCGCCAGCCCCGGGCGATCGGCGATGGAGTAGGCGATATAGCCGGCCAGCAGCGGCACCATCAGCTGGAACGCCGTCTCGCCGCCGATCTTCATCAGCGCCGCGGCCAGGCTGCCCTCCTCCTTGAACGCCTCGATGCCGAAGACGAACGAGAGGGCGATCAGCAGACCGCCGGCCACCACCATCGGCAGCATATAGGACACGCCGGTGAGCAGGTGCTTGTAGGGCCCGGCCTTGGCACCGGGCTGGGCCTGGCTAGCAGCTTGGTTCGCGGCCTCGGCCAGCGGCTGGGCCTCGCTCAAAGCCCGTTCCAGGGTCTGCTGCGGCTGCTTGAGCGCCACCCCGGTGCCGCAGCGATAGACCTTCTTGCCGGCGAAGCGGGCGGTGTCCACCTCGATATCGGCGGCCAGCAGCACCGCGTCGGCGGCGGCGATGGCGGCCTCGTCCAGCAGGTTGCGCGCGCCCACCGAGCCGCGGGTCTCCACCTGCAGCTCGAGGCCCATGCGCGCGGCCGCCTGCTGCAGCGCCTCGGCGGCCATAAAGGTGTGCGCCACCCCGGTCGGGCAGGCGGTCACCGCCACCAGGCGGGGTCGGTCAGCGGCCACGGCCGCGGCCTGCTCGGCGTAGGGCTGGGCGCGCTCGGCCGCCTCGCGCAGGAAACGCTGCGGATCGGCCAGCGCCTCGGCCGGGGTGGATTGCAGCAGGCGCTTGCCGACGAAGCGGCTCAGCGGCAACTCGCCGGTCTTGACCACCAGCACCAGGTCGGCGGCGGCGATATCCGCCTCGCTCAGCGGCGCGCCGATGGCGCGGGCGTCATGCACCTCGACGCGGGTGCTCCAGCCCAGGCGCTCGGCGGCGGCCTGCAGCAGGCGCGAGCAGAGCACGCTGGTGACCTGGCCGTTGGGGCAGGCGGTGACGATCAGCAGGTTCATGGTGAAAGACCTCTTATTCTTCTAGGGACTGCAGCTGCACCGCCGCTTCCAGGCGCGCCAGCTGTTCGCGATCGTGGATGCCGAAGCCAACCTGGGTCACCGCCTGGGCGGCCACCGCGGTGGCCAGGCGCAGGGTGCGCTCGGCCGGCCAGCCCGCAAGCAAACCGTGCAGGCTGGCGGCCAGCAGCGAGTCGCCGGCGCCGACCGTGCTGGCCACCGCGACCCGCGGCGGGATG
>MTEW01000071.1_pt1 | contig 14145 bp, 33 predicted proteins | sample 1042681 | NCBI WGS metagenome assembly MTEW01 (sample SAMN06185811, study PRJNA358809) | soil metagenome | isolation source: soil biostimulated with citrate as carbon source | place: India | collected 2015-05-23
TCATTTGCACGCCCCAGGTTCGACTGTCATCAAGTCTTTTTTCGAGTCTCAATGAACCTTTTGTTTTGTGTTTCCGTAATACGGTTTACGGTTTTGCGTCTCTCTTATATAGTATTTCTATAGTGCCTATACTATAGCATGTATTATATAGGAGTTAACTTTCAGAATGTGTGAGCGATGATATATGAGATAATGCTTTGCGTTCCTATATAGTAGTGTTAGTCTTATGTCTTACTACAGGGTATTTGAAGAATACGTGTATTTTCCGACTCTCTTATTATATAGCTGATACTCTTACAGGACGTGTTACTATATAGTATATACGGTTGAAAACATGAAGGCTCTATAGTATAATTACAAATCTACATCGACTTTTGGGTGGGTGTGTATATAGATATAGGTGTAATTCGTTCTCTCCTATATGTTATTTGTTTTTATATTATATGCTCATTCCTTATATACTATATAGATACCAGTTTGCTTCATCCTATTCTTTCATACTGTATCTATTACATCTATTAAGTTTAAGTTTAATAATTGAAACTTCCTTTACTATACTTGTTTTTTATTATGTATACTATATGTCTTCCATTCTATATATGCTTAGTTTTAACAGAAGTTCTCACTCTTACTGTTATTATCGTTGCTTACACTTGTATATGTTTCATATTATGATCCGTCAAACGTTTAGCATACTTTTATTTACTTATATAGTATAGGTTGTTTCTCTTATTAAGCTCACTGTTATAGTACCATGATTGTTTCTTGTTAGTCAACTACTAATTGAAATTTTATTTTAAATTTGTTTTATAATACTCTAGTAGTTCTTGGATTGTATTATATGCACCATTTGGCATAGTCCCCATTGTATACTCTTGTTCAACCCACTCTTCTAGTCTACCTAGTTCGAATGAATCAATTAATGGTTGAGATTCGGTTTCTTTTAATTTACCTACTAAGTATGCAGAATGAATAAGTTCACCTGTTTTCGGATCGAGTGATGTTTGGTAATTTGTTTCCATTTCATATCCTTGGTCTGTGTACTTTCTAATTGCTGTTGTTGTACTTACTAGGAACTCCTTGGAATCTCCCTTTACTACTAGGTGTCCTATGATTGGTTCTAATTTATCTGACATTATACTTTCCTCCTATATACTAGGTATTAGTGTACGACCTTCGCTTTCTCTTTACGTTTTACTGTTACTTCCTCTAAGCTTAATAACACTCCTTTATGTACTGTCAGTAGTTCATTGACAATTCTACCTAACTCTTCTTGGTTGATGTCTTCTAATAAGGTAGCACCGAAGATACCTTGATCCATGAATACCATCTTGTAGGATCGTACTGCGTCTCTCTTCTCTTTCTTACACGGTTCACATGCCCAGTAGTCTTCTCCGTCTGCTACTTTAATTTGGTCTTCAGGTAGCATCTCTTCAACTTGACAATGAATGCATGTAGCTTTTCTTTTATTATTTGTCATGTTCTATTTCTCCCATCTACCGAATAGGTTTAGTATTAAGTGGACAATATATCCGATCCCTGCAAACAGTGCGTACAATCCTAATACAAGTATACCAATTAAGGTAATGACTGCGGCCAGTTTCAGCATGAATACAAAGTTATATACTACTACCACTATTAGGAAGACTATAGCCGTAACTATAGCACCTAATAACGCAAATACTTGGAAATCATTCATACTAGTAATCCTCCTCCTTAAACGCTAAATCGTATACCATTTGCCCTATTGTGAATAGTGGGATTGATCCTAGTATAGCCACCCACACAGTTGACGCTTTTGCTATAACCATACCACCGAATGCTATAAGAAGTACACCTACTAACTTACATATGAAGTTCTTCATTTGTTTCCTCCTCCTCTTATAATAGTATTACTGTGTGACAGTAATCTGCGTTGAATTTCTCACAATACTTCAGTAGTTCTTCATATACTGGGTATAACGCTCCTAGGTTGTTATCTGCTTCTTGATATAAGATTCGTATGTACATGAAATGTTCTAATTGTGTCATTTCTTGTCCACCTGCCCTTTCACAAACTCCATTAGTGTGTCTAGTGCGTAGTACTCAGGGTTCAATAGCATCTTGATTCCTAGTGTCAACCATTCTACTATTTTGAAACCTATGAAAACGGAAGCAATACTTACAAATAGTATAACGAAGAAACATGCAAACTGTCCGTCCTCACCTAGTTTTCCCCAGTTGTTGAACACTAGTTTCTTCATTAACGTCCACACTAATAGCAATACGAGAATCCATATACCTGCTTTTACTAGTAAACTAATACCTTCTACAAATTGTTGCTTTACTAGTACTTCATATACGTGTGTAGCAGCTACGCCTAATTGCTTTGCTAGTTCATCAATGAACCCACCTAACTTATCTGCACGATCCATCAACCACGTTACGGCTTTATCACTCATTAGTTTTCATCCCCTTCATACTCCATCCAATAGTTACTAGATTTAACCTTTTTACCGTTCTTCAATTCAATTGTTAGTGTACCTTTTACTGTGTACCATTCTTTGATGTCTGTCTCTGTGTATCGTTTATCTCCTGTACCAACTTGTACTACGATACGTACTTCAGGCTCCTTCTTCCCTGTCTTTTCCTTAGTAGCAGGTTTGTCCTGAGAAGCACAAGCAGTAAGAAGCGTACAGAGAGCTACTAGACCTATTAACTTCTTTCTCATGCTTAACCTCCTATCGCACGAAGCGTCCTTGTAACTTATACATAATCAGTGAGTCATTCTCACTTACATTGCCTAGCTTGACAATATCCATATCCTGTAGTACGAACTTCGGATCGCTAATAGCTACATAGATTCGGTTCATGATGTTGTACTTCTCTGTCTCTTCGTGCTCCTGTACCATTGCACCTTTTTCATTATATACACGTAAGATATACTTCTCTTTATTCATAGCTTTCTCTGCCTCTCTTAATCTGTTATTCTTTTCTACTATATCTGCGAAGAACTTCGGGCCGCTTTCTTTCATAATGTCTTTAATACCTCTGATCCCTATACCGATAGAGCGTTTCTTTACATTTACAGTTAAAGTACTGGTTTCTTTTGCTTTGTTATCTTGCATTTCCTGCCACCATCTACTGTAGTTACTTTGGACTGTTTTATCACAACATATTCTACCTCCTGGTAGATACTTCCCACAGATTGTACAGTTACCATGCGTCATATAATCACTTACAATAGCCATCTCAAATCTCTCCGTTCCGTAGTTTGTATTCCCACTCTACGTAATAGTTATAAGATTTCTCCAAGGTACTCTCTAGCATGTCCTCGAAGCAACACTCTACTTCGTCACCTTTCATAGCGGCCATTCGGTAACAGAATGATATCTTTTCTTCAAATGTTGGTTCTGATACTTGGTTAATTTTGACTGGTTTCATTGTTATTCCTCCTATTTAGTGAAATATAGTAAAGCCCAAAATATCGTAGTAGCGATGAAGAAGTATGCCCATCGTCTCTCTTCTTTACATCTTTTTTCTAAATACTCGTTGTGCTTCATTATTTGCTTGTTATGTACCTTTGTCTCTGCTATCACTAGTAATAAATCTTCACAAGGATGTTGCATAACGACCCCTCCTTAGTTATAGTAATTACTACCTGGTGCGTAATATCGTTTAGGACGCACCACAATCTCATAATCTTTAGCAAGTTCCTCATAAACCTTAGCTTCTATAATAGCTTTCTGTATCTTAGTACTATGTTCTTGATACCCTAATAGTAGTCCTGCTTCCATAAGGGTTAGCATCTCTCTCATAGAGAAGAGAAATGCTTCCTTGTGGTGTTCATCACGCAATGTCTTAGGTTGAAATCGTTCCATATGTTTAATAGCGATCCGTAGATATGTTTCATCAAACTTCTGTATCTTTGGTTCGTTAGCCATTTTAATTCCCCCTTAATATCCTGTATAGTCGATATGCTCAGGTGCTAAAGGTGTTTCACGAGTCCAATCAACAATAACATAAAAGCTACCTGTTTTAGGGAAGTACTTTGTTACTACTGTGAAGTCCTCCTCGTGTAGCTCGTTAGCTATTTCATCTTTTACGTGTCTAGCTTTTACAGGTAACTCTACCTCAATACACATACGAGACTGTTCAGCAGCTTTTCTAGCTTCACGTTTTATCTTATCTATATAAGACTTAGAGTCTTTAGCCAACTTACTCATTGCTAGTTTCCATAGTTCTTTAGCTAATGTCATAATTTTCCCTCCCATTTATCAATCACACCATGATCCACTGTCACTTGATGAGCTACTAGATGATGATGAGTCACTACCCCAACTACTGCTAGAGCTACCGCATGAACTACTAGATGAGCTAGAACCCCAACTTGAGCTATCGTTGTTGCTACTATATGAACCCCAAGTACTACCTAAAACTGTTGAGTTATTGTAGTCATCATCGTCACGTCTGCTAGTGGATCGTGAGGTAGTTTTAGGTGTCGCTTTTACTTTTGGTGTACTACTTACACTAGTAGTTGTGCGTCTTTGTGTATGAGCAGGTGATGGTTTCATAGTCGGTGCGGCTTGAGCACGAGACATCGGGTATACTATTTCAACTGGTTCTGCTTTTTCAATTAGAATAGCTTTCTTGATACCTTGACCTTGAATAGTTGCGTTTGTAGCTTGGCGTTGTTGTTCTAAACGAACCCTCTCCCTCTCTAAACGAACTCTTTCTTTCTCTTCCTCAATTAGTTTTTGCTCTAACTCTACACGCTCTCTATCTAATTCCTCACCGATACGCTTCTGTTTCAAGTACTCGTACCGTCCCCAAAGAAGTATTGTTGCTCCAACCAATGCAGTTCCCGATAAAATCCATAAGAATGTGCTCATTATATTCTCTCCTCTACTAATGATTTTCTTTTAATACCGATGATAGGCTCCGTGTATCCTGCAAGCTCTAGCTGTCTCTGTGAGCGTCTAAACACGTAGTCTATGTTTTCCCCTTGCTTAATGCTTCCGTCTTCTTCTAGGTGCTTATTCGGTATCCAAACGTTCTGATTGGTACCTCCTAGTGTGAATCGTTTTGCCTTGCGGTCCCCGTACTTCCTGTTAATGAGTTGAAGACGGATACCTTTGTAATGTTGGACTAACATCATTGCTCCTCCTTCGGTCTAGAATGTAAATCTACTGTATCGAAGATAGGATCGTACTTTACATCTACTAGTCCCCAATATGTTTTAAGTTCGTTGTGTTGTCCTAGTACCACTTCTGCGTTAGGGTGCGTATCCTTTAGCTTGTTCAACTTATCCCATAGTTCTATTACTGTTAGATAGTGCATGTTGTCTCCTCCTACTTGTCTAGCAAATGGTCTAGCCATTTCATTTCATGATCCAGTTTAGCATCGTCCCACGCTTCTAGTTCCTCTCGTGTGTATGCTTCACCTAGCATGTCCCAACCTTCGATTAACCAACGAATCTTCTCTTCTCTAGACATCACATAGCCCCCTCGAATATGCTAACATCCTTCAACAATTCAAGTTCTTTTTCAGCTTCAGCAAGCTTAGATCGTAAGTCCTCTACCTCTTGTTTAATCTTCTCTACTCTGTTAAAAAGAACTGACCATCTTACACCATCAAAAGATTCGTAAGCCCCTGCTTGGGTACCTGACACCCAAACTTGTAATTCAAACTCATCTCGATTGCTTTCTCTTGCTACTGCCTTAGCTGTTGGAATGTCATGACCTGCGTAAAGTGTCTCTGCGTTGCCGTTATCAAACCAACCATTTAGTACGATTACTGTCATTTTTATTCACTCCTTGTATGTATTTTTATGCACTCAGCGACTAATGATGTTTGCGTACGCATTTCCTTTAATATCGTCACAACTGATAGACGATCCTGCTCTTGCGTCTCCTCCGATGTCATCACAACTTATGCTAGAACCTGCTTGTACACTACCTGTCACATCGTTACAACTAACACTAGAACCTGCTTGAACATTACCAGTTACATTGCCTTTAATGGTGATAGATTGCTCACTCTCAATCTTGTCCACATTGCAGAGTACTGTAATCTCTAGCTTGTCCTCTAACGATCCTTCTTGGACAACACCGTCCACGATAACTACTCCGTTACTGATTGTAATGTTGTTACCTACGTATGTTTTGCCGTTAATAACTGATTTACCTTGTCTACCTCGCATGATAATGTTTTTAAAGTTCATATGAATCTTCCTCTCTATTATTTACCTAGAACCTTATCCGAAGCCCAATCTGCAAATCCATCTAGTATAGCGCAACCACCTATTATAGCTAACGCCCAAAGAATTGCAGAACCCCCACCTAATTCACTCACTACGAACCAAGCACCTATCACTGTTAAAGGAATTATGATAACAACTAATCCTATCTTCAATCCCAAGTACTTCAAGTGTTTCACCTCCTTGTTATCTTGTAAACTTAGAATACCATAGAGGTTGTCCAATCGTCAACAATAAATTTAAAAAAAAAATACAGAGTTTTTACACTCTGTATTATTCACGTTACTTAGGTTCGATATTGATAGCGTAGTGCCCGAATTTGCTACTGTCTACATGGTAGTTACGCTGAACAGTACTACCCCAGTTCGTGCTAATAATCACAGGTAGGTCATCTTCAAACTCGAACTTAATAGAGATGATGTCGGATGTCTCTAGTTGTGCTATAATCTCCTCACACGCTTTTCGGAAAGCTTCTTTATCTTCGTAATCCTTGTTCCAGTGCTCCTTATAGATACGAATAAAAGACTTCTTAGCGTATTGTGTCTCTGAGAAACCATGATCCAACGTTAACCGTCTTTTAACGTCCATAAGGTCAATACTCATGATGTATTTCGGATCAATAATAACCGACTTCTGACTTAATAGGCAAACATCTACTCGTCTAATACCTGAATAATCCATCATTCATCAACCTTTCAATAGAGATTCTAAGTTATTTAACTCTAACTCTACCTTCTTACCTGCTGATAACAACTTGTCTAAGGCAGCTTCTGCTTTACGTAACTCCGCTTCTTCCTCACGGATTGCTACTTCATTAATCTTACCTTTTAAATCCGTAATCCAATGAGATAGAGGGAACCCACTTAACTCTACTACATCAAGCTCGATGTCTAAGTCTTCGGCTGCTAATACTAACGCATGTAGACGTACCAGGATACCATTCAACTGTTTCACTTGTAGTGTGTGGAAGTTATGACGTGTACCGTCTAAGTCCAATGTGCAAGTTGTTAAGAACTTCGTACGTAAAGACTTCTTACTTGCTAACTTCTCTTTCTTTTCCTCTACTAACTGTTTTAACGCTAATACCTTCTCATCATTTGCACTTACGATATCTTTTGCCATGTTATTTCTCTCCTTTAACTTCTTTAATATTGTCTACATTAGGGAACATGGATAGGATCGGAACTCTCCAACCACGTAACTCTACTTTGTAACGCTTGCCCTCTTTTACTTTAGCTTGAATGTCTGCTGAATCCCACTTTAACATCCAAGTACTGTCAGTGTTCTCTAGTACTGTCTCGTTGTCCTTATCGTCTCTTACAACGATGTAGAACTTGTCTAACTTACCATCACGCTTGTTATACTTATCTGTAACAACTCCTTCTACTGTAGTCACATGGTAGTAACTAAAGATAGAGAAGGAGACTACTAGGGCTACGATACATAACCCTATAATCACTCCTAGTCTGTTCATATTAACGATCCTTTCTATATAATTTACCGTTCTCTAGATATACATGTCTAGTGGCAGGTTGTAAATACTCAAACACTTCTTCTAGTGTACCTTTGAAGTACTCTTTATAAGTTTTATAGTATCCTTGGTACTCTTTATATTCACCATTTGTTACAGCGAATATAGGTCGTTTGTCTTCCCCTTCACCCTCATACTCCTGTACCCAGTCGTAGTCGTTAGACCATGAATAGCGACCTGGTTTTGGTTGCTTAACTTTGCTAGGTACTACTTTGACACGATCATCTCTACCGTAGTATCTATGATAATCTGAGTCTGAATCTATTGGTTTTTTAAGGATTGGACTATAGAACCATGCTGATAATTTTTCGTAGCCCCTAGCTTTGTCATTTAAATCTTGCAGGAACTCTTCGAACGTTAGAGGTACAAACTCATCTTTCGATAAATCAATAGGAGAGTACTCTCGGTCACGCTCCAACAACTCTACTAACTCTGCGTAATTCTCTACGCAACCATCAGGAGACTCTGTGATGAACTTCTGCCCTAGGGAACCTACAGTGTCAATAGTCCATTTTAACACTTCCTCCCCTTTATTCCAAGTCATATATTCCTTAGCAAAGAAGTAGAACTTGTTTTTCTTTTTCTCCCCACTGTAACTATCGTACTTGTGGAAGCGGCCTAAGTATATCCACCCTCTACCATCTTTATCTAGGTATTTGTAACCTAGTTTTAGGTCTTTTCCTTTAATAGTCTTGTTCTCTTTGATGATTTTGTTATACTCTATGATTTTTTTATAATCAGGAGAGTTTACAGGAAGTAATACTAAGTCTTTACCTTCCCAAGCATATACTAACTCACCGTCGATCCCTTTACCTTTGAACATATCGCAACATTCTAGTATGTATAACAGGTTGTCAATGGTAATCTCGAACTCGAACCCACGAGGATCGTATACACGAGAATACGCTTGACGATGGTTCCAGTCGTACTTATAGTCTCCTGCTTTCTTATTTAATACGAATCCTGAAGTAGGTACGTTATCTGTAATGAGATTATCAATCTTTTGGTCACGCCAACTATTCCATGAAACCTCTTTACGCAGCTTCCCTTTTTGGTCGAAGTAGATTACGTAAGCTAGTTTCCCAGTGTAAGTATCATTACGATTTTGATAACCTACGTTAATTTTATCAGGTACAAATAATGAACTTTTCATTCTATTCTATCTCCCCTTATCATATAGTTGTTATACAAACTGTTAATAATGGATGGTCGTACAACATTGAATCCTAACTCTTCTGCTTGCTCACGATTAAACCCACCATCTAAGTGCATACAATACACTCTATCACGGTTAGCCCAAACCATTTCACTAAGTTTCTTTAGTGAGAGGTGGACATTACCTTCATAGTCTGCTTGGCAAGTGTCTTGGTAGAAGTAATCAATCTCCCTATCCTCTAACATACGTAGGATAAACGGTGAAATGTTGTTAGAATCCCCACTGTAGTAGATAGTTTTATCTTTATATGTAATCAAGTAGCCGTAGCATAGAAGTTCAGGTACATGTCGGTTAGGTACTACTTGGAATTTGATATGGAATCCGTCTTTATGGAATCCAGGTGGATACTCGTTAGAATTGTCGAACTGAATGAGTCTGTAACACTCTCGTTCTACTCCCATACCTTGTAACACTTTACTAATCTTCATATCATATGGTGCGTATACAGTTAAGTTAGGTACTTTAACTTGTCCCATGCAGAAGTAACTGTAGAAGACTAAATCTCCTAACGATCCTACGTGGTCAGGGTGTGTATGTGTCATTAATACTACTATCTCTTCTACGCCCTCTAGCAGGTCGCTACGCATGATTCTATCGAAGTTGGCACTGCCACAGTCAATCATGAATAGAACACCGTCCTCCTTGATGTACGCACTGTTATTGCCTAATCTTGTGTTGAATGCACTACCACAACCGATGAAATTTAACATACTATCACTCCTCTATTTATTGTGCCATACTTTTAACTCTTCCCCGTATACCCAACACTGAGAAAGAATACTTACAGCGCAACCATACATAAATCCTGTGATACCTTCTGTATCTGCATCATGAGATAGCTTTTGCGCTACATCCTCAAGTTTAGCACCGTTCTCGATTGCTTCTTCCATCATGTTAGCCCACTTCTCAGCGTATCGGAAGACACCTGATCCGTAACCGTCTGTATTCTTTGCTTTCCAGTCCTCATAAACCTTCTCGTCAACTACTTTCATTATTTCTCCTCCTCATCGTTAGAGACGATAGCCCCTACTAAATCTAGTATTGCACCAAATAGCTCTAGCAACCACTCACCCAATTATATCATCCTCTCCTACCACACGTCTACCTTTTGTTTAACAGTTTCATAGTCTGTATACAAGTCACTATCACTATCGGCCGCTATACCGAAGATAGTTCCGTAGTCGTATGTGCAGTCACGGAATACTCGTCCATCCATATGCTGATCCCATGTACTGATATAGTAGTATATGTCCTCGTGGATTTTCTTATCCTGCTCGGTTTCAATCGTGAAGTTGTCCAATCCTGACTCAGCATAGGAGCATCCGTCAGTCCAGTCTCCACGGTTCTGCTCTAGGCGGTGAGCAAGGAATAGGTATTTGTTCTTTTCGATGATAGCGTCTAACAGGTCTTCCCAGTCTTGAGATATATCTAAATCGTATTTAGCTAGAAGTAACGCCAATGTACGGTTCTCTTTCTTTTCCTTCTCTATTCTTTCCTTCTCTTTACGCTCGTCCTCAATCTTCTTAATTTCTTGATTCCAAAAGTTATCCACTTGTTTCAGTAATTCTTGTTTACGAGATTCTAGTGTGTCTTCTTTGTAGCTCGTTGCAATCTGTCCACGAATTTCGGAAGGGAAATTATAGTACTGTTGGGACTGTTTACTGGATCGCTTCGTTTTATATCCGTAGTAGCTTGTACTAATACCTGCACGCTCTAACAGATTAAAGATGTTCGTTACTAGTTGAGAGTTTTGTCGTGCAATCTCGATGTTCTCTAAGTGTGTAAGTAAATCTAATGAACCGATTGCGTAGATAGCTTTCTTGAACTCTTCTAAACGATCCTTGTTAGACTCCGTAATCTTCAGTTTGATATAGACTTTGTTATATGTATCGCTAAACGGGAATCCTGATATAATCGTTTTATCTTCTATAGCTTCGTAGGCAGCTTTTGGGATGACTATAGAGACGTACAGACTCTTATCATAGTACCCTGTTCCAGCTACACGTTTAACTTCTACACCGTTGATGTGCAACGTCTTCAGATGCTGCTTCGGTTTGATGCCTACCATCTCTTCTGTCTTTTGGACGTGGCGTAAGGTGTGGTCTTTTAACTTCTGCATATCCTTCATTACTTCATCGAAGTTATATGCTACATCTCTATGTTCGTATACTGTCATTACAGTTCCTCCTCGTTCTCCATCTTGATAATAACTTGTCCTTCTTTGTTCATAGTTCGTACTTTCTCTGTCCAACCTGTCTCTTTTAACTTAGTAACTTTATCATTTACCTTAGTGAAGTCGGCAAGGTCTAAAGGATCAAACATAAATGTAGCAGTTAAATGTTGTTTCATTTTACTATCTCCTCTGTACTGTATTTGAAATTCATAACCTTATAGATTAGTGGACTGTATGACTCGTCCAAAAAGTCAGTATATTTTTTCAAGTCAGAATCTTTAACAAACTTCTTAGCTTGGTAGGGGAGAGGGCAAATTATAATCTGCCCTGCTATGTTAATCTCCTCTACGAAGTTACCATCACTCAGTTTAATAACTTTCATAGCTACCTCCTACGGATCAGTGAGCTAACTTGTAGTTAACTCCTGCTTCCTGTACTTTTGTGATGACAAGAGATACGATTTCAACTGGCTCTGCTGGGTCTCCATCTTGGTCTGTAGTCTCCGTTTTCACGTAGTCTCCGTCCACTGTCATCTTATCTAACTCTTCCTCGATGTTCTCAGGGTTGAATGATAATGAGAAGTAATCTCCTCCACCCATGTAGCCATCTAGACGAACCTCTTCACTGAATAGGTTAATTTCTTTACGTTTTAAGTCGAATACTTTACCGTTACCTAGTGTAACTTTCACATCGTAACGTTGTGTATCAGTTGCTAAGATGTTTAAGTCACCAATAGCAGAACGGAATGTGTATCCTTCATTTAACTCGAATGCAATAGCACGTAGTGAATCGTAGTTTAGTTTCACACGGTTTGCGAAGCTAACAACATGTTTAATTTGGTTGTAGTACGCAGGATCAATCTTGTCACGTAAGTAGATTTCGATTTCAGAAGCCGTTGGGTAGTCGAAACGAATATGATAGTGGAATCGACCAGGACGACTCAACATGAACTCGTTCACCTTGTACAGGTCGTTCACTGTGATAGCATACATACGTTTCTTCTGAGATGTACCATCGAATAGCCCTAACAAGTTATCTTGAGACTCTGCTTTATCGTTACGTGGATTGAACATCTTCTCAAACTCATCGAACACTACTAATACTTCTTGGTTAATCTCTTCAATGAAGTCTGCGATACCTGGATACGCTTTTGTAACCATGATTACAGGGATACCACGAGCAACAACTGCTTCTGCAATCAACTGCACGAACATTGATTTACCCATACCTTTGTTACCACTTAGAATAAGTCCCAGGCTACGCTCAAACTTATCGTAGGATCGTAATACCTTCTCAATCTTTTCTGCGTGGCTACCATAAATCTTTTGTTCCTTAGATTCAAAGTTATCAATTTTTTCTAAAGAGAATCCTTGCATTGGGTGGAAATCTACCTTGTATGTAGCAGCAGGTAATTGGTCGTAAGTTTTTAAGTCATCTCCGTAGATTTTAAATGTGCTTCCAAAGTTTACAATTTTCATAATTAATTATCTCCCTTTTATATAAGTTTAGTTTTTTTTTATTAGTAGATTTTTACTTGCTTTGTATTTACTACAATAGCTTCGATTGAGTCAAAATCTAGATGTAGTTTATTAGGTTTCTTCTGTCCTACGAATAAGTACTGTCGTAGTTTACCTGTATCATCATCGTAATACAGGTTCGCTTCTTTACACTCTACTTCGATAACCCTGCCTGATTTCAGATAGACTGTTACATAGTCTCTAGGTACATAACACACTGCTCGTCCCTCCTTAGTAGCTGCTTGTTGATACAATTATTGTTTGTTCTACGCATATTGATACAGGAGTTCTATAGTAAGTCTCTTCCCCGACCACTAAGCTTGTCCTTTTTGCGTCCTTATAAAGCAATGTGAAATCTTTAACTTTTGATTCGGGTACTAACTTCCATACTCTAAAGTCCTCCATAGAGTTCTCTATGTCGCTTGTATCGTACAGTTCCCACTCCCAAAACGTATTCTCCAACCAGCCATCAAGGTCACTCGTCTTTTCAAATATGTATGCATCCTCAGCATTGTCGATGTGGTACGCAAAGTACATGTCCCCGTAGAAGTACTTGAAATCTAACTTACGTCTCGACTTATCTAAGAAGTCACGCCAATTGTCCTTGATTCCCCATGTATACTTGTCCACTAATAATCTCCCTCCTCCTCAATAATCTCTGAGATTAGTAGATAGATAGCTCCAAACACGTTATCCTTCACATGATCCAAGTTACCTACTGCCAATCGTTTATTGTCTTCCTTGATACATTGCTCGGCTTGTTCTAAATACTCCTTTGCTCTCTGTATCTTCTCCGTTGCCAACATCTCTATCACCCTTTATAACTTTTAATCCCATACTACGACTACTCGTCCTTCTTTGAAGTACTGAAATAGCTTTCCATCTTTCACTTCTTTCTTGTAACACTTGTGCGGCCTGTTGTTATTAACTCTAATGACTTCACCTACTGAATATTCGAATGGTGTCTTCATTGGTTCGTCTCCAGGTAAATTTATGTATTTTTCCACATGTACCACCTCCTCTCTACGATCCATAGTCATTACTTACCTTCTTTGTACTCAGCAATCAGTTTCGTAATTTCATAGACTAAGTTAGATACCATTTGGTTTCACCTCCTTTCAGTGGCGATCGTTATTTCTCTTCGCATGTTCCCAACCTGCCATAGCTCCGAACACTATCATTAGGATAACTATGAAAGGAAAAGCCCACGGTATGAACAGTACTACGAACATGAAGAGTAGGAACAATACCACTGATACTACAAGTCCGATTAGGATTTTACTTGCATTCATTGTTAACGCCCCTTTCTTAGTTGATTACATCCATTGTATCAAGGCGTTAACTGGAAATCAATGCTAATTTTTAAAAACTTTTATCATTCTTTTAAAATTCTATGATGTCTTAGTTCCTCTAACAGTTGTTCTTTGTTTCCGAGGTTAATCCTGTACCCCATAAAGGTGCTTCTAAACA
>MTEW01004387.1_pt2 | contig 14040 bp, 10 predicted proteins | sample 1042681 | NCBI WGS metagenome assembly MTEW01 (sample SAMN06185811, study PRJNA358809) | soil metagenome | isolation source: soil biostimulated with citrate as carbon source | place: India | collected 2015-05-23
TGAATGTACTGACCACGCCCTTGAGGTTGGTGGCGATGATCGCCACCTGGGTTGCGGCATCCAGCACGCTGCGCAGCTGGTTGTGGGTGCCACGCAGTGACTGCTCGCTGACCCGCAGCTCGGCAGTGCGCTGCTCGACCAGGGCCAAGGCACGCTGGCGCTGGCTGAACAGGTTGTAGAGCAAGATACTGAGCAGCAGGCTCAACAAGCCGCCCAGCAGGCTCACGGCCAACACCGCGGAGGAACGGTTGGCGCGCACGAAGGCCAGACTCGGCCGGATACTCAGCTGGAAGTGGTGGTCAGCCAGGTGCAACAGCTGGTTGGTGGCCAGCGGCAGGGGGGCGACCGGGTTCTGCGAATCGAACATCACTTCGGGGCCATGCAGCCCGGTGGGGTCGACGATACGGACTACCAGGTTGTCGTCTGCCGAAACCGGGCGCCCGTCACTGACCAGTTCACGCATGCTCAGCAAGGCCGTCACATAGCCCACTGCCGCGCCGCGGGGGTTGGCATCGGAAAACACCGGCGCCACCATCAGCAGGCCACGCGCATCCGAGCTGGTATCGAACATGGGCAGTGGCTCGGAAACCGCCATGCTGCCCGGCCCCAGCGCCCGCGACAGGGCCGCCAGGGGCTCTTCCTGGCCGGCGAGGTCCAGCCCATAGGGCAGCCCGGGCAATTCACCCGACTGGGTATAGAGTACCGGGAAGTAATGGTCGCGCTGGGGGGATGGCCGCCACTGGCCTTGCTGATCCTGGTCGCGGATCACATAGCCCGGACCGGAATGCGCACTGGCCTGGCGCTCGAACTCGGCGCGTTGCGCGGCTTCGACACGCGGCGCCCAGGCGTAGGCCAGGGTCCGCTGCAGCAATGGCCTGGCGTAGCCGTCGAACTCGTGTGGGGTGATTTCGTTGGAAAAGCTGAAAAACCGCCGCAGCCCGTCCAGGCGCTGCTGCTGTTCGTCAAACCGCTCGGCGATACGGCTGAAACGCTCGCTGGCCAGCAGCTCGAAGCGCTGGCGCAGCTGCTGCTTGTAGAAGGTTTGCGTGGCTAACGCCAGGACGGCCGTCAACAGGCCGCCTACGACCAGGGCAACCAGGGCCACCGCCCAGGCGGACACCGCCTCTGTGCACAGGCCAAGCAACCGCGCACGCACGCCACCCTTTGACATACACCCATCTCGTCACGTCAGCGTCCTGCGGATTATCTTGCCCTGCACTCAGTTATAGCTATTAGCCATTAGCCGTGCAATGTACCTCGTCGCCTCAACGAAGCTGCAGACGCCAGGCGCGATGGATACGGTTATTGCGAGCGAAGTCCGGGTCCAAGGTCTGGGCCGTGATTTCCTCCACCGCGTAACGCGCCATCAGGTGCTCGTCCAGCTGGAACTTGCGGAAGTTGTTGGAGAAATACAGCACGCCACCCGGCGCCAGGCGGGCCATGGCCAGGTCCAGCAACTGCACGTGGTCACGCTGAACGTCGAACACGCCTTCCATGCGCTTGGAGTTGGAGAAGGTAGGCGGGTCGATGAAGATCAGGTCGTAGCTGTCGCGGTTGCCTTCCAGCCAGGCCATCACATCGCCCTGCTCCAGGCGGTTGCGTTCGGAGAAGCCATTGAGCGCCAGGTTGCGCCGCGCCCAGTCCAGGTAGGTTTTCGACAGATCGACGCTGGTGGTGCTGCGCGCGCCGCCCTTGGCCGCATGCACGGTCGCCGTGGCGGTGTAGCAGAACAGGTTGAGGAAGCGCTTGCCGGCTGCTTCGCGCTGGATGCGCATGCGCATCGGGCGATGGTCGAGGAACAGGCCGGTGTCGAGGTAGTCGGTGAGGTTGACCAGCAGCTTGACGCCGCCTTCGTTCACTTCCTGGAAGCGGCCTTCGGTAGCCTGACGCTCGTACTGGCGCGTGCCGCTCTGCCGCTCGCGACGCTTGAGCACCACACGCTGCGGCGAAATGCCCAGGGCCTGCGGGATGGCTGCCAGCGCGTCGAGCAGGCGTGCCTGGGCCTTGTCCGGGTCGACCGAACGTGGCGCGGCGTATTCCTGCACGTGAACCCAGTCCTGGTACAGGTCGACCGCCAGGGCGTATTCGGGCATGTCGGCATCGTACAGGCGGTAGCAATCGACCTGCTCACGGCGGGCCCACTTGCCCAGTTGCCGGAGGTTTTTCTGCAGTCGGTTGGCGAACATCTGCGCCCCTTCCGACAGGCGCGCCGGTTCGCTGGCTGGTGCTGCCTGCTGGCGGGTTTCCGTGCCTTCAGGCTGCGCCTCGCGGCGCTCGCCGGTAACGAACTGGTCGGGCTGCACCTTGAACAACAGTAGCTTGCACGGCAAGGCGCCGTTCCAGAACGCGTACTGCTTGTGGCTGCGAATACCCATGCGCTTGCCCAGCTGCGGCGCGCCGGTGAACACCGCCGCCTCCCAGCCCATGCAGGCCTGGCGCAGGCGCTCGCCGAGGTTCTGGTAGAGATACAGCAGGCTGGCTTCGTCACCCAGGCGCTCGCCATAGGGAGGGTTGCTGATGACCAGGCCTTTCTGGTTCTGGTCCGGGCGCGGCTCGAAGGTGCTGACTTCGCCCTGGTAGATCTTCACCCAGTCACCCAGGCCGGCGCGCTCGACGTTGTTGCGGCCTGGCTGGATCAGCCGCGGGTCGGCTTCGTAACCACGGATCCACAGCGGCGGTTTGGCCAGACCGGCCTGTGCCCGCGCCTGCGCCTCGTCATGCACCTTGCGCCACAACGCCGGTACATGGCCGAGCCAGGCACTGAAGCCCCAGCGTTCACGTTTCAGGTTGGGCGCGATATCTGCGGCGATCATCGCCGCTTCGACCAGGAAGGTACCCACACCGCACATCGGGTCGGCCAGCGCGCCACCTTCGGCGGCAATGCGCGGCCAACCGGCGCGGATCAGCACCGCCGCCGCCAGGTTTTCCTTCAGCGGCGCGGCGCCTTGCTGCAGGCGGTAGCCACGCTGGTGCAGGCTGTGCCCGGAAAGGTCGAGGGAGAGAATGGCTTCGCCACGGTCCAGGCGCAGGTGCACGCGCACATCAGGGTCGATCTTTTCCACCGACGGGCGCAGGCCTTCGCGGTTGCGCAGCTTGTCGACGATCGCATCCTTGACCTTCAGCGCACCGAAGTGGGTGTTGTCGATACCCGAACCATGGCCGCTGAACTCCACTGCGAGGGTGCCATCGGCCGCCAGGTGATCGGCCCAGTCGACCGCGTGCACGCCGTCGTAGAGGTCGTCGGCGTTCTTCATGGAGAAGCGCTTGAGTACCAGCAGCACCCGGTTGGCCAGGCGTGACCACAGGCACAGGCGGTAGGCGGTTTCCATGTCGGCGGCGCCACGAATGGCCGAGGTGTGCTCGCGCACGTCATCCAGGCCGAGGCCCCGCGCTTCTTCGGCAAGCAGGCCTTCCAGGCCTTTGGGGCAGGTGAGGTAAAGTTCGAAACGGTCCGACATGAGTAATCCAGCGCCTTGGGCTATTTGACTGACGGGGCGACGCATCGCCCCGCGATGTTTGCCCGCACACCTTTCCAGCAGGCGTGCGGGTGGCCTTTCCCGGCACACAAGCGTGCGGTGGAAGGCCGGGCCGCCTGACCGATCTGTGCCTGGCCCAGTGGCAAAGACAGCTTAGATCATCAGGCAGTACGAAAAATTCTGGCGATGCCGGGGCCAGTGTGACCCTTCGTCGCATTTCAAATTATTTCTGTCATCCGCGAGCAACGCTGGCGAAATGACGTCAATGATCGGCAAAGCCTGATCATAGCGGGCTCAACGCTAAACAAGGTTGAGTCGCATTTATTTACTTATCCCCTCACCCTTGGAAAGGTTACGTGCTTATGACAAATCGATCATTCACACCGTGACTCGCATTCGATAGAACTGGTCTCAGGCCGCTTCGCAACGAGGTGGCACTTTCAGCTCGCCACGCCGGCAGCGAGCGCACACCGGCAGAAAGACTCTGCCCGGCCTCGGAGAGGCCGACGGGACATTACAGTCAACAAGTGAGGGCAACACCCTATGAGAAGACTTAAGCGTGATCCGTTGGAAAGAGCATATTCACGTGGCTACCAATATGGGGTCACCGGCAAATCCCGCGAACTTTGCCCCTTCAATCTTCCTTCTGTTCGCCAAGCCTGGATCAACGGCTGGCGTGAAGGTCGCGGTGATAACTGGGACGGAATGACTGGCACCGCTGGCATCCATAGACTCAACGAAAATCACGCCGTTGGCTGAACGAGGACACTGAATTCGATTCACCATGCACGCCCTATCCGGGCGGCGGGCGAAGGCCCAGGGGCCCCTTGATGGGGCCCTTTTTTATGACTTCGAATCCACATCCGCGCTGGCTTCTTCGCGGGCTCGCCCGCGAATGGCCGGCAGATCACCGAGGCATCGCAGCGATAGCGTCCACCGCCTCGCGAATCAGCGCAGGCCCCTTGTAAATGAAGCCGGAGTAGATCTGCACCAGGCTCGCCCCGGCAGCGATCTTCTCGGCGGCATGGCGGCCTTCGGTAATGCCGCCAGCGGCAATGATCGGCAGCTTGCCGCTCAGTTCGCCCGCCAGCACCTTGACGATATGGGTGCTCTTCTCCAGCACCGGCGCGCCCGACAGGCCGCCCGCCTCGCCACCGTACGGCAACCCTTCGACACCTTCACGCCCCAGCGTGGTGTTGGTGGCGATCACCGCATCCATGCCCGACTCCATCAGCGCCGCGGCGACCAGGGCGGTTTCTTCGTCGCTCATGTCCGGGGCAATCTTGATTGCCAGAGGTACGCGCTTGCCATGCGTGCCGGCCAGTTGCTCGCGGCGCTCGGCCAGGGCATCGAGCAACTGCTTGAGCGAATCGCCGAACTGCAGGCTGCGCAGGCCCGGGGTGTTTGGCGAACTGACGTTGACCGTGATGTAACTGGCGTCGGTGTACACCTTGTCCAGGCAGATCAGATAGTCATCGACGGCACGCTCCACCGGGGTGTCGAAATTCTTGCCGATGTTGATCCCCAGCACGCCGTTGTAACGCGCAGCCCGCACCCGGCCGAGCAGGTGATCAACGCCCAGGTTGTTGAAGCCCATGCGGTTGATGATGGCCGTTGCCTCCGGCAGGCGGAACAGGCGTGGCTTGGGGTTGCCCGGCTGCGGGCGCGGGGTGACGGTGCCGATTTCGACGAAGCCGAAGCCAAGCTGGGCGAAACCGTCAATGGCCGCACCGTTCTTGTCCAGGCCGGCCGCCAGGCCCACCGGGTTGGCGAAGTTCAAGCCCATGACCGTGACTGGCAAAGCCGCCGGCTGCTTGCACAGCATGCCGTTGAGGCCAAGACGGCCACCGGCGCCGATCAGGTCCAGGGACAGGTCGTGGGAGGTTTCCGGGGAAAGCTTGAACAGCAGCTGGCGGGCCAGGGTATACATGGGCGGGCAAGGCTCGGGGTGAATGAGGGGGCGATTATAGCCAGCGTGGGGCCGGCATGACAGCAAATCGTGGGGCTGCTGCGCAGCCCATTGCCGGCAAGCCAGTTCCCACAGGTACAACACAAGGGCTGAAAGCTGTGCTGTACCTGTGGGAGCTGGCTTGCTGGCAATGAGGCCCATGCAGGCGGCACAAGGCAGTTGCTCCACAGGGATGCTGCCAGATGGCACATCGGTTGCACCGGAAAAGCCCACAGCCTTATCAGTATGGGCGAGGAACCTTGTGAACACTGTACCCCGAGCAACGCCCCTGGCCTGGGTCAACGGCAGTGACGCGCCGGAGAAGCCCTGCCTGAACATCGGCTACATGGCCCTGACCGACTGCGCCTCGGTGGTAGTCGCCGCCACCCAGGGCTTCGCCCAGCAACACGGCCTCACCCTCAACCTCAAGCGCCAGGGCTCCTGGGCCGGGTTGCGCGACAAGCTGGTCAGCGGCGAGCTGGATGCCGCGCACTGCCTGTATGGCCTGGTCTACGCCGTGCACCTGGGCATTGGCGGTGTACCGGCCAGCGCCATGGCCGTGCTCATGGGGCTGAACCAGAACGCCCAGGCCATAAACCTGTCCCCGGCCTTGCAGAGCAAAGGGGTGACCAACCCTGAAGCATTGGCGCGCCTGGTGCACCAGCATGGCGCACGCCTCACCTTCGCCCAGACCTTCCCCACCGGCACTCACGCCATGTGGCTGTATTACTGGCTGGCCAGCCAGGGCATCCACCCACTGCGCGACGTCGACAGCGTGGTGGTGCCACCGGCGCAGATGGCCGCACATATCCAGGCCGGGCGCATCGACGGTTTCTGCGTGGGTGAACCCTGGGCTGCCGATGCCGTGGCCAAGGGCCAGGGCTTCACCTTGGCCACCAGCCAATCGATCTGGCCGGACCACCCGGAAAAGGTCCTGGCCTGCGCCCGCGGCTTTGTCGAGCAATACCCCAACAGCGCCCGCGCGCTGATCAAGGCGGTCCTGGCGGCCAGCCGCTTCATCGAGCAAAGCCCGGAAAACCGCCGCAGCACCGCGCAACTGCTCAGCGGCAGCGCCTACCTGGACACCCCCCAGGCAAGTATCGAACCGCGCCTGCTCGGCAGCTACCACGATGGCCTGGGCAACCACTGGCAAGACCCCCACGCCCTGCGCCTGCACGACCATGGCCGGGCCAACCTGCCGTACCTGTCCGACGGCATGTGGTTCATGACCCAGTTCCGCCGCTGGGGCCTGCTGCACGATGACCCTGACTACCTCGGCGTAGCCCGCGAGGTCCAGCAACTGGCACTGTATGGCGAGGCGGCCCGAAGCCTCGGCGTGGCCTGCCCCGACCAGCCGATGCGCAGCAGCCTGCTGATCGATGGCAGCCGCTGGGACGGCAGCGACCCCTACGGTTATGCCCGCAGTTTCAGCCTGCATGCCCTGGGCAACCTGCCCGATGCCCGTGTCGGCGCGTGAGGGGAACCATCCATGTTGCGCATCCTGCTGATCGACGACACCCAGAGCAAACTCGGCCGCCTCAAGGCCGCCTTGAGCGAGGCCGGCTTCGAGGTCATCGAAGCCCCAGGCCTGACCATCGACCTGCCCGCCTGCGTCGAAACGGTGCGCCCGGACGTGGTGCTGATCGATACCGACTCACCGGACCGCGATGTGATGGAACAGGTTGTCCTGGTCAGCCGCGACCAGCCGCGGCCGATCGTGCTGTTCACCGACGAGCACGACCCCGGGGTGATGCGCCAGGCGATCCAGGCAGGGGTCAGCGCCTACATCGTCGAAGGCATCCATGCCGCGCGGCTGCAACCGATCCTGGACGTGGCCATGGCCCGCTTCGAAAGCGACCAGGCACTGAAGGCGCAACTGCTTGCTCGCGACCAGCAACTGGCCGAGCGCAAGCGCATCGAGCAGGCCAAGGGTTTGCTGATGAAGATGAAGGACTGTAACGAAGAAGAGGCCTACACCCTGATGCGCCGCCAGGCCATGAGCCGGCAGCAGAAACTTATCCAGGTGGCCGAACAGATCATTGCCATGCACGAGATGCTGGGCTAGCAACCTCCTTCACGCGCTCCTACAAGGGGACTGCAACTTCTCAGAGTTGGCCCATCTCTTGCTGAACGAATATCACCGGTAGCCAACGGCGGTTGCCAACTTGATCCCGACAAAGACGTCGCTCTCCCCTCCACCTGCGTGGAGCGGGTAGCGGCGTCTTTTTCGTTCCGTTGCATTGCCGAGTGAGGTGTTCGATGAGTACCAGCTTCTGGAAATCCGGGCATGTGCCCACGCTGTTCGCCGCGTTCCTGTACTTCGACCTCAGCTTCATGGTCTGGTACCTGCTTGGCCCACTGGCGGTGCAGATTGCCGCCGATCTGCAGCTGAGTGCACAACAACGGGGCCTGATGGTGGCCACGCCGATCCTGGCCGGGGCGATCTTGCGCTTTGCCATGGGCGTGCTGGTCGACCGCCTGTCGCCCAAGACCGCCGGGCTGATCGGCCAGGTGGTGGTCATCGTCGCCCTCGCCGCTGCCTGGCACCTGGGCGTGCACAGCTATGAACAAGCGCTGCTGCTGGGCGTGTTCCTCGGCTTTGCCGGCGCTTCGTTCGCCGTGTCACTGCCGCTGGCCTCGCAGTGGTACCCGCCACAGCACCAAGGCAAAGCCATGGGTATTGCCGGTGCCGGCAACTCCGGCACGGTGTTCGCCGCCCTGCTGGCCCCGGCGCTGGCTGCGGGCTTTGGCTGGAACAATGTGTTCGGCTTCGCGCTGGTTCCGCTGTCGCTGGCGCTGTTGGTGTTCGCCCTGCTGGCACGCAATGCTCCGCAGCGGCCCAAGCCAAAAGCGATGGCCGACTACCTCAAGGCCCTGGGTGACCGTGACAGCTGGTGGTTCATGTTCTTCTACAGCGTCACCTTCGGTGGCTTCATCGGCCTTGCCAGCGCCCTGCCCGGCTACTTCAGCGACCAGTATGGCCTGAGCCCGGTCACGGCTGGCTACTACACCGCTGCCTGCGTGTTCGCCGGTAGCCTGATGCGCCCGCTCGGCGGCGCGCTGGCCGACCGCTTCGGCGGCATCCGCACCCTGCTGGGCATGTACAGCGTGGCGGCCATCTGCATCGCAGCAGTCGGCTTCAATCTGCCCAGCGCTGCCGCCGCACTGGCCCTGTTCGTCAGCGCCATGCTCGGCCTCGGGGCCGGCAATGGCGCGGTGTTCCAGCTGGTACCGCAACGCTTCCGCCAGGAGATCGGCGTGATGACCGGGCTGATCGGCATGGCCGGCGGCATCGGAGGCTTCCTGCTGGCCGCCGGGCTGGGCACCATCAAGCAGTACACCGGTGACTACCAGCTGGGGCTGTGGCTGTTCGCCAGCCTGGGCTTGCTGGCCTGGTTCGGCCTGCACGGCGTTAAACAGCGCTGGCGCACCACCTGGGGCTCGGCTGCGGTTACCGCGGCACGGGTCTGAGGCACAGCCATGAGCCTGCAACTGAACTTTGCCCAGGCCAGCGCCACCGGGCCGCGCGAGGAAAACCAGGACGCCCTGCGCCTGGTTACCCCGGCGCCGGAGCTGGCCGCCAGCAAAGGCTACCTGTTCGCCCTCGCCGACGGCGTCAGCCAATGTGCCGATGGCGGCCTGGCAGCCCGTGCCAGCCTGCAGGCGCTGGCCCTGGACTACTATGCCACTCCCGCGACCTGGAGCGTGGCCCAGGCCCTCGACCGCCTGCTGCTGGCGCAGAACCGCTGGTTGCGTGCCCAAGGCAGTGGCCAGCCACTGCTGACCACTCTCAGCGCGCTGGTGCTGCGTGGCCGGCGCTTTACCCTGGCCCACGTGGGTGATTGCCGCGTGTACCGCTGGCACGCTGGGCGCCTGCAATGCCTGAGCGAAGACCACGTATGGGACCAGCCCGGCATGCAGCATGTGCTGAAGCGCGCGCTGGGGCTGGACCAGCACCTGCTGGTGGATTATCTGGAAGGTGAGCTGCAGCCAGGCGAGAGCTTCCTGCTGTTGAGCGATGGCGTATGGGCCAGCCTGGGCGACCAGCACATCCAGGCGGTGCTGCGCGAGCAACCTGACCTGCAACTGGCCGTCGACACCCTGGTCGCCAGCGCGCACCTGAACGGCAGCCAGGACAACGCCAGTGCTTTGCTGGTGCAGGTCGAGCAACTGGGCACGGCCAACCTGGGCGATACCTTGGCGCAACTGCAGCAATGGCCAGTGCCCGGCCCGCTGCGTGAAGGCCAGGTAATCGATGGCTGGCAAGCCGAAAAGCTGCTTTCGCACAGCCGCCAGTCGTTGCTGTACCGGGTGCGCGATGGCCAGGGCCGAGCCTGGCTGCTGAAGACCCTGCCCACCGCACGCGAGCAGGAGCCCGGCGCGGCGCAAGGGCTGTTGCTGGAAGAATGGTTCCTGCGCCGGGTCGCTGGCCGGCACTTCCCCGAGCTGCACACCGCCGGCCAGCGCCAGCACCTGTACTACGTGATGCGCGAATACCCCGGCCAGAGCCTGGCAGCGCTGCTGGCCGAGCACGGCCCGCTACCCATGCCGCAGTGGCTGGAGCTGGCCCGGCAGCTGCTGCAGGCGGTCGGTGTACTGCACCGGCGCAACCTGCTGCACCGCGACATCAAGCCAGAGAACCTGCACCTGGGCAGCGATGGCCAACTGCGCCTGCTGGACTTTGGCCTGGCCTACTGCCCGGGCCTGTCAGAAGACCCGCTGCACGAGTTGCCAGGCACGCCGTCATACATTGCCCCGGAAGCGTTCGACGGCCAACCGCCCAGCCCACGCCAGGACCTTTATGCAGTAGGCGTGACGCTGTACCACCTGCTGACCGGGCATTACCCCTACGGCGAAGTGGAGGCCTTCCAGCGCCCGCGCTTCGGCCAGCCGGTCAACGCCGCGCGCTACCGTCCCGACCTGCCGGAATGGCTGCAGCACAACCTGCAGCAGGCACTGGCAGCCGACCCGACGCAGCGCTTCGAAACCGCCGAACACTGGTTGCTGCTGCTCGAGCGTGGTGACCGCCAGGAACTGCCCAGCCGGCCACGGCCGCTGCTGGAGCGCGAACCGTTGAAGGTCTGGCGCACCCTGGCCCTGCTGTCCTTGCTGTTCAACCTGATATTGCTGCTCACCCTGCTCAAGGGCTGAACGCACCCTGCCGATGAGGAAACCCTGATGAATGCGAAAGTCTGGCTGGTTGGTGCTGGCCCTGGTGATCCCGAGCTGCTCACCCTCAAGGCCGTGCGCGCCATGCAGCAAGCCGCTGTGGTGATGATCGACGACCTGGTCAACCCGGCGGTGCTGGAGCATTGCCCACAGGCTCGGGTGATTGCCGTGGGCAAGCGCGGCGGCTGCCGCTCCACGCCGCAGGCCTTCATCCAGCGCCTGATGCTGCGCCATGCGCGGCAAGGACGCTGCGTGGTGCGGCTCAAGGGCGGCGACCCGTGCATCTTCGGCCGTGGTGGTGAAGAGGCGCTGTGGCTGCAAAGGCATGGCATCGAGGTGGAAGTGGTCAACGGCATCACCGCCGGCCTGGCTGGCGCCACGCAATGCGGTATTTCCCTGACCTCACGAGGTGTGAGCCGGGGCGTGACATTGGTGACGGCACATACCCAGGACGACAGCGAACTGAACTGGGCGGCCTTGGCCCAGGGCGGGACGACGCTGGTGGTGTACATGGGCGTGGCCAGGCTGGAGCAGGTACGCCAAGGGTTGCTCGACGGGGGCATGGCACCGGCGACGCCAGTGGCGATGATCGAAAATGCCTCGTTGCCGCAGCAGCGGGAGTGCAGGAGCGATGTGCGGGGGATGGTCGAGGATGCGCGGGGGTTTGGCTTGCGTAGCCCGGCGATATTGGTGATTGGGGAGGTGGTTGGGGAACAGGGGGAGCAGGATCTTGTGGCAATTGCCGGATGATGCGCTGCCTGCGCCGGCCTTTGTGGGAGCGGCCTTGTGTCGCGAAAGGGCTGCACAGCAGCCCCGGCAATACCTGCGACGAAGCTGAAAAACTGGGGCCGCTACGCGCCCCTTTCGCGACACAAGGCCGCTCCCACAAGGGGCACACAAACCCAAGAAACAGGCAAAGAAAAACCCGGCCGAGGCCGGGTTTTTCATGAAGCTTCAAACCAATTACTTGGCCTGGGCTTCTACCTGAGCTTCAACGCGACGGTTGATAGCGCGGCCTTCTTCGGTGGCGTTGTCGGCAACCGGACGGGTTTCGCCGTAGCCAACCGAGTCAACACGGCTGGATTCCACGCCGTACTGCTGGGTCAGGACCTGCTTGACAGCGTTGGCACGACGCTCGGACAGCTTCTGGTTGTAAGCGTCTGGGCCGACGGAGTCAGTGTGACCTTCCACGGTGGTGGTGGTCTGTGGGTACTGCTTCATGAAGTCAGCCAGGTTCTTGATGTCGCCGTAGCTGTTTGGCTTGACGACCGACTTGTCGAAGTCGAACTTGACGTCCAGCTCAACGCGAACGACTTCGGCAACAGCCGGGCAGCCATCAGCGTCAACGGTAACGTTGGCCGGGGTGTCAGGGCACTTGTCGACGTTGTCGCAAACGCCGTCGTTGTCGGAGTCGGAGCACACTTCGGCAACTGGAGCCGGAGCGACTTCAGCTTGCTTCGGGCTACCGCCGAAGTTCAGACCAACACCAACGGTCGGACCCCACTCGGTGTTGCCGTTGTCGATGTTGTACATGGCTTCTACGCCGGCACGGGCGAAGAACATGTCGGTGATGTACCACTTGGCGCCAGCGCCGACGTTGGCGAAGGTGGAGTGGTCGCGGCCGCTACGAGTGGCCTGGCCCAGGCTCTCGTGAGCGAAACCGGCGGAAACGTACGGACGCAGAGCGTCGCCAACGGTACCGAAGTGGTAGGTAGCGTCGAGCTTGGCTTTGGAACCTTTGATGTCTTTGTTGAAGACTTCACCACGAGCGTTGTGGGTCTCGTTGTAGCCGAGGTCCAGGGAAACGTCGTCGGTCAGGAAGTAGCCCAGGCGAACACCAGGATTGGTGCCGTCGTTCTTGAAGTTACGTTCGCTGTCGTAGTACTGCTTGGTAACGTTGCCTTCGATTTCCACAGCGCCTTGGCCTTGAGCCAGAACGCCGAACGAAGTAGCAGCGACGAGCGAGCCAATGGCCAAGCCCAAGGTGTTTTTCAATTTCATCCGTTAAATCCCCATCTGGTGATAGTTAAGCAGTCCCACCACAAACAAGGGGGACAACTCGACGGCAAGTCTAGCAGAACTCGCCGGTTCGTTAGAGATATTTGCATGCCACTAAGTTTCATCGAGGCCGGCAAATTTCTCCCGAAGCTTGTCTAGCGCGCGCTTGTAGCGCATTTTTGTCGCGCTCAGGCCCATGTGCATGATGTCGGCAATTTCCTGAAATTCCAGCTCTGCGACAAAACGCAGCACCAGAATTTCCCGGTCAATCGGGTTCACATGCACCAGCCATTTGTCCAGCCCGCCTTTTTCTTCCGGCTTCGGAGCCTTGTCCTCGGACGCCTCTTCAACAGGGTCCAGACTCAAGGCATCCATCAACCGACGTTTACGGCGCTCCTTGCGGTACTGGGTAATGCATTCGTTGTAGGTGATGCTGTAGAGCCAGGTCTTGAACTTGGACTTACCCTCGAAGTTCTTCAGCCCGTACAGCACTTTCAGCATGACTTCCTGACAGACATCGTCCGCGTCACGGTCGTTCCCCAGATAACGCGCACAGACGTTGAACAGGGTCCGTTGGTAGCGCCGCATGAGCTCCTCATAGGCGCGGGTAACGTGGTACAGCTCCTCATGCGAACGCGCCACCAACTCTTCGTCGGTGAGCTCGCGGGGGTCATAACGCATGGGCGGCGAATGAACTTTATTCAAAACGGATCTGGCCGACAGTCAGGTCAATGTCGCCGCGCGACCCCGTGGGTCGATTTTCGCGGCGGCATACATTAACAGCTTTGTGCGGTTAGCGGCTATTGACTCGCTGTTCAAGCAGCTCACGATTGGACAGCGAAACCAGTTCGCCATCATCGGTCAGCAACGTCGTCTTGACCGTACCGATCTCCTCGATGTGCCCTTCGACCTCGCCAATTCGCACCTGCTGGCCCACCTGGTACAGCTCGCGCACGTAGATGCCGGCCAGGATCTGCCCGGCGATTTCGCGGCTGCCCAGGCCCATTGCCAGCGCAACGGCCAGACCAACGGTAATCAGCCCGATCACGATCACATGGTTCAGCAGGTCGGTTTTCACCTCCAGCTGGCTGATGGCCACCGAGATACTGATGATGATCACCAGGCCCTGGGTGATACGCCCCAGGCCTGCCGAGTATTCCAGGCCGATGCCTTCGGCAGCGCCGCGCACCAGGCCGTTGGCCACTTGCGCCAGCAGCACGCCGGCCAGCAGCACCAGGGCTGCGCCGAACACCTTCGGCAGGTACAGGGCAAGCATGTCGAGGGTTGCCGAGACTCGCTCCAGGCCCAGTGACTCGGCGGCCGACACCAGGAAGATGAGCAGCACGAACCAGTACACGATCTTGCCGATCAAGGTGGAGATCGGCACCTGGATGCCGACCCGGCCAAGCATCTTGGTCAGGCCGGTGCCGGCCATGAGGCGGTCCAGGC
>MTEW01004894.1_pt1 | contig 13729 bp, 13 predicted proteins | sample 1042681 | NCBI WGS metagenome assembly MTEW01 (sample SAMN06185811, study PRJNA358809) | soil metagenome | isolation source: soil biostimulated with citrate as carbon source | place: India | collected 2015-05-23
CAAGGTGATCAAGCGCATGGCCTATGGCTTCCGCGACTCGACCTACTTCTTCCTGAAAATCAAGGCCGCCTTCCCCGGGAAAGCGCGATGAACCTTCTTTTTGCCCGGAGATCAGTGCCCAGAAAGATTCTCTGTAGGGGCGAATTCATTCGCCAAATGGGTCGCAGACCGGCCCCACAACCTACAGCGGGGCAGCTGCGCTGCCCTTGCCGATTGAAATCGCCCCCACAGCTATTTCATTTGCCACCCAGGATCAGGCAGGTGGTGGATCCGGTCGCGTAGAGCTTGCCATCCACATCGTAGATGCGTCCTTCCGCCAGCGCGGTGGAGCGGCCGACATGGATGATCCGACCTTCAGCCCGCACCGGGCCTGTCTTGGTGGTCAGAGCGCGAATGTAGCTGATGCGCAGGTCGGTCGTTGTGTACCCCTGTCCTTTCTCCAGATTGGCGTGGATAGCACACCCCATGCACGAATCCAGCAGTGTGGCGGCGTATCCCCCGTGCACCGAGCCGATCGGGTTGTAGTGCTGCATCTGCGGCACACCCTGGAAGACGAAGCGTTCCTTCGACCATTCAATCGGGACGAAACCCATCAGCTCGCCAATGGGCGGTGCCGGCAGGTCGCCACGGCCGATGCCGTCAAAGAACTCCAGAGGGCTGAGCGTCGCCACCTCTGCAATGCTCAAGGTACCGGGCTTCAGACGGGCACGGATTTCGGCCTCTTCAGCCAGCCAGACTTGAAGTTTCTCTTCGCGGGACAGATCGCTCATCGGGGTCATCTCCTGGATCATGAAGCAATTGAATGTCGGTCGTAATATATATCAGTCGAAGAAAACCGGAACGCCCGTTCGGAAGTTCCGGCCCGATTCAGAGGCTCATCTGCTTGGCGATGATCTCGTTCATGATCTCCCGCGTACCGCCGCCTATGGAGAGGATGCGGTTGTCTCGATAAAGACGCTCAACCAGGCTCTCGCGCATGTAGCCCATGCCGCCGAGTATTTGCACGGCGTCATAGGTGAGGCGATCGGCGATGTCGGTGGCGAAGTTCTTCGCCATGGAGATCTCCTTGATTACGCTCTTGCCTGCCGCCATCTTCGCCGCCTGGCGATAGGTGAACTCGCGGGACACCTCCAACTGCGTAGCCATTTCCGCCATCCGGTGACGAAGTACCTGGAAACGTCCGATGGGTTTGCCGAAGGCTTCGCGCTCGTGGGCCCACTTCAGCGATTCCTCCAAAGCCAGCTGCGCGGTCATATTGGCCATGATGGCCAGCGCCAGGCGCTCGCTCTGGAAGTTGGCCATGATGCAGGCGAAGCCCATGTTTTCCATGCCGATCAGGTTCGCCACCGGCACCCGGCAATCATCGAAGAACAGTTCGGCCGTATCGGACGCCCACCAGCCCATCTTCTTCAGCTTGCGGCCGACGGTGAAACCCGGCGTGCCCTTCTCCACCAACAGCAGGCTCACACCGCCGAATCCCTCTCCGCCCGTGCGCACCGCCACTGTGTAGTAGTCGGCACGCACACCGCTGGTGATGAAGGTCTTGCTCCCGGAGACGCGATAAAAGTCGCCATCGCGCACGGCTCGGGTCTTGAGATTGGCCACATCCGAGCCGCCGGACGGCTCGGTGACCGCCAGCGCCATGATCTTCTCGCCGGACAGGACCTGCGGCACGACGCGCTCGCGCAGCTCGGCACGCCCCCATTTGACGACTGGCGGCAGGCCGATATCCAGGGAGCCCAGCCCGGCCACCAGCCCGCCGGAGCCACAGCGCATCAACTCTTCGCTGGCCGCCACCTTGGCGAATACGTCGCCTTCGTGGCTACCGCCAAACGATTCCGGGTAACCGATACCAAGGATGCCGGCAGCGCCCGTCTTGAGGTAGAGCTCACGGGGAAACTCCTCGGCCTCTTCCCACTCGGCGATATGGGGCAGGATTTCCCGCTCGACGAAGCGGCGTACCGAATCCCGGATCAGTTGATGGGACTCGTCGAAATATTCCTGGTAGGCAGGCATGGCAAGACTCCCCGGTAAGATCAAACGAACTTACCGAGCGCTTGCTTGGTTTTCAAGGCGAGACTTATGCCATCGACGCGGCCGTATCAGCCGCGCCCCCTGACTCACAGCCCGATAGGACGGCGCCCCGCGAGCGCGTGGGCCAGGGTGCCACCGTCTACCAGCTCCAGCTCGCCGCCCAGCGGTACACCATGGGCGATGCGGGAAACCGTGATGGATTTGGGCGCCAGCAGCTGGGCGATGTAGTGGGCGGTGGCTTCGCCCTCCACTGTCGGGTTGGTGGCAAGGATCACCTCGGCGAACTGGCCGGCTTCGATTCGCGCCAGCAGTTCCGGGATGCCAATGGCCTCCGGCCCCAGGCCATCCAGTGGAGACAGATGTCCCTTGAGTACGAAGAAGCGACCGCGATAGCCGGTTTGCTCCACGGCGAACACATCCAGCGGCCCTTCTACCACGCAAAGCACGGAGTCGTCGCGACGCGGATCAGCACACTGCGGGCAGAGCGCTTCCTCGCTCAAGGTGCGACATTGCGTGCAATGTCCAACGCCCTCCATGGCCGCCGTCAGCGCCTGCGCCAGACGCAGGCCGCCACTGCGATCACGCTCCAGCATCTGCAGCGCCATGCGCTGCGCAGTCTTCTGGCCCACACCGGGCAGAATGCGCAGAGCATCGATCAATTGGCGGATCAGCGGGCTGAAGCTCATGGGCGTCTCAAAGTGCGGATGGAATGGATGGACTCCAGTGCCTCTCGACAGCATCCACTGGGGCGACCAGACGGTATGCAGTACAAGGCGCGAGCGGCCACGGGCACCGGAGTTTACCTCTGTAAATGAGATTGCCCGGGGCCGCGCGCAACACAGTGCGTGCCGGCTGGGCATCACTCACTCAGAAGGGCATTTTGAAGCCAGGGGGCAGCTGCATTCCTGCCGTCATGCCGGCCATTTTCTCCTGGTTGTTCTGCTCGATCTTGCGCACGGCGTCGTTCACCGCAGCCGCGATCAGGTCTTCCAGGATTTCCTTGTCTTCCTGCATCAGACTGTCGTCCAGGGAGACGCGTTTGACGTCATGACGACCGGTCATCACCACGCTCACCAGGCCGGCACCGGACTGGCCGGTAACCTCGGCATTGGCCAGCTCTTCCTGCATCTTCTGCATCTTTTCCTGCATCTGTTGGGCCTGTTTCATCAGGCCTGCCATGCCACCCTTCATCATGATGATTGTCCTCAGCGGTCAAGGGGTTCAATGGTGTCGGCGCGCACCTGGGCGCCGAACAGTTCGATCATTTTCAGCACCAGCGGATCGCTGGCAATGGCCTCTTCGGCCTGCCGCTGACGAGCGGCGCGCTTGCGTGCGGCAGCCTGCGCGGGGGTTTCCTGCTCAGGACGACGCACTTCAACTTCGAGTTTGAGAGATCGGCCGTGGTACTGGTTCAGCGCATCGTTCAGGCGGCGCTGCTGGTTCGCGTTGAACAGCGCGCTCTGTGCCGGGTCCAGGTGCAGGCGCCAGACATCGTCCTCCACCGCCACCAGCGTGCAGTTGGCGCCAATGTTGCCGGTCATGCCCGATAGCCCGAGGCGCGGGAACAGGTCCAGCCATTCGGCAGCCAGGCCGGTGGCAGGCTGCGCGGCCGGCAGGACCTCCGCGACAGCAGCGGGCTCTTCTGCCGGTCCGATGTCTTCCATATAGGCGATGCTGTCGGCATCGGCTTCGTAATAGTCGTCGTAATCGCCGGGCGGCGGCTCGTCGTCGGATTCGTCAGTGGATTCGGCAACCTGCGGCTCGGCCACTGGCTGGCCCACGTGCGCCTCAGCAACCGGCGCGGACGCGACCACAGGCTCCGGTTCGGACGCAGCCGGGCGCTCAACTACGGGTGCAGCGACCACCGGGACCGAAGGCTCATCCCACGGCAAGTCGACGACCTCGGCAGGCGTTTCGACCACGGCGACAGGTTCTTCCACCACGGGATCTGCGACCGGCTCAGGAGTCGGCTCGACCACGGGTACAGGAGCGGCGACTTCCTCGACTGCAACCACTGCTGGCACTTCGGCAACCGGAATGGGCGGAGGCGCTTCAACGACCGGAGCTGGAGCTGGAGCTGGAGCTGGAGCTGGAGCTGGAGCTGGAGCTGGAGCTGCGACAGGCTGGCTGACTACGGGAGCAGGCGCAACCACCGGGGCGGGCACCTGTATCGGAGCAGGTTGCGGCGCAGCAATGGCAACCGAAGCCGACGAGGCGGCTCCGGCCACTGGGTTCTTCTGGGGATCAACCGTGGCCTGGCTGATCCCCGGGTCCTTTAGCTGGACCCGCGGGGCACCATCGGCATCTGCCGGGCGGAACGCCAACATGCGCAGCAGCACCATCTCGAAGCCGCTGCGGGGGTCCGGGGCCAACGGCAGATCACGTCGACCGATCAGGCCCATCTGGTAGTAGAACTGGACGTCTTCGCAGGGCAGGGCCTGTGCCAGCGCCAGTACGCGATCGCGGTCACCCTGGCCGTTGTCGACGGCGTCCGGCAGCACCTGGGCAATCGCCACGCGGTGCAACACATTGAGCATTTCGGAGAGCACGCCGTTCCAGTCCGGCCCCTGCTCGGCCAAGTGGCGTACGGCCTCCAGCAGCGCGCGGGCATCGCCCTGCAGCAGCGCGTGGAGCACGCCATAGACCTGGCCATGATCGAGGGTGCCGAGCATGGCGCGAACATCGGCGGCCAGCACCTTGCCTTCCCCGAAGGCGATCGCCTGGTCGGTGAGGCTCATGGCATCACGCATCGAGCCATCGGCGGCACGCCCCAGCAACCAGAGCGCATCGGCCTCGAAGGGCACGTTTTCGGCCCCGAGTACGTGGGTCAGGTGCTCGACCACACGCTCCGGCGGCATGTTCTTCAGGGAGAACTGCAGGCAGCGCGAAAGAATGGTGACGGGCAGCTTCTGCGGATCCGTGGTGGCCAGCAGGAACTTGACGTGGGGGGGCGGCTCTTCAAGGGTCTTCAGCAGCGCGTTGAACGAGTGCGTGGAGAGCATGTGCACTTCGTCGATCAGGTAGACCTTGTAACGACCGCGGCTGGGCGCGTACTGCACGTTATCGAGCAGTTCGCGGGTGTCTTCCACCTTCGTGCGGCTGGCGGCGTCCACTTCGATCAAGTCGACGAAACGCCCCTCATCGATCTCCCGGCACACCGAACACTGGCCGCAGGGGGTGGAACTGATGCCGGTCTCGCAGTTCAGGCATTTGGCCAGGATGCGCGCGATGGTGGTCTTGCCCACGCCGCGCGTGCCGGTAAACAGGTAAGCGTGGTGCAGGCGCTGGTTGTCCAGGGCGTTGATCAAAGCCTTCAGCACATGGGTCTGGCCGACCATTTCGCGGAACGAGCGCGGACGCCATTTGCGTGCAAGGACCTGATAACTCATTGAAAACCATCGCGTCTGGAGAGCAGAAGGAGCTAATGCTAGCGGAGCGATGCGCAAATTGCATCCGATGCGAACGGCGCCCTGTTCAATCCACCCGACAACAGGCATTGTGGGCCACCGTTCATCCTGACGAGGGAGCCTGATGCGCTCATTTGTCCTCGCCCTATTGCTCTGCTGGAGCTCCCTTGGCGCCGCTGCGCCGGCCGTCCTGCGCTTCTCGGCGGTGGATAGCTGGGCCATGCCGCTGGCCGAATTCAGGAACAACCATCTGATCGGCGGCATCATTCACGACCTGATCAACCGCCTGGCGCAACACCTCGACATCCCCGCGCAGATACAGGTCCTCCCGCGCAACCGCGTGGAGCTGGCCGTGAAACAGGGCGAAATCGACGTACGCTGCTACGTCAGCCCGAAGTGGATCAGCAACAGCACCGATTACCTCTGGAGCGTGCCTCTCCTTTATCAGCGCGACCTGATCGTCTCGCGCCAGGGAAGCGAACACCTGGCCAGCCCCGACGCCCTCTCAGGCGAAAGTGTCGGCACCGTCCTCGGCTACACCTATCCACGCCTGCAACACCTGTTCGATCGCGGCTCCCTGCTGCGCGACGAAGCACGCAACCAGGAACTGGTCCTGCAGAAGCTGCTGGCCGGCCGCTACAAATACGCAGTGAGCAATGAGTTGACGCTGGGCTGGTTCAATCGCGACCTTCCGGACACGGACCAGTTGGTGAGCGTCGGCATCCTGGAGGAAGAACCTGTGGGCTGCCTGATCCGCAACGACCCCGCAGTTCCGGCGCAACGCATCCTGCGCACGCTGGTGCAGATGAAGGAGTCAGGGGAAATCGATCAGATTATTGCGCGCTACTTGTGAGGTCGGTAGCTGAGGGAAGATTGGAGGTGACCCCACCAGCCACACCCCGGCACACGATTTCACCGCTGCGGCTGCTCCCTTCCGGGCCTGACCGGGTTCACGGCTGATCGTTGCGGGGGGACCGGCAGGGCCACCATCACGCAGCTCGCCAGATCGGCGAGCCGCGCCATTGTACCGGCTCTTCGCCAACTTACAACCGGTAAAATCGGTTTCCTTACAAGCACTTGCGCATCAAACCCGGAAGCGCCCCACCAGTTGGGCCAAGCCGCTGGAAAGCTGGGAAAGATGCTGGCTGGCCTGAGTGCTCTGTTCCGACGTCTGCGCCGCCTCGTTGGAGAGATCGCGGATATCGCTGATATTGCGCGCGATTTCCTCGGTAACGCTGCTCTGTTCTTCGCAGGCGGTGGCGATCTGCGCCGCCATGTCGTTGATCCGCTGCACCGAGTCGCCCGTGTCGGTCAGGGCCTGATCGACACCCGCCGCGCGCTCCACGCTGTCCCGCGCTTTCAGGCTGCCGGTGCGCATGGCCTTGACCGCTTCCTGCACGCCAGCCTGCAGACGCTCGATCATCAGTTGGATGTCCTTGGTGGAATCCTGGGTCCGGGCCGCCAGGGCGCGGACTTCGTCCGCAACCACAGCGAATCCTCTGCCCTGTTCGCCGGCCCGAGCGGCTTCGATGGCGGCGTTCAGCGCAAGCAGGTTGGTCTGGTCGGCGATACCCTTGATTACCGCGAGTACGGCACCGATGTTGGCGGTTTCCTGCTCCAGCGTGCCGATGGTGGTAGAGGCGTTTTCCACCTCCACGGCCAACTGACGGATGACGGCGACAGTCGCGCCGACCACTTGCGCTCCTTCCCGAGACTGCTCCTCGGCGAAGCGCGCTGCGTCCGCCGCGTTCTGGGCATTGCGTGCCACTTCGTGGACAGCTGCGCTCATTTCGGTGGCGGCGGTGCTGACCTGATCCACGGCAGCATGCTCGCTGCTGATCAGGCGGTCGTTGGCAGCCGCGAGTCCGGCAAGGCTGCGCGCGGAGTCGGCGACTTCCCCGGTAACCCGACTCACCTCACGAATCAGCGGTTGAAGCTTGTCGAGGAAACGGTTGAAGGCATGGCTGAGCTTGCCCAGTTCGTCCCTCGACAACACATCCAGTCGCACCCGCAGGTCGCCGTCGCCGTCGGCGATCTGCTCAATGCGCTCCAGCAGGTTGTGCAATGGCCGGGTCACCAATACCGGGAAACCGATGACCAGCACCACGCACAGGGCCAGGCCGATGGCGATAGCCAGCCCCTGCTGCCAGGTACGGGCATCCCCCAGCGCAATCGCTGCCAGGCCCTCCGCATTGGCGGCGTTGTCTTCCAATTCGCCAAGCTTGTCGATGGCATCGCGCATGGCCTCGAACTGACGCTCGCTGTCCCCGAAACTGAGGGCACTGGCCGCAGCCGGGTCCTGGGCCGACAGGTTCACCACCTGCTGCGAGGTCGCCTTCCACTGGGCAAAACCCCGGTCGAACCGGGCCACCAGTTGCTGGGCCTCGGCGTCCGTATCCATTGCTGCGTACTTGTGCACCCGGTCGTAAGCCTGTTGCAGATTTTCAGCATGGGCTGCCTTGAGTGCCTGGACGTGCTCGCCGGTCGCTTCGTCCAGCAGGCTGCGCTCGGCAATGAAGGCCTGGTAAAGGTCACGGTCGGCGTTGAGCAGCAGGCTGATGGCAGGCAGGTAACGGTTGGTCAATTGCTTGCTGGAGTCGGCGGCCTGGCCGATCCCCTGCATACCGAGGCCACCTACCAGCACCATGAGCAAGGCCAGCACCAGGATCGGCAAAGCGACTTTCCAACGGAAACCCAGATCGGCGAAGGCACGTAGCATGGCGGCTCTCCTTAGCGCTTGGCATCTCTGGACCAAGCGTAGTCGTTCAAGGGAATTCAGGCCCACACGCGATGCTGCGGACTTCGAGATGCGTAGACGCCAGCTCCGAGCATGCAGTGACGGCCTGTCGTCGGTTGCCATGACCGACGACAGGTTGCGTCAAATCGACGCAAAGACGGGGTTTGCGCACAGGCTCAGCAGGCCTTTTGTGCTAGCTTCCCCAGCGGTCGCGGTTCGCATCTACACCCCATGCCGCACTTCCAGTCGCTCCGCTGGTCTCATCAGGGCCGGCGCGACCGGCAAGGCCACAAGCCAGACACTTATTGAATGGAGCAACACCATGGCACTCACCAAAGACCAGCTGATCTCTGACATCGCAGAAGCCACCGACACCACCAAGGCCGCCGTACGCGCCATGCTGGACCAGCTCAGCGAGATCGTCAGCGATTCCCTGGAAAACAGCGATGAGATCACCCTGCCGGGGATCGGCAAGCTGAAGGTAGGCGACCGTCCTGCCCGTACCGGCCGCAACCCGCAGACCGGCAAGACCATCGAGATCGCTGCGAAGAAAGTGGTCAAGTTCGTTCCGGCCAAGGCCCTGACCGACGCGGTCAACAAGTAATAAAAAAAGGGCAGGCCCAAGGCCTGCCCCTTTCCATCTTGTTCCGGTCTATGGCAACGCGACCGGACGCACCTCCGCTCCCGGAATCACTGCCACCGGTTCCCCTACCGATGTGCCGCCACTCATCCCGCGCAAGCGGCGAACCTGCTGGACCCTGTTGAGATTGTCCCAAGCTGTTTCGTAGTGCGCCGGCGACTGATCGATGGCACTGCGGAAGAACTGCTCCGCCTCATCCAGCTTGCCCTCGACCAGACAGATGTAGCCGACGTCGTTGCTCGCCTCGGCACGCTTCTCCACTTGCTCGAAGGCCGATATGGCTTCCTCGTAACGCCCCGCCCGCGCCAGCAACAAGCCATAGTTGCGCCATAACGGATGGTAGGCCGGCTCGTAGCTGATGCCTTGCTTGTAGGCCCGCTCGGCCTGATCCCAGTGCCCGGCCAGGTAGTACGAATAGCCAAGGCTGTTCTGCACCATGGGTGAGCGCGGCTCGATGCGCATGGCCAGCCGATAGAAACCTTCCGCCACGGCGAAATCCTCGCGCAGATCGGCCAACACCCCCAGGCCGTTGTACACACGCACCGGCGATTTGTTGTCGACCTTGAGCTTGGCCACGTCCGAAATACCGACCTTACCGTTGCCACCCTGGCGCTCCTGGTCCTGCGCAACGGCGCGCAGAAGGAGTTCCTGGGCCTCCTCGTGATGACGTGCAGACAGATGCAATAACCCGGTTTCCGCCAGGGCGCCGGCATTGTTCGGGTCCTTCTCCAGTACATCGGCGAACGCCATCTCGGCCAACTGGCCATTGCCCCGCTCGCGATGAATGCGTCCAACCCAGACCAGCGCCTCGTAACGGCTCGGGTCCAGCTCGAAGGCACGCAAATACTGGAACAGAGCCTGGTCGAGGTCGCCGGCCTGGTAAGACCGCGCGGCCATGCGCATGGCCACGTCCGGCGAATCCACCTGGTTTTGCACCTGGTAAAGAACGGAGTTGTCACCCCGGTAGACGGACTGGATTCCACTGACCTTCTCCGGTCCCATGTTCTGGCATCCCGAGAGTACGGCCAGCGCGGCCAGCAGCAGACTGGTTCTGTTCATGTCACATCTTCCCGAAGGCTTTGAATACCCCAATGATTGCGGGGCCGATGGCCACCAGGAAAAAGCTTGGCCACAAACAGAAGATTAGCGGGAAGACCAGTTTGGTCCCGATTTTGGCGGCCCGCTCCTCCGCTGCCTGGGTACGCCGGTCGCGAAACTCCTCGGCGTAGATGCGCAGGGTATCCGCCACGCTGGAACCGAAGCGGATGCTCTGTGACAACAGGCTTACCAGGCCGCGTAGATCTTCCAATCCCGTGCGGTCCGCCAAGTTCCTGAGGGCATGGGCTGCGGGGATACCGGCACGAATCTCGGCGTTCACCAGTGCCAGCTCTTCGGCCAGCTCGGACTGACTCACGGACATTTCCTCGGCCACCCGCTCGATCGCCTGGGGCAGCGCCAGACCCGATTCGACGCAGACCACCATCAGGTCCAGCGCGTCGGGAAAGGACGCACGCAAACGGCTGATGCGCGCAGCCTTGTGCTTGTCTACCAAAATGGCCGGTGCCAGCCATCCGACACCCACGGCCCCCGCAGCCAGAAACAAGCTCATAGTCACCGACATCTTCGGCACAAGCGGCAGCGCCATCGCCAGCAATGCCAGCAACAACATGGGGAATAGCAGCCGCACCGCCCAGTACACCTGTACCGCCGAGGGGGCGCGATAGCCCGCATGCATGAGCAAGGTACGAGTAGCGGAAGTCTTGCTTTCCTCGCTGGGCGCAACGTGTTGGCCGACACGCTCCAGCAAAAGTTGCAGGTTGCCTACAGGGAGCTGGCCGACATTCGCCCCGGAATGTCCGCGCTTGATGAGGGCAAGTCGGCGCTGCACGGGATTTTGTAGGCCCAGCGCCAGCAGGCCAATGGTGGCCGCGGCGAAAATCGTGCTGAAGCCGACCGCGGCCAGGAACACCATTCGCGCCAGTCTCTGATCACCCACGGCCCCGCTGATCAACCCAAGCAGATAGTCCATGACGCTCTCCTCCCCACGGTGCGAACCGTGCTCACACCTGGATCCGGATAATCCTGCGAATCCAGAAGATCCCCATAACCATGACGACGAAGGCACTCATGATCATCTTCTGGCCCAGCGGTTCCTTCATCAGTACCGGCATGTAGCCGGGCGTCGTGATCATGATGAGCGCGGTCAGCATGAAGGGCACCGAAACCAGGACCCACGCGGACATACGCCCCTCGGCTGACAACGTCTTGACCTTGCGTTGGAATTTGAATCGTCCACGAATGACACTGCTCAGCCGCTCCAGCACCTCGGTCAGGTTGCCGCCCGACTCTCGGTGAATCAGGATCGACGTCACCAGCATCATCACCGTCATGCTCGGCATCCGCTCCAACAGGCCGAGCATGGCCCTGCGTACGTCATTGCCGTAGTTGATGTCGGCGAATGTCAGGCCGAATTCATCCGCCACCGGTCCCTGGTGCTCTTCGGCCACAAGCCGCAGGGACTCGCTGAAGTTGTGCCCGGCACGCATTGCACGGCACATGGCATCCAGCGCATCCGGCAGGCCCTGTTCGAATGCAATGAATCGCGCGCTGCGGTCACTGGCGACTTTCAGGATCGGCAACCAGAACACCAGCACGGGAGCGATCAGCGCCAGCCACCAGAGTTTGAACAGCACCCAGATGCCGACACCGGTGGAGATGGCCAGGATCAGGCACAGCCAGAGCACCCGGTACGCCCTGTAGTCGTGGCCCCCCTGCTCGATCAGCTGTGCAAGGCGCTCCATCATAGGCAGCTGCTCCAGTCGAGCCTCGAGGGGTGAGAGGCGCTTGAGATACTTCTGCCGCAATACCGTCTGCATGTTCGGCAGATTACTGGCGTGCTCCAGCACGTCGAGACGTGTGCGAATGCGTCGGCGCACCTTGCTGGCTTCGCCGAACACCGGCACCACCAGTCCCTGGCTGAGCAGGAACACGGCGGTGAAGATCATGCCAAGGAAGACGAGAACGAACTCGGAGGGTATCTGGCCCATGGTCTTAGTTCTCCATCCATTCCGGGCGGAACAGGTTCAACGGCAATTCGATACCACGTTTGGCCAGCACATCGCGGAAGCGCGGCACCATGCCACTTGGGCGGAAGTCGCCGAGCACCTCGCCGTGTTCACCGATGCCGCGGCGGTCGAAGCCGAATATCTCGCTCATGGTGATGATCTCGCCCTCCATCCCATTGATCTCCTGCACGCTCACCAACCGACGCTTGCCATCTTCCTGGCGCTCCAGTTGGATGACGACGTCGATGGCCGAGGCGATTTGCTGGCGCAGGGCTTTCATCGGGAAGGTCGCCCCGGTCATGGAGATCATGTTTTCGATTCGCCCAAGGGCATCTCGGGGCGTATTCGCATGGATGGTGGTGAGCGAGCCATCGTGGCCGGTGTTCATCGCCGTCAACATATCCAGCGCCTCAGCTCCGCGCACCTCACCGATGACGATGCGGTCAGGGCGCATGCGCAGGCTGTTGCGCACCAACTCGCGCTGGTTCACCTCGCCACGCCCCTCGATGTTCGCCGGCCGGGTTTCCAGCCGTACCACATGGGGTTGCTGCAATTGCAGTTCGGCCGAATCTTCGATGGTGACGATGCGCTCGTTGTGCGGGATGAAGCTGGACAGCACGTTGAGCATGGTGGTCTTGCCAGTGCCCGTACCGCCGGACACCAGGACGTTGAGGCGACCACGAACGATGGCCTTGAGCACCAGGGCGATTGCCGGAGTCAGGGTACCCGTCTGGACCAGGCTCTCGGTGCTGAGCAGGTCCACAGCGAAGCGGCGAATCGACAGACTGGGGCCATCGATCGCCAACGGCGGAATGATGGCATTGACCCGCGAACCGTCCCTCAGGCGCGCGTCCACCAAGGGCGACGATTCGTCGATACGTCGACCCAGATTGGAAACGATGCGGTCGATGATGTTCAGCAGATGCTGATCATCGCGAAAACGCACGTCGGTCCGCTGCAGCTTGCCATGGCGCTCGACGTATACGGAGGCATGGCCGTTAACCAGGATGTCGGAGACGCTGTGGTCGGCCAGCAAGGGTTCCAGCGGCCCCAAGCCAAGCACCTCATCGGTTATCTGCTTGATGATCAGTTGGCGACATCCGGAATTCACTGGAGCTTGGTTCTCTTCCAGCAGGCGCACACAGATTTCGCGGATCTGCCTTGCGGCCTCTGCCGGCTCCAGGGCATCCAGCAGCGATAGGTCCATTACCTTGAGCAGTTGCTGATACGTACGCTCACGCCAATCGGCCTCCACAGCGCTCAGATGGGTGCGCGTTTCGTAGGGCAGGTCCGGAGCACAGACTTCCCACGCCATCAGACTGGGAGCTCCTTCGGACTCACCCTCACCAAGTGTCTGGCTGGAGGCCTCCTTGCGGGCAGCCGGCTGACGCAGCCGGTTGCGGAATTCACTGAGCATGATCTCTACCCCCCGAATAGCCGGCCGAAGGTACGTTTCAACAGGCCTTGGTCAGAGCCCTTGGCTCCCACCAGGTCTTCGCTTAACGCGCGCAGCGCCAAGGTCACCGGTGCCCGTGGCGAATGCAGCGCCAGCGGCACGCCAGTGTTCTGGCTTTCGCTGACCACCGCATAGTCATTAGGCAGCTTCTGTATTTCGACGCAACGCAGTGCTTCGGCGATGTCCTTGAGGGATACCGGCGAGGCCTTGTTGTAGCGATTGACCACCACCTGCAGACGGTTGCCTTGCACGCCCAGGTCCTCGCGCAGGATGCGCACTAGACGGCTGGCATCCTTGAGATGGCTGAGGCTCTGTTGCACTACGATCACCACCCGATCGGCCTGTTCGAGGGTGACCCCAGTGAGGTGGTCGATCTGCCTAGGCAGATCG
>MTEW01004031.1_pt2 | contig 13711 bp, 11 predicted proteins | sample 1042681 | NCBI WGS metagenome assembly MTEW01 (sample SAMN06185811, study PRJNA358809) | soil metagenome | isolation source: soil biostimulated with citrate as carbon source | place: India | collected 2015-05-23
CGCAGCCAGACGTAAGTCTGCCCGCGCACGGTTGCCATGACGAAAGCACTATATCGTTGGGTTCTCACACCCAGTCCCAAGTACGTTATCCCTGAGGCATTTCCCCAGCAACAGAGCAGCTTCCACACGGCTCGTAGGATAATTCCCAAGCCGATCCAACTGAAGCCTTTGGTTTGAGTTGATGAAAAGTCGTACGCCTCGAGGGCCTCTTCGCGGGCATGCCCGCTCCCACAGGAATGTCGCCAGCCCCAGGCCAGTGCTGTACCTGTGGGAGCGGGCGCGCCCGCGAAGAGGCCGGCACAGCAACGCATAAGCTTCTGCCATATTCAGAAACCATCAGCCACCCGGTGGCCTCCGCTTCAGCCACTACCTTTCAAAAGGAGGTTCAATTTCAAGGAAGATCACAATGCCATTAGCCGAATCCCACCGACTGCGTCGTGGGCGCTACTCCGAGCCAGGCAGGCTCTACCTGCTGACTACCATCACGCACAAACGAAAACCACTGTTCCATGACTTCGACAATGCTCGCCTGGTGGTCAAACATCTGCGGGTTTCAAATGACATTCAGGATAGCCATTCTTTGGCCTGGGTAGTGATGCCGGACCACCTGCATTGGCTGGTCGAGCTGAAGGATGTGGCATTGTGAACGTTGATGCGCAAGTTCAAATCACGCACGGCCATTGCGTTGCGCAAGGCAGGTGTCAGGCACAAACCGATCTGGCAACCCGGTTACCATGACCATGCGCTGCGACGGGAAGAATGTGTGGTGCATGTAGCCCGGTACATTGTTGCCAATCCCTTGAGGGCTGGATTGGTCAGGAGTGTCAGGGACTATCCACACTGGGATGCGGTATGGCTTTGAGTCGGCGTTGGGGCCTTCGCGGGCTTGCCCGCTCCCACAGGGATTCCCACATGCCTGAAGGTTTTGGTGCCACTGTCCCACAGGGATCACCACAAGCCTGAAGGCTGTGATGTCCTTGTGGGAGCGGGCAAGCCCGTGAAAGGGCCGGATCAGACCGACGCAGCCACCTGCGCCGGGCGCTTGACCTGTGGCTGCGAAGCATTCGCCGCAGCGCCCTCTTCGATCGCCTGCTGAATCGCCTTGCGACGACGCTCTTCGGCCTGGCGGCTGAAGTACCAGACGAAGAAGGTCACCAGCGACACCGACAGCAGGATCAGGCTTGCCACGGCGTTGATCTCCGGTTTCACGCCCAGGCGCACTGCCGAGAACACTTCCATCGGCAAGGTGGTAGAACCAGGGCCTGACACGAAGCTGGCCAGCACCAGGTCATCCAGCGACAGGGCGAACGACATCATGCCGCCCGCCGCCAGCGACGGCGCGATCATCGGGATGGTGATCAGGAAGAACACCTTCCACGGCTTGGCACCCAGGTCCATCGCCGCTTCCTCGATCGACAAGTCCAGCTCACGCAGGCGTGCCGACACCACCACCGCCACATACGCCGCACAGAACGTGGTGTGGGCGATCCAGATGGTGACGATGCCGCGCTCCTGCGGCCAGCCGATCATCTGCGCCATGGCCACGAACAGCAGCAACAGCGACAGACCGGTGATTACCTCGGGCATCACCAGCGGCGCGGTGACCAGGCCACCGAACAGCGTGCGGCCCTTGAAGCGGGTGACCCGGGTCAACACGAACGCCGCCAGGGTACCCAGCGCCACCGCCGCCACCGCCGTGTAGCAGGCGATTTCCAGCGAACGCATCACCGAACCCATAAGCTGGGTGTTGTCGAGCAAGCCGACGTACCACTTCACCGACCAGCCGCCCCATACCGTCACCAGCTTGGAGGCGTTGAACGAGTAGATCACCAGGATCAGCATCGGCAGGTAAATGAACAGCAAGCCGAGCACAAGCATCAGCTTGGAGAAACTGAAGCGCTTCATGCCCTGCCCTCCATTTCTTTGGCCTGGCTGCGGTTGAACAGCAGGATCGGCACGATCAGGATCGCCAGCATCACCACCGCCAGTGCAGAGGCCACCGGCCAGTCACGGTTGTTGAAGAACTCTTGCCACAGCACCTTGCCGATCATCAGGGTTTCCGGGCCGCCGAGCAGTTCAGGGATCACGAACTCACCCACCACCGGGATGAACACCAGCATGCAGCCGGCGATGATGCCGTTTTTCGACAGCGGCACGGTGATCTTCCAGAAGCTGTTGAAGGTGCTCGAACCCAGGTCCGAAGCGGCCTCGAGCAGGCTCGGGTCGTGCTTCACCAGGTTGGCGAACAGCGGCAGGATCATGAACGGCAGGTATGAATAGACCACACCGATGTACACCGCCAGGTTGGTGTTGAGGATCTGCAGCGGCTGGTCGATCAACCCGGTCCAAAGCAGGAAGCCGTTGAGCAGGCCGTTGTTGCTGAGAATGCCCATCCAGGCATAGACGCGGATCAGGATCGCGGTCCAGGTCGGCATCATGATCAGCAACAGCAGGACCGTCTGGGTTTCCTTCTTGGCGTTGGCAATGGCATAGGCCATCGGGTAGCCGATCAGCAGGCACAGCAGGGTGCTGAAGAAGGCCATCTTCAGCGAGCCCAGGTAGGCCGAGATATACAGCTCATCCTCGGTCAACAGGCCATAGTTGGCCAGGTTGAGCACCAGCTGGACCTTGTCTTCGACGTAGCTGTAGATCTCGGTATACGGCGGGATCGCCACGTCGGCTTCGGCGAAGCTGATCTTCAACACGATGAAGAACGGCAGCATGAAGAACAGGAACAGCCAGATGAACGGCACGCCGATCACCAGGTGCCGCCCCTCCGGGGTAATACGCTGGAAGGCTCGCTTGAGCTTGCGCAGTTTCATGACCGCAGTACCACGCCGCTGTCGTCTTCCCACCACACGTACACTTCATCGCCCCAGGTCGGGCGCGTGCCCTGGCGCTCTGCGTTGGCGACGAACGACTGGACGACCTTGCCGCTCGGCAACTCGACGTAGAACACCGAGTGCCCACCCAGGTAGGCAATGTCGTGAACCTTGCCACGCGACCAGTTGTGCTCGCAGGTCGGTTGCTGGGTGGTGACCAGCATCTTTTCCGGGCGCAGGGCGTAGGTGATGTGCTTGTCTTCTACCGAAGTGGTGATGCCGTGGCCGACATAGATCTTGCGCTCCAGCTCCGGGCTGGCAATGATCGCGTGGCCTTCGGCGTCGTCGACCACTTCACCTTCGAACAGGTTGACGTTGCCGATGAACTCGCACACCAGGCGGCTGGTAGGCGTCTCGTAGATATCCACCGGCGAGCCGATCTGGGCGATCCAGCCCAGGTGCATGATGGCGATACGCTGGGCCATGGTCATGGCCTCTTCCTGGTCGTGGGTCACCATCACGCAGGTCACGCCCACGCGTTCGATGATCTCTACCAGTTCCAGCTGCATCTGCGAACGCAGTTTCTTGTCCAGCGCACCCATCGGCTCGTCGAGCAGCAGCAGCTTGGGGCGCTTGGCCAGCGAGCGGGCCAGGGCCACGCGCTGGCGCTGGCCGCCGGACAGCTGGTGCGGCTTGCGCTTGGCATACTGTGTCATGTGCACCAGCTTGAGCATCTCGGCCACACGGGCCTCGATCTCTGCCTTGGGCATCTTGTCCTGCTGCAGGCCGAAGGCAATGTTCTGCGCCACGGTCATGTGCGGGAACAGCGCGTAGGACTGGAACATCATGTTGATCGGCCGCTCGTAGGGCGGCATGTCGGTGATGTCGACGCCATCGAGGAAGATCCGCCCTTCGGTCGGGCGCTCGAAGCCGGCCAGCATGCGCAGCAAGGTGGACTTGCCGGAACCGGAGCCACCCAGCAGGGCGAAGATCTCGCCCTTGCGGATTTCCAGGGACACATCGTCCACGGCTACCGTTTCGTCGAACTTTTTCGTGACCCGGTCGATCTTGACCAGCACCTGCTTGGGTTGCTGGCCACCCTCGAGGGCTTTTTTATAGGCACCGGAGGCAACTGCCATGAGTGAAACTCCCAACAAGATTTTTGTGCCCGCGAGCCCTGTTCTACAGGTGCCGCCACGGGCCTGGATTTTTACTTGCCCGACTTGACCTTGGTCCAGCTACGGGTCATCAGCCGTTGCACCTTGGGTGGCAACTCTGAGTTCACGAACATCTTGTTCAGCACTTCCTGCGGTGGGTAAACCGCGGCGTCAGTCCTCACGGCCTGGTCCATCAGGTCGCCAGCCTTGGGGTTCGGGTTGGCGTAACCGACGTAATCACTGACCTGGGCGATAACCTCAGGCTTCAGCAAATAGTTGATGAAGGCATGCGCCTCTTTGACGTTTTTGGCGTCCTTGGGAATCGCCAGCACATCGAACCAGAGGTTGCCGCCTTCCTTGGGAATTGCGTAGGCCAGGTTCACGCCCTTCTTCGCTTCTTCGGCGCGCGCCTTGGCCTGGAACACATCACCCGAGAAACCTGCCGCGACGCAGATGTCGCCGTTGGCCAGGTCGGTGATGTACTTGGACGAGTGGAAGTAGGTCACGTACGGGCGTACCGCCAGCAGCTTTTTCTCGGCGGCCTGGTAGTCCTTGGCATTGGTGCTGTTGGGGTCCAGCCCCATGTAGTTGAGCACCGCCGGCAGCATCTCGTCCGCCGAGTCGAGGAAGGCCACGCCGCACTTGGCGAGCTTCTTCATGTTCTCGGGCTCGAACAGCACTGCCCAGGAGTCGATGGTGTCCACGCCCAGCGCGGCCTTCACCTTGTCGACGTTGTAACCGATGCCATTTGTGCCCCACAGGTAAGGCACGGCGTACTGGTTGCCCGGGTCGTTCCTTTCCAGGCGCTTCATCAGCGCCGGGTCCAGGTTGGAATAGTTGGGCAGCAGGTTCTTGTCGAGCTTCTGGAACGCGCCCGCCTTGATCTGCTTGCCGAGGAAATGGTTGGATGGCACTACCACGTCATAGCCGGTGTTGCCGGCCAGCAGCTTGCCTTCCAGGGTTTCGTTGGAGTCGAACACGTCTTGCACGGGTTTGATGCCCGTGGCTTTCTCGAAGTCCGCGAGTGTGGTCGGGCCGACGTAGTCGGACCAGTTGTAGAAGTGCACCGTAGGCGCCGCTTGGACGCTGCATGCCAGCGTCAGGCCCGCTCCAGCCATCAAGGCCTTGCGGAATACAGAAATGGACAAGTGGGTGGTCCTCACAATCAGTGCCTGGGTAGCGACAATGCTGCCGCACACGCAAAACCGGCGCGCAACTTACCTTCGCAGCTTCGATGCCGCAATCATCAATTGCCTTTCACTGGCTCTGGGCCGGGGTTCCCCGGCCCAGAGGTACCGCATCGGGCTTATTTGCCCGACTTGATCTTGGTCCAGCTGCGGGTGATCACACGCTGGGCAGACGCTTCAGGCGCAGCGATCGCGTACAGCTGCTTCTTCACTTCAGCTGGCGGATAGATGCTCGGATCGCTGGTGATTTCCTTGTCCACGAACTGAGTGGCGGCAGCGTTGCCGTTCGGGAAGCGCACGGCGTTGGTGATCTCGGCCATGATTTCCGGCTGCATCAGGAAGTTCATGAACTGGTAGGCAGCGTCTTTATGCTCGGCATCCTTGGGGATGGCGACCATGTCGTAGAAGGTACCGGCACCTTCCTTCGGAATGACGTAGTCCACTTTTACCTTGTCGCCGGCTTCGTGGGCACGGGCCTTGGACTGTTCCAGGTCACCCGAGTAACCGACAGCTACGCAGATGTTGCCGTTGGCCATGTCGCCGATGTACTTGGACGAGTGGAAGTAGGTGATCGAAGGACGGATCTTGAGGAACAGGTCCTCGGCGGCCTTCAGGTCTTCCTTCTTGGTGCTGTCGGTCGGCAGGCCCAGGTAGTGCAGCGCGGCCGGCAGCATTTCGGTCGGGGCATCCAGGAAGCTCACACCGCAGCTCTTGAGCTTGGCGATGTTCTCAGGCTTGAACACCACGTCCCACGAGTCGATCTTGTCCACGCCCAGCGCGGCCTTGACCTTCTCCGGGTTGTAGCCGATGCCGATCGAGCCCCACATGTACGGGAAGGCGTGCTTGTTGTCCTTGTCGCTGGCATCGCCAACGGCCTTGAGCAGGTCAGGGTCGAGGTTCTTCCAGTTCGGCAGCTTGGAGCGGTCCAGTTCCTCGTACACGCCAGCCTTGATCTGCTTGGCCAGGAAGTTGTTAGAAGGCACGACGATGTCATAGCCCGACTTGCCTGCCAGCAGCTTGGCTTCGAGGGTTTCATTGCTGTCGAAGACGTCGTACTTGACCTTGATGCCCGACTGCTTCTCGAACTTGGCGATGGTGTCCGGAGCGATGTAGTCCGACCAGTTGTAGACGTTCAACACCTTGTCTTCAGCCTGAACAGCGGTAGCCATGGCACCCATCAGGGCGGCGGCCAGCAACGTCTTGCCCATTTTATTCATGCGTAATGCTCCAGAATTTTTTATTTAGCCATCTGTTCAGCAGCCAGGACCTACGGTGCAGAGCGCGCGGCGACTGAAACAGTCGCTAGTCTGGCAAGTTACAAGGCTCTGTATCAAGGAAAGCAGGGCCTTGTAACGACTTAATGTCACATCGCTAGCCTAGCAAACTGTCAACGAATCGCTTCAAGCGTCAGGTCCAGGCATTTGCGTGCCTTTTCCACCAGTTCGTCGATCTCTGCATGGCTGATTACCAGCGGTGGCGCAATGATCATGGTGTCACCCACCGCGCGCATGATCAGGCCGTTGTCGAAGCAGAAGGTGCGGCAGATCATGCCCACGCCCTTGCCTTCGTAACGGCTGCGGGTGGCTTTGTCCTTGACCAGCTCGATAGCGCCGAGCAGGCCCAGGCCGCGTACTTCACCCACCAGAGGGTGGTCCTGCAGTTCACGCAAACGCTTTTGCAAATACGGTGCCGCTTCTGTGCGCGCCTTCTCGACGATTTTCCCGTCACGCAGGATGCGCAGGTTTTCCAGGCCTACGGCGGCCGCTACCGGGTGGCCCGAATAGGTGAAGCCGTGATTGAAGTCGCCGCCTTGGCTGAGTACCTGGGCCACGGTGTCACGCACGATCACACCGCCCATGGGGATGTAACCGGAAGTCAGACCCTTGGCGATGGTCATCAGGTCGGGCTTGAGGTCGTAGTAGTCAGAGCCGAACCACTCGCCGGTACGGCCGAACCCGCAGATCACTTCGTCGGCGACGAACAGGATGTCGTACTTGGCGAGGATCTCCTTCACCTTCGGCCAGTAGGTTTCCGGCGGGATGATCACGCCGCCGGCGCCCTGGATCGGCTCGGCGATGAAGGCGGCGACATTGTCTTCGCCGACTTCGAGGATTTTCTGCTCCAGCTGCTCGGCCGCCCACACCCCGAACTCATCCGGGGTCATGTCGCCGCCTTCGCCGAACCAGTAAGGCTGCGGGATATGCACGATGCCCGGGATCGGCAGGCCACCCTGCTCGTGCATGCCGCTCATGCCGCCCAGGCTGGCGCCAGCCACGGTGGAGCCGTGGTAGCCGTTGATGCGGCCGATGATGGTCTGCTTCTGTGGCTTGCCTTTCAGCGCCCAGTAATGGCGGACCATGCGCAGCACGGTGTCGTTGCCTTCCGAGCCGGAGCCGGTGAAGAACACATGGGTCATGCCTTGCGGCGCCACGTCGGAGATTGCCTTGGCCAGTTCCAGCGCAGGCGGGTGGGCAGTCTGGAAGAACAGGTTGTAGTACGGCAGCTCGCGCATCTGCTTTTCTGCCGCCTGCACCAGTTCTTCACGGCCATAACCCACTGCCACGCACCACAGGCCAGCCATGCCGTCGAGGATCTTGTGCCCCTCGCTATCCCACAAATGCACACCCTGGGCCTTGGTGATGATGCGCGGCCCCTTCTCCTTCAGCTGCTTGTAGTCACTGAAGGGCGCGAGGTGGTGCTCCCCGCTCAGGGTTTGCCATTCACGGGTTTGCGGGTTGTTGACGCTCATGTGCTTCTCCGTTGTTCGACAGCCGCGTCCTGCGGCACCAAGTTGATCAGACAGCAAACAGCAGGAACTCACGCTCCCAGGAACTGATGACTCGCTTGAAGTTCTCGTGCTCGGCGCGCTTGGTGGCGACGTAGCCGGTAATGAACTTCTTGCCCAGGTACTGCACCAGTGCACGGCTGTTTTCCATGCGTTCCAGGGCATCTTCGATGGTCAGTGGCAGGCGCAGGTTGCGGCGTTCGTAGCCACGGCCCTGCACCGGCGCGCTGGCATCGATGCCTTCGACCATGCCGATGTAGCCACACAGCAGGCTGGCGGCGATGGCCAGGTAAGGGTTGGCGTCGGCGCCCGGCAGGCGGTTCTCGACCCGGCGGCTTTGCGGGCCGGCGTCCGGCACGCGCAGACCGACGGTACGGTTTTCCTCGCCCCATTCCACGTTCACCGGTGCCGAGGTGTCGGGCAGGAAGCGGCGGAACGAGTTGACGTTGGGGGCGAACAGCGGCAACGCCTCGGGGATGAACTTCTGCAAACCACCAATGTGGTGCAGGAACAGTTCGCTCATGCTGCCGTCGTCGTTGCTGAAGATGTTCTTGCCGGTGGTCACGTCAACCACGCTCTGGTGCAGGTGCATGGCACTGCCTGGCTCGCCGGTCATGGGCTTGGCCATGAAGGTGGCGGCCACATTGTGCTTGAGCGCGGCCTCGCGCATGGTGCGCTTGAACACCAGGATCTGGTCGGCCAGGTGCAGGGCGTTGCCATGACGGAAATTGATCTCCATCTGCGCCGTGCCGTCTTCATGGATCAGCGTGTCGAGGTCCAGCTGCTGCAGTTCGCACCAGTCGTAGACGTCTTCGAACAGCGGGTCGAATTCGTTGGCGGCTTCGATCGAGAACGACTGACGGCCGGTTTCCGGGCGGCCCGAACGGCCTACCGGGGGCTGCAACGGGAAGTCCGGGTCTTCGCTGCGCTTGGTCAGGTAGAACTCCATCTCCGGCGCGACGATCGGCTGCCAGCCCTTGTCGGCGTAAAGCTTGAGGACTTTCTTCAGCACGTTGCGCGGCGACAGCTCGACCGGGTTGCCCTTCTTGTCATAGGTGTCGTGGATCACTTGGGCGGTCGGCTCGATGGCCCATGGCACAAGGAACACGGCGTTCTCGTCGGGGCGGCAGATCATGTCGATGTCCGCCGGGTCCAGCAGTTCGTAATAGATGTCGTCATCGACATAGTCGCCGGTCACGGTCTGCAGCAGCACGCTCTCGGGCAGGCGCATGCCTTTTTCGGCGATGAACTTGTTGGTAGGCGAAATCTTGCCGCGCGTGATGCCGGTCAGGTCACTGATCATGCATTCGACTTCGGTGATCTTGTGCTCTTTCAACCAATCGGTGAGCTGGTCGAGGTTGTTACTCATAAATACCTCAGGAGGTAAGGTGGTCCGCGCACTGATTCTGGATGGAGTACATTGCTAAAGCAAAAACCCCCGCGCAGAGCCACAGTGGATACACTGAAAACAGGTGCGTCCGTAATGAGTTCGAAGGGCAGGAAGACGAAACGAAGGGCGGCAAGCCGCTACGAGGGCAGGTCCGGGAGCGCCAAACGTCAATTATTGCGGCCAGGGCGGCCACGCCATCGACGAAGCTTGCAAAAATGACGGATGTACCCGATGGCACCGCGCAGGCAGTGCTTTCAGGTCTCGGCAAGCGGACCATGTGACCCTCGTATTATTGTGTTCTGGGTTGAGACCGAGCTTAGCCTTGTTCATTTTTTTACACAACACCTCCGTAAAAAATAAAACACGGTTGGTCGGAGATAGCCCTTTGCGCGGGAAATAGCGGATAATGGCTTGCCCCGAGATGCAGCAAATCTGCCGTCGATGTGCCATTTCAGGGCATCATGGGGTTGGCTTGACATCAGTTTGTCTTTTCGATTGACTGGTCTTGCAAGCCCCCCTTGATTGATATTTTTAACAACAAAGGTGTTGCATCATGTCGGTACCCCCGCGTGCCGTTCAGCTTAACGAAGCGAACGCGTTCCTTAAGGAACATCCTGAGGTTCTCTACGTTGACCTTCTGATTGCAGATATGAATGGTGTGGTGCGTGGCAAGCGCATAGAGCGCACCAGCCTCCACAAGGTTTACGAGAAAGGCATCAACCTGCCTGCCTCCCTCTTCGCCCTGGACATCAACGGTTCCACCGTTGAAAGCACCGGGCTGGGCCTGGACATCGGCGATGCTGACCGCATCTGCTACCCGATCCCCGGCACCCTCTCCAACGAACCCTGGCAGAAGCGCCCGACCGCCCAGCTGCTGATGACCATGCACGAGCTCGAAGGCGAGCCATTCTTCGCCGACCCGCGTGAAGTGCTGCGCCAGGTGGTCGACAAGTTCACCGAGATGGGCCTGACCATCTGCGCCGCGTTCGAGCTTGAGTTCTACCTGATCGACCAGGAGAACGTGAACGGCCGCCCGCAGCCACCGCGCTCGCCAATTTCGGGCAAGCGCCCACAGTCGACCCAGGTGTACCTGATCGACGACCTCGACGAATATGCAGACTGCCTGCAGGACATCCTGGAAGGCGCGAAGGAGCAAGGCATCCCGGCCGACGCCATCGTCAAGGAAAGCGCCCCGGCGCAATTTGAAGTCAACCTGCACCACGTGGCCGACCCGCTCAAGGCCTGCGACTACGCGGTACTGCTCAAGCGGTTGATCAAGAACATCGCCTACGACCATGAAATGGACACCACCTTCATGGCCAAGCCCTACCCGGGCCAGGCAGGCAATGGCCTGCATGTACACATTTCCGTGCTGGACAAAGATGGCAACAACATCTTCACCAGCGAGGATCCCGAGCAGAACGCCGCGCTACGTCACGCTGTCGGCGGTGTGCTCGAGACCCTGCCCGCGTCCATGGCGTTCCTTTGCCCGAACGTCAACTCGTACCGCCGCTTCGGCGCGCAGTTCTATGTACCGAACGCGCCAAGCTGGGGCCTGGACAACCGCACCGTGGCCCTGCGCGTGCCGACCGGCTCGCCGGACGCCGTGCGCATCGAGCACCGCGTGGCCGGTGCCGACGCCAACCCGTACCTGATGATGGCCGCTGTACTGGCCGGTGTGCACCATGGCCTGACCAACAAGGTCGAGCCGGGTGAGCCGATCGAAGGCAACTCGTACGAGCAGCTGGAGCAGAGCCTGCCGAACAACCTGCGCGATGCCCTGCGCGAGCTGGACGACAGCGAAATCCTGAACAAGTACATCGATCCGAAGTACATCGACATCTTCGTCGCGTGCAAGGAGAGCGAGCTGGAGGAGTTCGAGCACTCGATCTCCGACCTCGAGTACAACTGGTACCTGCATACCGTGTAAACGAAAACGCCGCCCACAAGGGCGGCGTTTTTGTTCAAGATCGGTGTCGCCTGCTTCGCGGGTAAACCCGCTCCCACAGGGACCACGCCGGCCTCAGGTCCGGTGATGTTCCCGTGGGAGCGGGTTCACCCGCGAATAGGCCCGTACAGGTTTACAAGGGCTTCTCGAAGATCTTCGAATTGCGCTGGTAGTTGTACAGCGAAGCCCGCGCCGCTGGCAGCCGCTCGACCCCGCTCGGCGCAAACCCGCGTTCGCGGAACCAGTGCGCGGTACGCGTCGTCAGCACGAACAGGGTGTTCAGCCCCAGCTGTCGCGCCCGGCTTTCGATGCGCTCCAGCAGCTCGTCACCACGCCCGCCATGGCGGTACTCCGGGTTCACCGCCAGGCACGCCAGTTCGCCGGCGTCGGAGTCGGCAATCGGATACAACGCCGCACAGGCGATGATCATGCCTTCGCGCTCGACCACGCTGAACTGCTCGATCTCCCGCTCCAGCACCTCACGCGAGCGGCGCACAAGGATGCCCTGCTCTTCCAGCGGGCTGATCAGTTCCAGCAAACCGCCCACGTCCTCGATGGTCGCCTCGCGCACCACTTCGAACTGCTCCTGCGACACCAGCGTGCCACCACCGCCACGGGTGAACAGCTCGGTCAGCAAGGCGCCGTCCTCGGCATAGCTGACGATATGGCTGCGTGCCACGCCGCCTTTGCAGGCTTCGGCCGCAGCATCCAGCAATTCGCCCTGGTAATCGCTGCCCAGGCGCTGCAGATGCGGGGCAACCTGCTGCGGGCGCAGCTCACGCACCAGCTTGCCATCGGCATCCAGCAGGCCTGGCTCGGCACCGAACAGCAGCAACTTGTCGGCCCCCAGTTCGATGGCGGCGCGGGTGGCCACGTCTTCGCAGGCCAGGTTGAAGATTTCACCCGTGGGCGAGTAGCCCAGCGGCGACAACAGCACGATGGAGCGCTCGTCTAGCAGGCGGCTGATGCCCTTGCGGTCGACCCGGCGCACCTCGCCGGTATGGTGGTAGTCCACACCTTCGAGCACACCGATCGGCCGCGCCGTGACCAGGTTGCCGGACGCCACGCGCAGGCGCGAGCCCTGCATGGGCGAAGCGGCGATGTCCATCGACAGGCGTGCCTCGATGGCCAGGCGCAGGGCGCCGACGGCATCGATCACGCAATCCAGGGTGGCGGCATCGGTGATACGCAAGCCCCGGTGGTAGTGCGGGGTCAGGCCGCGATCAGCCAGGCGGCTTTCGATCTGCGGGCGCGAGCCATGCACCAGTACCAGGCGCACGCCCAGGCTGTGCAGCAGCACCAGGTCGTGGACGATGTTGCCGAAATTAGGGTGTTCCACCCCATCGCCAGGGAGCATGACCACGAAGGTGCAGTCGCGATGGGCATTGATATACGGGGAGGCATGACGCAGCCAGTTGACGTAGTCGGGCATGACAGGGCCTGTGGATAAGTGGACGGAGAACGGCGATACAGGGGGCGTTCAGGATCATCGTCGGAACAGGCTTGCGGTCACGCGCGGTCTCCTCTAGGCAGGAACGAAACAGTTCGGTTGACGTTTAGTCCAGGCAATAGTGCCGGATCAGGTCACGCAATAGACGCACGGTAGGCTCGATTCGTGACATTTCCAGGTATTCGCCGGGCTGGTGGGCACAGGCGATATCGCCGGGGCCCAGCACGATGGTCTGGCAACCCAGTTGCTGAAGATAAGGCGCTTCGGTGCCGAACGCCACCGCTTCGGCGCGATGGCCGGTCAGGCGCTCCGCCACTTGCACCAGCTCGGCGTCGGCGGCCTGCTCGAATGGCGGCACCTCCGGGAACAGCGGCGCATAGTCGATGCGCACCTCAAAACGCTCTGCCACCGGCACCAGCTTGGCGCGGATGGCTGCGCGCAGTTGCTCCACGTCCATGCCTGGCAGCGGGCGCAGGTCGAATTCCAGGGCGCACTGGCCGCAGATACGGTTGGGGTTGTCACCGCCGTGGATGCAGCCGAAGTTCATGGTCGGGGTCGGTACGGTGAATTGCGGGTTGCGGTAGGTTTGCTGCCATTGCTGGCGCAGGCCCATCAGCTCGCCCATCACCGCGTGCATGGCCTCCATGGCGCTGCGGCCCAGGCTTGGGTCCGAGGAGTGGCCGCTGCGCCCGAGGATGTCGATGCGGTCCATGAGGATGCCCTTGTGCATGCGGATCGGCCGCAGCCCGGTGGGCTCGCCGATCACCGCCGCACGGCCGAGCGGCTGGCCGGCCTCGGCCAAGGCGCGGGCGCCGGACATGGAGCTTTCTTCGTCACAGGTGGCGAGGATCAGCAGCGGTTGCTTGAAATCGTGCTCCAGCAGCGGGATGACCGCCTCGATGACCAGGGCGAAGAAGCCTTTCATGTCGCAGCTGCCCAGGCCGACCCAGCGGCCATCGGTTTCGGTGAGCT
>MTEW01001707.1_pt2 | contig 13636 bp, 9 predicted proteins | sample 1042681 | NCBI WGS metagenome assembly MTEW01 (sample SAMN06185811, study PRJNA358809) | soil metagenome | isolation source: soil biostimulated with citrate as carbon source | place: India | collected 2015-05-23
ATGTAATCCTGGGTCCAGCGGCTATACGGCACGAACTTGCCGCCCTGGGCTTGCGGGGTTTTCCAGAAGGCGATCTTGTCGAAGTTGTCGAAACCGTTGGTCTTGCAGCCCTCGGCCCCCAGCAGCTCGCTGCCGGTGCAGGCCGCCGGCACCGCCGGCAACGAACCGAACCAGGCTGCCACGTCTCCCTGTACCTTCGGCTGTAGCGACCAGTCCATCCATTTGTAGGCACAGTTGGGGTGCTTGGCTTCGCTGTGCAGCATGGTGGTGTCGGCCCAGCCGGTCGCGCCTTCCTTGGGAATGGTCGAGGCCACGGGCTGCTTCTCGGCCTTCAGGCCGTTGACCATGTAGCCCCAGGAACTGGAGGCGACCACGCCTTCGTTCTTCACGTCGCTCATCTGCACCGTGGCGTCATGCCAGTAGCGGTGGATCAGCGGTTGCTGCTGGCGCAGCAGCTCCAGCACGGCCTTGTACTGCGCTTCGCTCAGCTCGTATGGGTCCTGGATGCCCAGCTCCGGCTTGGCCGTCTTCAGGTACAACGCCGCATCGGCGATATAGATCGGCCCATCATAGGCCTGCACGCGGCCCTTGTTCGGCTTGCCGTCGGGCAGGTTCTGCGGCTCGAACAGCACGCCCCAGCTGGTGGGCGCCTGCTTGAACACGTCGGTGTTGTACAGCAGCACGTTCGGCCCCCATTGGTACGGGGTGCCGTAGACCTGCTTGTCGACCACGTACCAGCCACCGTCCTGCAGCCGTGGGTCGATGTTCTTCCAGTTGGGGATCAAGGCGGTATTGATTGGCTGCACCCGCTTGCCCGCGATGAGCCGCAGCGAGGCATCGCCCGAGGCGGTGACCAGGTCGTAGCCGCCCTTGGTCATCAGGCTGACCATTTCGTCCGAGGTGGCGGCGGTCTTGACGCTGACCTTGCAGCCGGTTTCCTTCTCGAAGCCGGTCACCCAGTCGTAGGCCTTGTCGCTTTCACCGCGTTCGATGTAGCCGGGCCAGGCGACGATGTCCAGGCGGCCCTCGCCGGGGCCCAGGGCCTTGGGCGGTTCGGCAGCCTGCAGGCTGGCGCTGGCCAGCACGGCGCAGGCGGTTGCGCCGAGCAATGCGGTCTTGTGCACTGACATGGTGTTCCCTCTTATTGGAGATTTTGGTCGGGGCAGTCATCAAGCAAGCAGTGAAGCGATAGTCATGAACGTGGTGCGGTTATGCGCGGTATTGGCGATATCGAGTCTAGTTGGCTTTTTGCCAGCCAATGCAACATCCGGAAGCAAATCCCCCCGTGGCGATCGGGCGGGCAGGGCTTAACCTGACGGCTCCCTTGGCCAATGTGGAGACCGTTTGATGAATACCCGGGGATTGCTCGACCAGTTGCTCAAGTCAGGCCAGGACTTGCTTGCCAGCCAGGCTGGCAAGGGCAGCTCTGGCAAGCCAGGTACCAGTGCCGGCGGCCTTGGCAGCCTGCTTTCAGGTGCCGGTGGCGGCGCCCTGGCGGCGGGCGCCATGGGTTTGCTGCTAGGCAACAAGAAAGCCCGCAAATATGGCGGAAAGGCCCTCACCTACGGCGGCCTGGCCGCGCTCGGTGTGCTGGCCTACAAGGCCTACGGCAACTGGCAGGCGAGCCAGCAGGTGGCCGCCGCCGAGCCACAGACCGTAGACCGACTGCCGCCTGCCCAGGCCGAGCTGCACAGCCAGGCGGTACTTCGGGCGCTGGTTGCGGCGGCCAAGTCCGATGGCCATATCGACGAACGCGAGCGTGCGCTGATCGAGGGCGAGTTCACCCGCCTGGACAACGACCGCGAGTTGCAGCACTGGCTGCATGCCGAGCTGAACAAGCCGCTGGACCCGGCCGAAGTGGCCCGTGCCGCGCAAACCCCGGAAATGGCTGCCGAGATGTACCTGGCCAGCGTGATGATGGTCGACCAGGAAAACTTCATGGAACGCGCCTACCTGGACGAACTGGCCCGCCAGCTGCGCCTGGACCCGGCCCTGCGCCAGGAACTGGAAAGCCAGGCAAGGCTTGCCGCCGGCCAGTGATGGGGGCTGCGTTGCAGCCCATCGCCGGCAAGCCGGCTCCCACAGGGATCGCACATGCCCCGAGCTCATGCGGTCGAGGTGGGAGCCTGGCGTGCCGGCGATGGGTCGCACAGCGGCCCCAATGGCGTTGGGCACAAATGACCGGTCTGTCGGCAAGGTTACCTGGTTACCCCACATTTCAGCCGCATGAGCGCTGGGCGCCTGGGCTATACTTCGGCGATTTTTCCCGCTCGTTGTGATTTCCTGAGGGCTGAATGTGAAGAACTGGACCTTGCGCCAACGGATCCTGGCAAGCTTTGCCGTGATCATCGCCATCATGCTGCTGATGATCGTGGCCGCCTACTCGCGGTTGGTGACCATCGCATCCGCCGAGCAGGCAGTGGGGACCGACAGCATTCCCGGCCTCTACTACAGTTCGATGATCCGCAGTGCCTGGGTCGACAGTTACGTCACCAGCCAGCAGCTGGTGGGGCTGTCCAACCACCGCGAATTCACCTCGGCCGACACGGAGCTGTTCAAGAGCTTCCAGGACCGCCTGAAACAGCACATGGACAGCTACCAGGGCACCATTCAGGATGATGACGACCAGGCGCGCTTCGACACCTTCATCCAGATGAAAGATGCCTACCTCAAGATTGTCGACCAGGTGCTGGAAGCCTATCGACAGCGCAACTACGCCGAAGCCCAGCGGTTGATCACCGATGTGCTGACCCCGGCCTGGATCGAAGGCCGCAAGCACCTGAACGAAGTGATCGAGCACAACCGCGCCTCCGCCGACGCCGACACCAACGAGATTGTCGGCGCCGTGAGCACGGCCAAGGGCAGCATGATGGTTTCGCTGCTGCTGGCGATCATCGCCGCCGGTATCTGCGGCCTGTTGCTGATGCGCGCCATCACCGCGCCCATGCAGCGTATTGTCCATGCCCTCGACAAACTGCGCTCAGGTGACCTGAGCATGCGCCTGAGCCTGGACCGCAAGGACGAGTTCGGCGCCATCGAAAGCGGCTTCAACGAAATGGCCGAGGCCCTGGCCAACCTGGTGGCCCAGGCCCAGCGTTCGTCGGTGCAGGTGACCACCTCGGTGACCGAAATCGCTGCAACCTCCAAGCAGCAGCAAGCCACCGCTACCGAAACGGCTGCCACCACCACCGAAATCGGCGCCACCTCACGGGAAATCGCCGCCACCTCGCGTGACCTTGTGCGCACCATGACCGAAGTCACCTCGGCCGCCGATCAGGCCTCCAGCCTGGCCGGTTCCGGACAGCAGGGCCTGGCACGCATGGAAGAAACCATGCACCAGGTGATGGGCGCCGCCGACCTGGTCAACGCCAAGCTTGGCATCCTCAACGAAAAGGCCAGCAACATCACCCAGATGGTGGTGACCATCGTCAAGGTTGCCGACCAGACCAACCTGCTGTCGCTCAACGCTGCCATCGAAGCGGAAAAGGCCGGCGAGTATGGCCGCGGCTTTGCCGTGGTGGCCACCGAAGTGCGCCGCCTGGCCGACCAGACCGCCGTGGCAACCTATGATATCGAGCAGATGGTGCGCGAGATCCAGTCGGCGGTGTCGGCCGGGGTCATGGGCATGGACAAGTTCTCCGAAGAAGTGCGCCGCGGCATGTTCGAGGTGCAGCAGGTGGGCGAGCAGCTCAGCCAGATCATCCACCAGGTGCAGGCGTTGGCGCCGCGCGTGCTGATGGTCAACGAAGGCATGCAGGCCCAGGCCACCGGTGCCGAGCAGATCAACCAGGCGCTGGCCCAGCTCAGCGATGCCAGCACCCAGACGGTCGAATCACTGCGCCAGGCCAGTTTCGCCATCGATGAGCTGAGCCAGGTGGCCGCTGGCCTGCGTGGCGGCGTTTCGCGCTTCAAAGTCTGACTGCGATGAACGACTTGCAACCGCGTGCCGCGCGGGCGGTCAACGCCAAGGGGGCGTTGTACCTGCAGTTTCGCATCCGGGAGCAACGCTTTGCCCTGAGCGTGCACGAGGTGATCGAGGTGTTGCCGCGCCAGCCGCTCAAGCCGATTGCCAAGGCGCCTGCCTGGGTCGCAGGCATACTTGCACACCGGGGCTTGCTGGTACCGGTGGTCGACCTGGCGGCATTGAGCTTCGGCCAGCCTGCAGCGCAGCGCACCAGTACCCGCCTGGTGCTGGTGCACTACCGAGGCGGCCTGCAGCTTGGCCTGATCCTGGAACAGGCCACCGAAACCCTGCGTTGTCACCCCAACGAGTTTCAGCCCTATGGCGTGGACAGCGCCGAGGCCCCGTACCTGGGCCCGGTGCGTCAGGATGAGCAGGGCTTGCTGCAGCGCATTGAAGTCAACGACCTGCTGCCCGATGCCGTGCACGAGTTGCTGTACGCGGATGATCCGACAGGGATGCCGACATGAACGAACAGCATTTCTTCCGCTTCTTGCGCGAACGTATCGGCCTGGATGTGGAGTCGGTGGGCGCGCCCATGGTCGAGCGTGCGCTGCGCCAGCGCTGCGTGGCCGTGAACGCTGCGGACCTGGATGATTACTGGCTGCACCTGCAACAGTCGATGGATGAGCAACAGGCACTGATCGAAGCGGTCATCGTCCCGGAAACCTGGTTCTTCCGTTACCCAGAGTCCTTCACGGCCTTGGCCAGCCTGGCGCACAAGCGCCTGACCGAGCTGGCCGGGGTGCGCCCGCTGCGTTTGCTCAGCCTGCCTTGCTCGACCGGCGAGGAACCCTATTCGCTAGCCATGGCCTTGCTCGATGCCGGCATTGCGCCGGGGGCGTTCATGATCGACGGCATGGACATCAGCCCCAGTTCCGTGGCCAAGGCTGGGCAGGGCGTGTACGGCCGCAATGCCTTCCGTGGCAGCAACCTGGGCTTTCGCGAGCGTTACTTCGATGCTTTGGAGGAAGGCCACCTCCTGCATGAACGGGTGCGCGAGCAAGTCAGCCTGCAGGTGGGCAATGTGCTCGACCCGGCGCTGGCCAGCCGCGATGGCCTTTACGATTTCGTGTTCTGCCGCAACCTGCTGATCTATTTCGACGTGCCGACCCAACAACGGGTGTTCGAAGTGCTCAAGCGCTTGTTGCACCCTCAGGGTGTGCTGTTCATCGGTCCGGCCGAAGGCAGCTTGCTGGCGCGATTGGGCATGCGCCCGCTGGGGATTGCCCAATCGTTCGCCTACGTGCGCCAAGAGGAGGGCGGCGCCGCGCTGGCTACCCCCCCGGTCCAGTCCTTGCGGCGCACGCCGTCCGCACTGGCCAAGCCAGGCTATCCGTTACCGAGCCCAGCGTCGTCGCGCCCATTGCGGGTGCTGCCTGTGGCTGCCAAGCCAGCACCAGCGCCAGCACGCGAGCACAAGCGCGAGGCGGCAAGCGAGTTGCTGGCCAGCATTGCCCGGCTTGCCAATGCCGGTGCCAGCGACCAGGCCCGTGGCGAATGCCAGCGCTACCTGGACCAGTTCGCGCCTTCGGCACAGGTTTACTACTGGCTGGGGCTGCTCAGCGATACCGAAGGCGATGCCCAGCAGGCACTGACCCACTATCGCAAAGCCCTGTACCTGGAGCCGCAGCACCCCGAGGCGCTGGTACACCTGGCGGCGTTGTTGGCGGCCCAGGGTGACTTGGCCGGCGCTCGGCGCCTTCAGGAGCGCGCCGCGCGGGTTGGCCGGGAGTCTGAACGATGAAGGAATCCGCGATGCAGTTGCTCGCCGAGGATGACGCGCACATCGACGATTGCTGGAACCGCATTGGCGTACACGGCGACAAGCAGTGCCCACTGCTGGAACGTCACGTTCACTGCCGCAACTGCGAGGTATATGCCGCAGCGGCAACACGCCTGCTCGACCGCTACGCGCTGATGCAGGAACATCAGGCTGCCGTGGCGTCGCCAGTCGAGGAAAGCACCGGCCGCTCCATGCTGCTGTTCCGCCTGGGCGAAGAGTGGCTGGCGCTGGCCACCGCCTGCCTGGCCGAAATTGCCCCGCTACAGGCGGTGCATTCGCTACCACACCAGCGCTCGCGGGTATTGCAGGGGGTGGCAAACGTGCGCGGTGCGCTGGTGCCGTGCCTGTCACTGGCCGACCTGCTGGGTGTACAGGCCAGCGCTGCCGAGCAACGTGGCGGCCGGGCGGTGCCACGCATGCTGATCCTGGCTGCGGAGGGTGGCCCGGTAGTGATGGCGGTCGAGGAAATCGATGGCATTCACCGGCTCGATCCGAAGCTTCTGGGCAGCGGCCAGGATGCCTCCCGCTTCACCGCAGCGGTGCTGCAATGGCGTGGCCGCAGCGTGCGGGTGCTGGACGATCAACACTTACTGTCTGCCGTGCAGCGGAGCCTGTCATGACCCCAGAGCAAATGCGCGACGCATCGTTGCTCGAACTGTTCAGCCTGGAGGCCGAGGCGCAGACCCAGGTGCTCAGCGCCGGCCTGATGGCGCTGGAGCGTAATCCCACGCAGGCCGACCAGCTCGAGGCTTGCATGCGTGCGGCCCACTCGCTGAAGGGCGCGGCGCGGATCGTCGGGGTGGACGCTGGCGTCAGCGTCGCCCATGTCATGGAGGACTGCCTGGTGGCCGCCCAGGAGGGTCGCCTGCGGCTGAGCGCCGAGCATATCGACGCCCTGCTGCAGGGCACCGACCTGTTGATGCGCATCGCCACGCCTGGCGATGCCGGTGCGCAGGCGACTCTGCCGGTGTTCCTTGCGCAAATGGCCAACCTGCTCGACCCGGGGGCGGCAGCCGTGCCCCCCGCGCCGCCAGCCGTGCCAGCGCAGCCGGAAGCGCCGGGGCAAACCGCACAAGACGAACCTGTGCCGCTGCCTGTCGAACCCTTGGAGCCTGAGCCCGAGCCGGCCCCACGTCGCAAGGCCGGCAAGCGCACCGGCGAAGGGACGGAGCGGGTGCTGCGAGTGACCGCCGACCGCCTCAACAGCCTGCTCGACCTTTCCAGCAAGTCGCTGGTGGAAACCCAGCGGCTCAAGCCTTACCTGGCGACCTTGCAGCGTCTCAAGCGCATGCATGGCCAGGGCATGCAGGCGCTTGACGGCCTTCGCATGCAGCTGGAGGACAGTGGCCAGAGCAGCGAGGTGCTCGAAGCCCTGGCACAGACCCAGCGCCTGCTGGCGGAAACCCAGCAGATCCTGCAGCAGCAAGCTGGCGACCTGGACGAGTTCGGCTGGCAGGCCAGCCAGCGCGCACAACTGCTGTACGACACCGCGCTGGCCTGCCGGATGCGGCCGTTTGCCGATGTGCTGACCGGCCAGAGCCGCATGGTGCGCGACCTTGGTCGTTCGCTGGGCAAGCCGGTGCGGCTGCTGGTAGAGGGGGACAAGACCCAGGTCGACCGTGACGTGCTGGAAAAGCTCGAAGCACCGCTGACCCACCTGTTGCGTAACGCGGTCGATCACGGCATCGAGCTGCCCGAACGGCGGCTGCTGGCGGGCAAGGCGGAGGAGGGGGTGATCCGCCTGCGGGCCTCGCACCAGGCCGGTATGCTCAGCCTGGAATTGATCGACGACGGTGCTGGCATCGACCTCGAGCGCTTGCGCAGCAGCATTGTCGAGCGTGCCCTGTCGCCCGCCGACACGGTGGCGCGGATGAGCGAGGAAGAGTTGCTGACGTTCCTGTTCCTGCCCGGTTTCAGCCTGCGCGACAAGGTCACCGAAGTGTCCGGTCGCGGCGTGGGCCTGGATGCGGTGCAGCACATGATCCGTGAGCTGCGCGGTTCGATCGAACTGACCCAGGTGGCCGGGCAGGGTTGCCGTTTCCACCTGCAGGTGCCATTGACCCTGTCGGTGGTGCGCAGCCTGGTGGTCGAGGTGGGCGGCGAGGCCTATGCATTCCCGCTCGCTCATATCGAACGCACGCTCGAAGTGAGCGCCGAAGAGATCGTGCAGATCGAAGGCCGCCAGCACTTCTGGCACGAAGGCCGGCACATCGGCCTGGTCGCGGCCAGCCAACTGCTCAACCGCCCGGCCGGGCAAACGCAGGAGAACAGCCTGAGAGTGGTGGTGATTCGCGAGCGCGAGCAACTGTACGGCGTGGCCGTGGAGCGTCTGGTGGGCGAGCGGGTGCTGGTGGTGATGCCGCTCGACCCACGGCTGGGCAAGGTGCAGGACATTTCTTCCGGTGCCTTGCTCGACGATGGTTCGGTGGTGCTGATCATCGATGTCGAGGACCTGCTGCGTTCGGTGGAGAAACTGCTCAGCACCGGCAGCCTGGAACGCATCGAACGTGGCAGCAGCGGAGCCCGTGGCGTGGCGCGCCAGCGTATCCTGGTGGTCGACGATTCGCTGACCGTGCGTGAACTGCAGCGCAAGCTGCTCGGCAACCGCGGCTACGACGTGGCCGTGGCGGTGGATGGCATGGACGGCTGGAACGCTTTGCGTGGCGAGGACTTCGACCTGCTTATCACCGACATCGACATGCCGCGCATGGACGGTATCGAACTGGTCACCCTGGTGCGCCGCGACCAGCGCCTGCAATCGCTGCCGGTGATGGTGGTGTCCTACAAGGACCGTGAGGAAGACCGACGGCGTGGCCTGGATGCCGGCGCCGACTACTATTTGGCAAAGGCCAGCTTCCATGACGACGCGTTGCTGGATGCTGTGGTTGAGCTGATCGGAGGTGCTCAGGGATGAAGATCGCCATCGTCAACGACATGCCCATGGCCGTCGAGGCGCTGCGCCGGGCAGTCGCCTTGGAGCCGGCGCACCAGGTGGTGTGGGTGGCCAGCAATGGTGCCGAGGCGGTGCAGCGCTGTACCGAGCAGCAGCCAGACCTGATTCTCATGGACCTGATCATGCCGGTCATGGATGGTGTCGAGGCCACCCGGCGGATCATGGCCGAAACCCCATGCGCCATCGTAATCGTCACGGTCGACCGCAAGCAGAACGTGCACCGAGTGTTCGAGGCCATGGGCTACGGCGCCCTCGACGTGGTAGACACCCCGGCGCTGGGCGCGGGCGACCCCCGTGAAGCGGCGGCGCCACTGCTGCGCAAGATCCTCAATATCGGTTGGCTGATCGGCCAGCAGCGGGCGCCCGCCGCCCGCCCGGTGGCCACGCCGCTGCGCGAGGCTTCCCAGCGCCGTGGCCTGGTGGCGATCGGCTCTTCGGCGGGTGGCCCGGCGGCGCTGGAAGTTTTGCTCCAGGGCCTGCCGGCGGCGTTTCCGGCGGCCATCGTGCTGGTCCAGCATGTGGACCAGGTGTTTGCCGCAGGAATGGCCGAATGGCTCAGCAGCGCCGCCGGGCTGCCGGTGCGTCTGGCCCGTGAAGGCGAGCCGCCGCAGCCGGGGCAAGTGTTGCTGGCCGGCACCAATCACCACATTCGCCTGCTACAGAACGGCCAACTGGCCTACACTGCCGAACCTGTCAATGAAATTTACCGACCCTCGATCGATGTCTTCTTCGAGAGTGTGGCGCGCTATTGGGCCGGCGATGCGGTGGGCGTGTTGCTTACCGGCATGGGCCGCGATGGTGCCCAGGGGCTGAAGCTGATGCGCCAGCAAGGCTTCCTGACCATTGCCCAGGACCAGGCCAGCAGTGCGGTGTACGGGATGCCCAAGGCTGCCGCGGCTATCGATGCCGCGGTAGAAATCCGCCCGCTGGAACGCATAGCCGGGCGCTTGATGGAATTTTTCGCAAAATGACGAAGTGTATTGAATCACGCCGCCAGGCCGGTAGTGATCGGGTGAACAGGTATGAATGATTTACCGATCGAAGGTTTCACGACCCCCAACGAGAACTCGGCGATGGTGCTGCTGGTCGACGACCAGGCCATGATCGGCGAGGCGGTGCGGCGTGGCCTGGCCAACGAAGAGAACATCGACTTCCACTTCTGCGCCGACCCGCACCAGGCGGTGGCCCAGGCTGTGCGCATCAAGCCTACGGTTATCCTGCAGGACCTCATCATGCCTGGCCTGGACGGGCTGACCCTGGTGCGTGAATACCGCAACAATCCGGCGACCCAGGACATCCCGATCATCGTCCTGTCGACCAAGGAAGACCCTTTGGTCAAGAGCGCAGCCTTTGCTGCCGGGGCCAACGATTACCTGGTCAAGTTGCCGGATACCATCGAGCTGGTGGCGCGCATCCGCTATCACTCGCGCTCCTACCTCACCCTGCTGCAGCGCGACGAGGCCTACCGTGCCTTGCGCGTAAGCCAGCAGCAACTGCTCGATACCAACCTGATGCTGCAGCGGCTGATGAACTCCGATGGCCTGACCGGGTTGTCCAATCGCCGCCACTTCGACGAGTACCTGGAACTGGAATGGCGCCGGGCCATGCGTGAGCAGCAGCAGTTGTCGCTGCTGATGATCGACGTCGACTACTTCAAGGCCTACAACGACAGTTTTGGCCACCTGGCCGGTGACGAGGCCCTGCGCCAGGTGGCCGAGGCAATCCGCGGCTCGTGCTCGCGGCCGACCGACCTGCCGGCGCGCTATGGCGGCGAGGAATTCGTCCTGGTATTGCCCAACACCTCGCCGGGTGGGGCACGCCTGATGGCCGAGAAGCTGCGCCAGACCGTGCTCGGCCTCGGCATCCCGCACACCGCGCCGGTCCCCGACTCGTATCTGACAGTCAGCATTGGTCTGGCCACCCAGACTCCGTCCATCGGCAGCCATAGCCGGCAGCTGATCTCGGCTGCCGACAAAGGCCTGTACCAGGCCAAGAATGGCGGGCGCAACCAGGTTGGCATCGCCTGAGCCCCTGAAAACTGCACGGCCCCTGTGGGAGCGGGCATGCCCGCGAACAAGGCGACGCAGTGGATGGCACCGGCTTTGCCGGTGTTCGCGGGCATGCCCGCTCCCACAAGGTCCGCGTGATTTCTCAATGTCGCATGCTACCGCCCGGCGGGTCTGCCGCCCTGCAGCGGACTCGGTTATACTCGCAGGCTTTTCACCGAATTCGCACGAGAGCTGCCCGCCCATGGAAATCCAACCGATCCTGAACACCATCAAGGACCTCACCGAGCGTTCCCAGTCCATTCGGGGGTATCTTTGACTACGATCACAAGCATGACCGCCTGATCGAAGTCAACCGCGAACTGGAAGACCCTAACGTCTGGAACAAGCCCGAGTACGCCCAGGCCCTGGGCCGCGAGCGTGCCATGCTGGCACAGGTCGTCGAGACCCTGGACAAGCTGTCCGGCGGCCTGGCGGACTGCCAGGACCTGCTCGACATGGCCGTCGAGGAGAATGACGAAGGCGCCGTCGGCGACGTCGTGACCGAACTGGAAGGCCTGGAAGAAAAACTGGCCCAGCTCGAGTTCCGTCGCATGTTCAGCGGCGAGATGGACATGAACAACGCCTACCTGGACATCCAGGCCGGCTCCGGTGGTACCGAGGCGCAGGACTGGGCCAACATCCTGCTGCGCATGTACCTGCGCTGGGCCGACAAGCGTGGTTTCGATGCCACCATCATCGAGCTTTCCGAAGGTGAAGTCGCCGGCATCAAGGGCGCTACCGTGCATATCAAGGGCGAGTACGCCTTCGGTTGGCTGCGCACCGAGATCGGCGTGCACCGCCTGGTGCGCAAGAGCCCGTTCGACTCCGGTGCCCGTCGCCACACCTCGTTCTCGGCGGTGTTCGTGTCGCCCGAGATCGACGACAAGGTCGAGATCGAGATCAACCCGGCCGACCTGCGTATCGACACCTACCGTTCCTCCGGTGCCGGTGGTCAGCACGTGAACACCACCGACTCGGCGGTGCGTATTACCCACGTACCGACCAACACCGTGGTGGCCTGCCAGAACGAACGCTCCCAGCACGCCAACAAGGACACCGCCATGAAAATGCTGCGGGCCAAGTTGTACGAGCTGGAAATGCAGAAGCGCAACGCCGCCTCGCAGGCGCTGGAAGACAGCAAGTCGGACATCGGCTGGGGCCACCAGATCCGCTCCTATGTGCTGGATGACTCGCGTATCAAGGACCTGCGTACCGGTGTCGAGCGCAGCGACTGCCAGAAGGTGCTGGACGGCGACCTCGACCAGTACCTGGAAGCGAGCCTCAAGCAGGGGCTGTAAACCGCATACAACCGCCGCGGTACCTGGCCTGGGCCGGTATCGCGTGCCCTGCCCGAAAGGGGCACCGAACACCTGATGGAAAGAATGACGAAATGAGCGACCTCAAGACCGAAGCGCAAGACCTGCAACAGGAAGAAAACGCCCTGATCGCCCTGCGCAAGGAAAAGCTTGCCGCCGAGCGCGCCAAGGGCAATGCCTTCCCCAATGACTTCCGTCGCGACAGCTACTGCAACGACCTGCAGAAGCAGTATGCGGACAAGACCAAGGAAGAACTGGAAGCTGCAGCGATTCCGGTCAAGGTTGCCGGCCGCATCATGCTCAACCGCGGCTCGTTCATGGTCATTCAGGACATGACCGGCCGTATCCAGGTCTACGTCAACCGCAAGACCCTGTCGGAAGAGACCCTGGCCGCGGTCAAGACCTGGGACCTGGGCGACATCATCAGCGCCGAAGGCACTCTGGCCCGTTCCGGCAAGGGCGACCTGTACGTCGAAATGACCAATGTGCGCTTGCTGACCAAGTCGCTGCGCCCGCTGCCCGACAAGCACCACGGCCTGACCGACACCGAGCAGCGCTACCGCCAGCGTTACGTCGACCTGATGGTCAATGAAGAAACCCGCCACACCTTCCGCGTGCGTTCGCAGGTGATCTCGCACATTCGCAAGTTCCTCATCGAGCGCGACTTCCTCGAAGTCGAGACGCCGATGCTGCAAACCATCCCGGGTGGTGCCGCGGCCAAGCCGTTCGAAACCCACCACAACGCCCTGGACATGGCCATGTTCCTGCGTATTGCGCCGGAGCTGTACCTCAAGCGCCTGGTAGTTGGTGGCTTCGAGAAGGTGTTCGAGATCAACCGCAACTTCCGTAACGAAGGCGTTTCGACTCGTCACAACCCTGAATTCACCATGCTCGAGTTCTACCAGGCCTACGCCGACTACCGCGACAACATGGACCTCACCGAGGAACTGTTCCGCGAGCTGGCGCAGCTGGTACTGGGCACTACCGATGTGCCGTATGGCGACAAGGTGTTCCACTTCGGCGAGCCGTTCGCCCGCCTGTCGGTATTCGACTCGATCCTCAAGTACAACCCGGAGCTGACCGCTGCCGACCTGCAGGACGTCGACCGCGCCCGCGACATCGCCAAAAAGGCCGGGGCCAAGGTGCTGGGCCACGAAGGCCTGGGCAAGTTGCAGGTGATGATTTTCGAAGAGCTGGTCGAGCACAAGCTGGAGCAACCGCATTTCATCACCGAGTACCCGTTCGAAGTGTCGCCGCTGGCCCGTCGCAACGACGACAACCCGGCTGTTACCGACCGTTTCGAGCTGTTCATCGGTGGCCGCGAGATTGCCAACGCCTACTCCGAGCTCAACGATGCCGAAGACCAGGCCGAGCGCTTCCTTGCCCAGGTGGCCGAGAAGGATGCCGGTGACGACGAAGCCATGCACTACGACGCCGACTTCGTCCGCGCCCTGGAGTACGGCATGCCACCGACTGCTGGTGAAGGCATCGGCATCGACCGCCTGGTGATGCTGCTGACCAACTCGCCGTCGATCCGCGACGTGATCCTGTTCCCGCACATGCGTCCGCAAG
>MTEW01002735.1_pt1 | contig 13490 bp, 10 predicted proteins | sample 1042681 | NCBI WGS metagenome assembly MTEW01 (sample SAMN06185811, study PRJNA358809) | soil metagenome | isolation source: soil biostimulated with citrate as carbon source | place: India | collected 2015-05-23
CTTGGCGCGCTGGTGCTGGCCCTGGGCTTGTTGGTCGATGACGCGATCATTGCCGTGGAAATGATGGCGATCAAGATGGAGCAGGGCTACGACCGCCTCAAGGCGGCCAGCTACGCCTGGAGCAGCACCGCCTTCCCGATGCTCACCGGCACCCTGATCACGGCGGCGGGGTTCCTGCCCATTGCCACAGCAGCCTCCAGTACGGGCGAATACACCCGTTCGATCTTCCAGGTAGTGACCATTGCCTTGCTGACCTCCTGGGTGGCTGCCGTGGTATTCGTGCCTTACCTGGGTGAGCGCCTGCTGCCGGACCTGGCCAAGCTGCATGGCGCGCGCCATGGCAAGGATGGCCACGCGCCAGACCCTTACGCCACACCGTTCTACCAGCGTGTACGGCGGGTGGTCGAATGGTGCGTGCGGCGGCGCAAGACGGTGATCCTGCTGACCGTTGCCGCCTTTGTCGGCAGTATCCTGTTGTTCCGCTTCGTGCCCCAGCAGTTTTTCCCGGCCTCCGGGCGCCCGGAACTGATGGTCGACCTGAAACTGGCCGAGGGTGCCTCGCTGGCCAACACCGCCGAGCGGGTCAAGCAACTTGAGGTGTTGCTCAAGCAGCAGGAGGGTATCGACAACTACGTGGCCTACGTGGGCACCGGTTCCCCGCGTTTCTACCTGCCGCTGGACCAGCAACTGCCGGCGGCCAGCTTCGCCCAGTTCGTGGTACTGGCCAAGTCGATGGAAGACCGCGAGCGCCTGCGCAGCTGGCTGATCAGCACCGTGGACCAGCAGTTCCCCGACCTGCGTGCCCGGGTCACCCGCCTGGAAAACGGCCCGCCCGTGGGTTATCCGGTGCAGTTCCGGGTGACTGGCGAGCACATCGAGAAGGCGCGTGCGCTGGCGCGCGAAGTGGCCGACAAGGTGCGCCAGAACCCGCATGTGGTGAACGTGCACCTGGACTGGGAAGAGCCGAGCAAGGCGGTGTTCCTCGAGATCGATCAGGACCGCGCCCGCGCCCTGGGCGTGAGCACCGCTCACCTGTCGAGCTTCCTGCAAAGCTCGCTGACCGGCACCACGGTCAGCCAGTACCGCGAGGACAACGAGCTGATCGAGATCCTGCTGCGCGGCACCCGGCAGGAACGCAGCGAGCTGGGCAACCTCGGCAGCCTGGCGCTGCCGACCGACAATGGCCAGAGCGTGGCGCTGTCGCAGGTTGCGACCCTGGATTACGGCTTCGAAGAAGGCATCATCTGGCACCGTAACCGTTTGCCGACGGTGACCGTGCGCGCCGATATCTACGACAAGGAGCAGCCGGCGACGCTGGTGAAACAGATAGAACCGACCCTGCGTGACATTCGTGCCAAGCTGCCGGATGGTTATTTGCTGGAAGTGGGCGGCACGGTCGAGGACTCCGAGCGTGGGCAGAAGTCGGTGAATGCCGGCATGCCGCTGTTCGTGGTGGTGGTGCTGAGCTTGCTGATGATCCAGCTGCGCAGCTTCTCGCGCACGGTGATGGTGTTCCTCACTGCGCCGCTGGGGCTGATTGGCGTGACCTTGTTCTTGCTGGTATTCCGCCAGCCGTTCGGCTTTGTCGCCATGCTTGGCACCATTGCCCTGGCGGGGATGATCATGCGTAACTCGGTGATTCTGGTGGACCAGATCGAGCAGGACATCGCGGCGGGGCTGGATCGCTGGCAAGCGATCATCGAAGCCACGGTGCGGCGCTTCCGCCCGATCGTGCTGACCGCACTGGCAGCGGTGCTGGCGATGATTCCGTTGTCGCGCAGTGTGTTCTACGGGCCGATGGCGGTGGCGATCATGGGCGGGTTGATCGTGGCCACGGTGCTGACCCTGCTGTTCCTGCCGGCGTTGTATGCGGCGTGGTTCAGGGTGAAGAAGGGCTGAAGACCGCAGGGGAGGGCTTTGCCCTCCTATCGCGACACAAGGCCGCTCCTACAAAGGTCCTGCATTCGCCGATCAATGTAGGAGCGGCCTTGTGTCGCGATGGGCTGCAAAGCAGCCCCCAGGGCCCTCAGAGGGCGCCGAAGACCTTCTTGGCCAGGCTGGTAGCCGCTTCGGCCGGGTTCTGGCGAATGCTCTGCTCCTGCTTGGCAATCATCTCGAACAGGCCATCCAGTGCCTTTTCAGTCACGTAGTTCTCGATGCTGGCGCTCTTGGCATCGACCACACCCAATGCCACTGCCTGCCCGGCAAAGTTGTTGTACTGCTGAGCCAGGCCAACCTTGTCGGTAGCCTGCTTGACGATTGGCAGGAACTTGGCGCGGATCTGCTCGCGGCTGCTCTTGTTCAGGTACTGGGTAGCCGAGTCGTCACCGCCGGCGAGGATGCCTTTGGCATCGGTCACACTCATGTTCTTCACGGCATCCACCAGAATCGCCTGGGCCTGCGGCACGGCAGCCTCGGCGGCCTTGTTCATGCTGGTTTCCAGGGCTTCGACCTGTTCACCCTTGCCGAACATCTTCATCGCCTTGGCGGCCTTGCCCAGGTTGCCTGGCAGTTCGATGCGCACGTCAGGGTTGTTGCTGAACCCACCCGGGGTGCTCAGCTGCTTGACGGCCAGTTGTGCGCCTTGGGTCAGGGCATCCTTCAGGCCGCCGGTGGCGTCCTTTTGGGTCAGGTCGCCCAGCGACAGGGCCAGGGCACTGGCCGATAGCAGCAGGCCGGCACACAGGGTGGTGAAACGCAGGGAAGTGCGGATCATGAAGCTTTCCTTGTAAACAGATGAATACGGGTATCAGCGGACTGGATCGACCTTGATCCGCACGGGCTGTGGGTCACTGCCGTCAAGCATGACGCCGTGGTGTTCGGTGTTGATGAACAGCAGCTTGCCGTCCAGCTCGATGCGCGCGCTTACCGCATAGCGGTGGCCGGGCTTGATCTGGGCTGGGTCGTAGGTGAGGTGGAATGGCAGCGGTACGTTGCCTTTGACCGGGCCGGCCTGGCGGGCCAGGGTAACCGCCGGGGCGTCCATCAGCGAGACGTCCTGCAGCTCCACGCTGAGGGTGGCGGCAGGTGGCAGGGCGCTGCGCTGCAGGTAGAAGACTTCGCCATCCAGGCTGGCCTGGTTGGACGGGGTGTGGCTGGAACAGGCTGCGAGCAAGGATGCGCAACACAGCATAAAGAGCTTTTTCATGGTATCTCCGAAGTCCTTGGCGTTGGCTTGTGGCCAACTCCAGGGACTTTAGCGGATTTCTTCTGGCGGGTCCTTGATGAAGATACGACAAAGAGAGGGGTGAGCAACGCGAAGCGCAATATTCAGCTACGGCGCGGTGGTCGCAGGCCGACTGCATCCAGTTTGCTTGAAACGGTCAGGCCGCCCTGTGCAGTCCACAGGGTGGCACCGACAGGTGAGTGTTTCAGGTGGCAACCGGGTCGACAGTTACCCGTTGTGTACCCGATACAGTGGCTGGTTCTATCGAGTGACGGCTGGTGTTGATGTAGCGCAGTTTGCCGTCTACCTCGATGCGCACGGCGAGGGCATAGCTGCGGTTTGGGTCGATAATGCTGGTATCGAAAGTCAGCGGCAGATTGATCGGCATCAGGCCGCCACAACGCAGGCGCAGCTCGGCAAGGCTGATGGAGCGTGCATCTGCTTTGGTGATATCGATCAGCCTCAATTCAACCAGTCCGGATGGCGCAAGCGTGTTATCGCCTGAGGAAACGATTTCAACGTCCAGCGTCTTCATTTGAGTCATGTTGGTGCTCCTTGAGAGGGATGGGCTTGAAGTAGCGCCGTGATCCTGATCCCTCCCAAGGGCCGAGAGCAGCCTGAAAAACTACCTTTGCATGACCTCTGCAGGCTCATCTCGGTGCAATGCCACCTGGCGGATCGACAGGCGCAGTTCCGCCGACAGCACGCGCTTGGCCACGCCTTCGGCCAGCTCGCCGAGCTTGTCGTGATAACCCAGCTTGCCCTGGGCATCTGCATGCAGCACGCCTTGCTCGAGCAGGGTCTGGATGAAGTGGCGGAACAGGGTCTTGTCGAAGAACTCCGGGGCGTTCAGGCCGTGCAGGATCGACAGGCGCTGGGCCATCATCACGCACAGGTCTTCCAGTTCTTCGGCGCTGAGGCTGTTCTGCCCGCTGTTCAGCAGCAGCGAGGTGGCCATGTAGAAACGCTGCAGGGTCTGGGTGATGGTGCGGGCGAGCAGGGCCAGCAACACGAACTGCCGCGAACTGGGTGCCGGGCGAATGTAGGTGTCGTTGTCCTGGCGCAGCAGCCCTTGCTCGACCAGCGCGGCCAGCCACTGGTCAATCACCTCATCCAGTTGCTCCGGCGACCAGCGCAGGAACAGTTCGGCCTGCAGGTAAGGGTACAGCGCGTGCACATACTGGCCCAGCAGTTCGCGGCTCATGCGCGAGCTGCTGAGGAAGAAGCTCGCCAGCAGCGCCGGCAGGGCGAAGATGTGCAGCACGTTGTTACGGTAATAGGTCATCAGTACCGCGTTGCCTTCATCCAGGTACAGGATGCGACCCAAGGCGTCCTTCTGCTCGGCCACCAGGTTCATCCCGCGCACGTGTTCGATCAGCGCCTGGCCGTCGCCATCCGGCAGGGTGGTGTGCGGCGAGTAGGGCACCTGGCGCAGCAAGGTCAGGTACAGGTCGAGCACGCGGGTCAAGGCGCGCTCGTCCAGGGCCAGGCGGCTGGTGGACAGCAGAGCCAGGGCCACCAGGTTGACCGGGTTGATCGCGGCCGCCTCGTTGAGGTGACGGGCCACGGTTTCGCCCAGGCGGGCGGTGGTTGCATTGAGCCAGGCCGGGCGGTACTGCGGGCCGTGATCCTGTTCACGCCAGCCGGGCTGTTGCTGGTCGAGGAAGCCGGCCAGGCGGATCGGCTCGCCGAAGTTCACGTATACCTGGCCAAAACGCTGCTTTAGCGCGCCGAATACCTTGAAGATATCGAAGATCGACTCTTTCTTCTTGCTGGCACCGCGCAGTTCGCCCAGGTAGGTGCGGCCTTCGAGCACGCGCTCGTAGCCGATGTACACCGGCACGAACACGATCGGCGTGCGCGACGAACGCAGGAAGCTGCGCAGGGTAATGGCCAGCATCCCGGTGCGCGGCTGCAGCATGCGCCCGGTGCGCGAGCGGCCGCCTTCGACGAAGTACTCCACCGGGAAGCCCTTGGTGTACAGGGTATGCAGGTACTCGTTGAACACCGCGGTGTACAGCGGGTTGCCCTTGAACGTGCGGCGCATGAAGAAGGCACCGCCACGACGCAACAGGTTACCCACCAGTGGCATGTTGAGGTTGATGCCCGCGGCCACGTGCGGTGGTGTCAGGCCGTTGCGGAACAGCAGGTACGACAGCAGCAGGTAGTCGATATGGCTGCGGTGGCACGGCACATAGATTACTTCGTGGCCGGGTGCGATGCCTTGCACCTGCTCGATATGGTTGACCTTGATGCCGTCGTAGATCTTGTTCCAGAACCAGCTCAGCACCACTTCGAGGAAGCGGATCGCGGTGTAGGTGTAGTCCGAGGCAATCTCGTTGCCATAGCGCAGGGCCTGGGCTTCGGCCTTGGCCAGCGGCAGGTTTTCGCGCTGCGCCTCATCGACGATGGCCTGGCGCACCTGGGGCGCGTGGATCAGGCCTTTGACCAGGTTGCGACGGTGCGAGATGTCCGGGCCGATGACGGCGGTCTTCAGGTTGCGAAAGTGCACGCGCATCAGGCGCTGGGCCATACGTACGGTGCGTTCGTGGCCCTTGTTGTGCTGTACCAGTTCGCGCAGGTGGATGGGCGCGGAGAACTGCACCCGCGTCTTGCGCCCGAGGATCAGCACGGTCAGCAGCCGGCGCAGGCGCCCGGTAACCGCCCAGCTGTCGGCGAACAGCAACTTCCACGGGCTGGATTCACTTGCCGGGGTCTGGCCCCAGAACACACTGACCGGAATGATCTGCGCATCCTCTTCGGCATGCTGGCTGACGGCGGCGACCAGGCGCTCCAGGGTAGGCGGGGCACCGCGCTTGTCGTGGCGGCCGAGCCAGTCCGGGTCCGGGGTCAGGTAGAAGAATGCCGCCGGCTCCTGCAGCGGGCCGACCGCCACCGGTAGCACCGGGCGCGGCAGACCTGCCTTGGTGCATTCGTGGTCGAGCACGGCCAGGTCGGTGAGCGCGGGCGAGGGCAGGGCATAGAACACCGGGCGGCTGCGGTCGAGCTTGAGGGTGAGGGAGGACTGGTTGATGGTCTCGGAGCGCACCCACAGGTACAACAGGCGACGCAGGGCGCCGAAGATCAGGCGGCGCAGGGGGGAACGGGTCATGGGGTGTGTGCCCTGGGAGTGATTTTCAGGTGGGTATCCAGCCAATTAGTCTGCCGTATCCGCGCAAGTTCAGCAAAAATCGCCGAACGGCGCGACGGTCATCAAATTTTTTTGTTCTGTGTCATATACTCGGCCTGCCACTTGCAAGATATTTGCGCAAGCGGCGTCGACACAGGGAGGGACTCTGTGTCTGCAAGGCGATCTTCACAATAAAAATCCGGAGTAGTTCAGATGTCGTCTCGTGAGACTGGGAATGTAAAGTGGTTCAACGATGCCAAGGGTTATGGCTTCATTCAGCGCGAAGGTGGTGCGGATGTATTCGTCCACTATCGGGCGATCCGCGGTGAGGGGCATCGTACCCTGGTCGAAGGTCAGCGGGTGGAATACGCCTGCGTGCAGGGCCAGAAAGGCCTGCAAGCCGAGGACGTAGTGGGCCTCTGAGCCTCATGCTGTAAGGCTTGTTGTGGGAGCTGGCTTGCCGGCGATCACCGGCGAAGCCGATGCCAGGCACCGTGTTGCCTGCATCGCCGGCAAGCCGGGCTCCCGCAATGAATGCAGTGCATTCATGTACGCCAGGTAATTTCCTCTTCACCGTCGGCGCTGATGCGGACCCAACGGTCGGCATCTTCTTCCCCATCTTCCTCCACCCAGCCACCTGGCGCGCAGCGCACTTCCACGCCCAGTGCGGCAAATGCGGCGCGGGCGCAGGCGACATCATCGGCCCACGGCGTCTGGTCGCTTTCCAGGTACAGGCTGTTCCATTTCCCTACAGCCTTGGGTAGCCAGGTGACCGGAATGTTACCGGCCTGGCATTTGAAGGTATGGCCTTTCTGCTTCCATTCGCTGCATGGGCCGATTGCCTGGGCGAGCCACTCGGCAATCTGTTTGTGGTCGACGTCGGCGTCCTTCAGGTAGATCTCGATATCAGGTTGGCGCATAAGGGCTCCGGGTGTGCTCAGTCTTGGCGCACGAAATAGTCATAACGCATGGAAACCGTGACCTCGAACGGCTCGGGCTGGTCGATTACCCGGGCACGTTTTTCGGCACTGGCACGCCAGCCGTGCGGGGTCATGGCCAGCAGGTCGGCGCGGGCCTTGGGCGCGGCCAGGCTCAGGCGGAACTCCAGGGTTTCGCTGTGGGCATGGGCCATGCCTTCGGGCACCAGGGCCAAGTGTTTGTCGTCGGCGTAAGGGCGTACTTCATCGTAGAGCACTTCGCGCAGTTCCATCAGGTGGCCGCTGGTGGGGCCGACCCGCATCAGGCCGCCGCCGGGGCTGAGCAGGCGCTTGGCCTCGGCCCAGTCCAGCGGGCTGAACACGCTGGCGATGAATTGGCAGCTGGCGTCGGCAAGCGGCACGCGGGCCATGCTGGCGACCATCCAGGTAACTTCGGGTGCGCGGCGGCAGGCACGCTTGACTGCCTCACGGGAGATGTCCAGGGCGTAGCCGTCGGCAGCCGGCAGGGCTTGGGCGATTTGCGCAGTGTAGTAACCCTCGCCACAGCCGATGTCCAGCCAGGCTCCGGGCTGGCGCTCGGCGGCCAGTTCGGCCAGGCGGCGCGCCACCGGCGCATAGTGGCCGGCGTCGAGGAAATCGCGGCGGGCTTCGACCATGGCCTGGTTGTCACCCGGGTCGCGGCTGTTCTTGTGCTGCACCGGCAGCAGGTTCAGGTAACCCTGGCGGGCCCGGTCGAAGCGGTGGCCGGCCGGGCACACCACACCGTTGTCGAGCCGGCTCAGTGGTGCCTGGCAAAGAGGGCAGGCGAGCATCAGGCGAGCAACCGGACCAGGGTCTGGTAATAGATTTCGGTCAGCAGATCAAGGTCGCTTGCCAGGATCCGTTCATCCACCTGGTGGATGGTGGCGTTGACCGGGCCGAGCTCGACCACCTGGGTGCCCATGGTGGCGATGAAGCGGCCATCGGAGGTACCGCCGCTGGTCGACGGCTGGGTGTCACGGCCGGTGACGCCCTTGATGCTGGCCGAGACGGCGTCCAGCAATTCGCCCGGCTCGGTGAGGAACGGCAGGCCCGACAGCGCCCAGTCGATCGACCAGTCCAGTTCATGCTTGTCGAGGATCGCCGACACCCGCGCCTGCAGGCCTTCGACGGTGGACTCGGTGGAGAAGCGGAAGTTGAACAGTGCGGTCAGCTCGCCTGGGACCACGTTGGTGGCGCCGGTGCCGGAGTTTAGGTTGGAGATCTGGAAGCTGGTCGGCGGGAAGAACGCATTGCCTTCATCCCAGTGCTCGGCCGCCAGTTCCGCCAGGGCCGGTGCTGCCAGGTGGATCGGATTGCGCGCCAGGTGCGGGTAGGCCACATGGCCCTGCTTGCCGCGTACGGTCAGCTTGGCGCCCAGCGAGCCACGGCGGCCGTTCTTGACCACGTCACCCAGCAGGGTGGTGCTGGAGGGTTCGCCGACGATGCACCAGTCCAGGCGCTCGTTGCGTGCTTTCAGGCGCTCGACCACGGCCTTGGTGCCATGGTGGGCCGGGCCTTCCTCGTCGCTGGTGATCAGGAACGCGACCTTGCCGCGGTGCCCCGGGTAGTCCTGCACGAAGCGCTCGCTGGCAATAACCATGGAGGCCAGGCTGCCTTTCATGTCGGCGGCGCCACGGCCGCAGAGCATGCCATCGGCGTCGATCAGCGCTTCGAACGGCTCATGCTGCCATTGCTGCACCGGGCCGGTGGGGACCACGTCGGTGTGGCCGGCAAAGCACAGCACCGGGCCATCCTGGCTGCCGTGGGTGGCCCAGAAGTTGTCGACGTCCTCGAAGCGCATCGGCTCGAGCTGGAAGCCCACGGCGCCCAGGCGGTTCATCATCTGCGCCTGGCAGTCGGCGTCGACGGGGGTGACCGAGGGGCGGCGGATCAGGTCGCAGGCCAGTTGAAGGGTAGGCGAGAGCTCGGTAGGGGCCGTCATGGGGGACTCCGGGGCAAGGCAAGGCGGGGAAATCTGAGGGGCGTTATCTTATATCAAATGGATGTAAAAGGTACGACCGGATTGGCCTAGGTGATGGCGCAACGTTTTCAGTGGCATGTGCAACGTTTGTTATTGGCTAAACACCCTTCACCCAGTTGCATATGAATGGCGCCATGTGCGGGTATCAGAAAGGCTTGTTTTTACCTGTGACAGCGGCAGTTATCCTGCTGATAACTGCCGCTGTTTCTTTAGAGTTGGTTAATGCCGAGGCTGGTAATCGTAATGTTCCTGCCGCCACTGTCGGCATTTTCTGCCCACATATTTACATAGGTTGTTTCATCATTGATTTTTTCGCGAGCCATTAGCATGAGAGGTACCAGCACTTCACTGATTTCAGTTTCGTAGGTTGTTTCGTTCGTATTTATCGTGCACCGAAGGCTGTCTTTTCGTTGATTCAAGTAGCTAAAGCTGATGCGGGTTGGTTCAATTTTGAAAGAGTTTTCTGTTGGACGCTGCTGGCACATCATTGTTCACTCCTGGTAATTAACTTAGAGCGTTCAGCGTAGGAGTTCCCCTGTTTGTCAACAACTATCAGAATTGCCAGGTACGTGGGCGCGTGAATGCCTCTGGTGGACGCGGTCTGCCCGGGTTTTTATTAGGAACCGCACCGAATGCCATGCCTGCGACGCTGGGGTCATTGAAGTTCCAGCTAAACGGAACTTCAATTTTGCATAGCGCGCGTCAGCACGTGGTGGCCTCGGCGGGCACTTGAGAGAAGAGGCCCAGAACGCTGGTCGGCGTCGAACAGCGTCTGGAATGGCTCAAACGGCCATTTTCCCGCCTGGCCGTGGGGCCGGTTCGCGGTCACTTCTGAATATCAGGCCGTTCCAGCACCCCTCAAGCCTGTTGCGGTTCGGCAGCCTTTTCCCCGGGCTTGGGCAGCGAAGACAGGAACGCCATCACCAGCGCCGCCACATAAGGCAACGACTGCACCAGCAACATTGCCACCCAGAAGCGCATGTCCGAGCTCGGCAGCCCCTGTACCAGGTAGATGCCCAGCGCTGCGCCCCACAGCAGCAACATGATGAACAGCTCTTCCCGCGCCTCGGAAATCGCCACCAGCAGCCCGTGGCTGTCGGCGTTCTTCGGTGTGCGGAAGAACGGCATGCTGCTGGTGAAGAACCCGTACAGCACCGCCTTGGCGATGGTATGCGACAGCGCCAGCCCCGCCAGCGCCGCAGCAAAGGCATCCTTCAGGTTCACCCCTACCGCGCGGCGGTAGAGGAAGATGATCTTGCCGACCTTGAAGAAGAACAGTGCCAGCGGCGGAATGGCAAAGATCATCAGCGGCGGGTCGACCCGGTGCGGCACGATGATCATCGCCGCCGACCACAGCAGCGCGCCGATGGTGAAGAAGATGTTCATGCCATCGGCGATCCACGGCAGCCAGCCGGCCAGGAAGTGGTAGCGCTGGCCGCGGGTCAGCTCGCTGTCCTTGCCGCGCAGCAGGGCGCTGGCGTGGTGCTTGATGATCTGAATGGCGCCGTAGGCCCAGCGGAAGCGTTGCTTCTTGAAGTCGATGAAGGTATCGGGCATCAGGCCCTTGCCGTAGCTGTTGTGGGCATAGGCGGCCGACAGGCCCTTCTCGAATACCCGCAAGCCCAGTTCGGCGTCCTCGCAGATGCACCACTCGGCCCAGCCCAGCTCTTCCAGCACACTGCGCCGGGTCATGGTCATGGTGCCGTGCTGGATGATCGCGTCACGGTCGTTGCGGGTGACCATGCCGATGTGGAAGAAGCCCTTGTATTCGCTGTAGCACAGCTTCTTGAAAGCGCTTTCGTGCTGGTCGCGGTAGTCCTGCGGCGACTGCACCACGGCAATCTTTGGGTCGGCGAAGTGCGGCACCATGTGCTTGAGCCAGTTGCGGTCGACGCAGTAGTCCGAGTCGATCACCGCGATCACCTCGGCGTCCTTGGCGGTGTGCGGGATCAGGTAGTTCAGCGCGCCGCCCTTGAAACCGGCCAGGGGCGCGACATGGAAGAATTTGAAGCGCTCGCCGAGTTTCTCGCAATGGGCCTTGAGCGGCTCCCACACGGCCGGGTCCTTGGTGTTGTTGTCGATCACCAGCACTTCGTAGTCGGGGTAATCCAGCGCTGCCAGTGCGTCAAGGGTCTGTTTTACCATCTCCGGCGGCTCGTTGTAGCACGGTACGTGCACCGACACCTTGGGCCGGTAGGCGCTGTCGGCCTGCACCGGCAGGAATTCGCGCCGGCGCTTGTGTATCCATACCGCCTCGGCCAGTTCGTGGGCCTCGGTCAGCAGCACGATGAACACGCCCAGCGCGCCGAGGGCCAGCAGCACGCCCACGGTCAGGCTGAACCAGGTGCTGTATTGCTGGCTGTAGTCGTAGGCGATCCATACCAGCACCGAACCGCACAGGAAGGTGATGAAGGTGAGGAAGGTACGGCCACGCTGGCGCAGGGCCGAACCGTCGATGAACAGCACCATCAGGGCGATCATTGCCAGCACCACCGAGGCCACCGCCAGGGCGCGCCATTGGGGGATCGCCACCACCGGGCCGTCGAAGTTGAATTTTTGCTGGCGCTCGGCGTTGTACACGCCCCAGTAGGCGCCCACCGAGCCTTCGTCACTGGCCTTCCACGGCTGGTCGTAGGCCTCGATCACGAAGTAATTGTAACCGCGGCGGTTGAGGGTGTTGACCAAGGTACGCAGGTAGATGGCCTGGTCGGCCTGGGTAGCATCGGCGCCGCCGCGCATGCGGCCGTTGCTCGGCCAGCCGACTTCCGACAGCAGCAGGGGTTTGCGCGGGAACTGGTGCTTCAGCTCGCGGGCGCGGTCGAGCACGAACTCCACCGAATCCTTCATCGGCACGAACTCCCAGTACGGCAGGATGTGCGCGGCAATCAGGTCGACGTGCTTGGCCAACTGCGGGTTTTCCTTCCAGATGTGCCACTGCTCACTGGTGGTCACCGGCACCTTGACCGCTGCGCGTACCCGGTCCAGGTACTTGATCAGGTTTTCCGGGGTGACTTCTTCGCGGAACAGTGCCTCGTTGCCGACCACAACCCGCACCACGCTGCGCGAGGTGTTGGCCAGCTGGATGGCCGTGGCGATTTCGCGTTCGTTGCGCTCCAGGTCCGGGCTGATCCAGATGCCCAGCGTCACCCGCAGGCCGAATTCCTCGGCCAGGCGCGGGATATCCGCCTGGGTGCCCTCCACGGTGTAGATCCGGATGCTGTCGGTCAGTTTGCTCAACTGCTCCAGGTCCTGGCGCATCTCGTCGTCACTGGGGTACTGGCCCTTCTGCGGGCTTTCGCCCAGGCGGAACGGTGAATACGAGAAGCCGGATATCTGTTCTGGCCAGGCGGGGGCGGATACCGGGCGGTTGATCAGCGCCCAGAACCCGGTGAACAACGCGGCGATGGCCAGGACCACGACCAGGTTCAGGCCGAATTTACGTGAAGACATTGTCGTCCATATGTGTCGAAGTGATAGGACATTAAAGCAGGGTTGGTAGTCTCTTTCCTAACGATGCAGGCCATGGGCCCCCTGGCATATAATGCGCGCCGGTTTTTTGGGGTATGAACATGAGCACAGAAGATCAACGCTTCGCCGGTGTCGCCCGGCTTTATGGCGACCAGGGGTTGCACCGTCTGGGCCAGGCCCATGTGGCCGTGGTCGGTATTGGCGGGGTAGGCTCGTGGGCGGCGGAAGCGCTGGCCCGCAGTGGCGTGGGCGAGATCACCCTGTTCGACCTCGACGATGTGTGCGTCAGCAACACCAACCGCCAGGCCCATGCGCTGGAAGGGCAGGTGGGGCGGCCCAAGGTCGAGGTCATGGCCGAGCGCCTGCGGGCGATCAACCCGGCGTGCACGGTGCATGCTGTGGCCGACTTCGTCACCCGCGACACCATGGTCGAGTACATTACCGAGAACCTCGACTGTGTGATCGACTGCATCGACAGTGTAATGGCCAAGGCGGCGCTGATCGCCTGGTGCCGGCGGCGCAAGATCGCCATCGTCACCACCGGTGGCGCCGGTGGGCAGATCGACCCGACACAGATCCAGATCGCCGACCTGAACAAGACCTTCAATGACCCGCTGGCCTCGCGGGTGCGCTCCACCCTGCGTCGCGATTACAACTTCTCGCGCAATGTCAGCCGCAATTATGGCGTGCCGTGCGTGTTCTCCAGCGAACAGCTGCGCTACCCCAAGGGCGATGGCAGCGTTTGCCTGCAGAAAAGCTTTGTGGGCGAGGGCGTGCGGTTGGACT
>MTEW01001777.1_pt2 | contig 13463 bp, 15 predicted proteins | sample 1042681 | NCBI WGS metagenome assembly MTEW01 (sample SAMN06185811, study PRJNA358809) | soil metagenome | isolation source: soil biostimulated with citrate as carbon source | place: India | collected 2015-05-23
GTCCATGGCGCGTGGCAGACCCGGCTCGGACAGCGCGCCGAGGGCGGCGCGGAAGCTGACCTGGGCATCGAGCACCGGGTCGTCGAAAGCCGGTTGCAGCCAGTGCGAGCTGTGCGGCGTAGTCATCAATCCTCTCCTCTGACCAGGGTGAAGAATTCCACCTGGGTGGTGGCGCTGCGCGCGGCCCGGGCCAGGCGCTGCTCGCGCTGCTGGCGAGCTATGGGTTCGATCAGCTCACTGAGCCAGCGCGCCTGGTCGCTGCCCTGCAGGTGGGCGTCGGCCAGGGCGGCCAGTTCGGCGCGGCGCTTGTCGCGGCCGGCCAGGTAGCTGTAGCCGGTGCGGCCGTCGGCCAGGCGCACCACGCAGCGGGTCACGGTCATCTCGCCCAGGTTGAAGGCGCTGCCGGTGCCGCCCATGCGTCCGCGCACCAGGGTCATGCCCACCTCGGGAGCGCGGATCAGCTGGTAGGCGCTGTCCTTCAGCGCCGCCTCGTGGGCATCGAGGGCGCTGCCGGCACGGGCCAGCACGCCCATCCAGCGCTGGCGCGCGGCGATGTTCGGATCGGTTTCGTTCATGCGGGTCTCCATCAGGTCGCTACCTGGTACTGGAAGCGGTCGGCGCGGCTGCTGGACTGCGCCAGCTCCACCGCCCGACCAGCGGGATCGCGGGACAAAGTGAGCACGCTGAGCAGCGGTGCATGACGCGGCATCAGCAGGTGCGCGGCCTCTTCGCGGCTGGGCAGGCGCGCACCGATCAGGCTGAAGGTGCGCGTCAGCGGCAGGTCGCGCTCGGCCAGGTGCTGGCGCAGCGAACCGCCCTGGTAGTCAGCCAACTGTGGTGCCAGGCTGGCGCAGAAGCGGTGGCGGATCAGGCTCAGCGGCTGGCCCTCGAGCAGGCGCAGGGTGGCCAGCTCGATCAGCTCGCTGCCGTCGGGCAGTTGCAGGTGGCGGCATTCCTCACTGCTGCCAGTGCGGCGCAGGCGCTCGATCAGCCTGGCCTCGACATGGTGGCCGAGCGCCGACAGCGACTGGCTGAAGGCACTGCCCGCTTCCACCGGGTACACCAGTGGCTTGGCCAGCACCTGGGTGCCCTTGCCCTGGCGGCGCAGCAGGCGGCCTTCGAGCACCAGCTCGTCCACCGCGCGGCGCAGGGTGTGGCGGTTGACGGAAAAGCGCGCGGCCAGTTGCATCTCGCCCGGCAGGTAGTCGCCCGGGCTCATGCGCTGCACGTCTTCGCGCAGCACGGCGGCCAGCTCGCGGTACAGCGGTTCGCTTTGTCTAGACAAGTTCATCGTTTGAAAAGGGCGCACGCAGGCGCCCTCCTCCTCCTTCAGATAAAGAGCTTGCGCAGGCGCTGGGACAGGATGTCGATGGCGCTCACCACCAGGATGATCACGATCAGCAGGGCGCAGGTCTGGGCGAACTGGAAGCCGCGAATCGCCTCCCAGAGAATCACCCCGATGCCGCCGGCGCCGACCATGCCGACCACCGTGGCCGAGCGCACGTTGGACTCGAAGCGGTACAGCGAGTAGGAAATCCACAGCGGCAGCACCTGCGGGATGACGCCGAAGATCACCTCCTGCAGGGCACTGGCGCCGGTGGCGCGCACGCCTTCGACCGGGCCCGGATCGATGGCCTCGACCGCCTCGGCGAACAGCTTGGCCAGCACCCCGGTGGTGCTGATGAACAGCGCCAGCACGCCAGCGAAGGGGCCGAGGCCGACCGCGACGACGAAGAGCATGGCGAAGACCATTTCGTTGATCGAACGGCAGGCATCCATCACCCGGCGTACCGGCTGATAGATCCACCAGGGCACGATGTTCTCGGAGCAGAGAATGCCCAGCGGAATGGCGCAGACGATGGCCAACACCGTGCCCCAGAGGGCGATCTGCACGGTAACCACCATTTCCTTGAGGTAGTGCTGCCAGTTGCTGAAATCCGGCGGAAAGAAGTCGGCGGCGAAGGTGGCCATGTTGCCGGCATCGCGCACCAGCGCCAGCGGGTTCATTTCCGCGCCCTGCCAGGACCAGGCGAGCACGGCGAAGAACAGGCCCCAGCCGATCAACTGCAACCAGCTGCGTTTGCTATCGACGGTCAGGGAATGGGTGGTCAAAGTGGTCATCAAGGCATCTCGGGGAAAACGACTGCAGTCAGCCCCTCGGTCGATACCGAGGGGCTGCCAGGATCAACCGGCGCTGGCGCCGCCCTGCTTCTCACGCTCGGCCATACGCTGCTCGAGCTTGGCCAGCTCGGCGTCCAGCTCCTTGAGCTGAGCCTGCTTGTCGGCGTCCTTGAGCTTGTCGTTGTTGGCCACTTCGGTGCGCTTCTTGAACAGCTCGAGCTGACGAATCGGCAGCAACTGGTCGTTGTCCGAAGGCTTGAACTGGCCCCACTGCAGGCCCTCGAGCACCTTCTTCTCTTCCGGCTTGGCGCCATAGGTCATGAAGAAGTTGCGCAGCTTGTCGCGGGTTTCCTGCGGCAGGTTCTTGCGCCAGACGATGGGGTCGGAGGGGATCAGCGGTGAGGTCCAGATCACCTTGAGCTGCGCGGCCTTGTCCGGTGCGGTCACTTCCAGGCGCTCCATGCCCTCGCTGTTGAAGGTGCCGACATCGACCTGCTTGTTGGCCACCGACAGCGCGTTGACCTCGTGGCTGCCATTGAGCGAGCGCTTGAAGATCTTGCCGGCGTCGGCGTTGTTCTGGGCAAACACGTAGTAACCGGGCACCAGATAACCGGAAGTGGAGTTCGGGTCGCCGTTGGCGAAGGTCAGGCTCGAAGCGTTCTTGAGCATGTCCTCGACCGAGTCGATCGGGCTGTCCTTGTGCGCCACCAGCAGGCTGTAGTAGCCCTGGGCGCCGTTGGCCGCCACGGTCTGGGCGAAGATCTCGCCACCGGCACGGTCCACCGCTTCCATCGCCGACTTGTTGCCGTACCAGGCCACGTCGACCTTGTCGAAACGCATGCCCTGGATGATCCCGGCGTAATCAGGCGCGAAGAAGGCGTTGATCTTCACCCCGGTCTGCTTGCTCATGTCGGCCAGGAAGGGATCCCACATGGCCTTGAGGTTCTGCGAGGACTCGGTGGAGATGATGCCGAAGTTGAGTTCCTCGGCGGCCTGGACCGAGCCCAGCAGGGAACCGGTGACGAGCGCAGAGGCAGCCAGCACCTGGCCGATGCGTTTGAACATGGAGCACACTCCTGTTGCGGGTTGGCGTTATGGTTCGAATGAGGAAGGCGACGTCAGGCCTTGGCCAGCGTCAGTGGACGCTCCACGGCACGTGGGCGCTGCCCTTGCGGCAGCAGCAGGCTGATATCGAGATCACCGCCGTAGAGGTCGTTGAGGAAATCGGGGTTGAAGCTGTCGGTGGGGCCGTCGAAATGAATGCGCCCGCCCTTGAGCGCCACGGCGCGCTGGCAATAGCGCACCGCGTAGTCGACCTGATGCAGGGTCACCACCACGGTCTTGCCATCGCGACGGTTGATGTCGGCGAGAATTTCCATCACCTTGCGCGCCGACTCCGGGTCGAGCGAGGCGATCGGCTCGTCGGCGAGAATCACCTCGGCCTGCTGGCACAGCGCACGGGCAATGGCCACGCGCTGTTGCTGGCCGCCGGATAGAGTGGAAGCGCGCTGCGCTGCGAACTCGGCCAGACCGACGCGCTCCAGCGCCGCCATGGCGCGCTGTTTTTCCTCGGCATTGAACAGGCTGAGGCTGCCGCGCCAGCGCGGCATGCGGCCCAGGCCGCCGAGCAGCACGTTCTGCAGCACGCTGAGGCGGCCGACCAGATTGAACTGCTGGAAGATGTAGCCGATATCGGCGCGCAGGCGACGCACCTCGCCATTGAGGCGTCCTTCGGCCTGTACCTGACGACCGAGTACCTCGATACTGCCGCCATCACCGCGTGCCAGGCCGGCCAGATGTCGCAGCAGGGTCGATTTGCCCGAGCCAGAAGCGCCGATCAGCGCTACCATTTCGCCCGGCTGTACCGACAGGGCCAGATCGAACAGCGCCTGTTTACGCCCGAAGGTCTTGTTCAGACGGTCGACTCGAATCACTGCGCTCATGGGCTGGCCCTCTACTATCATTGGCGATAAGAAGGCAGCGCCTTGGCCGCCATCTGGTGTAGACCAAGGTAGGCAGAACCTGTGTCAGCCCCGTGAAGCGGAGGTGACGTTTGAGTGACGGACGTTTGAATCTTTTGTGCCTGAGCACAGCTTGCGCAGCTCTTCTGCCGATTGATGCGCATTTCTGACAGTCGGTGCTGGCATTAAGCCTCCACCTCGCTCACAATGCGACACGTAATTGGCGTCAAGGAACTGTTCAGATGACCCTCAGGTCATAACGACGCAGAACGCGATACCGGTTGAACGGCTAGTGAATAAGGTTGTCAAACCGGTGACAATCTTGACACTGACTACCAGTATCGCTCCCTGAACTAACCGGTAATGTATGCGCCCTATGAAACAGGCTACCTATTCCAGCCGCACGGCTGACAAATTCGTCGTTCGCTTGCCCGATGGCATGCGTGAGCGTATCGCTGACGTAGCACGCAACCATCACCGCAGCATGAATTCGGAAATCATCGCCCGTCTGGAGCAGAGCATGCTTCAGGAAGGCGCTCTGGATGACGATCTCAGTCTGCGCCTTGACAGCCCCGAACTGAGCCTCCATGAGCGTGAGTTGCTGCAGCGTTTTCGTCAGCTGTCGCGCCGCCAGCAGAACGCCTTGGTTGCTCTGATTGCACACGATGTGGAAATGGCCGCCGAAGAAGCCTGAGGCGAGCCCATGAAAAAACCGGCCTTGAGCCGGTTTTTTTATTCCTGCCATTCCTGAAAGCAGCCCTCGCGGGCCGTAGCGAAGCGCGGAGCGAACTCCGCGCTCTGATCAGCCGACGAAGCTGAGCAACACCCCCGCCGCCACCGCCGAGCCGATCACCCCGGCCACGTTCGGTCCCATGGCGTGCATCAGCAGGAAGTTCTGCGGGTTGGCCTCCAGGCCCACCTTGTTCGAAACCCTTGCCGCCATCGGCACCGCGGACACACCGGCCGAGCCGATCAGCGGGTTGACCTTGTGCGTGCTGAACAGGTTCATCAGCTTGGCCATCAGCACCCCGGCAGCGGTGCCGGCACAGAAGGCCACCATGCCCAGCAGCAGGATGCCCAGGGTCTTGAGCTGCAGGAAGGCTTCTGCCGACAGCTTGGAGCCCACGGTCAGGCCGAGGAAGATGGTGACGATGTTGATCAGCGCGTTGCGCGAGGTATCGGCCAGGCGCTCGACCACTCCGCATTCGCGCAGCAGGTTGCCGAGGGCGAACATGCCGATCAGCGGCGCGGCGTCGGGCAGCAGCATGCCCACCAGAACGCACAGCACGATGGGGAAGATGATCTTCTCGGTCTGCCCCACCGGACGCAGTTGCTGCATGACGATGGCGCGCTCCTCCTTGGTGGTCAGCGCGCGCATGATCGGCGGTTGCAGCAGCGGCACCAGCGCCATGTAGGCATAGGCCGCCACGGCGATGGGACCGAGCAGGTCGGGCGCGAGCTTGGAGGTGACGAAGATCGAGGTCGGCCCGTCCGCCCCGCCGATGATGGCGATGGACGCCGCCTCCTTGAGGGTAAACTCCATGCCGGGAATGCCCAGCGCGGTGATCGCCAGGGCGCCGAGCAGGGTGCCGAAGATGCCGAACTGCGCAGCGGCGCCGAGCAGCAGGGTCTTGGGGTTGGCCAGCATCGGACCGAAATCGGTCATGGCGCCAACGCCGAGGAAGATCAGCAGCGGGAAGATGCTGGTCGGCAGGCCCACCTCATAGATCAGGTGCAGGAAACCCGCGCCTTCGGCCATGTTGGCCACCGGGATGTTCGACAGCAGACCACCGAAACCGATGGGTACCAGCAGCAGGGGCTCGAACCCCTTCTTGATGGCCAGGTAGATCAGTACCAGGCAGACCGCGATCATGAACGCCTGACCGGGCTCCAGATGGTACAGGCCGGTGCTCTGCCAGAGCTTGAGCAGCTTTTCCATGACGTGCCCCTCAGCCGATGGTCAGCAGGCTTGCGCCCACCGCCACCGCATCACCGACCTTGACGTTGACGGCACCGACGGTGCCGGCCTTGAAGGCACGGATCTCGGTTTCCATCTTCATCGCTTCGAGGATGATCACCAGTTGCCCCTCCTCCACGGCCTGGCCGGGCTGCACCAGTACCTTGAAGATATTGCCGGCCAGCGGTGCGGCCTGCGGCTCGCCACCGCCCGCCGCGACCGGGGCCGCCGCAGGCGCGGCGCTCGCCGTGCCACCGACAGGCTTGATGCCTTCGATATCGCCGCCTTCGCCCACCTGCACGACGAACGACTTGCCATTGACCTCGACGGTGTAGACCTCGGGCTTGCCGGCCTCGCGAGCCGGGGCTTCCTTACCGGTCGGCGCCGGCTCGAAGGCCGCCGGGTTGCCGCGGTTTTCCAGGAACTTCAGGCCGATCTGCGGGAACAGCGCGTAGGTCAGCACGTCGTCGATCTCGTCGGCGGCCAGCTTGATGCCTTTCTCCTGGGCGATACCCTTGAGTTCGGCGGTCAGCTTGTCCATTTCGGCCTCAAGCAGGTCGGCCGGACGGCAAGTGATGGCCTCGCCGCCATCCAGTACACGAGCCTGCAGCTCGGCGTTGAACGGCGCAGGCGCAGCGCCGTATTCGCCCTTGAGTACACCGGCGGTTTCCTTGGTGATGGACTTGTAGCGCTCGCCGGTGAGCACGTTGATCACCGCCTGGGTGCCGACGATCTGCGAGGTCGGGGTCACCAGCGGAATGAAACCCAGGTCTTCGCGCACGCGCGGGATCTCGGCCAGCACCTGGTCGAACTTGTCCTGGGCACCCTGCTCTTTCAGCTGGCTTTCCATATTGGTGAGCATGCCGCCCGGTACCTGGGCGACCAGGATGCGTGAATCGACGCCCTTGAGGTTGCCCTCGAACTTCGCGTACTTCTTGCGCACCTCGCGGAAGTAGGCGGCGATTTCCTCCAGCAGCTCCAGGTTGAGCCCGGTGTCGCGCTCGGTGCCCTGGAACATGGCCACCACCGACTCGGTCGGCGAATGACCGTAGGTCATCGACAGCGAGGAGATGGCGGTGTCGACGTTGTCGATACCGGCTTCCACTGCCTTGAGAATGGCCACGGACGACAGCCCGGCAGTGGCATGGCACTGCATGTGAATCGGGATGGCCAGGCTGGCCTTCAGGCGCGAGACCAGTTCGAAGGCGGTGTACGGGGTGAGGATGCCCGCCATGTCCTTGATGGCCACCGAGTCGGCGCCCATGTCTTCGATCTGCTTGGCCAGATCGACCCACATGTCCAGGGTATGCACCGGGCTGGTGGTGTAGGAGATGGTGCCCTGGGCATGCTTGCCCTGCTTCTTGACGGCCTTGAGTGCGGTCTCCAGGTTGCGCGGGTCGTTCATCGCATCGAACACGCGGAACACGTCGACACCGTTGACAGCCGCGCGCTCGACGAACTTCTCCACCACATCGTCGGCGTAGTGACGATAGCCCAGCAGGTTCTGCCCACGCAGCAGCATCTGCTGACGGGTGTTGGGCATGGCCTTCTTCAGTTCGCGGATGCGCTCCCAGGGGTCTTCGCCGAGGTAACGAATGCAGGCATCGAAGGTCGCGCCGCCCCAGGACTCCACCGACCAGAAGCCGACCTGATCGAGCTTGGCAGCGATCGGCAGCATGTCTTCCAGGCGTACTCGGGTGGCCAGAATGGATTGGTGAGCATCACGCAGCACCACATCGGTAATCCCGAGTGCTTGTTTTACGGCAGTCATACAGGAGCTCCCTCTAGAACCTGATCAACCGCGACGGGCGCGGTGCTGATGAATGGCGGATTGGATGGCAGCCAGTACCTCGGCATCCGGCTCATGGCTGGCCGGCTTGATGCTGGGTGCTGCGGCAGAGATGGCGGGGGCTGGGGTGTGCGGAGCGAAGAGATTGATCAGGCGCGACATCGCACTGACCACCGCCACCAACAGCACCAGAAAGGTAAACACGAAACCCATGCCGAATAGCATGAGTTCGACACCCTCGAGCAGGAGTTCACTGGGGGTCATCTTGGCTCCTTTGCCAGCAGCTCGCAGGGCTGCGTTCATTATTGATTAGGAGCGCCCGAGGCCAGCGCCTGGGCAAAGCTGGCGAACCTTAGCCTGAAACAAGTGTTTCAAGCAAACCCCAGACTGCCCGGTCAGGCATTTTTGTAGTGGAGGCGCGATTTCACTACCAAAGGAGGAACGGCTAGGGCTCGTATGCGACTAGGACGCCATCATTTCGCGACCATCAACGGCCGGCGCCAGCGCCAGCAGCTGTTTGAAATGGCGCGTTTCATCGCCCGGCGTGCGCCCGAACAGACGCTTGAATTCGCGACTGAATTGCGACGGGCTTTCGTAGCCGACACGCTGCGCGGCACTGAGCGCACTCAGGTCGTTGCGAATCATCAGCAGGCGCGCCTGATGCAGGCGAATGGCCTTGAGGTACTGCAGCGGCGAACGGCCGGTCATGGACTTGAAGTGCACATGGAAGGCCGGCACGCTCATGCTGGCGATCTCAGCCAGCGAAGGCACATCGAGCGACTCCTGATAATCGCGATGAATTCGCTGCAGAACCCGCGCGATACGGCCGAAGTGGCTGTTCTGCGCCAGGGTCGCACGCAGGCCGCAGCCCTGCTCGCCCTGCAGCACGCGAAAAACGATCTCACGCAGAATCGACGGACCGAGCAGACGCACCTCGTCAGGGTCGGCCAGCGCTTCCAGCAGCCGCAACGTGGCGTCGCTCAGGCGTGCATCCATCGGGCTGGAATAGAGCGTTGCAGGCTCGGCAGCCTGGGGCTCGTCCAGATCCATCACCAGCTCCGCCACCAGCAGCGGATCGACTCGCAGCGCCACACCCAGCATGGGCTCTTCGGCGCTGGCCTCGGTTTCGATGGAAAAGGGCAATGGCAGCGCGAGCACCAGATAGTGCTGCGCATCGTAGACGTACAGGTTGCCGTCGTGCAGCCCGCGCTTGCGCCCCTGGATCACGATCACGATGCTCGGCTCGTACAGTGCCGGTGTCACGGGAAGCGGGCGATTGGAACGCATGAAGGTCACGCCATCGAGCTGCGACGCCGTGTAACCCTCCTCGGGCGCCAGGCGCAGCATCAGCTCGACCATACGCTGTTTCATGCTCTGGGGTGTCGTTGTCATGGCTCGGGTATCGGCTCGCACTGAACACCGGGGCATTGTAAGAAGCATTCAATAGAAACAGGCAATAACCAAAGAGTAACCGGACTTAGCGACCACCCGCCTCCCGCCTAGCATGGAGTCTCCCAACAACAGTGGAGATCGCCATGAGCAAGGTCATTCTCATCACCGGCGCCAGCAGCGGCATCGGCGAAGCTATCGCCAGACATCTCGCAAGCCTGGGTCACCAGGTGGTACTGGGCGCGCGGCGCCTCGATCGTCTGCAGGCACTGGTAGAAGAACTGCAGGCCCAGGGTCAACAGGCCTCGTGCCGCCCCCTCGATGTCAGCCAACTGCACGACATGCAGGCTTTCGTCGAGCATGCCGAAACTCATCACGGCCCCGTCGACGTGATCATCAACAACGCCGGCGTGATGCCGCTGTCGCCGCTCAACGCCCTGAAGGTGGATGAGTGGAACCGCATGATCGACGTCAACGTACGCGGTGTGCTGCACGGTATAGCTGCCGTGCTGCCAGGCATGGAGAAACGCGGGCGCGGCCAGATCATCAATATCGCCTCCATCGGTGCCCACGCCGTATCGCCGACCGCCGCGGTCTATTGCGCGACCAAGTACGCCGTCTGGGCGATTTCCGAGGGCCTGCGCCAGGAAAGCGAGCGCGTGCGCGTCACCACCATCTGCCCGGGCGTGGTCGAGTCCGAGCTGGCCGACAGCATCACCGATGCCAGCGCTCGCGATGCGATGAAGGCCTTCCGCCGTATCGCCATCACGCCGGATGCCATCGCCCGCGCAGTGGCCTATGCAGTCGAACAGCCGGACGACGTCGATGTCAGCGAAGTCATCGTGCGCCCGACCGCCAGCCCTTATTGATGGAGGCGAGCATGACAACGAAGAACAACCTGGCAGCGCTGCTGATCAGCGGCGCCCTGCTACCCGGCGCGGCAAGCGCGGAAGCGCAAAACCCGCACCCCTACGTGGGCATGTGGGTAACGGACGATGGCCATGTCCGCCATGAGCTATTGGCCAACGGCCGTTATGACGAGGCACGCGGCAACCGCGAAAGCGCCTATCAGGGCAGTTACCGCGTCACCGGCAACCACATCGATTACGTCGACGACACGGGCTTTACCGCCGACGGTGAATTCATCGACGACGTGCTCTACCACGGCGGCATGGTGCTGCGCCGCAAAAAGCACTCCAACTGACGAGTAAGGCAACCCACCAGCCAAGGAAAGAAGCTTATGAACATGCAAAAAGCTGTCGCCGCCCTACTGCTCAGCCTGTCGCTCTGCCTGCCGGCCTGGGCAAGTGACAACACCGCGGCCAATCAGGCCCTGATCCAGAAAGCTTTCGATGATTGGCGCACAGGCCAAGGCGGCATCTTTCAGTTGCTAGCCGATGATGCCGTCTGGGTCGTGGCCGGCAGCAGCCCGTACTCCGGGACTTACCGCACGCGCGAGGCGTTCATGGAAGATGCAGTCAAACCCATCACCGACAAACTGGCCACGCCCATCGTGCCCACCGTTCGCCAGATCGTGGCGCAGGGGCCTCACGTGGTGGTGCACTGGGATGGCCAGGCGACCGCCAAGGACGGCAGCCGCTACGAGAACAGCTATTCCTGGCACATGCAGCTGGAGAATGGCCGGATCACCCGGGTCACGGCCTTTCTCGATACCTGGCGGCTGGTGCAGTTGATGGAGTGATCTACAGGAGGAAGATCGACGCCAGTCCCAGGAAGATGAAGAAGCCGCCGCTGTCGGTCATGGCGGTGATCATCACGCTGGCCCCCATGGCCGGATCGCGCCCCATGCGCGCCAGGGTCATGGGGATCATTACCCCCATCAACGCCGCCAGCAGCAGGTTGAGGGTCATCGCCGCGGTCATCACCACGCCCAGCGACCAGCTGTCGTAAAGGCCGTAGGCGACTGCGCCGATGACGCCACCCCAGAGCAGGCCATTGATCAGCGCCACGCCCAACTCCTTGCGCACCAGGCGTGAAGTGTTGCCGGTGCTGACCTGGTCCAGCGCCATGGCGCGCACGATCATGGTGATGGTCTGGTTGCCGGAGTTGCCGCCGATGCCCGCGACGATCGGCATCAGCGCTGCCAGCGCCACCAGCTTCTCGATCGAACCCTCGAACAGGCCGATCACCCGCGAGGCCAGGAAGGCGGTGACCAGGTTGATCGCCAGCCAGGCCCAGCGGTTGCGAACCGACTTCCACACGGAGGCGAAGATGTCCTCCTCCTCGCGCAGACCGGCCATGCTCAGCACTTCGCTTTCGCTTTCCTCACGGATCAGGTCGACCATCTCGTCGATGGTCAGACGGCCGATCAGCTTGCCGCTCTTGTCCACTACCGGCGCGGAAATCAGGTCATAGCGCTCAAACGCCTGGGCGGCGTCGTAGCCATCCTCATCCGGGTGGAAGCTCACCGGATCGTCAGCCATGACCTCGCCGACCTGCTTCTCCGGATCGTTGACCAGCAGGCGCTTGATCGGCAGCACGCCCTTGAGCACGCCGTCGTAATCGACCACGAACAGCTTGTCGGTATGCCCCGGCAGCTCCTTCAGGCGACGCAGGTAGCGCAGAACCACTTCCAGACTGACGTCTTCGCGGATGGTGACCATCTCGAAGTCCATCAGCGCGCCCACCTGGTCCTCTTCGTAGGACAGGGCCGAGCGCACGCGCTCGCGCTGCTGGGCGTCGAGCGACTCCATGAGTTCGTGGACCACGTCACGCGGCAGCTCTGGCGCCAGATCGGCGAGTTCGTCGGCGTCCATCTCCTTGGCCGCGGCGAGAATTTCGTGATCGTCCATGTCGGCGATCAGGCTTTCTCGCACCGCGTCGGAAACTTCCAGCAGGATATCGCCGTCGCGCTCGGCCTTGACCAGTTGCCAGACGGTGAGACGCTCGTCCAGCGGCAGGGCTTCGAGGATGTACGCTATGTCCGCAGGGTGCAGATCGTCGAGCTTGCGCTGCAGCTCGGCAAGGTTCTGCCGATGAACCAGGCTTTCCACCAGGTCCTGATGCTGGCCTTCCTGACGATGGGTCAGGCCCTCTACCAGCTTGTGGCGATGCAACAGCTCGATCACCTGGGCCAGGCGATCCTGCAGGCTCTCTTGCGGCTTCTTGGCTTCTACTTCAGTCATAGCGCGCTCCACCCCCAGCTGGCGGGCGCGCCAAAGGGGATCAATCAGGTCTTACACGATTGTGCGATGGGAGTATTGAGTAACTACTGGGTAAGTCCATGGTGGTATTCCACAAGCCCCGGCGGGACTGACGCGGCGAATGATAACACCGCAAACCAGCTTTGTACGTGACAAAAGCGCGGCAAGAACAACTGCTTGCGTCGCAAACTTCGATCCCGCATGAAAACCTGGCTATGCGACGCCAGCCAGCAACACCGGGACACTCTGGCAAGCGAGAAAAAACCATCTACGCTGACCAGGCAAACGTCATGGAGGACGACTCATGCGAGGATTGCACTTCGCAGCGCTGCTTGCCGCTGCGTTTCTCCACCCTATTCCAGACAGCTCGGCCGCCAGCGTGTTCCGCTGCGAGGACGCCAACGGCCATGTCACCTTCACCCGTCACGGCTGCGCCAGCGACCAGCAGCAGCGTCTGCAGGATGCACGCAACCCTACGCCCGGCGGCGGCAAGGCCATCCCCCTGGCCGATCCCGGCCGACGCGTAACCACCACCCCAGCAAGCCCCGGCGAAGTGGTGATAGTCGGCCAACAGGATGATGGCTGCGGCAACCTTTTAACCAGCAGCGAACGACGCCAGGCCATCATCCGCCAGGAGATCCGTAGCGGCATGAGCCGTGCCGACGTGGAAAACAGCCTGGGCAAACCGGACCGGGTCACGGCCAGCAACGGACAGCAGCGCTATCACTACCGCGAAAAACGCAAGGGCGGCGGCAGCCGGCAGGTCAGCTTCGACGAAGCCGGCTGCGTGAAGGAATGACGGGCAAAGAAAAAGGGCCTGCATTGCTGCAGGCCCTTTGGGTATGGCGGACTCAGGAGGATTCGAACCTCCGACCGCTCGGTTCGTAGCCGAGTACTCTATCCAGCTGAGCTATGAGTCCGTTTTGGCGCTTTTAGACCAGATCACCGCTGGTTGAGACATGGCTTGCATCGCTGCAATGCCATTGAATATGGCGGACTCAGGAGGATTCGAACCTCCGACCGCTCGGTTCGTAGCCGAGTACTCTATCCAGCTGAGCTATGAGTCCGTTTGGCGCTTTTAG
>MTEW01004230.1_pt1 | contig 13433 bp, 14 predicted proteins | sample 1042681 | NCBI WGS metagenome assembly MTEW01 (sample SAMN06185811, study PRJNA358809) | soil metagenome | isolation source: soil biostimulated with citrate as carbon source | place: India | collected 2015-05-23
CGGCGGCCTCCGCGCGGCGCAGCTCGGCCAGTTCCACCCGCGCCTGAGCCGCCTGCGCCTGGGCCTGGGCGGCGACGCGCAGGTCCTGCGCGGACGGCTCGACCGGCGCCAGCGCGGCACGCAGGACCACCTCCATCTTGCGCATGGTGGCTTCGGGATCATTGGGCACGGGGGCGGTGTCGATGCTGACTTCGCCGGAAACGGCGTAGCGCTGGCCGTCCGGGCCGCGCTTGAAGCTGTAACTGGGCGCCCCGGCGTACTGCCCGCCCACCGCGGCATGGGCCTGCTCGTGGGCGCGCACTTCGCGGTCGCGCTGGCTCAGCTCGGCGATTTCCAGTTGTTCGAGACGTTGCTGCTGCGCACTGGGCTCGCCGTCGCCACGGCCATCGCGCTCGGCCGAGCGATCCGCCTCCTCGCGCCCGGAAGCGGAGGAGTCGGCCTGCGCCTCCTGCGTCGGGGCGGCAGGCGGCTGATCGGCGCGAGCGATATCGGGGGAAACTTCGGCCGAGAGTGGCCGGGCCGGCGCGACGGGCGGCGAAGGGACGAACGACGGCAGGCTGCTGCCGATCTGCATATGCTCCCTCCTACCCCGCAGTTGGCCGCATCCGCGGCCGGGGTAATGAACTTAGAGCCTATTCACGATCTGGCGAGCTAGAGCCATGCAAGGCGCTACGTTAGTAACAGCCTCCGGCTGGTCAAAACAGGCGAAGGCCGGTCGGAGTCGCGCTCGACTTTACGCGCTGTAAATGAGCAGTACTCGCTTCGCTCGCCCCTCCGGGGCCGCACTGAAGTGCGTTAGCCGCAAGCGGCTTGCTGAGCCTGTTTTAACGCAGCAGGGCCGACGCACAGCAGATCGTGGATAGGCTCTCAGGCACGCGTATCGATCAGGGTGCCGAGCACCTCGTCGGCGGTTTCCACGACGCGCGCACTGGCGCGCACCTCGTTCTCGCCGACGCGCAGGGCGACCAGGCTTTGCGCCAGGTCGGGGCGAGTCTGTTCGGCGGCTTGCGGCGCCGGATTGACCTGATTCTGCGGCGGGGTCTGGCTGCCTCGCGGCGGCTGGCTGACGGCGTTGCTGGCGATCTCGCTGGCCGCCTGTTCGACACGGCGCTGCCCGGCCTGAATGCCGCTCAAACCCGAGTTGAATGCGTTGGCGGAGATTTCCATCGGCAGCTCCCGGCGCGATTAGAACCTAATGGCCGGTATTGAAGCAGAAACTGCCTAAAAAACGTACAGGCAAAAGGCTATGGTCGGGTAACTGCTTATTACCGCTGAACCAGCCGGTCGAGATCCAGATGCGCCGCCACCGCCGCCGGGCTTGCCTGGGCCAGACGCGGCACGCGCCCCAGGCAGGGCGCTGCCAGGCGTTCGACGAGGGTGGCGAGGTTTTCCTCCAGGCGCGAGGTCTGCGCATCGACCACATTGGCCACCCAGCCGGCCAGCCGCAGGCCGTCGCGCTCGATGGCCTCCATGCTGAGCACGGCGTGGTTGATGCAGCCCAGGCGCACGCCGACCACCAGGATCACCGGCAGGCCCAGGGCCACGGCCAGGTCGGAGAGGTTCTCGTCGCCGGCCAGCGGCACGCGCCAGCCGCCGGCGCCTTCCACCAGGGAAAAATCGGCGCCCTTGGCCAGGATCGCGCGCACCGGGCCGAGCAGGCTGGCCACATCCAGCTGCACCCCGGCCTCGCGCGCCGCCAGGTGCGGGGCGATGGCCGGGGCGAAGGCCAGCGGATTGACCTCCTCGTAGCGCAGCGCCAGCGAGCATTCGCCGAGCAGGGCCAGGGCATCGTCGTTGCGCAGGCCGTCGGCGGTCATGGCGCAACCGGAGGCCACCGGCTTGGCCGCCGCGGTACTCAGCCCGCGCCGGCGAGCGGCATGCAGCAAGCCGGCGGCGATGGTGGTCTTGCCGATTTCCGTGTCCGTCCCGGTAACGAAGTAGGCTTGAGTCATCAGTCGAACCCTCTGCCGAAGTGGTCTTGCCGGCTTCTCATGCCGAGCCGAGTGTCCGTTCCGGTGACGAAGTAGGCGTGGGTCACTGCGGACGCTCCATTCGATCCACGCTCAACGGCTTCTGCAGCACGCCGTAGACCACCTGGTAGGTGGCCGGCAGCCCCTCGGCCTGACGGAAGCCCTCGTAGGCCTCGATCAGCGCGCGAATCCGCGCGCGCCCGGTCAGCCCGCCCGGCCGCCCCGGGTTGAGGTTGTGCGCACCGAGGTCCTTGAGTGAGGCGGTCAGGCTGCGCAGGTCGGGGAAATGCAGCACCTCGGCCTGGCGCTGCAGGCTCAGCAGCTGCAGCTCGCCGGCGGCGCACAGGCGCTGGTAGTCCTCGAAGCGGCGAAAGCGGTTGACGTGGACGAAGCCGTCCACCGCCTGCCAGCTGCCCTGCAGCTCCTGCAGGGTGCCGACGCACAGACTGGAAAAGGCCAGCACGCCGCCCGGGCGCAGCACCCGCGCCGCCTCGCGGAGCACCTGCGGGAAATCGGCGCACCACTGCAGCGCCAGGCTGGAGAACAGCAGGTCGAGGCTGGCGGCCTGCAGCGGCAGCGCCTCGGCATCGCCGGCGACGAAATGCGCGGCGCCACCCAGCGGCCGGGCATGGCGCAGCATGCCCTCGGCGATATCCACGGCCAGGCCCTCGCTCCGCGGGAAGCGTGCGCCCAGGGCGCGGGTGAAATGCCCGGTGCCGCAGCCCAGGTCCAACCAGCGCGCCGGCTGCAGCGAGACGGGCAGGCGCTCGAGCAGCTGCGCGCCGACGCTGCGCTGCAGCGCGGCCACCGCATCGTAGCTGTCCGCCGCACGGGAGAAGGAGGCCGCGACCTGGCGCTTGTCCGGCAGACCGCCGGGCTGGGCATGCTCGCTCATGGGCAAGCCCCGTAGGGTGTCGCGGGGCCACCTAGGCCGTGCGCACCCTGGGTGAATCCGAGACCACGGGGTTGGTGCGCACAGCACACCCTACGACAGGCCATCGCCGGCCTCGCGGATAAAGTCGAGCAGCAGCGCCGCCAGGGCCTGCGGCTGTTCCAGGACGAAGGCGTGGCCGCAGCCTTCCAGCACATCCACCTCGCCGGCCGGCAGCAGGGCCAGCAGCGCTGCGCCGGCCGCGGCCGGTACCAGGGCGTCCTGCTCGGCCAGCAGATGCAGCTGCGGCCCGGCGAAGGCCGAGAGCGCATCACGGTTGTCCAGCGTAGCCAACACCTGCAGTCCGGCCAACAGCGAGGGCTCGCTGGCCAGCAGATTGCTCTGCAGCAGGCGCGACAGGCCGCGAGCATCCGTGCAACCCTGGGTGCAGAGCATGGCGAAACGCTTGAGGGTGGCGCCGGCGTCCTGCGCGCAGCCGGCCTCGAACGCGGCGAAGGTCTCGACCGGCATGGCGCTCGGCCAGTCCTCGCGGGCGACGAAGCAGGCATTGGCGGCCAGGCTGATCAGCCCCCGGCAACGCGCGCCGCGGCGCGCCGCCAGCGCGGTGGCGAGCATGCCGCCGAGCGACCAGCCGGCCAGCCAGCAGTCTTGCGGCAGGCGCGCGTCCAGCTCATCGAGCCAATCGTCCACTGCCGCCGAGGTCAGCGCCGGCAGTTCGCACCATTCAACCCGCAGCTGGTCACCCAGCGCCTCGGCCAACGGCTGTAACAGGGCGCTGTCCAGGCCCCAGCCGGGCAGCAGGATCAGTCGTTCAGTCATGCTCTTGCACCTGCGGCCAGCACTCGGCCAACGCCTCCAGCAACTGCTCCAGCTGCGCCTCGCTGTGCGCCGCGGACAGGGTCACGCGCAGGCGCGCGCCGCCGACCGGCACGGTGGGCGGGCGGATGGCGCCGACCAGCAGGCCGCGCTCCTTGAGCAGTGCCGAAAGCTTGAGGGCACGGGCACTGTCGCCGACCAGGATCGGCTGGATCGGCGTCGGGCTGTCCATCAGGCTCAGGCCGATCTCGGCGGCGCCGGCACGAAAGCGCGCGATCAACTGGTTCAGGTGCTCGCGGCGCCAGCCTTCGCTGCGCAGCAACTCCAGGCTCTTCAGGGTGGCGCAGGCCACCGCCGGCGGCTGGCTGGTGGTGTAGATATAGGGGCGGGCGAACTGGATCAGGGTCTCGATCAGTTCCTCGCTGCCGGCGACGAAGGCCCCGGCGGTGCCGAACGCCTTGCCCAGGGTGCCGACCAGCACCTGCACGTCGTCCAGGCCCAGGCCGAAGTGTTCGACTATGCCGCCGCCGGTGGCGCCCAGCGGGCCGAAGCCATGGGCGTCGTCGACCATCACCCAGGCCTGCGTGGCGCGCGCCTCGGCGCACAGCGCGGGCAGATCGGCGAGGTCGCCGTCCATGCTGAACACGCCGTCGCTGACCACCAGGCAGTTGCCGCTGGCCTTGCGCAGGCGATTGGCCAGGCTCACCGCATCGTTGTGCAGATAACGCGAGAAGCGCGCCCCGGACAGCAGGCCGGCATCCAGCAGCGAGGCGTGGTTGAGGCGGTCCTGCAGCACGCTGTCGCCCTGCCCGACCAGCGCGGTGACCACCGCCAGGTTGGCCATATAGCCGGTGGAGAACAGCAGCGCGCGCGGCCGCCCGGTGAACTCGGCCAGCGCCGCTTCCAGCTCGTGGTGCGGCGTGCTGTGGCCGATCACCAGGTGCGAGGCGCCGCCGCCGACGCCCCACTTCTCGGCGCCGGCGCGCATGGCCGCGATCACCTCGGGGTGATTGGCCAGGCCCAGGTAATCGTTGGAGCAGAAGGCCAGCAGCTCGCGGCCATCGACCTGCACCAGCGGCCCCTGCGGTGATTCAAGCAGCGGGCGTTGGCGATAGAGGTTGGCGGCGCGGCGCTCGGCGAGGCGAGTGGCAAGATCGAAGCTCATGGCAAGACCTGGTGGATAACCGCAAGCGGGTTATCCACCCTACAGAAGGACTACGTAGGGTGGATGACGCGAAGCTCATCCACCGCCTGACTTCAGACCGCGGCGTTATAGAACAGCTTGGAATCGCGCTGCTCGACCAGGGCCTGCTCGATGGCGGCCTGGTGCACCTCGTCGGCATGCTCCTCGCGCTCCTCCGGCTTGATGCCGAGGCGCTGGAACAGGGCCATGTCCTTGTCCGCCTGGGGGTTGGCGGTGGTCAGCAGCTTCTCGCCGTAGAAGATCGAGTTGGCGCCGGCCATGAAGGCCAGGGCCTGCATCTGCTCGTTCATCTGCTCACGGCCGGCGGACAGGCGCACGTGGGATTTCGGCATCATGATCCGCGCCACCGCCAGGGTGCGGATGAAGTCGAACGGATCGACGTCCTTCTCCTCGGCCAGCGGCGTGCCCTTGACCTTGACCAGCATGTTGATCGGCACGCTCTCCGGGTGCTCCGGCAGGTTGGCCAGCTGGATCAGCAGGCCGGCGCGGTCGTCCACCGACTCGCCCATGCCGAGGATGCCGCCGGAGCAGATCTTCATCCCCGCCTCGCGCACGTAGGCCAGGGTCTGCAGGCGCTCGCCGTAGGTGCGAGTGGTGATGATGTTGCCGTAGAACTCCGGCGAGGTATCCAGGTTGTGGTTGTAGTAGTCCAGCCCCGCCTCGGCCAGCGCCTGGGTCTGCTCCTGATCCAGCTTGCCCAGGGTCATGCAGGTTTCCAGGCCGAGTTTCTTCACCCCTTTGACCATCTCCAGCACGTAGGGCATGTCCTTGGCCGACGGGTGCTTCCACGCCGCGCCCATGCAGAAGCGCGTCGAGCCGATGGCCTTGGCCTCGGCGGCGGCCTTGAGCACCTTCTCCACCTCCATCAGCTTTTCCTTGTCCAGGCCGGTGTTGTAGTGGCCGGACTGCGGGCAGTACTTGCAGTCTTCCGGGCAGGCGCCGGTCTTGATCGACAGCAGGGTGGAGACCTGCACGCGGTTGGCGTCGAAGTGCGCGCGGTGCACCGTCTGCGCCTGGAACAGCAGGTCGTTGAACGGCTGCTCGAACAGCGCGCGGACTTCGGCCAGCGACCAGTCGTGGCGGGTGGGGGTGGCGGCGGTTGCACTCATCGGGAGCTTCCTTCGACGCTAGGCGGCGTCTGTTGTCGGGGCCCGCGCACGGGGCGACGGGACGTTCAGGCATAGGGCATCATAAGTGGCCTTTGGATGCTGTCAACCGCCAACAAGGCACAGGTTTACCACTGATCATTTATTGATCAATCGAACTTTCATACTGGCACCTGGCCAAACCCCTATCGCGTCATCGGAATCTTCTGCATGCAGCTAACCGGCTTTTTCGACTGGCTGGGGCACACCCTGGGCAGCGCCATCCGCTTTATCGTCGATCTGTTCTCCGGCGCCCTGGGCGCGGTGGCCGACGCCATCGATGCGTTCCTCGGCGGCATGGCGCGGGCCATCGGCATGGACGTGTCGATCTTCAGCCTCGTCCTGCTGATCCTCGGCCTGCTGTTTCTCTACAAGGGCGTGCGCGCGCTGCTGCGCAAAGCCATCTTCGCCGGGGTGATCTGGCTGCTGCTGGGCCTGGTGCTGATGGGCTGGCTGATCCGCTGAGCGCCGGCTAGGCTCAGGGCTTTCGCTCATGGACGAGCCGTCATGCCCCTGCTCCCCCTCAAGCTTCCCGCCTGGCTGCAACCGCGCCGCCATTGCCAGCTCTGCGACGAGCCCGCCGACCACCCCCGACACGCCATCTGCAGCGCCTGCGAGACCGAGCTGCCCTGGCTCGGCGCGCAGTGCCAGGTGTGCGCGGTGCCGCTGCCGATGGCTGGCCTGATCTGCGGCGCCTGCCAGCGCCAGGCGCCGAGCTTCGCCCGGGTGGAGGCGCCGTGGCGCTATGCCTTTCCGGTGGACAACCTGATCACCCGCTTCAAGCACCAGGGCCAGTGGCCGCACGGCCGGCTGCTCGCCGAGTTGTTGGCCGAACACCTGCAGCACGCCTACGACGAAGGTTTGCCCAGGCCGCAGGCGCTGCTGCCGGTGCCCCTGGCGCGGCGGCGCCAGCGTCGCCGCGGTTTCAACCAGGCGCAGATGCTCGCCGACTGGCTCGGCCGCCGCCTGCAGTTGCCGGTACACGGCGACTGGCTGCAACGGCGCCTGGACACCCCGGCGCAGCAGGGCCTGGACGCCGCTACGCGCAAGCGCAACCTGCGCCAGGTCTTCGCCCTCGACGCCGGCGCCGAACTCGCCGGGCGCCACCTGGCACTGGTCGACGACGTGCTCACCACCGGCGCCACCGCCGGCATCCTCGCCCGCCTGCTGCGCCGCGCCGGCGCCGCGCGGGTCGACGTCTACTGCCTGGCGCGCACGCCGCGCCCCGGCGACGGCTGACTTGACTTGCCGGTCAGAGTCGCGCAACGTGCCGCCCATCGCCCTTGCCATCCGCAGCCCATGGCCCAGCCCGATCCCCTCGCCCAACTGCTCAGCCGCCGCCCGCAACGCCTGGCCCTGCTCGAGCAGATCGCCATACAAGGCTCGATCACCCGTGCCGCCAAGGCCGCCGGGCTCAGCTACAAGGCCGCCTGGGACGCCATCGACGAACTCAACAACCTGGCCGAACAGCCACTGGTCAGCCGCAGCGTCGGCGGCAAGGGCGGCGGCGGCGCGCGCCTGACCCCGGCCGGCGCACGCCTGCTGGCCCTGCATCGGCGGGTGCAGGCACTGCAGGCGCAGCTGCTGCAGGCTGCCGAGGACGACGCCGACCTGCAGCTGCTCGGCCGCCTGCTGCTGCGCACCAGCGCGCGCAACCAGCTGAGCGGCCGGGTGCGGGCGATCCAGGCACAGGGACGCAACGATCTGGTCGAACTGGAACTGCCGGGCGGCGCGCTGATCCGCGCGCAGATCACGCGCGACAGCACCGAGAAACTCGAACTGAGTGCCGGCGCCGGCGTGGTGACGCTGATCAAGGCCGGCTGGCTGGAACTGCAGCCGCTGTCGGCGCCGCTCGATCCCGCACGCAATGCCCTGGAAGGCTGGATCGAGCAGGTCCTGGCGGCGGACGACGGCCCCAGCGAAGTGCGCATCGGCCTGGCCAGCGGCCAGACCCTGTGCGCCCTGGTCGACCCGGCGCGCCTGGCGCAACTGGGCCTGCGCGCCGGCGACCCGGTGCGCGCGCAGTTCGCCGCCAGCCAGGTATTGCTCGGCACCCAGGTCTGACCCCGCTGGCCGGGGACAAAGGGCTACACTGTGCGCCCTAGCGCGCGGAGCCTGTCATGAGCCATCCCTTCTCCACCCTCACCCCGGACCTGGTGCTCGACGCCGTGGAGAGCCTCGGTTACCTCAGCGACGCCCGCGTGCTGGCGCTCAACAGCTACGAGAACCGCGTCTACCAGGTTGGCATCGAGGACGAGGCGCCGCTGATCGCCAAGTTCTACCGCCCCGACCGCTGGAGCGATGCGGCGATCCGCGAGGAGCACAGCTTCAGCTTCGAGCTGGCCGAATGCGAGGTGCCGGTGGTGGCGCCGCTGCTGCGTGACGGCGAGACCCTGTTCGAGCACGGCGGTTTCCGCTTCGCCCTGTTCCCGCGCCGCGGCGGGCGCGCGCCGGAGCCGGGCAACCTGGATCAGCTGTACCGCCTCGGCCAGTTGCTCGGCCGCCTGCACGCGGTCGGCGCCAGCCGCCCCTTCGCCCACCGCGAAACCCTGGCGGTGGACAATTTCGGTCACGCCTCGCTGGCCACCCTGCTCGGCGGCGGCTTCGTCCCGCGCAGCCTGCTGCCGGCCTACGAGTCGGTGGCGCGCGACCTGCTGGCGCGCCTCGATCAGCTGTTCGCCCGCGTGCGCTACCAGCCGATCCGCCTGCACGGCGACTGCCACCCCGGCAACCTGCTGTGCCGCGACGACAGCTTCCACATCGTCGACCTCGACGACTGCCGCATGGGCCCGGCGGTGCAGGACCTGTGGATGATGCTTGCGGGCGAGCGCCACGAGCGCCTCGGTCAACTGGCCGAGCTGATGGACGGCTACCAGGAATTCCACGACTTCGACGCCCGCGAGCTGCCGCTGATCGAGGGCCTGCGCGCGCTGCGCCTGATGCACCACAGCGCCTGGATCGCCCGACGCTGGGACGACCCGGCCTTCCCCCTGGCCTTCCCCTGGTTCGCCGGCGAGCGCTACTGGGGCGACCAGATCCTCTCCTTGCGCGAGCAACTGGCGGCGCTGGACGAGGAGCCGCTGCGGCTGTTCTGAGACGTAGCCCGGATGAGCCTTGCAATGATCGCCGGCAAGCCGGCCCAGACCGATACAGTTGCCCGCGCCGCGTAAACTTTGCCTTACGACTTTCCCGGCACGCGGCCATGGAGAAAAACTGAACGAACAGACAAGCCCGGGGCCCGGGGACTAGAATTCCGCGGCTACCGTTAGCTGCCTAAGCAAGGACTCCGCATGGCCACCGCCAACCCGCGACGCGGGTATCTCCTCGGCCTCACCGCCTACGTCATCTGGGGCCTGTTCCCGCTCTACTTCAAGGCCATCCAGAGCGTGCCGGCACTGGAAATCATCGTCCACCGGGTGCTCTGGTCGGCACTGTTCGGCGGCCTGCTGCTGCTCGTGTGGAAACACCCGGGCTGGTGGCGCGAGCTACGCGACCATCCCAAGCGCCTGGCGGTGCTGGCCGGCTGCGGCCTGCTGATCGCCACCAACTGGCTGGTCTACGTCTGGGCGGTGAACAACGAGCGGATGATCGAGGCCAGCCTGGGTTACTACATCAACCCGCTGATCAACGTGCTGCTCGGCCTGCTGATTCTCGGCGAGCGCCTGCGCCGCCTGCAGTGGCTGGCCGTCGGCCTGGCCGCCCTCGGCGTGCTGCAGCAGGTCTGGCAACTGGGCAGCCTGCCCTGGGTGTCGCTGGTGCTGGCGCTGACCTTCGGCTTCTACGGGCTGATCCGCAAACAGGCGCCGGTCGCCGCCCTGCCCGGCCTGGTGGTGGAGACCTGGCTGCTGCTGCCGGCGGCGCTGGCCTGGCTGGCCCTGCACCCGGCGGCGGCGAGCAGCCAGGCGAGCTTCTGGACCAGTAGCGAGGCGCTGTGGCTGGCGGCCGCCGGGCCCATCACCCTGGTGCCGCTGGTGTGCTTCAACGCCGCAGCGCGCCACCTGCCCTACACCACCCTGGGCTTTCTGCAGTACATCGCGCCGACCCTGGTGCTGCTGCAGGCCATCCTGCTGTTCGACGAGCACTTCGCCCCCAGCACCCTGCTGGCCTTCGCCTGCATCTGGGCCGGGTTGGCGGTGTACAGCCTGGATATCTGGCTGAGCCTGCGCAAACGTCCGAGCGTGTAAGGGGGTGCGCACAGCGCACGCACTCGGCTGAGCAGAAAACACCCAACCGCCGCCAGGCTGCGTCAGCCCTGGCGCGGCGCCTTTCGGCCCCAGCCCTGCCACAGCTCCCCCCGGCATTTGCGCACAAACCTTTGATCCTGCTGATTTTTTAGCCAGGCAAAGAAAAGCCCCGGGGCACTAAAGGGTGCGCCGGGGCTCCCCAGCTTATCCACAGGCTGATCCACGCCAGCCGTGGATACTCAGTCCTCCTGACGCAGATTCAGCTCCACCATCAGGTCGTCGGCCAGGGTCTCCAGGCGCGCCTGCAACTGCTCCAGCGGCAGGGTCTCCGGCACCGCCAGCAGCGCCTCGGCGGTGAACAGCAACTCGCCGCTCATCGGCGCCGGTGCCACTTCGGTCAGCAGGCTTTCCAGGTTGACACCCTGCTCGGCCAACAAGCGGGTGATGTCGCGCACGATACCGGGGCGGTCGTTGCCCACCAGCTCCAGGCGGATCGCGGTGAAGCGTCCGCCCGGCTCGCTGCCGCTGACCGCCAGTTGCACACGAATACCCTGCGCACCGAGCGCCTCCAGGGCCTTGATCAGACCGCCGTGCGCCTCGGCCGGCACGTCCACCCGCACGATGCCGGCGAACTGCCCGGCCATGCGCGCCATGCGACTTTCCAGCCAGTTGCCGCCGTGCTCGGCGACGCAGGCGGCGAGGCGCTCGACCAGCCCCGGTTGATCCTCGGCAATCACCGTCAGTACCAGATGATCCATGTACTACCTCACTCGTTCACAGGATTGGAAAGGCTCAGCCGCGCAGCGCCAGCCAGTAGGTGAGAAATTGCTCGTCGCGCACATAGCCCAGGCGCTCGTACAGGCGCTGCCCGGCCAGGTTGGTCTTCGCCGTTTCCAGCTGCAGGCCGCAGGCGCCGCTGGCCTCGGCATGAGCACGGGCGGCGTTCATCAGCGCTGCGCCGACGCCGGCGCGGCGAGCCGACTCGTCGACATAGAGATCGCTGAGCAGCCAGGCCGGTTCCAGCGCCAGGGACGAGTGGAAGGGATAGAGCTGGACGAAGCCCTGGGCCGCGCCCCGCTCGTCGCGGGCGATCAGCAGCTGCGAGTCGCCGCGCTGCAGGCGCTGGCGGAGAAAGGCGGCGATCTCCGTCTCGGCCCGCGGCACCTGGTAGAAGGCCAGGTAGCCGGCGAACAGGCGGGTGAGGTCGACGAGGTCGGCGGCAACGGCGGCGGATACCGGCATGGCAGGCTCCAGAACGGATCAGCGCAGTATAGGCGAAGGCGGCGTAGGCCATATTCGCCCTCTTGTCAGTAGCTCGCGCAATTAATCGTGTACGTTTTTACAATTTTTATGAAACAATAGCGCACTTTTTTGCATACATAGCGTATTCAACGTGACCGTGTAGAGCCTTCCGGTCGCAGACTGACGCACACCCACTGCATTTCCCCGGAATCTTGATGTAGTATGCCGCGCCTCGGACTACAAGACGGCAAACCCGTCTCCGACGAGCCCCTCTAAAAACGTAGGTGAGGTAGCCAGCGCCAGGCGCAACGACCAACGGGAGTAACAGCCGAAGGCTGGCCCGAAGGGTGAGCGCCAGCGAATCGAACGGACGAAGAAGCGGAGTTTACTTGGTGTAAATGAGCATTCTGAGCCTGTTTCTAACGCAGCGATGGCAACGCAGGTAGTTTTTAGAGGGGCCCGAAGCGGCTATTGAGTAGAGCTCAGAGAGAGTGAGGCAAGTGATGACTGAACGCGTTCAAGTCGGTGGCCTGCAGGTCGCCAAAGTCCTGTACGACTTCGTGAACAACGAAGCCATCCCCGGTACCGGCATCGCTGCCGACCAGTTCTGGGCCGGTGCCGCCGCGGTCATCAAGGACCTGGCGCCGAAGAACCGTGCCCTGCTGGCCAAACGCGACGAACTGCAGGCGCAGATCGATGCCTGGCACCAGGCGCGCCAGGGTCAGGCCCATGACGCCGCTGCCTACAAGGCCTTCCTCCAGGAAATCGGCTATCTGTTGCCGGAGCCGGAAGACTTCCAGGCCACCACCGCCAACGTCGACGAAGAGATCGCCCGCCTGGCCGGCCCGCAGCTGGTGGTGCCGGTGATGAACGCGCGCTTCGCCCTGAACGCCTCCAACGCCCGCTGGGGCTCGCTGTACGACGCCCTCTACGGCACCGACGTGATCAGCGAAGAGGGCGGCGCCGAGAAGGGCAAGGGCTACAACAAGGTGCGCGGCGACAAGGTCATCGCCTTCGCCCGCGCCTTCCTCGACGAGGCCGCGCCGCTGGCCGCCGGCTCCCATGTCGACTCCACCGGCTACAAGATCGTTGACGGCAAGCTGGTGGTTTCGCTCAAGGGCGGCAGCAACAGCGGTTTGCGCGACGACGCGCAACTGATCGGCTTCCAGGGCGAGGCCAGTGCGCCGGTCGCCGTGCTGCTCAAGCACAACGGCCTGCACTTCGAGATCCAGATCGACGCCGCCAGCCCCATCGGCAGCACCGACGCCGCCGGCGTGAAAGACGTGCTGATGGAAGCCGCGCTGACCACCATCATGGACTGCGAAGACTCGGTCGCCGCCGTCGATGCCGACGACAAGGTGGTGGTCTACAAGAACTGGCTGGGCCTGATGAAGGGCGACCTGGCCGAGCAAGTCGCCAAGGGCGGCCAGACCTTCACCCGCACCATGAACCCGGATCGCGTCTACACCAAGGTCGACGGCTCCGAGCTGACCCTGCACGGCCGTTCGCTGCTGTTCGTGCGCAACGTCGGCCACCTGATGACCAACCCGGCCATCCTCGACGCCGAAGGCAACGAGATTCCCGAAGGCATCCAGGACGCGCTGTTCACCAGCCTGATCGCGGTGCACAACCTGATCGGCAACACCACGCGCAAGAACACCCGCACCGGCAGCGTGTATATCGTCAAGCCGAAGATGCACGGCCCGGAGGAAGTCGCCTTCGCCAGCGAGATCTTCGCCCGCGTCGAGGATGTGCTGGGCCTGGCCCGCAACACCCTGAAGGTCGGCATCATGGACGAAGAGCGCCGCACCACCGTCAACCTGAAAGCCTGTATCAAAGCGGCTTCGGAACGCGTGGTATTTATCAACACCGGCTTCCTCGACCGCACCGGTGACGAGATCCACACCTCCATGGAAGCCGGCGCCGTGGTGCGCAAGGCCGCCATGAAGAGCGAGACCTGGATCGGCGCCTACGAGAACA
>MTEW01004529.1_pt2 | contig 13285 bp, 9 predicted proteins | sample 1042681 | NCBI WGS metagenome assembly MTEW01 (sample SAMN06185811, study PRJNA358809) | soil metagenome | isolation source: soil biostimulated with citrate as carbon source | place: India | collected 2015-05-23
GATAGGTTCGGCGAGGATCACGTCGAAGGCCGACAGACGATCGGTGGCCACCATCAGCATGCGCTTGTCGTCGATTTCGTAGAGGTCGCGGACCTTGCCCGAGTAGATCTTCTTCAGGCTCAGGGTGGTGGGTGTGCTCATGTCGGCATTTCCGTTTCTGGCAAACAAAACAGGCGAAACCTTTGCGGGTTTCGCCTATCGGTTATCGGCAGGTGGCGCGAGCGCCGATCAGCCGAGGTTGTCCTGGATCAGGCTCAGCACGCGGCGCGAGACATCGGCCGGGGCAATGGTGTTGAGGTCTTTTTCCACGGTGACCTGGACGCCGTCGCCAACCGGCGTCAGGCGCACCTGGTAGCGCTCGGCGCGGGCTTCGAGCTCTTCCTTGCTCGGCTCGCTGCCGAACATGCGGCCGAAGAAGCCGGGCTTCTCCTCGTTGACCTGGGCCCCTTCGGCGAGGTTGATGTAGTACAGGCCGAGGCTGCGGTTGAGGTCGTCGACGCGCACATCGGCCAGCTCCAGCGAACGGCCGACGCCCGACCAGGCTCGGTCGAAGTCGGCGCCGAGGTTGAGCACCGGGTTGCCGTTGCCGTCCTCGCTCAGGCTGACGCGGCTGGGCGCATCGAAGTCGCGGGCGGCGAGCAGCGACACCGAACCGCCCTGCTCCACGCTGCGCGCCATGCTCACCAGCATTTCGTCAAGCAGCGCGGCTTCCAGGCTGGCGTTGCCGCTGCGCGCGGCGAAGGCGACATCGGCAGTGCTGCCGGCCGGACGCTCGGCGCTGGTGACGAAGACTTCGCTGGTGTTGCGCTGCACGCCCGGCTCGATACGCACCCGCACGCGGGTCTCGGCATCCGGGGCAACGCCGGAGACGCGGCTGCTCAGGCGCCGCGCCATGCTCGCGGAGAGTTCGTCGAAACGCTGCCAGCCGGTGGTGAACTCGCCGGTCTGCGGGCGTTCGTCGGCGATACGGAAACCGTTGTCCTCGAAGAACTGACGGGCCAGCGGCCAGACTTCGGCCGGCACCCGCTGGGCCACCACCCAGCGCGACTCGCCGCTGCGCTGCAGGCTGAACTCGCGTTCGTCGGCACGCACCTGCAGGCTCTGCGGGCGCGGCACCTCGAACTTGCCGCTGGCCTCGGAGCTGGCCACCTGCGCCGGCACCGGAAGCAGCGGGTCGAGACGCTTGGCCTGGACATCGGCCGGCAGTTGCATCGGCGCGGTCTGCCGCGCTTCCAGGTAATCGCTGCCGCGGTCGCGGAAGTAGCCTTCTTCACCCCAGAGCCAGCCACAGCCGCTGGTACTGGAGACGATCAGAGCAAGGGCGGACAATCCGGCCAGTCGCTTCATGCGTAAAATTCCTCGATTAAACCAATACGCCGCACTGGCGCATGGCCTGGCGCAGCGGTTCGTGACAGCGCGGGCTGAGCCAGGTCAGCGGCAGACGAATACCGTCGCCCATCATGCCCATTTCGTGCAGCGCCCATTTCACCGGAATCGGGTTGGATTCGATGAACAGCGCCTTGTGCAGGGGCATCAGGCGGTCGTTGATGGCGCGGGCGATGGCGGCTTCGCCGCGCATGGCGGCGGCGCACAGCTCGCTCATCGCGCGCGGGGCGACGTTGGCGGTGACCGAGATGTTGCCCTTGCCGCCCAGCAGCATGAGTTCAACCGCAGTGGCGTCGTCGCCGGAATAGACGAGGAAGTCCTTGCTCACCCGATCCAGCACGTCCTGGGCGCGCTGCAGGTCGCCGGTGGCTTCCTTGATGCCGATGATGTTGTCGATCTTAGACAGGCGCTCGACGGTCTCCGGCAGCATGTCGCAAACAGTGCGGCCCGGCACGTTGTAGAGGATCTGCGGGATGGCCACGGCTTCGGCGATGTGGCGAAAATGCAGGTACAGGCCTTCCTGGGTCGGCTTGTTGTAGTAGGGGGTGACCAGCAGGCAGGCGTCGGCGCCGACGTCCTTGGCCGCGCGGGTCAGCTCCACCGACTCGCGGGTGGAGTTGCCGCCGGTGCCGGCGATCACCGGAATGCGCCCGGCGACCTGGTCGACCACGCGCTTGATCACCTCGATGTGCTCGGGCACTTCCAGCGTGGCGGATTCACCGGTGGTGCCGACCGCGACGATGGCATTGGTGCCCTCTTGCAGGTGGAAATCCACCAATTTGCTCAGGGCCTCCCAGTCCAGACCACCCTGCGCATCCATGGGCGTGACCAGTGCCACCATACTGCCCGCAATCATGCAACCGCTCCTGCCGGAAAAATTGAGCCGTAATGGTACTGGCGCCACCAGTCCTGCACAAGCAACGGACAAGGCCGCGCACGGCCGTCTCGCCGCACGCGGGAAGCGCTTGCCGGCATTCCCCTGGGCGGTGCTTTTCGCTAACCTGCTGCCTTTGGTCGACGGCTGTCGCTCGCCGACCGTTCATCGCTTTAGGAAGGCTGCATGTCCACCCCCCTCGTTCGCGAACAATTTCTCCTCATCAGCGCCCTCGGCCCCGACGCCATGGCGCTGACCAACCTGCTGTGCCGCACCTGCCACGAGAACCGTTGCGCGGTGGTCAGCACGCGCCTGAGCCGCCACGGCGAGTTCAGTGCCCTGGTGCTGCAGGTCTCCGGCAGCTGGGACGCGCTGGCGCGCCTGGAGTCGAGTCTGCCGCTGCTGGCGAAGAAAAACGCCTTCTCGGTCAACCTGATCCGCAGCGCCGCCGCCGAGGCGCGCCCGCAGGCCCTGCCCTACGTCGCCTACGTCAGCTCGGTATACCGTCCGGACATCCTCAACGAGCTGTGCCAGTTCTTCATCGACCACCGCGTCGAGCTGGAAAGTCTGACCTGCGACACCTACCAGGCGCCGCAGACCGGCGGCACCATGCTCAACGCCACCCTGACCGTGACCCTGCCGGCCGGCACCCAGATCAGCTGGCTGCGCGACCAGTTCCTCGACTTCGCCGACGCCCTCAACCTGGACGCGCTGATCGAACCCTGGCGCCCGCAGAATCCCTGACAGCCAACCTCAAGGAGCTCCCATGACCGTTGCCATCGACCAAGCCGTCGCCGACTTCCAGGCCGAGGCCACCAGCGGCAAGCAGGTGAAGCTGTCCGACCTCAAGGGGCAGCAGGTCGTGCTGTATTTCTACCCGAAGGACGCGACCCCGGGCTGCACCACCGAGGGCCTGGACTTCCGCGCTCGCTTCACCCAGTTCCAGGCGGCCAATACGCAGATCTTCGGCGTGTCGATGGACAGCCTGAAGAAGCACGAAAGCTTCAAGTGCAAGCAGGAGTTCCCCTTTGAGCTGATCAGCGACCCGGATCACCAGCTGTGCGAGCAGTTCGGCGTCTACCAGCTGAAGAAGAACTACGGCAAGGAATACATGGGCATCGTGCGCAGCACCTTCCTTATCGACAAAGACGGCGTGTTGCGCCAGGAGTGGCGCAGCGTCAAGGTCGCCGGCCATGTCGACGAGGTGCTGGCGGCAGCCGAGGCCCTGCACAAGGCCTGACCCTCACCGCTATCGAAAAAGGCCGCAATTGCGGCCTTTTTTCCGTCCGTGCTCTATTTGTCTCTCACTCGGCAGACACCGGCTCAATCCGCGGCCAGGCGTTGAGCACCGCCTTGAACAGGGTCGCCAGCGGGATGGCGAAGAACACCCCCCAGAAGCCCCACAGGCCGCCGAACAGCAGCACCGCGCAGATGATCGCCACCGGGTGCAGGTTGACCGCCTCGGAGAACAGCAGCGGCACCAGCACGTTGCCGTCCAGCGCCTGGATGATGCCGTAGACCACCATCAGGTAGAGGAACTGGTCGCTCCAGCCCCACTGGAACAGGCCGATCAGCGCCACCGGCACCGTCACCACCACCGCGCCGATATAGGGCACCACCACCGACAGGCCGACCAGCAGCGCCAGCAGCGCGGCGTAGTTGAGGCCCAGGTAGGCGAAGGCGATATAGGTGACCACGCCGCAGATGATGATCTCGATGAACTTGCCGCGGATGTAGTTGGCGATCTGCTGGTTCATCTCCTGCGCCACCTGGGTGATCAGCGCGCGCTCGCGCGGCAGGTAGCCACGGAACCACTGGCCGATCTGTTCGCGATCCTTGAGGAAGAAGAACACCAGGATCGGCACCAGCACCAGGTAGATCATGATGCTGACCAGCATCGGCAGACTGGACAGGGAGAACGACAGTGCCCACTGACCGAACTTGCCGGCCTCGCCGCGCATGCTGTCGATCAGCTGGACGATCTGCGCGTCGGTGATCAGGTTCGGGTAGCGTTCCGGCAGCAGCAGGAACACCGACTGCCACTCCGCGGCCATCCGCGGCAGCTCGTTGAACAGGGTGCTCAGCTGCTGCCAGAGCAGCGGCATCAGCACCAGCAGAAACACCGTCAGGCCGCCCAGGAACAGGGCAAACACCAGCCACACGGCGAGCACCTGCGGCACCTTCAGGCGCTCCAGGCCGTTGACCAGGCCCTGCATCAGGAAGGCCAGCACCAGGCCGGTCAATACCGGCGCGAGCATGCCGCCGAGGGTCAGCACCACGGCGAAGCCGAGCACCAACAGCACCGCCAGCACCACCGCTTGCTCGTCGGAGAAGTAGCGGTGCAGCCAATCGCGTAAAACCTTGACCATCAGAATTCCTTAACCCGGGACAATACCGGCTCACTCATACGCCAGACGCATGAAAAATGACGTGCACGGCCAGCAAACGGCGACAGCGCATATGTTTCAAGCCGCTACAGCGGTTTCAAGCCTTGCGCAGCCAGTAGCGATACACCCCGCCCTCCACCTCTTCGTGCAGCAGGGCATGCCCGGCCAGGCTGGCGAAGGCGCGGAAATCGCGTTGCGAGCCGGCGTCGGTGGCACTGACCTTGAGCACCGCGCCGCTGGCCAGGCGATTGAGCTCGAGCTTGGCCTTGAGCAAGGGCAGCGGGCAGTTCAGCCCGCAGGCATCCAGTTCGGCATCGAAGGCCGGTACGTCTGTCATCGTCTACTCCATAAAGGCGGCTAGGATACCCAAGGCTGAAGAACCCTGGCCAGCGCCGCAGCTGGCCGGCTACAGTAACGCCTTTGCCGCCTGAGAGCCTTGAGTGCATGACTTTTCTGCGCCCTACCCTGTTGACGCTCGCCTGCCTGTTCGCCGGCCAGATCGGAGCCAGTGACCTGCCGTCGCTGGGCGACGCCAGTTCCTCGATCGTCTCGCCGCAGCAGGAACACCAGCTCGGCCGCGCCTGGCTGGGCCTGCTGCGCGGCCAGGTGGCCCAGCTGGACGACCCGCAGCTCAAGGACTTCGTCGAGACCAGCGTCTATCGCCTGTCGGAAACCAGCCAGCTGCAGGATCGCCGCCTGGAGTTCGTGCTGCTCAACAGCCCACAGCTGAACGCCTTCGCCGCGCCCGGCGGGATCATCGGGGTCAACGGCGGCCTGTTCCTCTACGCGCAGACCGAAGCCGAATACGCCTCGGTGATGGCGCACGAACTGGCGCACCTGTCGCAGCGCCACTTCGCCCGCGGCGTCGAGGCCCAGCAACGCATGCAGCTGCCGGTGATGGCGGCCATGCTCGCCGGCATAGTCGCGGCGGCGGCCGGCGCCGGCGATGCCGGCATGGCGGCGATCATGTCGACCCAGGCAGCGGCGATTCAGGAGCAGCGCCGCTTCTCCCGGCAGAACGAACAGGAGGCCGACCGTATCGGCCTGCTCAACCTGGAAAAGGCCGGCTACGACCCGCGCGCCATGCCGCTGATGTTCGAGCGGCTGATGCGCCAGTACCGCTACGACGCCAAGCCGCCGGAATTCCTGCTCACCCACCCGGTGTCCGAATCGCGTATCGCCGATACCCGCAACCGCGCCGAGCAGTACCCGGCCCAGGGCCGCGAAGACAGCCTGCGCTACCAGCTGATGCGCGCCCGCGTGCAGCTGACCTACGAGGAAACCCCGGGGGTGGCGGCCAAGCGTTTTCGCGCCATGCTCGACGAGAACCCCGGCCTCGACGCCGCGCGCTACGGCCTGGCATTGGCGCAGATGAAAACCGGCCAGCTCGGCGAAGCCGGACAGACCCTGGCGCCCCTGCTGAGCAAGGCGCCGGAGGATATCGTCTACAACCTGGCGCAGATCGAACTGGACATGGCCGCGAACCGCCTGGACGCCGCACAGCGGCGCCAGGAGCGCATGTTCGCGCTGTATCCCAGCAACTACCCGCTGCAGCAGGCGCATATCGACCTGTTGCTCAAGCAGCAGCGCACCCGCGAGGCCGAACGGGCGCTGGACGAGTTGCTGAAGAACCGCGCCAAGGATCCGGATGTCTGGTACCAGGTCGCCGAGGTACGCGGCCTGAGCGGCAACACCATCGGCCTGCACCAGGCCCGCGCCGAGTTCTTCGCCCTGGTCGGCGACTACAACCAGGCCATCGAACAGCTCGACTTCGCCAAGCGCCGCGCCAGCAACAACTTCCAGCTGGCCTCGCGCCTCGATGCCCGTCAGCGCGAGCTGGCCGAGGAAAAGCGACTGGTGGAGCAGATGCTGCGCTGATCGCACTCCCCTGCGTAGGGTGGATGACGCTTTTTCATCCACCGGGGCGGCGTGATGGTGGATCGGTGAAGCGTGATCCACCCTACGACGCTACACGTCATGTAAAGCGCCCTATCCCGGGTATCGCTGCGCTCAACCCAGGCTACGCAAAGCTCACACCTCCTGAATGAAAAAGCCCCGCACTGGGCGGGGCTTGTTCATTTCAGCGGATAGATCAGGCGCTCTGCGCCAGGTCCATCAGCTCGCGGTTGGCCACCGCGTACATGGCATAGTCAGTGCCGGTGGCCGCGCGCAGCTCGGCCAGCATCAGCTTCCAGCGCTCGACCAGGCGGTGGTGCTGCTCCAGCCACAGCGCCACCCGCGCCTCGATTTCCTGCGGGCCGTCGGCCATCTGCAGCACCGACACGGTGATCGCACGCTGCTGCCAGTCGAGGTCGTCGCGGAAGGCTTCGCGGGCCAGCGCCTGCCAGTTGTTTTCCACCGGCAGGCCGGTGATCTGCTGCAGGTACCAGGACAGCTCCAGCGCGCCGCCGACGGCGAAGTAGGCGGTGGCCACCTCGCTGGCGTCCTTGCCGGTGACATCCGCCGCCTCGATGATCGGCAGCAGGGTGTACAGGTGGCTGGTGCCGGCCACCACGCGGGCCAGCTCCTCCGGCGTGCCGGCTTCGACGAAGCTCTGGTAGCGCGCCAGCCACTGCTCACGCGCCGGGCCTTCGAGCAGCTCGTCCAGGCGCCCGACCAGCGCCTCGATGCGCGGCGCGAAGTGCGCCACGTCGCGGGCGGCGTCCAGCTCGTTGCGTCGGCTGCGCAGGAACCAGCGGGTGGCGCGGCGGCCCAGACGCATCAGCTCGTCCATCAGCTGCAGCTGCAGCTCGGCCGGCACCTTGTAGTCCAGCGCCTCGATCTGCGCCCACCAGTGCGGCAGGCGGAACAGGTCGCGGACGATCACATAGGCGCCGGCGACGTTGGCCGCGCTCATGCCGGTGGACTCCTTCAGGCGCTGCACGAAGGTGATGCCCATATGGTTGACCAGGTCGTTGGCGATCTGCGTGCTGACGATCTCGCGCTTGAGGCGATGGCGGCGCATGGCGTCGCCGAACTTCGCGCTGAGCACCGCCGGGAAGGCGGTCTCCATCTCGCGCGCCAGGTAGTCGTCGTCCGGCACCAGAGACTTGAGCAGCGATTCCTTGAGGTCGATCTTGCTGTAGGAGATCAGCACCGACAGCTCAGGCCGGGTCAGGCCCTGGCCGTTGGCGGCGCGCTCGTTGAGCGTTTCGTCGCTGGGCAGGAACTCCAGCGCCCGGTCCAGCTTGCCGGCGCCCTCCAGGGCGTTCATCAGGCGCTTGTACTCGCCGACCCGCTCGCGGGCGCGGCGCTCGGCCAGCGACAGCGCCTGGGTCTGCTTGTAGTTGTTGCCCAACACCAGCTCGGAGACGTCGTCGGTCATCTCCACCAGCAGCTTGTTGCGCTGCTTCTCGGTCATATCGCCGGCGGAGACGATTTCGCCGAGCAGGATCTTGATATTGACCTCGTGGTCGGAGCAGTCCACACCGCCGGCGTTGTCGATAAAGTCGGTGTTGCTCGCTCCTCCATTGAGACCGTATTCCACGCGCCCCAACTGAGTCATGCCCAGGTTGCCGCCCTCGCCCACCACCTTGGCGCGCAGCTCGCAGCCGTCCACGCGCAGGGCGTCGTTGGCCTTGTCGCCGACGTCGGCGTGGCTTTCCTTGCTGGATTTCACGTAGGTGCCGATGCCGCCGTTCCACAGCAGGTCAACCGGCGCCTTGAGCAGCGCATTGAGCAGCTCGGTCGGCGCCAGCTTGTCGGCGGCGATGTCGAAGCGCGCCTTCATCTGCGGGCTGATGGCGATGCTCTTGGCGCTGCGCAGGAAGATGCCGCCGCCCTCGGAGATCAGCCCCGCGTCGTAGTCGGCCCAGCTCGAGCGCGGCAGATCGAACAGGCGCTTGCGCTCGGCGAAGCTCTTGGCCGCGTCCGGATTGGGGTCGATGAAAATGTGCAGGTGGTTGAAGGCGGCCACCAGCTGCAGCTTGTCCGACAGCAGCATGCCGTTGCCGAACACGTCGCCGGCCATGTCGCCGATGCCGATCACCGTGACGCTGTCCTTCTGCACGTCGATGCCGCGCTCGCGGAAGTGGCGCTGCACGCTGACCCAGCCGCCCTTGGCGGTGATGCCCATGCCCTTGTGGTCGTAACCGGCCGAGCCGCCGGAGGCGAAGGCGTCGCCCAGCCAGAAACCATATTCCGCCGCAATCCCGTTGGCGATATCGGAGAAGGTCGCGGTGCCCTTGTCGGCCGCCACCACCAGGTAGGGGTCGTCGGCGTCGTGGCGCACCACGCTCACCGGCGGCACCACGGCGCCGTCCTTGAGGTTGTCGGTGATGTCGAGCAGGCCGCTGATGAAGATGCGGTAGCAGGCGATGCCCTCGGCCATTACCTCGTCGCGGCTACCGCCGACCGGCATCTTGCGCGGCACGAAGCCGCCCTTGGCGCCCATCGGCACGATCACCGCGTTCTTCACCTGCTGCGCCTTGACCAGGCCGAGCACCTCGGTGCGGAAGTCCTCCTCGCGGTCCGACCAGCGCAGGCCGCCGCGGGCGACGTCGCCGAAGCGCAGGTGCACGCCCTCGACGCGCGGGCTGTAGACGAAGATCTCGAACTTCGGCGTCGGCCGCGGAATCTCCGGAATCGCTCGCGGGTTGAGCTTGAAGCTGAAATAGCTCTTCGCCGCGCCGCTGGCATCGGCCTGGTAGAAGTTGGTGCGCAGGGTGGCCTTGATCAGGTCCAGGTAGCGCCGCAGGATGCGGTCTTCGTTGAGCACCGCGACGTTGTCCAGGGCGGCGAGGATGGCCTGCTCGAGTTTCTGCTGCTTGTCTTCCAGGTCCTCGGCGGCGAGCTTGCGCGCCAGGTAGAAGCGGGTGCGGAACAGGCGCACCAGCTCCTTGGCGATATCGGCGTGGTTGACCAGGGTGGCAGCGATGTAGCTGAGATCGAAGCCCAGGCGGATCTGCTTGAGGTAGCGCGCGTAGGCGCGCAGCAGGGCGACGTCGCGCCAGGGCATGGCGGCGGTCAGCACCAGGCGGTTGAAGGCGTCGTTCTCGGCATCGCCGCCGACGATATGGATAAAGGCGTCCTGCAGGGTGTCGTTGAGCTGCTGGATGTCGACGTTGAGGCCTTCGGCGTAGGTGAAGGCGAAGTCGTGGATCCAGAACTCGCGGCCATCGGCGCGGCGCAGCTTGTAGGGGAACTCGCCAAGCACGCGCAGGCCGAGGTTCTCCAGGATCGGCAGGACGTCCGACAGCGGCAGCGGCGTGTCGGCGTGGTACAGCTTGCAGTGCAGCTGCTGGTCGCCCTGCGCCAGCGGCTGGTAGAAGCTCATCACCAGCGGCCGCTCGCTGCTCAGGCTGAGCAGGTGCTGCATGTCCACCACCGCCGAGTGCGGGGCGAAACGTTCGCGGTAGCCGGCCGGGAAGCCGCCGGGGAACTCGGCCAGGACGTTGGTGCCCTGGGCCTCGCCGAGGCTTTCCACCATCAGGCTGACGTAGTCGTCCTTCCACGAGCGGCAGGCCTGGATGACTTCCTTCTCCAGACGCACGGGGTCGATCTGCACCTTGTTCTTCGGGTCGACACGCAGGATGAACTGCACCCGCGCCAGCACCGACTCGGAGAAGAAGGTCCAGAACTCGCAATCGGTGGCCTGCAGGCGCTCCATCAGCACCTGCTGGATCTTCATCCGGGTTTCGGTGGAGTAGACGTCGCGCGGTACATAGGCCAGGCAGTAGCAGAAACGGCCGTAGGGGTCGCGGCGCAGGAACACGCGAATCTTGTTGCGCTCCTGGATCTGCACGATGGCCAGGGCGGTGGCGAACAGGTCGTCCACCGGGGTCTGGAACAGGTCGTCGCGCGGCAGCACTTCCAGCACCTGGGCCAGCTCCTTGCCCAGGTGGGCGCTGCTGTCGAAGCCGGAGCGCTGCTTGATCACGTCCACCTTGCGGCGGATATAGGGGATGTTCCACACGCTCTCGGCGTACACCGCCGAGGTGTACAGGCCCATGAAGCGGCATTCCTTGACCACGTTGCCCTTGGCGTCCAGCTCGCGGATCGAGACGAAGTCCGGGTAGGCCGGGCGGTGCACGCGGCTAGGCACCGCGGCCTTGGCGAACGACAGCAACTGCGGCTCGCGCAGGTAGGCCACCGCTTCCGGCTCGATGTGCAGCTCCTCGGCCTTGAGCCCGCTGCGCAGGCGCTTGGACAGGCCGAGCAGGGATTTCTCGTCGTAGACCAGGGTGCCGCCGTCGGCGCTCGGCGTCACGGTGAACTCCTCGTAGCCGAGGAAGGTGAAGTGGTTGTCCAGCAGCCAGCCGAGGAACACCTTGATCTCGTCCAGCTCGGCCTTGTCCACCTTGAGCTTGGCGCGGTCGAGCCAGGCCAGCAGCTCGCGGGCCTTGGCCTTCATCGGCTGGAAGTCGGCGACGCTCATGCGCACGTCGCCGAACACCTCGTGAATGGCCTTCTCCAGGGTCTTCAGCTCGCCGGCGCTGGCGCAGCGGTCGATCTCCAGGAACATCAGCGCTTCCTGCAGCACGCCCTCGCCCTGGCTGCCCTTGGGCAGGATCTCCAGCAGCTCGCCGTTCTTGTCGCGGCGCACGCTGAACACGCTGTTCTGCAGGGTGTGGATGCTGTAGCCGCGACGGTTCAGTTCCATGCGCACCGAGTCGACCAGGAACGGGATATCGCCATGCAGGATCTCCACCGCGGTGTGGGTCGACTGCCAGCCGTGCTTCTCGTAGTCGGGGTTGAACGCGCGTACCTGCGGTTTGCCGTGATCGAAACGCTCCAGCATGCGCCAGGCCGACAGGGTGCAGCCGACCAGGTCGGACAGGCGCCGCTGGGTCAGCTCCTCGAGGGCGATGATGCCGAAGAATTGTTCGGCGAACAGCGCCACTTGTGGCAGCGCCTGCTCGCTCACGTGCTGCGCCAGCGCCGCTTGCAGTTGATGCTGGAAGTCGGCTTTGCTGGCCGCCGTAAAGAACGCCATGGTTGTGCTCCGTTTTCGACTGGGGGCGTGAAGAGGTGGGGGTGACCGTCGCCACAAGGTTATGGATCAACGTTAGTCTAGGTGACCGCGATTGCATTAAAGTGGCGGTCCCAGAACCCCGGCGAAGTCTTCGACTCGCCGGTCACTCTCGCCGGATGAGCTTAACGATGGAACACCGTGAGGCGCTTGTCGCGCTGCGACATTTTCTTTCAACCCAGATCCTCGGCCAGGAAAAACTCATCGAACGGCTGCTGATCGCCCTGCTCGCCGACGGCCACCTGCTGGTCGAGGGCGCCCCCGGGCTGGCCAAGACCAAGGCGATCAAGGAACTGGCCGAAGGTATCGAAGGCGAGTTCCACCGCATCCAGTTCACCCCCGACCTGCTGCCGGCGGATATCACCGGCACCGAGATCTACCGCCCGGAGACCGGCAGCTTCGTGTTCCAGCAGGGGCCGATCTTCCACAACCTGGTGCTGGCCGACGAGATCAACCGCGCCCCGGCCAAGGTGCAGTCGGCGCTGCTCGAGGCCATGGCCGAGCGCCAGGTCTCGGTGGGCCGCTCGACCTACGACCTGTCGCCGCTGTTTCTGGTGATGGCGACGCAGAACCCCATCGAGCAGGAAGGCACCTACCCGCTGCCCGAAGCCCAGCTCGACCGCTTTTTGATGCACGTGAAGATCGGTTTTCCCGACGCTGCGGTGGAGCGCAAGATCCTCGCCCAGGCCCGCGGCGAGGCGCTCAATGGCGAGACCAAGCCGGAGCACCGGCTCAGCCAGCAGGCGGTGTTCGCCGCACGCAAGGAAATCCTCGGCCTGTACATGGCCGACGCGGTGGAGGAGTACCTGGTGCAGCTGGTGATGGCCAGCCGCACCCCGGCCAAGTTCGACCCCGAGCTGGCCGAGTGGATCGCCTACGGCGCCAGCCCGCGCGGCTCCATCGCCCTGGATCGCTGCGCACGCGCCCACGCCTGGCTGGCCGGACGCGACTTCGTCAGCCCCGAGGACATCCAGGCGATGCTGTTCGACGTGTTGCGCCACCGCATCATCCTGTCGTTCGAGGCCGAGGCCTCGGGCATCGATCAGGACCGGGTGATCCAGCGCATCCTCGACGTGGTGGCGGTGGCCTGAATGCGTACCCCTGGCCGCACTGCCGCAACCCGGATGCAATCCGGGAACGCCCCCTAGACCATGTCCAGCCCCGCCGGCGCCAATGCCATCCACCTCGATCTCGCCGAGCTGATCGAGATGCGCCATCGCGTGCACGAAGTGCCGCTGTTCTCCACCCCGGCGCGGCGCAGCCCGCTGATCGGCCTGCACCACTCCAAGCTGCGCGGGCGCGGCGTCGACTTCGACCAGGTGCGCGTCTACCAGGCCGGCGACGACGTGCGCAACATCGACTGGCGCGTCACCGCGCGCACCCAGGAACCGCACACCAAGCTGTTCCACGAGGAGCGCGAGCGGCCCATCTTCATCCTCGCCGAACAGAGCCAGCGGCTGTTCTTCGGCTCCGGGCAGTGCTTCAAGTCGGTGCTCGCCGCCCGCGCCGCGGCGCTGGTCGGCTGGGCCGCGCTGGCGCACAACGACCGCATCGGCGGCCTGGTGTTCGCCGACACCGAGCACCACGAGGTCAAGCCGCGGCGCAGCAAGCAGAGCCTGCTGCAACTGCTCAACCTGCTGGCCCGCGCCAACCAGGCGCTGGGCCCCG
>MTEW01004077.1_pt1 | contig 13267 bp, 10 predicted proteins | sample 1042681 | NCBI WGS metagenome assembly MTEW01 (sample SAMN06185811, study PRJNA358809) | soil metagenome | isolation source: soil biostimulated with citrate as carbon source | place: India | collected 2015-05-23
CTGCGCCTGCTGCTGAACCAGGCCGAACGCCTGGAACACCTGCAGCGTCTGCTGGAAAGCCAGTTGCAACCGGCTGCCCGCGAGCACTGCCATGTGGCGTCGTGGCGCGATGGCACATTGTTGCTGGTGGTAACCGACGGCCACTGGGCAACCCGCCTGCGCTATCAGCAGAAACGCCTGATGTCGGCATTACAGGCCATGGAAGCGTTCGCCAACCTCAGACGCATCCTGTACAAGGTCCAGCCCCCGCTGGTGCCAGCCAAGCGTGGTGGCCATGCTGCGGAACTCTCCAATAACGCAGCCGAAAGCCTGCTCGATACGGCCGAGGGCATCACTGACCCAAGGCTGCGCGCAGCACTGGAACGATTGGCAGCCCACGCCCGGGACAAACCATAAAAAAGGCCACCCGAAGGTGGCCTCAATGAACTAGAGAGTGTTCGAACTTACACGGCCGCAACAGGGCGCATGTACGAGATCGGTGCCGTACTGGCATCTTCGAAGGTGACCACTTCCCAGGCATCGGTTTCGGCAATCAGCTTGCGCAGCAGCTGGTTGTTCAGCGCGTGGCCGGACTTGTAGCCCTTGAACTCGCCGATCAGGCTGTTGCCCAGCAGATAAAGGTCGCCAATGGCGTCGAGGATCTTGTGCTTGACGAATTCGTCATCGGAACGAAGGCCGTCTTCGTTGAGCACACCGGTCTCGTCGACCACGATGGCGTTCTCGACACTGCCACCCAGCGCAAGGTTGTGCTTGCGCAGGTACTCGATGTCACGCATGAAGCCGAAAGTACGGGCGCGGCTGACTTCCTTCACGAACGAGGTGCTGGAAAAATCGACGACCGCACTCTGGGTCTGGCCCTTGAGGACCGGATGATCGAAGTCGATCTCGAAGCTCACCTTGAAACCGTCGAAAGGCAGGAAAGTGGCGCGCTTGTCGCCCTCTTCCACGGTTACCTCACGCAGGATGCGGATGAACTTCTTGGCTGCGTCCTGTTCTTCCAGGCCGGCAGACTGAATCAGGAATACAAAGGGTCCGGCGCTGCCATCCATGATCGGCACTTCCGAGGCGGAGAGCTCGACGTAGGCGTTATCGATGCCCAGGCCCGCCATGGCGGAGAGCAGGTGCTCGACCGTATCGACCTTGACGTCACCGTTGACCAGCGTCGTCGACATGGTTGTCTCGCCGACGTTGGCCGCGCGCGCCGGGATTTCGACCACAGGGTCGAGGTCGGCGCGGCGGAAGACGATGCCGGTGTCAACAGGTGCAGGCTTGAGGGTCAGGTAAACCTTCTCCCCGGAGTGCAGACCGACACCTGTGGCACGGATGGTATTCTTCAGGGTGCGTTGTTTAATCATGGCATTGGCCGCTTCAGCGCAAATTGCGAACAGGTATCAACAAAGGCTGGGGATGATAACAGACCCAACCTTTGATGAATACCAATCACCTTTATACCCCTGATAAATTCCATTAATCAGCCTGACGACGCAGGAATGCCGGGATATCGAGGTAGTCCAGGTCATCCTGAGGGTTCAGTTTAGCGGCCGCAGCAGCACCTGCATGGGCCTGGTTGCGCATTACGGTCGGGCGCTCCAGGTCACGGTAGTTGACCGCAGGCTGCTCCTGGCGTACCGGCGCCGGGTTGGAAGCCTCGTATGCCTGCTGCGCAGTCTGCAGGGTGTTGTCGACCACCTTCACAGGCTTCTCGATGCGCGCGCCCAGGCCGGTGGCCACTACGGTCACGTGCAACTCGTCACGCATGTCCGGGTCGATCACAGTGCCGACCTTGACCATGGCGTGGTCGGAGGCGAAGGCTTCGATGATGCTACCCACGTCGGAGTACTCGCCCAGCGACAAGTCAGGGCCTGCGGTGATGTTCACCAGAATGCCGCGGGCGCCCTGCAGGTTGACGTCTTCCAGCAGTGGGTTGCGGATCGCTGCTTCGGTGGCTTCACGCGCACGGTTCGGGCCGCTGGCGCAACCAGTACCCATCATGGCCATGCCCATTTCACCCATCACGGTACGCACGTCGGCGAAGTCGACGTTGATCATGCCCGGACGCTTGATGATATCGGAGATACCGCGCACGGCACCGGCCAGTACGTCGTCAGCCTTGGCGAAGGCGGACAGCAGGCTGGCATCCTTGCCCAGGATGGTCAGCAGCTTCTCGTTGGGGATGGTGATCAACGAGTCGACGCTTTCGGCCAGCATGCGGATGCCTTCATCGGCGATCTGCATGCGCTTGCGGCCTTCGAACGGGAACGGACGGGTCACCACGGCAACGGTGAGAATGCCCATTTCCTTGGCCACTTCGGCGATGATCGGCGCTGCACCGGTACCGGTACCACCACCCATGCCAGTGGTGATGAACACCATGTTGGTGCCCTGCAGCACTTCAGCGATGCGCTCACGGTCTTCCAGCGCGGCCTGGCGGCCGACTTCCGGATTGGCACCAGCACCCAGGCCCTTGGTCACGCCAGTGCCCAATTGCAGGATGGTGCGCGCGCCAATGTTTTTCAGCGCCTGGGCATCGGTGTTGGCGCAGATGAATTCCACGCCCTCGATGCTGCTCTTGACCATGTGGTTCACGGCGTTGCCGCCACCACCGCCAACACCGATCACTTTGATGACCGGGCTTTGCGGGACGTTGTCTACGAGCTCGAACATTTTCCCTCTCCTTACAGTTCTCTAGTTGTCGCGCCTACCACTACTGCTTTGAAACTTAGAAATTGCCCTGGACCCAGCGCTTGAAGCGTTCAAGCACTGGAGCCTTCGGTTCATCGCCATAGCTGTTGTTGCTGCTGTTGCCGGTCAGGGGCAGGTCTTCGGTCTGCTTCTGCAGGCCGTAGGTGAGCAAGCCCACACCGGTGGAATAGATCGGGTTGCGAACCACGTCGCTGAGCCCCCGAACGCTGTGCGGCACGCCCAGGCGTACCGGCATGTGGAAGATTTCCTCGGCCAGTTCCACGGCGCCTTCCATCTTGGCGGTGCCGCCGGTAAGGACGATGCCGGCCGGCACCAGGTCCTCGTAGCCGCTGCGGCGCAGTTCGGCCTGGATCAGGGTAAAGAGCTCGTCGTAACGTGGCTCCACCACCTCGGCCAGGGCCTGGCGCGACAGCTCGCGCGGTGGGCGATCACCCACGCTCGGCACCTTGATGGTCTCGCCGGCGCCAGCCAGTTTGGCCAGGGCGCAGGCGTAGCGGATCTTGATTTCTTCGGCGTACTGGGTCGGGGTACGCAGGGCCATGGCGATGTCGTTGGTCACCTGGTCGCCGGCAATCGGGATCACCGCCGTGTGACGAATCGCGCCCTCGGTGAAGATGGCGATGTCGGTAGTGCCACCACCGATGTCCACCAGGCACACGCCCAGCTCTTTTTCATCGTCGGTCAGTACCGAGTAGGCCGAGGCCAGCTGCTCGAGGATGATGTCGTCGATTTCCAGGCCGCAGCGGCGTACGCATTTCTCGATGTTCTGCGCCGCGTTGACCGCGCAAGTGACCACGTGGACCTTGGCTTCCAGACGCACGCCAGACATGCCCAACGGCTCGCGCACGCCTTCCTGGTTGTCGATCACGTAATCCTGCGGCAGGGTGTGCAGCACGCGCTGGTCGGCCGGGATGGCCACGGCCTGGGCGGCGTCGAGTACGCGCTCCAGGTCGGCCAGGCTGACCTCGCGGTCGCGGATGGCGACGATGCCGTGGGAGTTCAGGCTGCGAATGTGATTGCCGGCCACGCCGACGAAGGCCGAGTGGATGCGGCAGCCGGCCATCAGCTGCGCTTCTTCCACGGCGCGCTGGATCGACTGCACGGTGGACTCGATGTTCACCACCACGCCTTTTTTCAGGCCGCGGGACGGATGGGTACCGATCCCGACGATTTCCAGGGTGCCGTCCTCGCCCACTTCACCCACCAGCGCCACCACCTTGGAGGTGCCGATGTCCAGCCCGACGATCATTTTGCCGCTATGCGCGTTTGCCATGGTCCTGCCTCTCTCTAATTCTTCGCAACGGCGGGTTGGGCCGTCGTCGGTGCAATCGGTTCCCGCCAACCAACGGCAAGTCCGTTGGAGTAACGCAGATCAATGCGGGCGATAGTGCTGATCTGGTCTTTGAGTGTCTTGTCGTAAATGGCAATGAAACGGCGCATCTTCTCCACCAGATGGTCGCGCCCCAGCAGCAGCTCGATGCCCGGCCCGGCGCTGCTCGCGCCCGTGGTCAAGAACCAGCTGCCTCGCTCGCGCAGCTCCAGGCGAGCGATGGAAAAGCCCAGGGGGCGCAGCATCTGGCTCAATACCTGATACTGCTGCATCACTTGTTGCTGAGCACGCTGCGGCCCGGCCAGCTGCGGCAGGTGCTCGTAGTTGGCCAGTTCGCGCGGGGTGAAAGCCTGACCCTGGTTGTTGAGCAAGGCTTCGTCACCCCAGCGCGCCACCGGCAACTGTTCTTCCAGGCGGATCACCACCTCATCGGGCCACACCCGGCGCACTTCGGCATGGGCAATCCACGGCATCTGCTCGAGCTCTGCGCGCATCGCCGGCAGGTCGACGCTGAAGAAGCTCGCTGCCACGTAGGGCGCGATACGCTGCTGCACCGACTGTTGGCTGATGTAGCTGAGATCGCCCTGCACATCGATCTTGGTGATCGGCCGGTCGGCGTACGGCATCAGGCGAATGGCGCCCTCGTAGGCGCCGAACCCGGCTGCCACCAGGACCACCGGCCACAGCAGACGCTTCAGGCCACCCAAGCTTGGCCGCGGCAGGCGCGCCGATACGGGCTCGTCGGCCACCAGCCGGCTGGCACCACGCGGTACCGGCTTGCTTCGGCCGGTAACGGGTTGCTGCTGACGTATCATCGCGCCTTGCATGGTCGTTAACCTCGCGTCGCCACGCTCTCGGCCAGGATCGCCAGCACCAGTTGCTGGAAGTCCAGGCCGGCCGCGCGGGCCGCCATGGGCACCAGGCTATGGTCGGTCATGCCGGGTGCGGTGTTGACTTCGAGCAGCCAGAACCGGCCCTGCTCGTCCTGCATCACGTCCAGCCGCCCCCAACCTTCGATACCGATGGCATCGCAGGCACGCGCGGTCAGGTCGATCAGTTCCTGTTCCTTGACGCTGTCCAGGCCGCACGGAATGCGATACTGGGTATCGTTGGCGATGTACTTGGCGTCGTAGTCGTAGAACACGTGTGGCGTACCCAGGGCGATCGGCGGCAGCACCTGGCCGCGCAATACCGCGACGGTGAACTCCGGCCCGTGGATCCACTGCTCCACCAGTACCTGGGAATCGTATTTAGCTGCGTCCTGCCAGGCGGCGACCAGTTCCTGGGCGCTGTTCACCTTGGCCATGCCGATGCTGGAACCTTCATGGGCGGGTTTGACGATAAGCGGGAAGCCCAGTTCCGTACTGGCCTGCAAACAATCGCTTTCGCTGGCCAGCACCGCGTGGCGCGGGGTCGGAATGCCCAGGCTCTGCCACACCTGCTTGGTGCGCAGCTTGTCCATGGCCAGTGCCGAGGCAAGGATGCCACTGCCGGTGTAGGGGATACCCAGGCACTCCAACAGGCCCTGCATGCTGCCGTCCTCGCCGCCACGGCCGTGGAGGATGATGAAGGCGCGGTCGATCTTCTCGCTTTGCAGGCGATCGAGCAGGTCGTCACCCACGTCGATGGCGACCACGTCGACACCGGCGGTGGTCAGCGCGTCGATCACTGCGGCACCGGACTTGAGCGACACTTCGCGCTCGGCGCTTTTGCCGCCGTACAGCACTGCGACGCGGCCGAACGCCTTGACGTCCAGGGTCGAGTGCAGCTTGTCGTAGGCGCTGGTCATTTCGACTTCTCCTGCTTGGCGCCAGCGAACAGCGGGCTTTTCATCAATTGAGGGGCCAGGCCGCCGACATCACCGGCACCCTGGCAGATCAGGATGTCGCCAGCGCGCAGCAGTGGCTTGACCACTGGCGCCAGGTCGACGCCACGCTCGATGTAGATCGGGTCCAGCTTGCCGCGCTGGCGGATGCTATGGCACAGCTGGCGGCTGTCGGCACCGGGGATCGGCTCTTCTCCGGCCGGGTAGACTTCCATCAGCAGCAGCACGTTGGCATCGCCCAGCACCTGGACGAAATCGTCGTACAGGTCGCGGGTACGGCTGTAGCGGTGCGGCTGGTAGACGATCACCAGGCGACGGCTTGGCCAACCGCCGCGCACGGCCTGGATCACCGCAGCCACTTCGGTCGGGTGGTGGCCGTAGTCGTCGACCAGCATCACGCTGCCGCCTTCGACCGGCAGTTCGCCGTACACCTGGAAGCGGCGGCCGACGCCCTGGAAGCCGGACAGGCCCTGAACGATGGCTTCGTCAGTGATGCCTTCGTCGGTGGCGATGGCAATGGTGGCCAAGGCGTTGAGCACGTTGTGGTTGCCGGGCATGTTCACCGACACCTCCAGCGGCTCGCGGTCGCGGCGCAGCACGGTGAAGTGGGTCTGCATGCCCATCTGGCGCACGTTGATGGCGCGGATGTCGGCCTCGTCGCTGAAGCCATAGGTCACGGTCGGGCGCTTGACCTGTGGCAGGATCTCGCGCACTACCGGGTCATCCAGGCACATCACGGCCAGGCCGTAGAACGGCAGGTTGTGCAGGAACTCGACGAAGGTCTTCTTCAGCTTGTTGAAGTCACCTTCGTAGGTCGCCATGTGGTCGGCGTCGATGTTGGTGACCACGGCAACCATTGGCTGCAAGTGCAGGAAGCTGGCATCGCTCTCGTCCGCTTCGGCAATCAGGTAGCGGCTGGTACCCAGCTGGGCATTGGTGCCGGCAGCGGTCAGGCGCCCACCGATGACGAAGGTCGGGTCCAGGCCGCCTGCGGCGAACACCGAGGCCAGCAGGCTGGTAGTGGTGGTCTTGCCGTGGGTGCCGGCAACGGCCACGCCATGGCGGTAGCGCATCAGCTCGGCGAGCATCTCGGCACGCGGCACCACCGGAATGCGCCGCTCGAGGGCGGTGGCGACTTCCGGGTTGGCCGGGTTGATGGCGCTGGACACCACCAGCACATCGGCGGTGGCGGCGTTCTCGGCGCGGTGGCCGACGAATATCTCGGCTCCGAACGATTCCAGGCGCTCGGTGACCGGCGAGGCCTTCAGGTCGGAGCCGGACACTTCATAGCCCAGGTTCAGCAACACTTCGGCAATGCCGCACATGCCCACGCCGCCGATACCGACGAAGTGGATACGGCGGATACGGCCCATCTTCGGCTGGGGCATGGCTTTCTGGCTCTCAACCATGGGCCACCTCCAGGCAGATATCGACCACGGTGCTGGTTGCGGCAGGTTTGGCCAGGCGCCGTGCGGTGCCTGCCATGACATTGAGTTTCTCGGGTTGCATCAGCACCTCGTTCAGGCGTTCAGCGAGCTGCGCTGCGCCAGTTGTCGCTTGTGGCATCAGGAAGGCTGCGCCTTCCCGGGCCAGATATTGGGCATTGTGGGTCTGGTGGTCGTCGATCGCATGGGGCAACGGCACCAGCATCGAAGGCAGGCCCGCTGCCGCCAGCTCGCTGACGGTCAAGGCGCCGGCCCGGCACACGACAATGTCGGCCCAGCCATAGGCCTGGGCCATGTCCTTGATGAAGGGCTCTACCTGAGCTTCGACGCCCGCCTCGCGATAACGCTCGGCGGTGACCGGCGCATGTTGCTTGCCGGCTTGGTGGAATACCTCTGGCCGCAGCGCAGCGGGCACTTCGGACAGGGCCTTAGGCAACAATTTGTTCAATGGTTCCGAACCCAGGCTGCCGCCCATCACCAGCAGTCGCGCACGGCGCTCGGCCAGGGGCGCGCGCAGGGTATCCATGAACAATTCCGGGCGCACCGGGTTACCGGTGGTGCGCAGTTTGTCGCTGGCAGCGAAGGTGGCCGGGAAGGCTTCGCACACACGCACAGCCAGCGGCAACAGCAGGCGGTTGGTGGTACCGGCGCGGGCGTTCTGCTCGTGGATCACCAGCGGTACACCGCACAGGCGTGCGGCCACGCCGCCGGGGCCGGTCACATAGCCACCGAAGCCGACCACGCATACCGGCTTGAGCTCACGCACGATACGCCGCGCCTGCAGTACGGCCTTGACCAGGGTGAACGGCGCCTTGAGCAAAGACAGCTTGCTCTTGCCGCGCAGGCCGCTGACCTGGATCAGGTGCAGCGGCAGGCCGGCCTGGGGCACCAGTTCGTTCTCGATACCACGCGGGGTGCCCAGCCAGTGCACGCTGTAACCGCGCGCCTGAAATTCACGGGCGCAGGCCAGGGCCGGGAACACGTGGCCCCCGGTACCGCCCGCCATGATCAGTACGTTCTTGCCGTCAGCGGCCATGATTGGTCTCCTCGGCAAAATCGCTTTCGCTGAATTCGTGTTCCTCACTGCCCAGGTGCGTGCGGCTTTCCCACTCGATTCGCAGCAACAGGCCCACGCAGGCACAGCAGATCACCAGCGAGCTGCCCCCGTAGCTGAGGAACGGCAGGGTCAGACCCTTGGTCGGCAGCAGGCCGACGTTCACACCGATGTTGATCAGGAACTGGCCGATCCAGAGGAAGGCCAGGCCGAAGGCAACATAAGCGGCAAAGAACTGCTTGGCTTTTTCGGCCCACAGGCCGATGTACAGGGCACGCACAGTCACGAATACGAACAGCGCGATAGTCAGCAGCGAGCCGACCACGCCGAGTTCTTCGGCCAGTACCGAAAACACGAAGTCGGTGTGCGCTTCAGGCAGGTAGAACTGCTTCTGCACGCTGTTGCCAAGGCCAACGCCCAGCCACTCGCCACGGCCGAAGGCAATCAGCGCCTGGGTCAGCTGGTAGCCCGAGCCGAACTGGTCGGACCACGGGTCGGTAAAGGTAATCAGGCGCGCCATCCGGTAAGGCTGCGCCTGTACCAGGACGAACACCGCGACCACCGCCAGCACCACCATCAGGCTGAAGCGGAACAGCCCCACGCCGCCGAGGAACAGCATGGCCGCCGCCGCGCCCATCATTACCACGGTGGCACCGAAGTCCGGCTCCATCAGCAGCAGGGCGGCCATGGGCAGCAGCACGATGAACGGCTTGAAGAAGCCCATCCAGGTTTCGCGTACCTCGGTCTGCCGGCGCACCAGGTAGCCGGCCAGGTAGATGACCACGAACACCTTGGCGATTTCCGAAGGCTGCACGTTGAAGAAGCTGAAGCCGATCCAGCGCATGGACCCGTTCACTTCGCGGCCGATACCCGGTACCAGCACCAGTACCAACAGGCCGAAGGCACCCAGCAACATCAGGAAGCCCATGCGCTGCCAGGTGGCGATCGGCACCAGCATGGTGGCGCCACAGGCGACCAGGCCGAGGAACACGTACACCAGGTGGCGGAACATGTGGTAAAGAGGGTTGCCCGACTGCACCGCAGCCACCTCCGAAGACGCCGAGGTGATCATCACCAGGCCCAGGCCCAGCAATGCCAGGCAGCCAGCGAGCATCGCGAAGTCCAGATCGATGCCACGGCCGCTGATCAGCGGCGACGGATAGGGCTTGAGGATGCCAAAGATCATGCAAGGCCTCCCGCTGCCTGGGCGAACAGGCGCCCGCGTTCTTCGAAGTTCTTGAACATGTCGAGGCTGGCGCACGCCGGCGACAGCAGTACTGCATCACCCGCCTGGGCCAGTTCGGCGCATTGCTGCACGGCGTCGTCGAGGGTCTTGACGCGGACCAGTTGCACGCCATCGCCCAGGGCTTCGGCCAGGCGCTCGGCATCACGGCCGAGCAGCACCACGGCGCGACAGAAGCGCTTGACCGGTTCGCGCAGCGCGGCGAAGTCGGCGCCCTTGCCATCGCCACCGGCGATCAGCACCAGCTTGCCTTCGATGTCGGCACCCAGGCCTTCGATGGCGGCCAGGGCAGCACCGACGTTGGTGGCCTTGGAATCGTCGTACCAGTTCACACCATTGCGCTCGCGCACCCACTGGCAACGGTGGGCCAGGCCGCCGAACTCGCGCAGCGCCTCGAGCATCGGCTCGAACGCCAGGCCGGCAGCATGCCCCAGGGCCAGCGCCGCCAAGGCGTTGCTCTGGTTGTGGGCACCGCGAATCTTCAGCTCACGTGCAGGCATCAGCGTCTCGAACTCGAACGCCAGGTATTTCTCGCCGTCCACTTCGCGCAGGCCGAAGGCCTTGAAGTCCGGCTGATTCAGGCCGAAGGTCCAGCATGGGCGGCCTTCCACCGGCAGCGGTCGGCTCAGGGCGTCCTGGCGGTTGACCACGACCTGGCGGGCACCACGGAAGATCCGGTGCTTGGCCAGGTGGTAGGCCGGCAGGCCGCTGTAGCGGTCCATGTGGTCTTCGCTGATGTTCAGCACGGTAGCCACTTCGGCGTTGAGCTGGTCGGTGGTTTCCAGCTGGAAGCTGGACAGTTCCAGCACGTACAGCTCGACGTCATCGGCCAGCAGGTCCAGCGCCGGGGTACCGAGGTTGCCGCCCACCGCCACGCGCTTGCCAGCCTTGGCGGCCATTTCGCCGACCAGGGTGGTTACCGTGCTCTTGGCGTTGGAGCCGCTGATGGCGATGATCGGGGCCTTGGCGTTGCGGGCGAACAGTTCGATGTCACCGGACAGCTTCACGCCACGTGCGGCCGCCTGCTGCAAGGCCGGGGTGGCCAGGGCCAGGCCAGGGCTGACGTACAGCTCGTTGGCGCGGCACAGGAAGTCCACGTCCAGTTCACCACAGCGCACTTCCACCTGCGGGTAATCACGGCGCAGGGTGTCCAGTTCCGGCGGTTGCTCGCGGGTGTCGGCGACCGCAAAGGCAATGCCCCGGCTCGCCAGGAAGCGAACCAGGGACATGCCGCTCTTGCCGAGGCCGACAACGATGCGGAATTGGTCGGAAGCGATCAGGGACACGCTCATCTACCTCAGTTTCAGGGTGGCAAGGCCGACCAGCACCAGGATCACGGTGATGATCCAGAAGCGGACGATCACCCGTGGCTCTGGCCAGCCCTTGAGTTCAAAGTGGTGGTGGATAGGCGCCATGCGGAACACGCGCTTGCCGGTCAGCTTGAAGGAGGCAACCTGGATCACCACCGACAGGGTTTCCATGACGAACACGCCACCCATGATGAACAGCACGATTTCCTGGCGGACGATCACGGCGATGGTGCCCAGCGCGGCGCCCAGGGCCAGCGCGCCGACGTCACCCATGAATACCTGCGCCGGGTAGGTGTTGAACCACAGGAAGCCCAGCCCGGCACCGATCAGCGCGCCGCAGAACACGATCAGCTCGCCCGAACCTGGCACATAAGGGATCAGCAGGTATTCGGCGAACTTCACGTTGCCCGACAGGTAGCAGAAGATGCCCAGGGCGCCGCCGACCATCACCGTCGGCATGATCGCCAGGCCGTCGAGGCCGTCGGTGAGGTTGACCGCGTTGCTCGAACCGACAATGACGAAGTAGGTCAGCACGACGAAGCCGATGCCCAGCGGAATGGTGACATCCTTGATGAACGGCAGGATCAGCGTGGTTTCGACGCTGGTCGGCGCGGTCTTGTACAGGAAGATGGCTGCAGCCAGGCCGAACACCGACTGCCAGAAGTACTTCCAGCGGCTTGGAAGGCCGCGCGAATTCTTTTCGATCACCTTGCGGTAGTCATCGACCCAGCCGATGGCACCGAATGCCAGGGTAACGATCAGCACCACCCACACGTAGCGGTTGGTCAGGTCGGCCCACAGCAGGGTGCTGACGGCAATGGCGGACAGGATCAGCGCCCCACCCATGGTCGGGGTGCCGGACTTGGACAGGTGCGATTGCGGGCCATCGTTACGTACGGCCTGGCCGATCTGGCGGATTTGCAGGGTACGGATCATCCACGGCCCCAGCCACAGCGCCAGGGACAACGCGGTCAGCACACCCAGAATCCCGCGCAGGGACAGGTACTGGAAGACCGCGAAGCCTTTGTGGAACTGTTGCAGATACTCGGCCAACAGCAGCAGCATTAATGTTTCTCCCCGCTGGCACCGCACAATGCCGCCACGACGTTTTCCATCGCAGCGCTGCGCGAGCCCTTGATCAAGATAGTGGTGTCGCTGGCATTCTCGGCGCCAACCGCGTCGATAAGCTCAGCTTGAGTAGCGAAATGGCGACCATTGGCGCCGAACGCCTTGACCGCGTATGTCATGTTGGAACCCACTGCATACAGGGCGTCGACCTTGCCACGCGCGTAGTCACCCACCTGACGGTGGCCTTCTTCCGCCCATTGCCCCAGTTCGCCGATATCTCCAAGCACCAGGACGGTGCGTCCGGAAAAGCCGGCGAGTATATCAATGGCCGCGCACATGGAGGTGGGATTTGCGTTGTAACTGTCGTCGATCACACGCACGCCGTTCGGCGCGATCTGCGCCACGGTACGGCCCTTGACCGGCTGCACGGCAGCCAGGCCGGCAGCGATGCCGCTCAGGGTCAGACCAACGGCATGGGCAGCAGCGGCGGCAGCAAGGGCGTTGCTGACGTTGTGCTCACCAAGCACATTGAGCTGCACGTCTACCACTCCACCAGCGCCATGCAGCTTGAACGACGGGCAACCACGCGCATCGCGACCGATGTCGCTGGCATGGAAATCGGCCTTTGCATTGCTGCGGGCGAAGCTGAAGACCTTGTGCGTGCCGGCGCGTGCCTTCCAGATATCAAAGGCCTTGTCGTCCAGGTTGAGGATGGCGATACCACCCTCGCCCAGGCCTTCGAGGATCTCGCCCTTGGCTTCGACGATCTTTTCCGGGCCGCCGAACTCGCCAACATGGGCGGTACCGGCGTTGTTGATGATGACCACCTGCGGCTGGGTCAGGCCGACGGTGTAGCGGATCTCGCCAATGCGCGAGGCACCCAGCTCGATCACCGCGGCGCTGTGCTCGGGGGCGATCTCCAGCAGGGTCAGCGGCGCACCGAGGTCGTTGTTCAGGTTGCCGCGGGTGGCGTGCACAAGGCCACGGGTGCGCAGAATGCTGGCGAGCATCTCCTTGACCGTGGTCTTGCCGCTGGAACCGGTGATGGCCACCACCGGCTTGTCGAAGGCAGCACGGTTCAGCGCGCCAAGCTGGCCGAGGGCCAGGCGGCAATCGGCGACCAGCAACTGCGGCAGGTCGACATCGGCCACTTCACGCTCGACCAGGGCCGCGACAGCGCCCTTGGCCTTAACGTCGGCAAGGTAGTCGTGGCCATCGAAGCGCGGGCCGGCCAGGGCGACGAACAGTTGCCCGGCGCCAACGCTGCGGCTGTCGATACTGACGCCAGT
>MTEW01005277.1_pt1 | contig 13255 bp, 12 predicted proteins | sample 1042681 | NCBI WGS metagenome assembly MTEW01 (sample SAMN06185811, study PRJNA358809) | soil metagenome | isolation source: soil biostimulated with citrate as carbon source | place: India | collected 2015-05-23
GCCACCGTGAGCCAGGCTGCCGGTACCGTGAGCATCAGCAGGGCCAGGACCTGCAGGCCCAGGCCTATGTTCATGGTGCGATTCAGCCCCAGGCGGGCGCCGAGGTAGCCGCCTGCCAGGTTGGTGATCACGCCGAACACTTCGTAGAACAGGAACAGCGCCGCGATTTGCAACGGCGTGTAGCCCAGTGAATGGAAGTGCAGTACCACCAACATGCGCAACGCGCCGTCGGTGAGGGTGAAGGCCCAGTAGTTGCCGGTAACCAGCAGGTACTGACGCACTTCCATGGACAGGGCTGACAACGCCTTCATGATTGCCGTCTACTCCGCCATGCCGACCATTCGCGCCAGTTCCGCTGCGCGGTTGGCGTAGCCCCACTCGTTGTCGTACCAGGCATAGATTTTTACCTGGGTGCCATTGACCACCAGGGTCGACAGCGCATCGATGATCGAAGACCGTGGGTCGGTTCGGTAGTCGATGGACACCAGTGGTCGTTCTTCGTAGCCGAGGATTCCGTTCAACGGGCCTTCGGCAGCAACCTTCAACAACGCATTGACCTCTTCAGCCGTGGTCTCACGCGCCACCTCGAAAACGCAGTCGGTCAGCGAGGCGTTGGCCAGCGGTACACGCACGGCATGGCCATTCAGCTTGCCGCGCAGTTCAGGGAAGATTTCGGCGATTGCGGTAGCCGAGCCCGTAGTGGTCGGGATCAGGCTCATGCCCGAGGCACGGGCGCGACGCAGGTCCTTGTGCGGCGTATCAAGGATGCTCTGGGTATTGGTCAGGTCGTGGATGGTGGTGATCGAGCCGTGGCGGATGCCAAGGCTCTCGTGAATCACCTTGACCACCGGGGCCAGGCAGTTAGTGGTGCAGGAGGCGGCGGTGACAATACGATGCTGCGCCGGGTCAAACAGGTGCTGGTTGACCCCCATCACCACGTTCAGGGCGCCTTTCTCCTTCACTGGAGCGCAGACCACCACACGTTTGACGCCCTGATCCAGGTAGGCCTGGAGCACCGCTACCGACTTCATCTTGCCGCTGGCCTCGATGACCAGGTCGCAGCCCGACCAGTCGGTGTCCGCAATGTTCTTGTTCGCGCTGACCTTGATGCGCTTGCCCTCGATCACCACCGAGTCGCCATCTGCCCCGGCTTCACGATCCCAGCGCCCGTGGACCGAGTCGAAGTTGAGCAGGTGGGCGTGGGTCTGGGCGTCGCCGGCCGGGTCATTGATCTGGATGAATTCGAATTCCGGCCAGCCCCAGGACGCGCGCAGCGCCAAGCGACCGATACGGCCAAACCCATTGATGCCTACTTTGATTGCCATGGTCTTGTTCTCGAGTTGTGACTTCAGATGGATCGTTGATTGACACGCCTGGACAGTTCCTCGGCCGACTCCTTGCGCTCGGAGTAGCGGTCGACGAGGTAGTCGGCGCGGTCGCGCAACAGCAGGGTGAACTTCACCAGCTCTTCCATGACATCGACGACACGGTCGTAGTACGGGGACGGTTTCATGCGGCCCGTTTCGTCGAACTCCAGGTAGGCCTTGGGTACGGACGACTGGTTGGGGATGGTGAACATGCGCATCCAGCGGCCAAGCACACGCAGCTGGTTGACCACGTTGAACGACTGCGAACCACCGCATACCTGCATGACCGCAAGGGTCTTGCCTTGGGTCGGCCGTACGGCGCCCATGCTCAGGGGGATCCAGTCGATCTGCGACTTGAACACACCAGTCATAGCGCCATGACGTTCCGGAGAGCACCAGACCATGCCTTCCGACCACAGCACCAGGTCGCGCAGCTGCTTGACCATCGGATGGTCATCGGGCGCGTCATCTGCCAATGGCAGGCCGGACGGGTTGAAGATTCGCGTCTCGGCACCGAAGTGCTCCAGCAGGCGGGCGGCTTCTTCGGTCAGCAGGCGGCTGAAGGAGCGTTCGCGGGTCGAGCCGTACAGCAGCAGGATGCGAGGCTTGTGGGTGGACTTTTGCTCGACTGCCAGCTTGTCTGCTGTCGGCAGGTCGACCAGATCGTTGTCGATGTTGGGAATGTGGTGTTCGGTCATGATTTACTCCTGAGACAAGGCGCCAGATGGCTGATCGAACCAGCGACGCTTGAGCCACCAGGCCACGCCAACCAGCGAGATCAGTACCGGCACTTCCACCAAGGGCCCGATGACGGTGGCAAACGCGACCGGCGAGGCGAGGCCGAAGGTGGCGATGGCCACGGCAATGGCCAGTTCGAAATTGTTGCTTGCCGCAGTGAAGGCCAGCGCAGTGGTGCGGGGGTAGTCGGCCTCCAGCAGCTTGCCCATCCAGAAGCTGATGAAGAACATCACCACGAAATAGATGGTCAGCGGGGTGGCGATGCGCAGCACGTCCAGCGGCAGTTGCAGCACCATGTCGCCTTTCAGGCTGAACATGGCAACGATGGTCAGCAGCAACGCCACGAGGGTCAGCGGGCTGATTTTCGGAATGAAGTGCTCCTGGTACCAGGTGGCACCTTTCCGGCCGATCAGGGTCTTGCGTGTCAGGAAACCGGCAAGGAACGGGATACCCAGGTAGATCAGCACCGATTGGGCTATATCGAGGAAACTAGTCTCGATGACGCTACCTTCCAGGCCGAACAGTGGCGGCAGCAGGCCCAGGAAGATCCAGGCGTACACGCTGAAGAACAGGATCTGGAAAATGCTGTTGAAGGCGACCAGGCCAGCCACGTACTGGTTATTGCCGCCAGCGATCTGGTTCCATACCAGCACCATGGCGATGCAACGCGCCAGACCGATGAGTATCAGGCCGGTCATGTACTCGGGCTTGTCGGAAAGGAACACTACTGCCAGCCCGAACATCAGCACCGGGCCGATCACCCAGTTCTGGATCAGCGACAGGGCGAGTATGCGCTTGTCCTTGAAGACCTGCGGCAACTCCTCGTATTTCACTTTCGCCAATGGCGGGTACATCATCACGATCAGGCCGATTGCGATGGGGATGTTGGTCGAGCCCACCGACAGGCTGTTCAGCCACGCTGGCAACCCCTGGAACAGGCTGCCGAGAGCGATCCCCAGGCCCATGGCCAGGAAGATCCAGACCGTCAGGTAGCGGTCGAGGAAGGAAAGCCGGCTTTTGCTCATGGTGTATCTCCCTGAACGTCAGAGCGTTTCGATGATCGCCAGCTCGGCCTTGAGCCGGGCGGCATCCAGTCGTTCGAAAGGCAATGCGAGAAATGCCTTTTTCTCGACAGTGGTCAGCAGCAGGCAGCGACGCGCTGAGGGCGGTCACCCATGGTGTCCAGTCGTTTGGCGCTGGTGCCCAACCATTCGCGATTGGCTTCCAGCGTGGTTACCAGGACATCGCGTACCCAGGCGGGCAGTTCTGGATGCAGGCGGTAATACACCCATTGCCCCTGCCGGCGATCTTCAAGCAGGCCGCAGGTGCGCAGTTGTGCGAGGTGCCGGGAAACCTTGGGTTGGCTTTCTTCCAGGGCGCAGATCAGTTCACACACGCACAGCTCTTCCTCACGAGCGATCAGCAGCATCATCCGAATGCGGTTCTCGTCGGCGAGGCATTTGAATACCTGGGTCGGGGTCAGCGAGTCAGTCATGGTGGTTCTCGGTGTTTGCTTTTCATGCTTGATATATATGGTTTTTCAAATATATGAATTTTCGCATGTATTGCAAGGCCTGCCAGATTGATTCCTGCAGACGAAAGAAGGCCTTGCAGGAGATCGCCCAGCTTGTGGGCTGCGCTGACGCTTGGCGAACTGAATTCGCAAGCAGTCCGCCTACCCTGCCAATTCAATGAGTCATGTGCGGTTCCATGAGGGCGGGCCAGTTCCACCGTAGCGTCCTGTCGATCAAGGCTTGACCGCCCACGCTGTGCAAATACGTTTAACATGCGCCAGGCCTGCCCCCATCGTTGAAGAGATCTGTATGGAGTTACGTCAGCTTCGCTATTTCCTGAGTGTTCTGGAGTACGGCAGCCTTGGCAGGGCTGCGGTCGAACTCGGGGTCGGCGCCTCGGCATTGAGCCAACAGCTGTCCAAGCTGGAGAGCGAGCTGTGTACCCGGCTTTTGACACGTTCGAGCACAGGCGTGTCGCCGACGGCGGCGGGCCTGGCCTTCGAATATCATGCGCGGCTGGCGCTTCGCCAGGCGGAGCATGCTGTGCTGGCGGCACAAAGCGGCCGCATGAGCGGCTACGCCAGCGTGGGGTTGGCACCGACCACCGCATCGATTCTTGGCCTGGCGTTGATTGACCGTATGCGCGAACGCTATCCCGACATCCGTCTGCACCTGGTGGAAATGCTGTCCGGTTATCTGATGAACCAGCTCAATGCCAGGCACCTTGACCTGGCGGTGCTGTTCCAGGCAGAGACGGGGCCGCGGCTGGAGGTGCGGGCGCTTCTCACGGAGCGGCTGTTCGTGCTGGTTCCCGCCCCGCTGGTCAAGGCCGAGTGGGGCGAGTCGCTCACATTGCAACAGATCGCGACGCTCCCCTTGGTGATGCCCAGCACGCAGCATGGCCTGCGCACGACGTTGCGCTCGATCTTCGAGCGGGCAGGGCTGGAGGCCAGCATCGTCATGGAGGTCGATGGTTTGTCGTTGTTGATGGATTGCGTGTGTGCGGGTCATGCCGCGACCATCCAGCCCGGCGCGACGGTGGCCCGTGCGCATCAGGCAGGCTTGCGCGTGTTTGCCATCGATGAAGCACAGGCGCAGCGTCGCAATGTAATTGTCAGCCTGACTGATGACGAGCTTTCGCCAGCAGCGCTGGCAACGCGGATCGTACTGCAGGAGGTCGCTCGGGATCTGGTGGAACAGGGCCGATGGCCCGGGGCCCGGCTGCTTTGACCCAGACGCTGGGTGCGCTCATCCAGCCCCTTTAGAAAAACTGAATGCCTCCCCCCGACGATCGCGTTTCGCACCCATAAGGCACTCATTAAAGTCCCCGGTCACGAGGAGCAGCCGAACATTCGGCTCTTCGTGATCTGGAGGCGAAATGATCGATGTGCTAGTCATCGGAGGGGGCAATGCCGCCCTCTGTGCCGCGCTGATGGCGCGAGAGGCCGGAGCCAGCGTGCTGCTGCTCGAGGCCGCACCCCGCGCCTGGCGTGGTGGCAACTCACAACACACGCGTAACCTGCGGTGCATGCATGATGGCCCCCAGGACGTACTGCTCGAGGCGTACCCGGAAGAGGAGTTCTGGCAGGACCTGCTGAAGGTCACCGGTGGCCAGACCAACGAAAAGCTTGCGCGCCTGGTGATTCGCGCATCCTCCAGCTGCCGCGGGTGGATGCGCCGGCATGGCGTGCACTTCCAGCCGTCATTGTCTGGTGCGCTGCACACCGCACGGACCAATGCCTTCTTCATGGGCGGCGGCAAGGCGCTGGTCAATGCCTACTTCCGCAGCGCCGAAAACCTTGGCGTACAGATACGCTACGACACCCCCGTAGCCGACATAGAACTGCAGGACGGACGCTTCGTCGCGGCCCATGTGCCTGCGCGCGAGGTGCGGGGGCGTCAGCTGCCCGCCGAGCGCATCGAGGCGCGTACTTGTGTGCTTGCTGCCGGTGGTTTCGAGTCCAACCGCCAATGGTTGCGCGAGGCGTGGGGGCAGAACGAGCGAGGGGAGTGGCCTTCGGACAACTTCCTGATCCGTGGCACGCGTTTCAATGACGGTGTTCTGTTGCGCCGCATGATCGAACAGGGTGCCGACACGATTGGCGACCCGACGCAGGCGCACATGGTGGCGATCGATGCCCGCGCTCCGCTATACGATGGCGGTATCTGCACGCGCATCGATTGTGTGTCGTTGGGCGTGGTGGTCAACCGCGACGGCCAGCGCTTCTACGATGAAGGCGAGGACTTCTGGCCCAAGCGGTATGCCATCTGGGGGCGCCTGGTGGCGCATCAACCAGGGCAGGTGGGGTTCTCGATCATCGACCAGAAAGCGCTCGGTCGCTTCATGCCGCCGGTTTTCCCGGGCGCCACCGCCGATAGCCTGGAGGCGTTGGCCGGCCTGCTCGGTTTGCCTGTGCAGGCCTTCCTCGAAACCGTGCATGCCTACAACCGAGCCTGCCAGGTGGGTACCTTCGACCACACCCGTCTGGACGACTGCCACACCGTTGGCCTGGAACCTGTGAAAAGCCACTGGGCTCGCCCGATCGATACACCTCCTTACTACGGCTACCCGCTGCGCCCTGGCGTGACTTTCACCTACCTGGGGCTGCGCACCGATGAAACCGCCGCGGTTCATTTCGACAAACGTCCCAGCCCGAACCTGTTCGTTGCTGGCGAGATGATGGCGGGCAATGTACTGGGCAAGGGCTACACCGCAGGTGTCGGCATGTCCATCGGCACCGCCTTCGGCCGTATCGCCGGGACCAGCGCCGCTGCGGCGGCAGGTTACGAACATCCAGAAAAAGAGAACCGCCATGACTGCGCAACTGCCTGAACCACGCCAGCCTGATGCCGCCGGGTCGGCCCTCGAACTGATCCCGGTATTGAACCTGGAAGAGCGGGAAGTGGACCGGCAAATGCGGATATGCAACGCCTGTCGCTACTGCGAGGGCTTCTGCGCCGTTTTCCCGGCGATGACCCGCAGGCTGGAGTTCGGCAAGGCCGACATCCATTACCTGGCCAACCTGTGCCACAACTGCGGTGCCTGCCTGCATGCCTGCCAGTACGCGCAGCCTCACGAATTCGCCGTCAACGTACCCCAGGCGATGGCCAAGGTGCGCGGGCAAACCTACGCCGAATACGCATGGCCGGCCCTGTTCGGCCGGCTGTACCGGCACAACGGCGCCTATGTTGCCAGTGCCTTGGCAGTGGCCTTGTCGCTGTTCCTGCTGCTGGCGTTGTGGATCAATGGCACGCTGCTACCTGGTCGGCTGGCGGGCAATTTCTATGCGATCTTCCCGCACAACACCCTGGCGCTGATGTTCGGTTGCGTCTTTGTCGCTGCAGGCTTGGCACTGACGGTGGCGGTACGTCGCTTCTGGCGTTCGGTCTCGCCTGCCGAGGCGCTGGCGCAACCGGCAAAAGGGGCAGTGCTTGAGGCATCAAGCGCGGCGTTGACCCTGAAATACCTGGACGGCGGGCACGGCCAAGGTTGCAACAACGCCGATGATCGCTACACGCTCTGGCGCCGTCGCTTCCATCACTTCACCTTCTACGGCTTCATGCTGTGCTTTGCCGCCACGGTGGTCGCCACCGGGTATCACTATCTGCTGGGCCAGCAGGCGCCGTACCCGCTGCTGAGCGCACCGGTGTTGCTCGGAACCCTGGGCGGAATTGGCTTGATTGTCGGGCCGGCCGGGTTGCTGGCACTGAACCTGCGCAGGGCGCCGGAGCAGGGTGATGTGGCCCAGCGCCCCATGGACCGGGCCTTCATTGTGCTTCTGCTGTTGGTAAGCGCCACCGGCCTTGCCTTGCTGGGCCTGCGTGATACCGCCGCGATGGCGATCATGCTGGCGATTCACCTGGGTACCGTGATGGCGCTGTTCATCACGCTGCCCTATGGCAAGTTTGCCCATGGGCTGTTCCGCAGCGCGGCATTGCTCAAGTTTGCAATCGAGAAGCGCCGGCCCAACCGGCTGGGCCTGGGAGGGGAGTGAGCCATGAACACAGCTCGTATTTCCCCTGCACCGCGTCAAGCCAGAAGCACGCGGCTGCGTTCAGCGATTGGGCCACTTGTCCAGCAGGATCGACACGAACTTCTCCGCTGCTGGCGACAGCGACGCCCCTCTGCGGTAGACCAACCCCAGGGTACGGGTTACCTGGGGTTCGATCAGCGGCACGCTGACCAGCGTCGGGTGGTCGGCGTTGGGCATGGCCAGGCTGGGCATGGCCGATACGCCCAGCCCGGCCTCGACCATGCCCAGCGAGGTGGACAGGTGCTGAACCTCATAGAACCACTTGGGCCGCAGGTTGAGCCCGGACAGGGCATGGTCCAGCAACATCCGGTTGCCACTGAGCCGGCCTACGCCGATCAGGCGGTAGTCGGCCAGTTCTGTCCAGGTGACGGCTTCACGGTTCGCCAGCTTGTGGTCCCTGCGGCAGGCCAGGACGAAATGCTCCTGTACCAGGGAGACGAACTCGATGTCCGGGTGCTGGCCGCTCATCATGTTGATGCCGAAATCGGCTTCACCGCGCAGCACGGCTTCGAGCCCGTCGTTGGCGCTGAGGTCCAGCAGGCGAATGCGGATCTTGGGGTATTGCTCGTTGTAGTCGCGGATCACCGACGGCAGGAAATAGAACGCTGCGGTCGGAATACAGGCGAGGGTCACCTGACCGGTCTGTCGTTCTGCGAGTTCGCGGATGCTCAGTATCGAGTCTTCGAAGTCATCCAGCAGGCGCCTGGCCTTGGGCAGGAAATCGCGCCCTACGCTGGTCAGGCTGACGCGACGAGTAGTGCGTTCCAGCAACGAAGTGCCCAGGCCTTCCTCGAGCTTCTTGATTCGTCGGCTCAAGGCGGGCTGGGACAGGTGCAGCGCTTCTGCGGCTTCGTGGAAGCTGCCGAGTTCGGCGATTTTCACGAAAGATCGTATGTCTTGCAGCTCATATTCCATCTCGGATCGCTCTTGGCATTGGGCTCTGTATTGATGCTCAAATCGGAACAATGACTACGATATTTGCATTGGATTGATTTATCCATCCCTGTCAATCTTTTGTCCACAGCATCAATGATGTCCATTGATCAACAAGAGTGCGAAATCATGCAACGAATTCCTTGCGTACTCATGCGCGGTGGCACCTCCAAGGGCCCCTTTTTCCATGCATGGGACCTTCCTGCCAATGTGGTCGAACGCGACGAATTGCTGCTCAACCTGATGGGTTCCGGGCATGAACTGGAAATCGACGGCATCGGTGGCGGTAGCCCGCAGACCAGCAAGGTGGCGATTGTCAGCCCCTCGCTGCATGCCGACGCCGACGTCGACTACCTGTTCGTGCAGGTCATGGTCGCCCAGCGCCGGGTCGATACTGCGCCCAACTGCGGCAACATGCTGTGCGCCGTTGGCCCTTTCGCCATCGAGCAAGGCCTTGTCAAAGGGCAGGACGGCAAGACGCTGGTACGCATTCGCAACCTCAACACCGGCACTTTCGTCAATTCGCTGGTGGAAACCCCCGGCGGCATCGTGCGCTATGAAGGCCGCACGGCGATCGATGGTGTACCGGGCACTGCCGCCCCGGTGCACCTGACCTTCCTCGATGCGGTCGGCAGCAAGACCGGCAAGCTGTTCCCGACCGGCAAGGCCAAGGATGTGATCGATGGCGTACCGGTCACCTGCATCGACATGGCCATGCCGATGATGGTGATAGAGGCCAGCCAGCTGGGTGTCACCGGCTCGGAAACCCCGGCCGAACTCGACGCCAACGGCGGATTGCTCGAACGCCTCGAGGCGTTGCGCCTGAAGGCCGGCAAGGCCATGGGCCTGGGTGATGTCAGCGGCATGGTCATCCCGAAGCCTGTTCTGGTGTCCAAGCCCCGCTATGACGGCACGTTGCAGGTTCGCTACTTCATGCCGCACAACTGCCATCGCGCCCTGGCCATCACCGGAGCGATAGGGCTGGCGACTGCCTGCGTCAGCCCAGGTACGGTAATCGGCGAACTGCTGGGCGAGGGTGCCGAGCAACTGGCCGAGGTGCGCCTGGAACACCCAAGCGGCGGTATCGATGTCGCGCTGTCACGCAGCGGTGCCGATGGCAAGACGATTCAGGCCTCGGTGGTGCGAACTGCCCGGCGGCTGTTCTCAGGCTTCGTTTATGCCCCTACATTCCGCAGGTTGGCGGGGTAGGTCGGGCGACAGCCCACACTTTTACATTTGCAACAAGCGCATCCGCACAATTTCAACAATGGGTGATGCCTCATGAGACTCGCCAAATCGCTGTACTTCCAGATCCTCTGCGCCGTCCTGCTGGGCGTGGTGGTCGGTCACTTCTGGGCGCAACAGGCCGTTGCGCTCAAGCCCCTGGGTGATGCGTTCATCAAGCTGATCAAGATGATGATCGCGCCGGTGGTCTTCTGCACCATCGTCACCGGCATTGCCGGGATGACCGACAAGCGCTCCCTCGGGCGTTTGATGAGCAAGACCTTGCTGCTGTTCTTGGTATTGACCGTTATCAGCCTGATGATCGGCCTGGCAGCGGTATACCTGTTCCGCCCCGGGGTCGGCATGAACATCGACCCGGCCACGCTTAGCACCGAGGGGCTCGGCCAGTACGCCGCGTCTGCGGCGAAACTCAGTGTTGTCGATTTCTTCATGCACATCATTCCCGACACTTTCATCGGGGCGTTCAACAAGGGTGAAGTGCTGCCGGTGCTGTTCATCGCGGTGCTCAGCGGTTTTGCCCTGTCGTCCATGGGCGAGAAGGGCAAGCCGGTACTCGATGTGCTGGAGTCTGCCTCTAGCATGGTGTTTCGCATCTTTGGCTACCTGATGCGCTTCGCCCCGGTCGGCGCCTTCGGTGCGCTGGCGTTCACCGTCGGGCAGTACGGTGTGACGTCCCTGGGGGCGCTGGCCACGCTGGTCGGTACGCTCTACATCGCCTGTGCATTCTTCGTGCTGGTGGTACTCGGCGGCATCTGCCGTGCCCATGGCTTCAGCCTGTGGAAGCTGCTGCGCTATTTCCGCGAGGAGTTTCTGGTGGTACTCGGCACCTCGTCCACCGAGCCGGTGCTGCCACGCATGCTGGAAAAACTCGAGAAACTGGGCTGCAAGAAAGGCGTGGTCGGGCTGGTGCTGCCAACCGGCTATTCCTTCAACCTCGACGGTACTGCCATCTACCTGTCGTTGGCGGCGGTCTTCATCGCTCAAGCCTGCAACATCGACCTGAGCCTCGGCCAGACGGTGACGATGCTGGCGATCATGCTGTTGTCGTCAAAAGGCGCAGCGGGCGTGACCGGTAGTGGCTTCGTTGCACTGGCTTCGACCTTGACCGTCATTCACGACATCCCGTTGGCAGGGCTTGCCTTGCTGATCGGCATCGATCGCTTCATGTCCGAGGCGCGTGCCCTGACCAGCCTGGCCAGCAACGCAGTGGCCACCGTGGTCATCTCGCTGTCGGAGAATGCCTGCGAACGGGAAACCTTGCTGCGCCGCTTGAACGGCGTTCCGGTTGTACCGGACAAGGCGGATGCTGCGCAGGCCGTCTGGTCTGCCGAGCCCCGGCATCACGGCTGAAAAGCCACTTCCACCTCCCACTGTTGAATTAGAATCCCACTCAGCATCCTGGCGATGCCGAGTGGGGTAGGGGGCCGTCTGCCTTGCCGATGGCCGCAATAGAATAAAAACAAGAGAAAAGACCATGCTCGCACTCCTGGGCCTGATCATGGTGGTGACCTTCACCTACCTGATCATGAGCAAACGCCTGTCGCCAATCGTTGCGCTCACCGTGGTACCCATTGTCTTCGCTGTGATCGGTGGCTTCGCCCCCGAACTGGGCAAGATGATGCTTGATGGCTTGAAAATGGTGGCGCCCTCGGCAGCGCTGCTGCTGTTCGCCATCCTGTTCTTCGGCCTGATGATCGATGCCGGCCTGTTCGACCCGCTGATCCGCAAGATCCTCAAGCGCGTCAATGGCGACCCGGTCAAGATCGCCATCGGTACCGCGCTGCTGTCGTTGCTGGTGGCGCTCGACGGTGACGGCACCACCACCTACATGATCACCTGCGCCGCCATGCTGCCGCTGTACAAGCGCATTGGCATGAACCCGATGATCCTGGCCACGGTGTCCATGCTGTCGCTGAGCATCATGAGTGGCATGAGCCCTTGGGGTGGGCCGGCAACCCGGGCCATTGCCGCGCTCGGGCTGGATGCGACCGAGTACTTCATCCCCATGTTGCCGACCGTGATCGGCGGTGCCGCCTGGGTGGTGTTCACCGCCTTCCTGCTGGGCCGAGCCGAGCGCCGACGCATCGGCAACATCGCCCTGGAGTCGGGTGGCGGCAACTGCTACATCAAGGAAATCCTCGGCGACAATCCGCACAAGCGCCCGCGTCTGGCGTATGTGAACCTGGTGCTGGTGATTGCCGTCATGACGGCGCTGGTGATGGGTGTCATGCACTCCGCTCTGTTGTTCATGATTGGTTTCGTCGCAGCGCTGATGATCAACTACCCGCAGCTGGAGCTGCAGAAAGAGCGCATCCTCGCCCACTCTGGCAACGCCATGACCGTGGTACTGCTGGTATTCGCCGCAGGCATCTTCGCGGGGATCTTCTCGGGCACCAAGATGGTCGATGCGCTGGCGCAGACCCTGGTCGACTGGATTCCCGAGGCGTGGAGCCACTGGTTCCCGCTGGTGGTGGCGCTGACCAGCATGCCGCTGACCTTCGTACTGTCCAACGACGCTTACTACTTTGGCGTGGTGCCGATCCTTGCCAACGCTGCGGCCGCCTACGGCATCGACCCGGTTGAAATCGCCCGTGCCTCGGTGCTGGGGCAGCCGGTGCATCTGATGAGCCCGCTGGTGGCCTCGACCTTGCTGCTGGTGGGCATGGTCGATCGCGACATCGGCGACTTCCAGAAGGCCACCGTGAAATGGGCGGTGCTGACATCGCTGGTCATCACCGCACTGGCCCTGGTCACGGGTGCCTTGTCCTTCTTCGTCTGATCTGCTTCGGGCGCCGCTGGCGCCCACCTCATCCAAGAACAACAACAGAGTATCGAAAATGTCCCGAACTGTTTTCCGTGGGGCCACCTGTGGCCTGCTTTGCGGCTGGCTGCCTGTGGCCGGCGCTGCCGGATTCATCGACGACGGCAAGCTCAAGCTGCAGCTGCGTAACGTTTACTTCAACGAAAACTTCCGCGACGAACAAGGCATGAGCGCCCGCGCTGCTGCAAATGCCAAGAGCGAGCGGGTGGAATGGGCGCAGGGGTTTCTGCTCGACTACCAGTCAGGGTTCACCCAAGGCCCGCTCGGGCTGGGGCTCGATGCCCTGGGGCTTGTAGGCGTAAGGCTCGATTCGGGCCGCGGGCGCAGCGGTACCGGCTTGCTGCCGGTGCATGACGATGGCCGTGCCGCGAACGAGTTCGCCAGTGCCGGGGTGACGGCCAAGGCGCGCCTGGGGCAGACCATCGTCAAGCATGGCACCTTGCTGCCCAAGACACCGGTGCTGGTGTACAACGATGCGCGATTGTTGCCGCAAACCTACCAGGGCACGCAACTGACCAGCACCGATGTCGATGGCCTGACCCTGACCGCCGGCCACCTGAACCGCTTCAAGCAGCGGGACTCCTCCGACAGCACCGGCCTGTT
>MTEW01002774.1_pt1 | contig 13126 bp, 13 predicted proteins | sample 1042681 | NCBI WGS metagenome assembly MTEW01 (sample SAMN06185811, study PRJNA358809) | soil metagenome | isolation source: soil biostimulated with citrate as carbon source | place: India | collected 2015-05-23
ACGATGTACCACGGTTCGGTGGCCGGCTTTTACCCGCAACCTGATCCCCAGCTCACCCCTGAAATTCTCCGTGATGTTTTAGGCGGTACCGTGCAACGCAGTGAGGAATTGATCCATGGCAGCAATTAAAGAAGTCTCGATGAGTGCCCCAGCGGTCAGCCGGCGCCGCCGAATCAAGAAGGGTGAGCTCATTCTTCCTCTTTTCATCGTGGTGATTGCGGTAGTGGCCACGCTCATCGAGCCACGGTTCATGTCAGCGAGCAACCTGGCGAACCTTGGCAAGCAGATGGTGCCGCTTGCGATAGCAGCTGTCGGTCAATGCCTGGCAGTAATCAGTGGAGGTCTTGACCTCTCCATTGCGGCAGTGATGTCCCTTGCCGGTGTGTCCGGAATCCTGGTGATGGAGCAGTACGGCGTATGGGCGGGGATTGCCACAATGCTGATCACGGGTAGCGTCATGGGGTTGTTCAGTGGCGCCATCATTTCCTATATGAAGACGACCCCTTTGATCGTTACGCTTGGCATGCTCTCAATTTCGCAGGCGCTGGCCCTGATCCTGTCCCACGGTGTTCCTATCTATAACATCCCTGAGAGCTTCGCTAACGCCGTAGGCTTTGGCACGCTCCTGGGGTTGCCAGTGATCATCTGGATCGGTGGCGCGACCGTAGTTGCAGCATGGATTCTTCTGCGCAAAACCGTTTTCGGTCGCTATGTATACGCGATTGGTTCCAACAGCAGCGCGGCGACCAAATCAGGATTGAATGTGCCGCGCTATACAACGCTGGTCTACGGGTTCTCGGGTTTGACCGCAGGTATCTGTGCCATCGTCATGACCAGTTGGACTAGCGCTGCCGAGCCAGTGGCTTCACCTAATTTGACGCTCGAATCCATTGCGGCGGTCGTCTTGGGTGGCGTTGCGCTCAAGGGTGGCAGCGGCGGCATCCACCACGTTCTGTATGGCGTGATCATCTTAAGCATGCTGACGAACGCCATGAACATCACTGGCGTATCGACCTTCTACCAGATGCTTGCAGTTGGCCTGGTAATCATCCTGGCTGTGATGCTTGACCGCTTCCGCGGCAAAGCTAACTGACAATCGCCATTCAATGCTCGGCCCGCAGATTCGTTTGCGGGTCATCGGCAGACGCTGGGAGTAGGGTGATGAAAATTGGATTTCAGGTGCGGCGCATCGGCGCCAACGTCAAGCAGTTCGGACGAAAACTTGTCCGATCTTGGGAGATGCTTCAATACATTCGATGGTAGTCCGGGCGAGGGAGAGCATGCTTAAGGTGCTCTCCCTGATCGTCAAGCTTCGACTTGTCTCTCCAGCCCGCTAAGCAACCGATTCTTGGTATGGAAGGAGTGCTCACGAATGAGTGAAAGAAACCCTTCCTCATCTCCGGTGGCGAATGCTCGTGCAATTTCACTGTGCTCGGCTTGCGCCTCCATCAGGTCTCCCGTGAGTCGTACCTCTGCACGAACGTAGCACTCGATGGCGCCGCGCGTGCCATTCAAGGCTCTCATGAATTGAGGTCGGTTAGCGCTGGAAAACAAGGCAAGGTGGAACTGAGCATTCAGCTCAAACCACTGATTCATATCCTCCTCTGACAGCTCTGCCGCTGTTCCCATTTCCGCAAGGATTGAATAGACCTCCGCGATTTCGGCATTCGTGCGTCTGCGGATCGCGTGTCGCCCCAGCTCCTGCTCCAGGAGTGTTCGTAGCTCAAATGCTTCGATGATGTGTTCAGCTTCAAGCTTGGCAACTGAATAGCCGCGGCGAGGATTGAGCACAACCATTCCCTCCGATTCGAGCCTCGGCAGAGCTTCCCTGAGCGGACTGCGACTGACCCCCAGCCGATTCGCCACCTCTTCTTGACGCAAAACCTGACCTGGACTGAACACACCGTTGAGGATGGCATTGCGCAATTCGCGGTATGCCACCTCGTGAAGGGAGAGGGGCGGGTTCGCCCCAATGCGTTGCTGAGATTTTTGTGCCATGAAAATGACCATCGCTATGAGAAAAATAATATTGCATACAAACGACAAAAAATCACTGTATCTCGCCACTTCTGATTTTCATCTTAAAAATATCCTTAAAAATCAGCTAGTTATGTGATTTCTGCGTAAATGTTGTTGGCGGTCTTTCGGTATTGCCGGGCAAAATTTCATTGTGTAGAGTCGATTTTATACAAAATAAGCGACGCCGAGAACGGCGCAAAAACTCATTCCTACCTGCCCACAACAAAAGTAAAAACAGGAGAAATCTATGAGTCAGCAAAAGGGCTACATCCTCAAGGGACGTGTCGTCGATGGGAGCTTGAACGCTCCTCTCGAACAAGGTGCCGTAGTCACCGAGGGCGAGCTGATCGCCTGGGTTGGGCCGGCAGCTTCACTCCCTGTTCAGTATCAAGGGCCTGCCTATCAAGTGATCGCTCTCGAAGGGCGAACTATCATGCCAGGCCTCATTGATGGGCATACCCATATCTCCTTCGGCGAGTCTCGTTCCGAGGAAGAAAATGCGCTGTACACCCCGGTAGAGTTCCGTACCGCCAAGGCTCTCTACTACGCCAAAAAGGTACTCCAGGCTGGCGTGACCAGCGCCTTTGACGCTGCAACCACCTACGCAGTCGCCCAAGCGGTGCGAGACGCGGTTGATACCGACATGTTCCCTGGGCCGCGCTTCACCGTTTCGGGGAAACAGTTGACCAACCACCAGGGCTTGGAGGACTCCTTCCCAAGCAACATGGAGTTCCCGCTTGGCCAAAGCGCGGTGCTGGTTAAGACTCACAGCGACCTGGTTGAAGCGATCCGTTTGCAGGCTAAAGAAGAAGTGGATGCCATCAAGGTGTCTGGTTCCAACGACAACCTGATCACCCCGGATGCTCAAGACTGCTCTGCGTTTACGCTCGAAGAGCTCAAAATCATCGCAGATGAAACCCACCGTCTGGGCAAGCTGTGCAGTGTCCATGCGCGCTCTACCGATTCCGCACGCGATGCCGCGATTGCAGGCTTCGACAACCTGTTCCATGCCTCATACATCGACGATCGTGGTATCGAAGCGTGCTTGACCAATAACGTGGTCATCACGCCTACCATCACACTGCTCTACAACCTCGTAGAAGCTAACCAGTCGCTTGCAGGTGCATCGGGCGCTGATGCATTCAAACGCGAGATCGAAGCTGCACAAGTCAACTTGCGTCGAGCATTTGATGCAGGTGTCCCGCTGCTGGCCGGTAGTGAAAGCGGCTGGTCGCCGGTGCCTTACGGTCAATGGCACGCTCGTGAAATGGAGATCTTCGTCAAGCTCTTGGGTCTTACCCCATTGCAAGCGATTCACTCCAATACTCATGCAGTGACGCGTCTGCTGTCGCCGCGGTACCGGAATAAAGTGGGGCTGCTGGAAGCAGGGCGCTACGCCGACATTCTCGTAGTTCCTGGCAATCCTCTGGATGACATCTGCATTCTGCAAAAGCCATCCCAGTTCGACTACATCTTCAAAGGCGGCAAGCCAATCGATCGTACTCCGCCTGCACCGCGCAAGCGCAAATGGTATGAACGCACCAAGATTTTCCTGGGCGGGTTGTATCAGTTCGATGAAGAAACCGGCAAAGGCAACTTTGTCCACTAAGACTCTCGCAGTTTTGTTCTAAGTTTTAGTAGTAAAAATCCCCGGCTTATAGCAGGGGGAGGGCAGCGTTTACCCTGTGAAAGCTGCTGAAAGTTGTTGTTCAAATATTAATAAAGGAAGCATGTCATGGCTCATAAAGTTACTTACAGCAATCCTGAAGGCGCTGCACCTGCTCAAGGTCGCTATTCCCACGTGGGTACCACCAGCGGCGGTAAGCTGCATTTCCTGGCAGGCCAGCTTGCAGTAGCTCCAGATGGCAGCGTTGCTGGTCGTCATGACTTCGAAGCGCAGTTCCTTCAAGTCTTCCAGAATCTGGGCGACGTGCTTCGTGGGCTGGGCTGCGGCTTCAACGATATCGTTCGTTTCACCACCTACGTGGTGCACTCGCAGGATCTGGAGCATTTCCACCGTCTGCGCGCCGAGCACTTCCCGAAATGGTTCGAAGGCACTGATTATCCGCCGAACACACTGCTGACCATCGATCGCCTGGTCAAAGAGGACTTCCTCTTCGAAGTAGAAGCCATTGTTCAGGCGCGCGACTGATTAATCACGTACAGATTGGAGAAAAGCCATGCAACTGAACGCATTCGATCTTGAAGTCAGAGGATTGGTTGCCAAGTGCTGGGAGGCTGGTAAAGGCACGCCGCTCCTCCTGCTTCATGGATCTGGCCCAGGTGCGGCGGCGTTCGGTACTTGGCGATTCGTCCTTGAGCCTTTGGCTGAGCATTTCAACGTGTTCATCATGGACATGTTTGGTTTCGGTGGATCTGCAAAGAAACCCGAGGGTGAACCGTTCGATCTTGAACTGTGGATGGATCAAGTCCGTGCCTTGGTTGCTCATACCGGGCGAGATGAGGTCTACGTCATTGGTCACTCGATCTCGGGCTACCTCGCGTTGCGCCTTGCGGCAGAGGACGCTCGCGTCAAAGCCCTGGTTACGACAGGGACAATGGGTGAGCATTTCGAGTGCAACGCCGAAACGGAAAAGTGCTGGACGTTCCCGGAGACGCGTGAAGCCTTGAAATCCACCCTGACGGGTTTGATGTTTGATACGTCTGTAATCACGGACGAGCTTCTCGATTTGCGCATGGATATTCTCCATGACGGCGTTTATGGCCCGTATTTTACCCGCATGTTCCAGGGTAATAAGCAAAGTTACATTGATGAAGCAACCCTGACAGGGGAAGAGTTTGAGCAGATCAAATGCCCGACGCTTCTCATTCACGGAAGAAACGATGTGATGTTCCCAGCCGAAGAGCTGACGCTCAAGATTGCCGAGCACTTACCGCACGCCGATGTGCTCCTCCTGGGTGCCTGTGCGCATTTGCCTGCAACCGAGCATCCTGAGCGTGTAGTACGCGAAGTTATGGCGTTTTTCAAAAAACACAATCTTTCCTGACTCTCTAAGCGAGAGTTGTTTTAGCGAGGAACTACCGTGAAACTGGTAACTTATTCCCAAGCAGGTCAACGCTTCATCGGTTTGCTGAGCAAAGATGAAAAGTCCATCCAGCCTTTTGATGCCCCTGCTGAAGATGGTCTGCTGGAGCTGATTCGTCGAAACGCAGAGGGCCAGTCGCTGCCGAGCCTGCGTGACGAGTCCGTCCAGGTCTCCGACGTGAAAATTGAAGCGCCATTGCCGCGCCCTCTGCGCAACATTATCTGCGTAGGTCGCAACTACCACGAACACGCCAAAGAACTCTCGGGTTCTGTCTTCAAAGCGAACGACGCCGACGTCAAATCCTGGCCGATCGTGTTCAACAAACTGCCGGAGACCGTTACCGGCCCGTACGACACCATTCCTCTTCAGCCTGATGTCACCAGCCAGGTGGACTACGAGGCAGAGCTGGCACTGGTCATCGGCAAGGGTGGTAAAAACATTTCCAAAGCTGATGCCCTGAATCATGTCTACGGCTACACCGTAGTGAACGACGTCAGTGCCCGTGACCTCCAGGTTCGTCACCAGCAGTGGGATCTGGGTAAGTCGCTGGACGCCTTCTGCCCAATGGGGCCTTGGTTGGTAACCGCTGACGAGCTCGACGGTTGCAAGACCCGCGTACGTTGCTGGGTCAATGGCGAGCTGCGCCAGGACGGCCCGACTGAAAACATGATCTTCGATATCCCGACCCTGATCGAGACCTGCTCGCGTGGTATCACCCTCTACCCAGGTGACATCATCGTGACCGGCACCCCAGCTGGCGTTGGGATGGGCTTCAACCCACAACGTTTCCTCAAGTCTGGAGATGTCGTACGGGTTGAAATCGATGGCCTCGGCGCTATCGAAAACCGCTTCGAGTAATCTCGCACAAGTGTTGTGTTGGTGAGGTTTTTTGCCGCCTTACGGGGCGGCTTTTTTTTGCTTCAGCTTTCCGAAATGCGCTGGTTCTAAACCAACAATTACATACAAGAGCTGGGTCAGATTTTCGCTGTTGCTTCCACCGAAGCTCTGATCGCTACAGTGCTTAAGTCCAAGTGCATAGCTCTGCCTTGTCGACGTGAGGTAAGTTGTGAATAGTCGTGCTATAGAAATCGCCGCGCTGAAGGTTCAGCGGCGGTGGCTTTTGATCCTCGGTGTCCTTTTGATTGGCGCTACGCTGCGCGCTCCCATCACAAGCGTGGGCCCGGTTCTGCTGGACATTCAGCGAGACGGTGATTTTGGATCACTCGCAGCGGGCCTGATACAGGCGTTACCCTTGGTTTGTTTTGCGCTGGTCTCACTGATAGCGCCGAAAATTGGGCGTCTAGTGGGAGTGGGGCGAGCGTTAGGCCTGTCGCTGGTGATCATCACCGCGGGCACACTGGTGCGCTCCTCTCCTGGGGAAGGGGCGGTATGGATAGGGACAGTGCTGCTCAGTGCTGGCATTGCGATCAGTAACGTGCTGCTGCCGAGCTACGTCAAGCATGAGTTCGGTGAGCGTGGCCCGTGGCTGATCGGTCTCTACGTCGCTGCAATGGCCATTGTTGCAGGGATTGCATCCGGCATTGCGATACCCATTGCCCAAATGCCGGGTCTCGATTGGCGTTGGTCGCTCGGTATCTGGGCCATGCTATCTCTGCTTGCTCTGATCATTTGGATGCCGCAATTGCGCTCCAGTCGGACTCAGTCTGTTCGATCAGAAAACAGTACCTGTACCTTTTCTCCGTGGAGAAGTAGGAAAGGCTGGTGTATAGCGATCTTCTTCGCATTGCACTCACTGGTGTTCTACTGCGTCATTGGCTGGTATACGGCTTATGCAGAGGACACAGGGATGTCTGCTGCGACTGCTGGCTATCACCTTCTCATTTACCAGATCATTTCGACGATCGCGAACATCTTCACCGGCCCGATCATTCGCAAATTGACGAACCTCTCGTGGATTGGGTTCGCGTGTGGTTCAGTGTTGGTGGTGGGGGCGACCGGATTGCTGATTCAACCCCAGCTCGCATTGCTGTGGGTTGCGTTACTTGGCTTGGGCGCAGGAGGCACGATGGTGATGAGCATTGCCCTGTTCGCCATCTGCACGGAAACGCCACAGCAGGCAGCGAAGCTGTCAGGGATGGCGCAATTTATTGGATATACCGGCGCAGCACTCGGGCCGCTGGGAATTGGCGTGTTGCGAGATGCGATGGACGGCTGGTTCTGGCCGCTGACCTTGATAGTGGCCGCAAGTGTAGGGGTAACAGTATTTGCCTCTCTGTCAGGCAAGCCAGGGCGCGCCTGAACAGGTGTGGATGAGCTTGCGCAAGGTCAAGCTCATCTACTTTCCGCGCTCAGGATTCAGGAAGTGCAGGGGTGGCCGTCCATGAAGATGAGGTCGGTAGAGGGGCAGTAGAATGCCAGAGAGCCACCCAGCCCACCCGTTGTATCTAATGCAAGGACGTTCCCAAGCCTCGTCGGCGCATCTACTGTGGTGTGGCCCACACAGACACGCCAGGCTCCGCTCACGCCAGAGTGATCACGTGTCTTCACCCGCTTTGAACTCCACAAGGCAGTTCCTGAGATCCTCTTCCTGCCCAACCGTTGGGTCAGATGACCCCAGCTGATTCCCTTTGGAACGTCAGCATGGACAACGCCAACTGTTCCGTTGGATGAGTCGATTTCGATGGCTATCGGAAGCTGTTCGAATGTGCGCACAAGGTGCTGTTGAAGCGTCATGTCCAAAGTAAGCCACCAGTCCGCGCCATTACCTTTTGATGGGGTTTGGGGGCCTTGTCTGAAGGCTTCAATCAGCATCCATTCATGGTTGCCTCGCACCGAGTGAAACCAGGGTTTGTTGAATAGCTCCAGTCCCTCGCGGACATCCGGGCCTCGATCGACCACATCTCCAACCGTGATCAGGCGGTCGTTGTTGTAATCAAACCCGAGAGCATTCAACCCCAGGTAGAGCTGCTCTGTTCTGAAATGAATATCACCAACAATGTAATCCCGACCTTTCGTGTTGGCTGATAGTCGCTTGAACATTTTTAGCCTCTCTGCGCCGCTTCCGGTGGCGGCTGAACTGAGATGCTCAGCGCCACGAGGCGCCGAGCATCTGGGGGGCAACTACTCGACGTAGCCTGTACGACCTGCCATGGCTGCGAAGATCATCACGCCAACGCTGGCTGCAACCATAAGTACGAGCGGCCCTGTCCAGCTTTCGCTGGTTTCATGCAGCATGCCCACACCGACCTGGCCCAGTGCTGCAATTGCGTAACCAAAAAATTGGGCCATGCCTGACACCTTGGCAGCTTGTTCGGGTGAATGAGTACGCAGGCCGAACAGGGAGATGCTCAGCACCATAGAGACGCCAGCGCTCAGTCCCAACAAAACCATCCACACAATGGAGAGCTCGGGCTGGAACAGCAGGCCGCAGGAGCCAGCTACCATTACCAGGCCGCATGCGAAGCCCATGGCTGCTTGATCGGACTGTCGCTTGATCATGGGGCCGGTCGTTATGTTCGCTACCGTCGAGACAATCTGGTAGAGCAACAGGTAAAGGCCCGCGGTGGCAGGTGAAATTGCGTGTACGGATGCATACGCGGTGTACCAGTCGATGACGCAGTAAAACACGAAAGAGTGCAGTGCAAAGAAGATCGCAATTTGCCAACCTTTCGAGCTCGCCCATGGTGATGCAGCCGGCATGCTCGTGCCCTTTGCTTGAGTGCCTGCAGCATCAGTTTTCAGTTGGGGTAGCCAAAGCAGCAGCGCTGCCAGGGCGGGGATGGCCCAGATGCCTATAGACCAGTGCCAGTCAAAACCTGGCGCTGTCGCGATAGGCACCGCGACACCGGTCGCCACGCCGGCCATTACGGCCATCGCAGCTACGTACAGACCAATCACTCCAGGGCCTTTGGCTCCGAATTTTTGCTTGACGAAGCCTGGCAGCAGCACGTTACAGATTGCGATACCTGTACTGAGTGCTGCAGTCCCGAGCCAGATCAAGCCTGCGCCTGAAATCGAACGCACGGTCGTGCCAGCAACGATCAGGATAAGTGCAAACCAAATGGCTCGCGCAATTCCCATCTTGCGACCAATAGCTGGGGCTGCAAGTGCGACGACAGCGAAGATAACCAGGGGGGTGGCGTGTAGTAATCCCGCAACGCGCGCGTCGATTCCGAGGGCGCTCTGAATATCCAAGAGCACCGGGCCCAGGCTTGTGATGGGGGCGCGAAGGGTTGCGGCCAGTAGGAGAATGCTCGCCAGTAACAGCCAGCTTTTGGTGGCAGACGTCGACGACGTTGCAGCAGATGAAGTGGACACGTTAAACCTCACTATCAACGTGCTGAGCAAGGCTTCAGCACAGGGGCTGTGCCAAACTCAGAGTTCACCTGCACGGGATGCATCTGCACGTATTGCAGACACCAACTATCAAGACTGGATCACCGATCGCGACCCAAGCGCCGCCAGAACTGAGCGCTCAGCAATGATATCAACCTTGCCGGAAGCGAAAATGCTGCTTCCTGCCATGTTGTGCTCATTTCTCGCCAGTCACCGCCTGCGCCTCTTGTATCAACCAGTCTCGAAACGCTTTCACGCGTACCTGATCGGCACACTCGCTTCGATAGACTACGAAATAGGAAAGGGGTGACATCACCTGTATATCGGGGAACAACCGTATCAGGCGGCCTGAGGCGATATCATCCCGGGCCATCACGCTTCGAGCGAGCGCTATTCCCTGTCCCTCGATTGCCGCCTGCAGCACGGCTGCCGAGTTGTTGATTTTCATGCCTCTCTGTGTGGCTGCTCCACTGACGCCACATGAGCCTAACCAGTTATCCCATGTGGTGAATCCGGCACTAGCGTCCATCGACATGTCGTGGATGAGGGTGTGCTTAAGCAGGTCGCAGGGTTGAGTCATTGCTGCGACACCGCTTGCTAAGCGCGGTGAACAGACCGGATAGATTTCCTCCTCCATGAGCTTCACCGCTGTCAGGCCAGGCCAAGTCCCTGCGCCGTATCGAACCCCTATATCCACGCGATCAGCCAAGAAGTCGACGGCTTTAAGTTGGGTATCGAGCCTCACGTCAGTGTCCGGCCAGGTCGCATGGAATCGTTCGATTCTAGGCAGTAACCATTTGGCAGCGAAGGCAGGGCTGACTGTTACGGTGAGCAAACCGTTGGGCGACTGTTCTCTCATCTTCTCGACGCCGATCATCAATCTTTCAAACCCTGCTCGGATGTCTGGCAGTGCCCGTTCTGCCGTTTCGGTCATCACGAGTCGAACCTTGCCGGTTGAGCCTCTGTGAAATAGAGGAGTGCCCAGCCATCGTTCAAGGGTGCGCACGAGTTGGCCTACCGCCGCAGGTGTGACGTTGAGCTCCTGAGCGGCGCCTGCAAAGCTCTGGTGGCGAGCACTGGCTTCGAAAGCACGCAGCGCATTCAAGCGGTTGGGGGCGATCATGACGCTAAACCTTTTCTTTATCGTATAGGCATTTTATCTCGTTTGTCTGGTGTCCGCTTCCTTGCGAATAATTCCCTCACCAAGCAGCGGATCAGCTGCTCTTTCAAAAGCCCTAGCGTGTGAGGATCTCAGAATGAACGGTCAATTCTTCGGCAAGAAATTGTTGGTTATTGGTGGCACCAGTGGCATGGGCCTCGAAACGGCGCGGCTGGTGCTGGAGCAAGGCGGGGAAGTGGTCATTGTCGGCAGCCGCGCTGAAAAGACACAGCAAGCCCAGCATGAACTGTCCGGTCTCGGCAAAGTCAGCGCTCTGACTGCCGACCTCAAGGACGCAGAAGGTGTCGCTGCCCTGCTCAAGGCTATTGACGAACAGCACAAAGACGTTGACCTGCTGGTGAATGCTGCCGGGGTGTTCTTTCCCAAGCCCTTCCTGGAGCACCAGGATGCCGACTATGACCAGTACATGCAGTTGAACAAGGCAACGTTCTTCATCACCCAAAAAGTTGCTGCGAATCTCGCCGCACAAGGTCGCCCTGGTGCCATCGTGAATATCGGATCGATGTGGGGCAAGCAAGCCATTGCCGCGACGCCATCCTCCGCTTATTCGATGGCAAAAGCGGCGCTGCACTCTCTGACCCAGCACCTGGCGATGGAGCTTGCTTCCAAAAACATCCGCGTCAATGCCGTATCGCCTGCAGTCGTTCAGACGCCAATCTACGAAGGGTTCATTCCCAAGGCAGAAGTCCACTCTGCACTTCAGGGCTTCAACGGCTTCCACCCGATTGGCCGAGTCGGCACTCCACTGGAGGTCGCAGAGGTTGTTGCGTTCCTGCTGTCCGAAAAAGCCAGCTGGGTAACTGGCGCGATTTGGGACGTTGACGGTGGTGTGATGGCTGGCCGTAACTGAAGAATGACAAGGGGGTGTGGCCATGATGCTCGCACCCTCGTCATAGCCTATTGGCGAGGAATACTGAAATGATGAAGGACTGGAACGCTTACCGTGATGCTCTTATGGAGCACATTGGGGAGTTCGCCAAACAGAGCCCGGACACTGTCCGCGGCCTGGTGACGATGGACGGCGCGGCGGCCAAGACGGGTCATCTGGATGGCAAGACCCACGAGCTGATCGCGCTAGCCGTTGCTGTCACAACGCGCTGCGATGGGTGTATCAGCGTACATACCAAAAAGGCCGCCGAGCATGGGGCGACCCGTGGAGAAATCGCAGAAGCGCTGGGTGTCGCTGTCGCGCTCAATGCCGGTGCTGCGCTGGTCTACTCTGCGCGTGTATTAGAGGCTCACGGGCAGTTGCCCACCACCTGATTGTGGAACGCGCAGGGGGCAATTTGCTTGCCCCCTGCGGCTAGATCCAGGAGACCGACCGCGTGCTTATCAACGCAGATTTTTCTCTCCGTGCCATCGTAACTCCAGAGGAACAGCGGTGGACTGCCTCTCCTCAACCAGGTGTCGAGAGGGTAATGCTTGATCGCGTTGGCGGTGAAAAAGCACGAGCCACCAGCCTTGTTCGTTACGCCCCTGGCTCCAGCTTTCAAGCCCATGAACATCCAGGCGGCGAAGAGATTTTGGTGTTGTCCGGTACGTTCGCCGACGATGAAAGCGAGTACCCGGAAGGTTGGTATCTGCGTAACCCGCCAGGCTCTAGCCACTCACCTTCAAGCCCAAAGGGCGCGGTAATTTTCGTGAAGCTGTGGCAGATGGATGCCAATGACCAGGTGGTGACGCGAATTGACACGCACGCGCCTGCGACATGGCGTGAAGTCGATGGTCAGCAGATGTGTCCGCTGCATGTCAGCCCACGAGAGCGTGTATGCCTACTGCGCCTGCCTGCGGGCGCTGAGGTGCTCAACCCCGCTGAGGATGATTGCGAACTTCTTATCGTCTCGGGAGCGTTGGTTGAGGGTAACCAGCATTACGCAGCCGGCAGTTGGCTTCGGTTTCCGGCTGGTGGTTTCACAACCCTTCATGCTGATGAGGGAGGTGCGACAGTTTATTTTCGGCAGGGGCAACTGATTGGACTTGGAGATTTGAGATGAGGCGCGCGCGGGTCGGCATCGTTGGGGGAGGGCTGAGCGGACTTTACGCAGCGTATCTGCTTCAGGCGCACGGTATCGACTACGTTTTGCTCGAAGCTCGGAATCGTCTGGGTGGACGTATTCTTTCGGTTTCGCCAGACGGAATTGGTGTTGCACCCGAAACCATCACTAATCGGTTCGACCTGGGGCCATCATGGTTTTGGCCAGAGTTTCAGCCTCAGTTGGATGCCCTGATCAATAGCCTTGGTCTGAAGCGTTTTGAGCAGCCAGGGCAGGGTGATGCTTTCATCGAGCGAGCAGTAGATTCCCTTCCAGTTCGAGTGCCCAGTTTTCATTCTGCGCCAAGCTCATTTCGACTGCTCGGCGGCATGAGTGCGTTGGTTGACGCCCTAGTGGAGAGTCTTGACCCTGCGAAACTGATTGTCGGCACCCCAGTTCGCCACATGAAGATTGACGGCTCTTGCGTGATTATCGAATGCCAGAGTGGTGATGATGAGGTGCAGCACTGGGCGGTTGAGCATGTGTTGCTTGCGGTGCCACCGCGCATTGCTGCTCAGAATTTGATTTTCGAGCCGATGCTACCGAACGAG
>MTEW01000118.1_pt3 | contig 13117 bp, 12 predicted proteins | sample 1042681 | NCBI WGS metagenome assembly MTEW01 (sample SAMN06185811, study PRJNA358809) | soil metagenome | isolation source: soil biostimulated with citrate as carbon source | place: India | collected 2015-05-23
CACACAGGACAGGCCCATGGCCGCATCCGCTTCGCCCCATGCCCAACTGATCCAGGCCTCCTGGGCCCGTTGCCGCGACCACGGCCTGCAACCCCAGCACGCCCCCGACTTCGACTGCCTGACCAGCACCGAGCTGAACGCCCTGCTGGAGCAGCGCCAGGCCCTGCTGCGCCTGACCCGCGAAGCGGTGCTGCCGCAATATGCGCACCTGCTGGGCAATGCCAGCTACCTGGTGATGCTGGCCGATGCCAGCGGCTGCCTGCTCGACAGCTGGGGCTCGCGGCGCTTCATCGAACCGCGCCAGCAGCATGGCTTCAGCGCTGGTGCCCATTGGCACGAGCGCGGTGTCGGCACCAATGCGCTGGGCACCGCGTTGGTTTGCGCCGAGGCGATCCACGTGGGCCAGGACGAGCACTTCCTGCGCCAGAACCGCTACATGTCCAGCGCCGCCGCGCCGCTGTTCGACGCCGAGCGGCAGCTGGTCGGGGTGCTCGATGTAGCCAGCGACGGCTACCTGCCCGCCAGCCAGACCCTGGGCCTGGTACGCATGATGGGCCAGAGCCTGGAGAACCGCCTGATCCTCGCCGAGCACGCCGACCGGCACGCTCAGCTGATCTTCAACAGCGCCTCCGACAACCTCGACAGCCCCTGGGCCGGCCTGCTGGTGTTCGATGAGCACGGGCAGGTGCTGGCCGCCAATCACCGGGCAGACACCCTGCTCGGGTGCAACCCGCTGCTGCAGAACATCGCGCAACTGTTCCAGTTGCCCGTGCAACAACTGCTCAACCATCCCCGGCAACAACCCTTTGCCCTGCAAGCCACCGGGCGCAACCGCTTTCATTGCCAGTGGCAGCCGCCGCGCGAGGCCCCCGGCCGCCCCGCCGCCTGCAGCGCCGATCCACGCCTGGAAAAGGCCCTGGCACAGGCCGGCCTGCTGCTGGAAAAGGACATCCCGGTGCTGGTGCAGGGGGAGACCGGCGTAGGCAAGGAGGTATTCGTCGATACCCTGCACCGGGCCAGCAGCCGGGCCAGCCAGCCGCTGATCGCGGTCAACTGCGCGGCGATCCCGGCCGAGTTGGTGGAGTCGGAACTGTTCGGCTACGACAAGGGCGCATTCACCGGCGCCCACCAGAAGGGCAACCCAGGGCTGATTCGCAAGGCCCACCACGGCATCCTGTTCCTCGACGAAATCGGCGATATGCCACTGCCCACCCAAGCCCGCCTGCTGCGCGTGCTGCAGACGCGCAGTATTCAGCCGTTGGGCAGCGGCGAACCGGTGGCGGTGGATATTCGCGTGGTGTCGGCGAGCAACCGCGACCTGGCCGAAGAAGTGCGCGCCGGGCGCTTTCGCCAGGACCTGTATTACCGCATCGCCGGGCTGGCAGTGGTGTTACCGCCTCTGCGCGAGCGCAGTGACCGCCGGCAACTTATCGAACAGGTGCATGCACGCTACCGCGACCCCGGGCAGCCTGCGCGGCTGCCTGCGGCCATTATCGAACTGCTTGATCAGCACCCCTGGCCGGGGAACATGCGTGAACTGGTGAGTGTGCTGCAGGTGGCGCTGGCCTTGGCGGGTAATGGACCGGTTGGCGTCGAGCACCTGCCTGCAGGATTTCTGGCCGAGTTGCAGGCCCCCGTGCTGCTTGCCACTGAGGAAGCGGACCTGCACGCGCTGGTGGAGCAAGCCAACGGCAACCTGTCGGCGGTGGCGCGCGGGCTTGGGATCAGCCGCACCACGCTGTACAAGCGGTTGCGTGAGCGATGATTGCCTTTGCCTGTGCTGGCCTCATCGCCGGCAAGCCAGCTCCCACAAGGGAATGTGGCACGCTCTCGAGCATTGTTCCCTGTGCGACAGCGCAGCCCAAAGGACTGGGCAATCTCCCACAGGTACAGCGCCGCTCTCAAGGCCTGTGATATCCCTGTGGGAGCCGGCTTGCCGGCTATAGGGCCGACCCAGGCAGCCACAGCCGATTCGGCTGCCAGCGCAGCGAAATCAGCCAAAGCCGCTGCCGCCACAACCCATTACAGCCAGCTTTACCTCCCCACCAGCCGCACAATCAAACCAGAACCCACTCTGGAAGCGTCGACCGCAGGGAGACCCCTCATGACCCGCTATATCGATGTGCAAGACCTGGCCCGCCTGGTCAACCGCAAAGGCCTGCCCACGTGCCTGCTGGAAATGGCCGAGTACATCCGCCAGGACTACCTGCGCTGGCCCGCCTTCGAAAAATGCGCCCGGGTGGCCAACCATTCGGCGGACGGCGTGATCGAGCTGATGCCAATCTCGGACGCCAGCCGCTACGCCTTCAAGTACGTCAACGGCCATCCGAAGAACACTCGCCATGGCCTGCCCACGGTAATGGCCTTCGGCGCCCTGGCGAGCGTCGATACCGGTGCACCGTTGCTGCTCAGTGAAATGACCCTGACCACCGCCATCCGCACTGCGGCCACTTCGGCCCTTGCCGCCCGCTACCTGGCGCGCGAAGACAGCCGCAGCATGGCGTTGATCGGCAATGGCTCGCAGAGCGAGTTCCAAGCCATCGCCTTCAATGCCCTGCTGGGCATCGATGAAATCCGCCTGTACGACATCGACCCGGCCGCCTCGGCCAAGCTGGTCGCCAACCTGACCAACCGCCCCGGCCTCAAGCTGAGCATCGCCAGCTCCGTGGCCGAAGCGGTGCGCGGGGCCGATATCGTCACGACGGTGACCGCCGACAAGGCCTGCGCCACCATTCTCACCCCGGAGATGATCGAGCCGGGCATGCACCTGAATGCAGTGGGGGGTGACTGCCCGGGCAAGACCGAGCTGCACCGGGCGATTGTCGAGCGGGCCCGGGTGATCGTCGAGTACGAACCGCAGAGCCGGGTGGAAGGCGAGATCCAGCAGATGCCGGCGGACTCGCCTGTGACCGAGTTCTGGCGTGTGGTTGCCGGGGAAGCCAAGGGGCGTGAGCGCGCCGAACAGGTGACGCTGTTCGACTCGGTGGGGTTTGCTCTGGAGGATTACTCGGCCTTGCGCTATGTGCTGGATACGGCGCAGGCAATGGGTATCGGCACGGACATCGGGCTGGTGCCGGTGCTGGAGGATCCGAAGGATTTGTATGGGCTGTTGCAGCCGCGGGTGGTGGAGTTGCGGGCGGTGCCCAAGGCTGGTTCTGTCTGCGCCTGATGGATCCTGGGGCTGCTGCGCAGCCCATCGCGCCACAAGGCCGCTCCTGCACAAGGACCGCGTATCCCTTGTGAGAGCGGCCTTGTGTCGCGATGGGCCGCGCAGCGGCCCCCTTTACCGCCTAACCTGTCCCATGCCCTCTTCCGAACGAAGCCCAAGCGCATGGACACCAAGGACGCCAACGCCCACCCCCTGGACCGCATCGACGAAGCGATCATCGACATCCTGCGCCATGACGGCCGCATCACCTTCGAAAAACTTTCCAGCCTCGTCCACCTCACCCCGCGCCCCTGCCTGGAGCGTGTGCGCAAGCTGGAGCGCCGTGGCGTGATCCGCGGCTACGGGGCGATCATCAATCTGCAGAAGGTCGCGCCCGGGGTGTCGCTGCTGGTACTGGTCGCCCTGTCCAACCAAAGCGGGCGTGCCGCGCAGAAGGCCTTCGAAGCCACCCTGCGCAACTGCCCGGAAGTGCACGAATGCCAGCTGATCAGCGGCCACTTCGACTACAGCCTGCGCCTGCGCTGCCGCGACATGGAACACTACCGGCTGCTCAGCGAAAGCTGGATGAACGACGACACTCTGCACATCGACAAACTGGTCGCGCATCCGGTGCTGGCCGAGGTCAAGCCGATGGCTCGCTGACGCACGCTCAACATTCGCGCCATGCGCCGGGCGCGGATTTTTTCAGGTCACCCGCATAATGCAAATAACCATTGCGAATCATGGTGTTATCGAAAACATCGGAGTCGGCATGGCGCTTGGCAAGCTGATTGCAGCGGTGCCCGAGGCACTGGTCAAAGCCTGATCTGATTCATGTGCGCAAGCGGTTCGCCGCTGCGATTGGCCTGCGAACGGCCACAGTGCGGCCGGATCCAGGCAGACGCACCGAATTAGAGCGAGGCAGGCTGGATTGCCCCACAACTGGTCAGACCGGTAAGGCCAAAAATCCTTGCAATGTCGGATTTTTCGCGCTTTCATGGCTTCGCGCTGAACAAACCGGTAAGACCACAATAATTAAGTCCTGCGCTCTTTCGCCCCGTGCGGCTACCGAAGCAAGGACACCGATCAGAGATCCCTCCCATGCTCAAATGGTGCTCGCGTTCGATCTTCCTTCAAGTCGTGCTGGGCCTTGCCCTCGGCATCGCCTGCGGTCTCAGCTTCCCCGACCTCTCCCTGCAACTCAAACCCCTTGGCGACGGCTTCATCAAGCTGATCAAGATGCTCATCGGCCTGATCGTGTTCTGCGTGGTGGTCAGCGGTATCTCGGGCGCCGGCGACCTGAAAAAGGTCGGGCGTATCGGCCTGAAGTCGGTGATCTACTTCGAAGTGCTGACCACCCTGGCGCTGGTGATCGGCCTGGTGTTCGCCTTCACCAGCGGCATCGGCAGCGGGGCCAACATCCACCTGGACCAACTGTCCAGCGCCGACGCCAGCAGCCTGGCCGAGCGCGGCCAGCACATCCACGGTGCCACGGCGTTCTTCATGGACCTGATCCCCACCTCGGTGATCGGCGCCTTTGCCGACAACAACATCCTCCAGGTACTGCTGTTCTCGGTACTGTTCGGCAGCGCGCTGAACCTGGTGGGCGACTCGGCAGCCGGCATCTCGCGGCTGATCAACGAACTGAGCCATGTGATCTTCCGCATCATGGGCATGATCGTGCGCCTGGCACCGATCGGCGTGTTCGGCGCCATCGCCTTCACCACCAGCAAGTACGGCCTGGAATCGCTGCAACACCTGGGCGGGCTGGTGGCGCTGTTCTACCTGACCTGTGCCGGCTTCGTACTGATCGTGCTGGGCACGGTCATGCGCCTGTCGGGCCTGAAGCTGCTGCCACTGATCAAATACCTGCGTGAAGAGCTGACCATCGTGCTGGGCACCGCCTCGTCCGACGCCGTACTGCCACAGATCATGCGCAAGCTCGAGCACCTGGGCATCGGCAGTTCCACCGTCGGCCTGGTGATCCCCACCGGTTATTCGTTCAACCTCGATGGTTTTTCCATCTACCTGACCCTGGCCATCGTGTTCATCGCCAACGCCACCGGCACGCCATTGGCAATGACCGACCTGCTGACCATCCTGCTGGTGTCGCTGGTGACTTCCAAGGGCGCTCACGGCATCCCAGGCTCGGCGCTGGTGATCCTCGCCGCTACCCTGACTGCCGTGCCGGCGATCCCGGTGGTCGGCCTGGTACTGGTGCTGGCGGTGGACTGGTTCATGGGCATCGGCCGGGCGCTGACCAACCTTATCGGCAACTGCGTGGCCACGGTGGCCATTGCCCGCTGGGAGAAGGACATCGACCTGGAACGCGCGCACAACGTGCTCGATGGCAAACCCGGCTTCGCCCCCACGCCACGCAAGCAGCCCAACCCCCATCAACAGGAATTCTGAGCGAACGCGGCCGGCACTGATGCCGGCCCTTCCAGGAGCGAACCGTGATCAGCTCATCTACCGTCGTCAACTCAGTGGTGGAAAAACTGCGCCAGGCCCTCGCCCGGGGCCAATGGCGTACCGGCGACATGCTGCCAGGCCAGCGCGAGCTGGCCGAACAACTGGGTATCAGCCGCCCCAGCCTGCGCGAAGCGGTGACCGTGCTGGAAACCCTGGGCCTGGTGCGCTCGCTGCCGGGCAAGGGCGTACTGGTGCTGGATGCCGATGCCGCCGCCCAGGAACCGGGCCAGGACACCAGCGCCGCAGCCAGCCTGGCCGACGTGCTGGAACTGCGCTACACACTTGAGCCTTTCATCGTCGGCCTGGTGGCGCAGTCGGCCAACAGCCAGGACATCGGCCAGCTGCGCCTGACCCTGATGGACATGCGTGAAGCGCTGGAGGCAGATGACAGCGAAGCCGGCGTCAGGGCCTACATCGCCTTCCATGAAGCGCTGTTCGCCCTGACCACCAACCCGATCTTCCAGAGCGTGGTGCAACAGACCGGCAATGCCCTCAAGCAGAGCGCCGACATGCTGCGCAATTCGCCAGAGCACCTGGCCGCGCGGCTGAAGGAAAACGAAGCGGTGGTGCGCGCCATACGTGAGCGCAGCAGCGCCCAGGCCAGTGCCCAGATGCGCCAGCACATCCTGGCCGAAGGGTTGCGCATGGGCATCCCGTTGAATATCCCGGACGAACACCAGCATCCATGACCCCAGGAGAGCGACCATGAACGCCGCCCGTCACTTGCCGGCCCTGCTAGCGGCCGGCGAAACCCGCCTGTCGGCCGAGCAGATCTACCCGCGGCTGTTCGATGCCATTCTCGAACAGCGCCTGCCACCTGGCAGCCTGTTGCCCGAACAGGCGCTGGGCCATGCCTTTGGCGTCAGCCGTACAGTGATCCGCCGTGTGCTCGGGCGCCTGTCCGACCAGCAGGTGGTGGTGCAGCGCCCCAGCCACACTGCGCATCTGGCCGCGCCCGACCCGGAGCAGGCACGCCAGGTGCTCAGCGCCCGGCGCCTGGCCGAAACCACGCTGATCACCCTGGCCGCGCAACGCGCCCGGCCGGCGCAGGTTCGCCAGCTGCGGCAACTGGTGGAGCGCGAGCGCCAGCACCATGAAAGTGGCGAGCGTTGTGCGGCGATCCGCCTGGGCGGCGAGTTTCACCTGAAGCTGGCGCAGGTGGCCGCCAATGCGCCACTGGCAAGGTTCCTCAACGGCCTGGTGCCGATGACCTCGCTGATCATCGCCCGCTACGAGTCGCCATGCTGCGACCACTGCGCGTGGCAGGAACACGCGGCGATCATCGATGCCGTGGAGCGCGGCGATGCAGAGGCGGCGCTGGAGCTGATGCACAAGCATCTCGACCGCCTGGAAGAAAAGCTCGACCTGGAATAATCGGGGACGCTGCGCGTCCCATCGCCGGCAAGCCAGCTCCCACAGGTTTCGCGCTGTTCCCGGGGTCATCGCGGTCCCTGTGGGAGGTGGCTTGTCGTGGCGACGAACCGCGTCGATGGGCTGCACGGCAGCCCTTCACTCCCCACCCTATACTCCGAGAACCACCCCAGCCTCGACCAGGGAGGCGGTCGCGTGAGCACTCGAGTCCTCCTGCTGCTGTGCCTGCTGCTGGCCCTGGCGGGCTGCGCAGGCAAGCCCGCACCTATCCCCCAGGCACCGGTAGTGCTCACCTCCGCCGCCTGGCAACGCATCGATCAGGACCTGATCGAAGCCTCGGTTGGCGCCACCGGCTCGGCCAACGACTATGCCCGGCGCTCCATGCGAGTATGGAAGGAACAGGTACAGCAGCGCACCGAAAGCGACTTCATCCCCTGGTTTACCGGCTACTGGACCCAGCAGTGGCTGACCCTCAAGGTAGCCTGGTACAAGATCGACAGCGGTGAAGGACGGGAACCGGCGGAAAAGCGCCTGGCGCTGTACCTGCAGGAGCAGTACCACAAGCGGGTGATCGAACCGGTGGCCGAGCAGATCAACCCCGAAGGCATTCGCGACCGCGCCAGCGAGCTGTACCTGCAACTGCTCGGCCAGCAGTTGCCGGCTATCATCAGCCGCTACAACGCCCCCCCCGAGCAGTTCAGCCAGCGCCTCAACCGCATTGCCGCCATCGCCCTGGGGCCGCCGGATGCACGCAATGCCAGCCTGTACCAATTGCTGCGGGCCAAGTCGCTGGCGCAGCAACCGGCCTGGCAAGCCATGCGCCAGCACCTGCACCAACAGGCCAGCAAAGGCCCCGGGAAGACCGATGTCGGGCTGAATTCGGTGGCCAACCAGGCCAGTGAAAAGCTTGGCGCTACCCTGGCTCCGCGCGGCATCGCCAGTGCCGTGGCGTCGGCGGTAGGCAAGGTGGCGGGGACGATGATTTCGATTGCGGCGGCCGGTTACGGGATGATGACCCATGACCGTGAACACCCGCAGATGGTCGAGCAGTTGCGGGTGATCCTCAACGTGGCGCTGAACCAGGAATGGCAGGAGCTGATGGAGAACCGCCAGAGCGGGGCCATGGCAGGGGTGTACTACCTGTCGGGGCAGGTCGAGGACAGCTTGCTGGCCAGTGCGCCGAGGACGGAGGAACAACCGGTCGAGCAGCAGGTGAAGCAGCAGCAGGAGCCTTTGATCATTCGGCTGCCACCTTAGTGGTTGACTGTTCGGTCCTCTTCGCAGCACAAGGCTGCTCCTACAGCGCCCGCACCGGCCTGAAGGTTGTGCGGTCGCTGTAGGACAGCCTTGTGCTGCGAAGAGGACGGAACAGGTTGAATCAGGCCGCTGCCATTGCCGAACTGGGCAAGCCAAAGACCCGGTCGAACGCCCAGTTGTAGGCAAAGGTGTAGCACGGCACCAGCACGATGAACGCCATGTCCACCAGCAACGCCTCCAGCAATGTCATGTCCAGCCACCAGGCAATCAGCGGGATCAGGTACACCACCAGGGTCAGCTGGAAGCCGATGGCATGCGCCACCCGCCGTGCCACACTGCGCCCGCGTTTGGCCTGGCGGCTCTCCCACCACTCGAACAAGGTGTTGTAGATCAGGTTCCAGAGCATGGCGATGGTAGTGATCATCACAGCCAGAGGCCCGGTATGCGACGCCTGGGTGTCCGACAGGTAGGCCAGCCCGAGGGTCGACATGCACAGCCCGATAAGTTCATAGAAAGTCACGTAGACCAGTTTGCGTTTGATTCCCTGCACCCGGGGTTGCCTCCAATGACAAAGCGATTGGGCGCGATCATGCTTCATCGTGCTTGACAGCAAAAGTCAGCAGCTGTCAGATCTACTGACAGGAGGCTGCCATGAACTTTTCCAGTGACAATATCCAGCTGTTTCTCGCCGTACTCGACCGCGGTTCGTTCTCCGCGGCCGCGCGCGCCCTGCAGCGGGTGCCTTCGGCCGTGAGCATGGCCATCGGCAACCTCGAGGCCGAACTGGGCTACACCCTGTTCGAGCGCGGCCCCCGCGAAGTCCGCCCGACCGCCCAGGCCATGGCGCTGGAACCCCATGCCCGGCTGATCGCCGAGCAGCTGGGGTTGCTGCAGGTGCATGCCCTGGAGCTGTCGCAGGGGCTGGAGAGCAGCCTGACCCTGGCCGTGGTGCCGGACATCGACCACAGCCCGCTGCTGGCGGCCATCGCCTGCCTGGGTGAGCGGCACCCGCTGCTTGACATCGCCCTGCTCAGCGCTCCGCAGGAAGAGGCCATGCACCTGCTCGACAGCGGCCGCGCCGACCTATGCGTGGCCTTTGCCGGGCTGCAGGTCGATGCCCGTCGCGGCTTCCAGCACATCGGCATGGAGTCGCTGGTAGCCACCCTGTCCCCCACCCATCCGGCCTTGCGCGGGGGGCGAATCCACTACCTCGAAGACCTGACCCGGGTACGCCAGATCCTGGTACGCAGCCGTGACCTGCCGCTGGCCGACCCACGCCCGCTGATAGGCGCAACGCACTGGTCAACCGACAGTTTCGACCTCGCCCTGCAGATGGTGGAGGCCGGCCTGGGCTGGGGCGACCTGCCGTTGTCGCGGGTCGCGCCACTGCTGGCCAGCGGGCGCCTGGTGCGCCTGGATTTTCGCAACACCTGCAACGAGCTGCAGTTGCCGGTACACATCTTCTGGCGCAGGCAGCAACCGTTGCAGCAGGCTGCACGCCTGTTGATCGAGAATTTGTGTAGCCAGTGAATGCCGTCCGTCGAAACGACCGTAAGAAATTTCTGTAAGCACTTCAGTCTTTTACCCCTTGAGCCGATATCCCGGTCGATAGGTTCCGCAATGCGTCATGAGCGCGCTGCGCCCTCCCCTCATTGGCCCAAGGTCTCGAAACATGAACCTGAAATTTCGCCACAAGATCCTGCTCAGCGCCTGCGGCGTCGTGGTCCTGGCATTTGCCCTGTTCACGCTCTACAACGACTACCTGCAACGCAACACCATTCGCCAGAACATAGAAGCTTCGGTGCAGCAGTCCGGTGCACTGACCGCCAGCAGCGTGCAGAACTGGATGAGCGGACGCATTCTGGTACTGGAAAACCTGGCTCAGGACATCGCCCAGCAAGGCGCCGGTGACACTCTGCCCGGGCTGATCGAGCAGCCGTCCTACACGCGCAATTTCCTGTTCACCTACCTGGGCCAGGCCAACGGTGTGTTCACCCAGCGCCCCGATACGCAGATGCCCGCCGGTTACGACCCACGTCAGCGCCCGTGGTACGGCGCCGCGGCCAGCGCCGGGCAGACCGTGCTGACTGCCCCGTACCAGGGCGCTGTCGGCGGCCTGATGGTAACCATCGCCACGCCGGTGAAAAGCAAGGGCAATGGCGAGTTGATCGGTGTGGTCGGTGGTGACGTCACCCTCGATACCCTGGTCGAGATCATCAACTCGGTCGATTTCGGCGGCATCGGCCACGCCTTCCTGGCCGACAGCAATGGCCAGGTGATCGTCAGCCCCGACAAAGACCAGGTGATGAAGAACCTCAAGGACATCTACCCCGGCAGCAACCTGCAAGTCGCCGCCGGCATGCAGGATGTCACCCTCAATGGCCAGGACCGCATCATCTCCTTCGCCCCGGTAGCCGGCCTGCCCTCGGCACAGTGGTACATCGGCCTGTCGATCGACAAGGACAAGGCCTACTCCGCGCTCAGCCAGTTCCGCACCTCGGCGATCATCGCCATGCTGATCGCCGTGGCTGCCATCGCCGGCCTGCTCGGCCTGCTGATCCCGGTGCTGATGAGCCCGCTGACCACCATGGGCCGCGCCATGCGCGACATCGCCGAGGGCGAAGGTGACCTTACCCGCCGCCTGACTGTGCAGAACAAGGACGAGTTCGGCGAGCTGGCCACTTCGTTCAACCGCTTCGTCGAGCGTATTCATGCCTCGATCAGCGAAGTGTCCTCGGCAACCCGCCTGGTGCACGACCTGTCGGAAAAGGTGATGAACGCCTCCAATGCGTCGATCATCGGCTCCGAAGAGCAAAGCATGCGCACCAATAGCGTGGCCGCAGCGATCAACGAGCTGGGGGCTGCCACCCAGGAAATCGCCCGTAACGCCGCCGATGCCTCGCAGCATGCCAGCGGTGCCAGCGAGCAGGCCCACGGTGGCCGTGAAGTGGTCGAAGAAGCGATCAGCGCCATGACCGCCCTGTCGCAGCGCATCAGCGAGTCCTGTGCGCAAATCGAAACGCTCAACGCCAGCACTGACGAAATCGGCAAGATCCTCGACGTGATCAAGGGCATCTCGCAGCAGACCAACCTGCTGGCGCTGAACGCCGCCATCGAAGCGGCCCGTGCAGGTGAGGCCGGCCGTGGCTTTGCCGTGGTGGCCGACGAGGTACGCAACCTGGCGCACCGCACCCAGGAATCTGCGGAAGAAATCCACCGCATGATCACCAGCCTGCAGGTAGGCTCGCGCGAAGCGGTGCACACCATGAACACCAGCCAGGTTTCCAGCGAGCAGACCGTGCAGGTGGCCAACCAGGCCGGCGAGCGCCTGGCCAGCGTGACCCAGCGCATTGGCGAGATCGATGGCATGAACCAGTCGGTGGCTACCGCTACTGAAGAGCAGACCGCCGTGGTCGAGAGCCTCAACCTGGACATCACCCAGATCAACGCCCTGAACCAGCAAGGGGTGGAGAACCTCAACGAGACCCTGCGCCATTGCGACCAACTGGCCCAGCAGGCCGGGCGCCTGAAGCAGCTGGTAGGCAGCTTCAGGATCTGATGGCCCAGGGGGGCGCTCTGCGCCCCAATCGCGACGCAAGGCCGCTCCCACAGGTGCCATGCGATCCTTGTGGGAGCGGCCTTGTGTCGCGATCGGGCTGCGCAGCAGCCCCCTACGCCACCGCTGCTTTAACCACTTTGCTCCGCCGCAACCAGGCCAACAGCACCGCCGCCATCAGAACGAAGCCCAGGTAGCCGAACACCGGGTACACCTCACCCACCAGGCTGATGAACCCCACCAGGCTGCAACCGAACGCCACCACCCCGGTCACCACCGAGCCCCAGCGAAACTTCGCCGTACCCGACGGCATCAGCCGCGCGAGGAAGGAAAACAACGTACCCACGGCGGTGTTGACGATCATGCCGAAGATGATCAGGCACATCACCAGCCCCAGCAGTGGCGATACTTCGTTGGCGATCGACAGCATCGGCATCGGCAGGTCAGCCACGCTGTCCAGGCGCGACAACAGCCCGGCACTCATCACCAGCATCAGCCCGCCCAATGCTGCACCACCAAGCAGCCCACCCCATACTGCCGTTCTCTCGCCCTTGGCCGAGCCGCCCAGGATGGCCAGGATCGGCGCGCCGGCAACGATGTTGTACGACACGTACAGCAACGCCCCCAGCAGCCAGTGACGAGTGCCCGCTTGTTGCTGGCTGGCCAGGTGGTCGAGCTGGGCGAAGCTCTGCTCCCGGCTGAACACGGCGTACAACGCGATCGCCGATGCCACCAGGATCAGCAACGGGGTAATGGCGCCAATGGCGAGGATCACCTTGCGCACGTCCAGGCACACGATGCCCACCACCACCAGTGTCACCAGCACGCTGCCGGTCAGCGCCGGGATACCGAACTGCTGCTCCAGCAGGGCACCACCACCGGCCAGCATGACCACGGTGACGGCAAACATGAAAAAGGTGATCAGCCAGTCGACGAACAGGCCCAGGTGACGGCCGCAGATGGCCTGGATCACATCCTTGTGCGAGGTGGCCTGCTGGCGATTGCCCAGCCCCGCCAGGGCCATGCCGAGGAGGGTGAACAAGGCTGCACTGACCAGTGCACCGGCCAACCCCCATACGCCAAAATCGACAAAGAACAACAACAGTTCCCGCCCCGAAGCGAACCCCGCCCCCACGATCACGCCGACAAATGCGCCTGCAATCTTCAGCTGCTCTTGCATGTGAACCTCTGGATTTATTGTTGTTGTCTCACTGCCACCACATCGCTTTTGTGGGAGCGGCCTTGTGTCGCGAAAGGGCCGCAGAGCGGCCCCGGCGATCTGTGCAGCAATGCAGAAATCCTGGGGCCGCTCC
>MTEW01004206.1_pt3 | contig 13111 bp, 13 predicted proteins | sample 1042681 | NCBI WGS metagenome assembly MTEW01 (sample SAMN06185811, study PRJNA358809) | soil metagenome | isolation source: soil biostimulated with citrate as carbon source | place: India | collected 2015-05-23
ACGCAGCCTGTTCGTCGGCGGCTCCGATCATCGGCAGGTAGGCCTGGCGTGCACGGTCGATCTGGCTGTTGCGCTCGTCCAGCAGGCTCAGGGTTTCGCGCTGAGTTGCCGGTTCGCGGTTGAGCAGCAGGCGGTAGGAGAGGGTGCGCATGCGCAGGTTCAGGGCAGTGAGCTCGTCGAGGATCTTGATGCTGGGCACGCTGACCTGTTCGATGACGACGCCGGCCTGGCGGATGTTGCCCATCTGGATGAGGGAGAAGATGCCGAGGCCAAGCATCAGTAGGCCGATGAGTGCGAAGCCGAGCAGCGCGCGCGGGGCGATGTTCATATTGCGTAGAGACATGGAGAGAACGATCCAGGCAAGGGAAAAAAGGGGCGCAAAGTGCGACAAAACATGACTTGCCGGGCTATCGGTTGTGACTGCTCAGTCTTGAGTGCTGATGGCGAAAATTGTGAGGTTGCTAACCTTTTCCTGACCGGCGGTTGACCCAGGTCGGAACAAGGGGGTGGTTCCTCTGTCAATCTGCGGGTTAGACACCTTGTGAATCCGATATTTAATGGCGATGGGCCGCACTTTTCTTTATCGTGTGCGCCCCTCGCAACAACCTGAGATAGACCCATGCTGGAAGCTTCCCTGAACCAAATCGAGCAACTGGTCAGTGACCTGATGCAGAAGAACGCTCAACTCACCGAGCAGAACACCGCCCTCGGCCAGGAACTGGCCCAGGCCAAGGAAGAGAACGAAACCCTGCAGCTGTCGCTGATGGAGCAGGAAGAGAAGAACGGCAGCACCGCCGCACGCCTGCAGGCCCTGCTCGAGCGCGCCAATGCCGGCGTCGTAGGCGCATGACACTGCGAGCGCAGCCAATCAATGTCGTGTCGATCCTCGGCAACGACTATTCGATCAAGGCGCCTGAAGGCCAGGAAGCGACCCTGGCCCAGGCGGTGCAGATGCTCAACACCGCCTTGGCCCAGACCAAGCGTCAGTACCCGACCCTGATCGGCGACAAGCTGCTGGTGCTGGCAGCGCTGAATCTGTGTTCACGGCAGATCGAGCTGCAGGATGAGCACCGCAAGACGCTGGAGCGTACCCAGGCGCAGATCGACGCCACGGTGGACGCAATCGTGCGGACCATAGCCGAACAATAAGGTCTTGCGTCGCCCTCTGTGGGAGCGGGTTCACCCGCGAATGCGTCAGTGCATTCTGCATCGCATTCGCGGGTATGCGCGCCGCCACAGGACATCTGACTGCTTCAGATCACTGGATTAACTGGATACGCAAGTGTATACACTTTCCGCAAAACAATAATTATGCGGGGAGTAGGGCATGCGTATCTGGCGTAAGAGCATCCAGTGGCAGTTGATCACCAGCATGGGTGCCGCCCTGCTGGCGAGTATTCTGGTGGTGGTCATCATTTTCACGGTGGCGCTAAACCGCCTCACCGAACGCTACCTGGTCGATACCGCGCTGCCCGCCAGCATCGAGGCCATCCGCAACGACATCGAGCGCATGCTCGGCCAGCCGCTGGTGGCGGCGGCGGATATTGCTGGCAACACTCTGCTGCGTGACTGGCTTGCCGATGGTGAAGACCCCGCCCAGGCCGCTCCATTCATCGAATACCTGACCGCCGCCAAGCAGCGCAACCAGGCTTTTACCACCTTGTTCGTCTCGACCGAAACCGGCCACTACTACAACGAGAATGGCCTGGACCGTACCCTCAGCCGCAGCAACCCAAAGGACAAATGGTTCTACGGCTACATCGACAGCGGTGCCGAACGCCTGATCAACATCGACATCGACGGTGCCACCGGCGAGCTCGCGCTGTTCATCGACTATCGCGTTGAAAAGGATGGTCAACTGGTCGGTGTCGCCGGCATGGGCCTGCGCATGACAGAACTGTCGAAGCTGATCCATGACTTCAAATTTGGCGAGCACGGCAAGGTGTTCCTGGTGCGTAACGATGGCCTGGTCCAGGTTCATCCGGACCCTGCCTTCAGCGGCAAACGCCAGCTCACCGAACAGCTCGGTGCGGACGCCGCCAAGGTGCTGATGACCGGCGGCGAAGGCCTGCGCAGCAGCCGCTTCAGCCGTGACGGCGAAAGCTACCTGGCGCTCGGCCTGCCCCTGCGCGACCTCAACTGGACCCTGGTGGCCGAGGTGCCCGAGGAGGAAATCTACGCACCAATGCACCAGGCGGTATGGCTGACCAGCCTGATCGGTGGTGCCGTGGCCCTGGTGTCGCTGCTGCTGGTAGTGCTGTTGGCGCGTGGCCTGGTGCGGCCGATCCGCCGTGTCACGGCGGCGCTGGTGCAGATTGGCAGTGGCGCGGGTGATCTCAGCCACCGGCTGGACGATTCACGCCTGGACGAACTGGGCGACCTGGCGCGTGGCTTCAACCGCTTCCTGGACAGCCAGCGCCGGTTGATCGGCGAGGTATTGTACACTTCCGAGCGGCTGCACCTGGCGGTCGAGCAGGTGACACAGGTGGTGGACAACACCGCCGAGCGTTCCGGGCGCCAGCAGGAAATGACCGAAATGGTCGCTACCGCCGTGCACGAAATGGGTTTGACAGTGCAGGACATTGCCCGCAATGCCGGTGATGCGGCCCAGGCCTCGCAGTCGGCGAGGGACGAAGCCCTGCAGGCGCGTGAAGTGGTGCAACGCTCGATCCGTGGTATCGAAGGGATGTCGGGTGATATCGGCAAGGCGGCCGATGCTGTCAGCCAGCTGGCCGATGAAGTAGCCTCGATCGACGAGGTTCTAGCAGTGATTCGTAGTATTTCCGAGCAAACCAACCTGCTGGCGCTGAATGCCGCCATCGAGGCGGCCAGGGCAGGGGAGATGGGGCGAGGGTTTGCCGTTGTGGCTGATGAAGTGCGTACCTTGGCCCGGCGCACGCAGCTTTCCACCGACGAAGTGCAGCAGATGATCCAGCGCCTGAAGCAGGGCGCGGGTTCGGCGGTGAGTTCGATGCAGGCGGGGCAGCAGGCGACGGGGAGTGGGGTGGAGTCGAGCCAGCGCACCGGGGCGTCACTGGGTGCGATCACTGACCAGGTGGAGCACATCAGCGACATGAACCATCAGGTAGCTACTGCGACCGAAGAGCAGTCGGCGGTGACCGAGGAGATCAATCGTACGGTGCAGGGGATTTCCGACCTGGCGCGGGAGACCGCAGCGGAGGTGCAGGGTTGTCGGCAGGAGTGCCAGGCGCTGCGAGGCTTGGCTGATGACCTGGCGCGGCAGATGGGTGGGTTCAGGCTTTAGATCAGTGTTGGCTTCTTCGCGGGTAAACCCGCTCCCACAGGTTCATCATTGCTCTTGAGGGCAGTGCTTACCTGTAGCTCCCACAGGTTCACCACAGGCATTGAAACCTGCGCGATCCCTGTGGGAGCGGGTTTACCCGCGAATGCGGCCTGTCAGGCGCCGATGATGCTGCGGATATCCGCCGCCAGCTCGCGCACCCGCTCTTCCTCGGTATCCCACGAGCACATGAACCGCGCCCCGCCACTGCCAATGAAGGTATAGAACCGCCACCCTCTGCCGCGCAGCGCCTCGATCGCGTGTTCCGGCATTTGCAGGAACACCCCGTTGGCCTCCACCGGGAACATCAGCTCCACCCCCGGCAAGTCACTCACCAGCGAGGCGAGCAACTGCGCGCAATGGTTGGCATGCGCGCCATGGCGCAACCAGGCGCCATCTTCAAGCAGGCCCACCCAAGGCGCCGACAGGAAGCGCATCTTCGATGCCAGCTGCCCGGCTTGCTTGCAGCGGTAGTCGAAGTCCTCGGCCAGTTGGCGGTTGAAGAACAGGATCGCCTCGCCCACCGCCATGCCGTTCTTGGTGCCGCCAAAGCACAGTACATCGACGCCGGCCTTCCACGTCAGCTCAGCCGGGCTGCAGCCGAGGAACGAACAGGCATTGGTGAAGCGTGCGCCGTCCATGTGCAGGTTCAGCCCCAGCTCCTTGCAGGTGGCGCTGATTGCCTTGAGCTCGTCGGGGCGATAGACGGTGCCTACTTCGGTGGCTTGGGTAATGGTCACTACGCGGGGCTTGGGGTAGTGGATGTCCTGGCGCTTCAGCGCCACTTCGCGAATCGACTGTGGCGTCAGCTTGCCGTTGACGCTGGGCGCGGTAAGCAGCTTGGAGCCGTTGGAGAAAAACTCCGGCGCACCGCACTCGTCGGTTTCGACGTGGGCGGTCTCGGAGCAGATCACGCTGTGGTAGCTCTGGCATAGGGAGGCCAGGGCCAGCGAGTTGGCGGCAGTGCCGTTGAAGGCGAAAAACACTTCGCAATCGGTTTCGAAGAGGTTGCGGAAGTATTCGGCGGCGCGCTCGGTCCATTGGTCGTCGCCGTAGGCGCGATCGTGACCATGGTTGGCCTTCTCCATCGCTGCCCAGGCTTCGGGGCAGATGCCGGAATAGTTGTCGCTGGCGAATTGTTGGCTCTTGTCTGTCATGACACTACTGTCCTGTGAACGACGCAGAACAGCACTGTAAACCATCATTTGGTCGGTTGCCTATACAAGCTCTGTGGTTCCAATGGGCTGCCTGGCATGCGCCAAGCAGAATGGGGCATGCCAGTAAGGCAGCGAGGCAGTTGCATAGTGCCGCACAAGCTCCCTACAACGTAAATTCAACTCTCAATCAAGTGGATTTCCCAGTAGATGTCTTCAATGATATCAGCGAGTTCATTATAATTTGCATAGATATAGCGAAAATCAATTTTATAATTCTTGCAATCAAATTTTAAGTTTGCGCTATTGGCTAATGCGGCGTAGCCGAGACCACTCTGGTCTTCAGAAAAATTTTTGATGAGATCGCCGTTCGCGTAAAGCTTAACGTGAGCATATATTTTTTCAGTAACGTTTTTCCGACGTGTGCGGCCTGGGCTCACGGCTCTTCTGGCTTGCTGGCGTTTCGGGTCGATTTTTTCTGGAAAGTCGTCCGTTTTCAATTCGGCGCCAGTGATACGTACCAGTTGCTGTTCATCAGACAGGTCTGATTCAAATAAACTGAGTTTTGCAGTTGATCTTCGCCAATCGAAAGACGCGATATCAAGTATATCTCCGGCGCGCAAATATATCAGTGAACCATAGGCTTGAGGCTCTAGTGGGAATGTAAAAAGTCCGAAACTGGCTTTAACTTCCATAGCATTTCTCCTCATGCTTCGGCAGAAGTGGGCGCTGCCGATGACAAGATCTTCAGGCTCCCAGGTCAATATCGGCAACTGGTAGAAATGCCAGGTCTGGCTGTACCTGGCCAACGCTCAACCCCACAACGTGCAGCTGCCTCGAACACGACAATGTCGTAAACGCGCCATTGCAAGGCGTGCGCAGGCATCTGACCCGCCCCGGCCAGTCATAACATCGCCACAAAGGGCCACAGTGCCCCACGACAAAAAACGATCGCTGCCGGGAGATACACGATGTTCAGCAAGCAAGACCAGATCCAGGGTTACGACGATGCACTGCTGGCGGCGATGAATGCCGAAGAACAGCGCCAGGAAGACCACATCGAGCTGATCGCCTCGGAAAACTACACCTCCAAGCGCGTGATGCAGGCCCAAGGCAGCGGCCTGACCAACAAGTACGCCGAAGGCTACCCGGGCAAGCGCTACTACGGTGGCTGCGAGCACGTGGACAAGGTAGAAGCTCTGGCCATCGAGCGCGCCAAGCAGCTGTTCGGCGCCGACTACGCCAACGTCCAGCCGCACTCCGGCTCCTCGGCCAACGGTGCTGTCTACCTGGCCCTGCTGCAGGCTGGTGACACCATCCTCGGCATGAGCCTGGCCCACGGCGGCCACCTGACCCACGGCGCCAAGGTGTCGTCTTCGGGCAAGCTGTACAACGCTGTGCAATACGGCATCGACACCAACACCGGCCTGATCGACTATGACGAAGTCGAGCGCCTGGCTGTCGAACACAAGCCGAAAATGATCGTTGCCGGCTTCTCGGCCTACTCCAAGACCCTCGACTTCCCACGCTTCCGCGCCATCGCCGACAAGGTCGGTGCGCTGCTGTTCGTCGACATGGCCCACGTAGCCGGCCTGGTTGCCGCTGGCCTGTACCCGAACCCTATCCCGTTCGCCGATGTGGTTACCACTACCACCCACAAAACCCTGCGCGGCCCACGTGGCGGTCTGATCCTGGCCAAGTCGAACGAAGAGATCGAGAAGAAACTGAACGCCGCAGTGTTCCCTGGCGCCCAGGGCGGCCCGCTGATGCACGTGATCGCCGCCAAGGCCGTGTGCTTCAAGGAAGCGTTGGAGCCTGAATTCAAAGCCTACCAGCAACAAGTGATCGAAAACGCCCAGGCCATGGCCCAGGTGTTCATCGACCGCGGCTACGATGTGGTTTCTGGCGGCACCGACAACCACCTGTTCCTGGTCAGCCTGATCCGCCAGGGTCTCACCGGCAAAGATGCCGACGCCGCCCTGGGCCGCGCGCACATCACCGTCAACAAGAACGCCGTGCCGAATGACCCGCAGTCGCCATTCGTCACCTCGGGCCTGCGTATCGGCACCCCGGCTGTCACCACCCGCGGCTTCAAGGTCGCTCAGTGCGTGGCCTTGGCCGGCTGGATCTGCGACATCCTCGACAACCTCGGTGACGCAGACGTCGAAGCCGATGTGGCGAAGAACGTCGCGGCCCTGTGCGCAGATTTCCCTGTTTACCGCTGAGTGGAGTCACACACCATGCAACGTTACTCGGGCTTCGGCCTTTTCAAGCACTCCCTCAGCCACCACGAGAACTGGCAGCGCATGTGGCGCACGCCAACCCCTAAAAAGGTCTACGACGTGGTTATCGTCGGCGGTGGCGGCCATGGCCTGGCCACGGCCTACTACCTGGCCAAGGAACACGGCATCACCAACGTTGCCGTGATCGAGAAAGGTTACCTGGGCGGCGGCAACACTGCCCGTAACACCACTATCGTGCGTTCCAACTACCTGTGGGACGAGTCGGCGCACCTGTACGAACACGCCATGAAGCTGTGGGAGGGCCTGTCCCAGGACCTCAACTACAACGTGATGTTCTCCCAGCGCGGCGTGTACAACCTGTGCCACACCCTGCAGGACATGCGTGACTCCGAGCGCCGGGTCAGCGCCAACCGCCTGAACGGCGTGGATGGCGAACTGCTCAACACCGCCCAGGTCGCGGCCGAGATCCCGTACCTGGACTGCTCGAAGAACACCCGCTACCCGATCCTCGGTGCCACCGTGCAGCGCCGTGGCGGCGTGGCGCGTCACGACGCCGTGGCCTGGGGCTTCGCCCGTGCCGCCGACGCCCTGGGCGTGGACCTGATCCAGCAGACCGAAGTGATCGGCTTCCGCAAGGAAAACGGCGCGGTCATCGGTGTGGAAACCAACAAAGGCTTCATCGGCGCCAAGCGCGTCGGCGTGGTCACCGCCGGTAACTCCGGGCACATGGCCAAGCTGGCCGGCTTCCGCCTGCCGCTGGAATCGCACCCGCTGCAGGCGCTGGTATCCGAGCCGATCAAGCCGATCATCGACAGCGTGATCATGTCCAACGCCGTGCACGGCTACATCAGCCAGTCCGACAAGGGCGACCTGGTGATCGGTGCCGGTATCGACGGCTGGGTCGGCTACGGCCAGCGCGGCTCTTACCCGGTGATCGAGCACACCCTGCAGGCCATCGTCGAGATGTTCCCCAACCTCTCGCGCGTGCGTATGAACCGCCAGTGGGGCGGCATCGTCGATACCTCGCCGGACGCTTGCCCGATCATCACCAAGACCCCGGTCAAGAACATGTTCTTCAACTGCGGTTGGGGTACTGGCGGCTTCAAGGCGACCCCAGGTTCGGGCAACGTCTTCGCCGCGAGCCTGGCCAAGGGCGAAATGCACCCACTGGCCGCGCCGTTCTCCATGGACCGTTTCTACAACGGCGCACTGATCGACGAACACGGCGCCGCCGCCGTCGCCCACTAACCGGAGACACCGTCATGTTGCATATTTTCTGTCCCCACTGCGGCGAGCTGCGCTCCGAAGAAGAGTTCCACGCCTCTGGCCAGGCGCACATCGCCCGCCCGCTGGACCCTAATGCCTGCTCTGACGAGGAATGGGGTACCTACATGTTCTACCGTGACAACCCACGCGGTATTCACCACGAACTGTGGGACCACGTTGCCGGCTGCCGCCAGTATTTCAACGTCACTCGCGACACCGTGACCTACGAGATTCTGGAAACCTACAAGATTGGCGAGAAGCCGCAAGTGACCGCCAGCGGCAAGCAGAACAGCGCCGCGTCGACCGTCAAAGGCCAAGGGGAAAAAGTATGAGCCAGACCTATCGCCTCGCCAGCGGCGGCCGTATCGACCGCAGCAAGGTCCTGAACTTCACTTTCAACGGCAAGACCTACCAAGGTTATGCCGGTGACAGCCTGGCCGCCGCGTTGCTGGCCAACGGCGTCGACATCGTCGGCCGCAGCTTCAAGTATTCGCGTCCACGCGGCATCATCGCCGCCGGTACCGAAGAGCCGAACGCCATCCTGCAGATCGGCTCCAGCGAAGCCACCCAGATCCCCAACGTGCGCGCCACCCAGCAGGCGCTGTACGCAGGACTTGTAGCTACCAGCACCAACGGCTGGCCGAACGTCAACAACGACGTCATGGGCATCCTGGGCAAGGTGGGCGGCAGCATGATGCCGCCGGGCTTCTACTACAAAACCTTCATGTACCCGAAATCGTTCTGGATGACTTACGAGAAGTACATCCGCAAAGCCGCAGGCCTTGGCCGCGCGCCGCTGCAGAACGACCCGGACAGCTACGACTACATGAACCAGCACTGCGACGTGCTGGTCGTCGGCGCCGGCCCTGCTGGCCTGGCCGCTGCACTGGCCGCTGCCCGCAGCGGTGCCCGCGTGATCCTGGCTGACGAGCAGGAAGAGTTCGGCGGCAGCCTGCTCGACACCCGCGAAACCCTCGACGGCAAACCTGCTGCCGATTGGGTCAGCGCCGTGGTCAAAGAGCTGGAAAGCCTGCCGGAAGTTACCCTGCTGCCACGTGCCACGGTCAACGGCTACCACGACCATAACTTCCTGACCATCCACGAGCGCCTCACCGACCACCTCGGCGACCGCGCCCCGATCGGCCAGGTACGCCACCGCGTGCACCGCGTCCGCGCCAAGCGCGTGGTGCTGGCTGCCGGCGCTCACGAGCGCCCGCTGGTGTACGGCAACAACGACCTGCCAGGCAACATGCTGGCCGGTGCCGTGTCCACCTACGTACGCCGCTACGGCGTGGCCCCGGGCCGCAAGCTGGTGCTGTCGACCAACAACGACCACGCCTACCGTGCCGCGCTGGACTGGCACGACGCCGGCCTGCAAGTGGTCGCCATTGCCGACGCTCGCCACAACCCGCGTGGCTCGCTGGTTGAAGAAGCACGTGCCAAAGGCATCCGCATCCTCACTTCCAGCGCCGTGATCGAGGCCAAGGGCAGCAAGCACGTCACCGGCGCCCGTGTGGCCGCCATCGATGTGCAGGCACACAAGGTCACCAGCCCTGGCGAAACCCTCGAATGCGACCTGATCGCTACCTCCGGTGGCTACAGCCCGATCGTGCACCTGGCTTCGCACCTGGGCGGTCGCCCGGTTTGGCGTGAAGACATCCTCGGCTTCGTGCCGGGCGATGCTCCGCAGAAACGCGAATGCGTGGGTGGCATCAATGGCGTCTACGCCCTGGGCGACGTGATCGCCGATGGCTTCGAAGGCGGCGTTCGCGCAGCCACCGAAGCGGGCTTCAAAGCCACGGTCGGCAGCCTGCCGAAAACCGTTGCGCGCAAGGAAGAGCCCACCGTGGCGCTGTTCCAGGTGCCGCACGACAAGGGCACTGCCCGCGCACCCAAGCAGTTCGTCGACCAGCAGAACGACGTCACCGCGGCCGCCATCGAACTGGCCACCCGTGAAGGCTTCGAGTCGGTCGAGCACGTAAAACGCTACACCGCGCTGGGCTTCGGTACCGACCAGGGCAAACTGGGCAACATCAACGGCCTGGCCATCGCCGCCCGTTCGATCGGTATTACCATTCCGGAAATGGGCACCACCATGTTCCGCCCCAACTACACGCCGGTGACCTTCGGCGCGGTAGCGGGCCGTCACTGTGGCCACCTGTTCGAACCGGTACGCTTCACTGCCCTGCATGCCTGGCACGTGAAGAACGGCGCCGAGTTCGAAGACGTCGGCCAGTGGAAGCGCCCGTGGTATTTCCCGAAAGCCGGTGAAGACATCCATGCTGCCGTGGCTCGCGAATGCAAGGCCGTGCGTGACAGCGTTGGCCTGCTGGACGCCTCGACCCTGGGCAAGATCGACATCCAGGGTCCGGATGCCCGTGAGTTCCTGAACCGCATCTACACCAACGCCTGGACCAAGCTCGACGTGGGCAAGGCCCGCTACGGCCTGATGTGCAAGGAAGACGGCATGGTCTTCGACGACGGTGTAACCGCCTGCGTCGGCGACAACCACTTCATCATGACCACCACAACCGGCGGCGCTGCACGCGTGCTGCAGTGGATGGAGCTGTATCACCAGACCGAATGGCCGGAACTGAAGGTGTACTTCACCTCGGTCACCGACCACTGGGCCACCATGACCCTGTCCGGCCCCAACAGCCGCAAGTTGCTCAGCGAGTTGACCGACATTGACATGGACAAGGAAGCCTTCCCGTTCATGACCTGGAAGGAAGGCAACGTCGGCGGCGTACCGGCCCGGGTGTTCCGTATTTCGTTCACCGGCGAGCTGTCGTACGAAGTGAACGTGCAGGCCAACTACGCCATGGGCGTGCTGGAACAGATCGTCGAGGCGGGCAAGAAGTACAACCTGACCCCGTACGGCACCGAGACCATGCACGTACTGCGCGCCGAGAAGGGCTTCATCATTGTTGGCCAGGATACCGACGGCTCGATGACCCCGGACGACCTGAACATGAGCTGGTGCGTAGGCCGCAACAAGCCGTACTCGTGGATCGGCCTGCGTGGCATGAACCGCGAAGACTGCGTGCGTGAGAACCGCAAACAGCTGGTAGGCCTGAAGCCGATCGACCCGACCAAGTGGCTGCCCGAAGGCGCCCAGCTGGTGTTCGATCCGAAGCAGCCGATCCCGATGGATATGGTTGGCCACGTCACCTCCAGCTATGCGTCCAACTCCCTGGGCTACTCGTTCGCCATGGGTGTGGTCAAAGGCGGCCTCAAGCGCATGGGCGAGCGCGTCTACTCGCCGCAGGCAGATGGCAGCGTGATCGAGGCGGAGATCGTGTCTTCGGTGTTCTTCGATCCGAAGGGTGAGCGGCAGAACGTTTGACTCCGGGCCCTGTGGGGGCAGGCCAGGCCTCATCGCCGGCAAGCCGGGCTCCCACAGGATCGATGCAGCTTTGAAGGTTGGCGAGGTCCCTGTGGGAGCTGGCTTGCCGGCGATGAGACCGGTAGCCCCAACACAAGCTGCGTCGCATCGACGAACAAGAATTCAAGGCAGGTAAGAAATGAGTGCTATCAACGTCTTCCAGCAAAACCCCGGCGCCGAGGCCAAGGCCCAGTCGCCACTGCACCACGCCGACCTGGCCAGCCTGGTTGGCAAAGGCCGCAAGAACGCAGGTGTGACCCTGCGTGAACGCAAGTTCCTCGGCCACCTGACCATCCGTGGCAACGGCCACGACCCGGAATTCGCCGCCGGCGTGCACAAGGCCCTGGGCCTGGAGCTGCCAGTGGCACTGACGGTGGTCGCCAACAACGAAATGTCGCTGCAATGGGTCGGCCCCGACGAGTGGCTGCTGATCGTGCCTGGCGGCCAGGAACTGGCGGTCGAGCAGAAACTGCGTGCTGCCCTCGAAGGCCAGCACATCCAGGTGGTCAATGTCAGCGGCGGGCAGAGCCTGCTGGAGCTGCGCGGCCCGAACGTGCGCGAAGTGCTGATGAAATCCACCAGCTATGATGTTCACCCGAACAACTTCCCGGTGGGCAAGGCTGTCGGCACCGTGTTCGCCAAGTCGCAACTGGTGATCCGCCGCACCGCCGAAGACACCTGGGAGCTGGTGATTCGCCGCAGCTTCGCCGACTACTGGTGGCTGTGGCTGCAGGACGCTTCGGCCGAGTACGGTCTGAGCATCGAGGCTTAAGGAGAACAGAACATGAGTCGGGCACCGGATACCTGGATTCTCACCGCCGACTGCCCGAGCATGCTCGGCACCGTCGACGTGGTGACGCGTTACCTCTTCGAGCAGCGCTGCTACGTGACGGAGCACCACTCCTTCGATGACCGGCTGTCGGGGCGTTTCTTCATTCGCGTGGAGTTCCGCCAGCCGGACGATTTCGACGAAGCCGGCTTCCGCGCCGGCCTCGCCGAGCGCAGCGATGCGTTCGGCATGGCCTTCGAGCTGACCGCACCGAATCACCGCCCCAAGGTGGTGATCATGGTGTCCAAGGCCGACCATTGCCTTAACGATCTGCTGTATCGCCAGCGTATCGGTCAGCTGGCCATGGACGTGGTCGCGGTGGTGTCCAATCACCCCGATCTCGAACCCCTGGCACACTGGCACAAGATCCCTTATTACCACTTTGCCCTGGACCCGAAGGACAAGCCTGGGCAAGAGCGCAAGGTACTTCAGGTGATCGAGGAAACCGGTGCCGAGCTGGTGATACTTGCACGCTACATGCAGGTTCTGTCGCCAGAGCTGTGCCGGCGCCTGGATGGCTGGGCGATCAACATTCACCACTCGTTGCTGCCAGGGTTCAAGGGCGCCAAGCCTTACCACCAGGCATACAACAAAGGCGTGAAGATGGTCGGCGCTACGGCGCACTACATCAACAACGACCTCGACGAAGGGCCGATCATTGCCCAGGGTGTCGAGGTGGTGGACCACAGCCATTACCCGGAAGACCTGATTGCCAAAGGGCGCGACATCGAATGCCTGACCTTGGCGCGGGCCGTGGGTTATCACATCGAGCGGCGAGTGTTCCTCAACGCCAACCGGACCGTAGTTTTGTAATAACCTGCACTGGCCACTTCGCGGGTAAACCCGCTCCCACAGGTACAGCGTTGGCGTTGAGCCTTGCGCCAAACCCTGTGGGAGCGGCTTCAGCCGCGAAGGGGCCGGCACAGGCCACCA
>MTEW01004959.1_pt5 | contig 13075 bp, 9 predicted proteins | sample 1042681 | NCBI WGS metagenome assembly MTEW01 (sample SAMN06185811, study PRJNA358809) | soil metagenome | isolation source: soil biostimulated with citrate as carbon source | place: India | collected 2015-05-23
CGCGCGGGTGATCTGCTCCAAGCTGTGGGCGCGCTTTCTGCCGCATCTGACGGCCAACTACCTGGCGCTGAGCCGCGGCATCAACACCTACGACCGCATCATCGCGCTGCCCGATCGCGGCCAGAGCATTCCGCTGGGCAAGTGCTCGCTCAAGGCGGTGCCGGCGCACTTCCTGCACTCGGTGGGCAACTTCCAGGTCTACGACCCGGTGAGCAAGATCCTCTTCTCCGGCGACATGGGCGCCTCGATGGTCGACGACGCTTCGCCGGTGCGCGACTTCGTCAACCACGTGCCGAACATGGAGGGGTTCCACCGCCGCTACATGGCCGGCAACAAGGCCTGTCGCCTGTGGGCGGCGATGGTGCGCGAGATGGACGTGGCGATGATCGTGCCGCAGCACGGCCGCCCCTTCGTTGGCGCCGAGATGATCAGCGCCTTCCTCTACTGGATCGAGAACCTGGAGTGCGGTCTCGACCTGATGGGCCCCGACGATTACCGCCTGCCGAACTAGGGCTACGCATACCGGGACCCCGTCGCTCGGATTGGTACGCACGACCTAGGCGGCCCCGCGACACCCCAGGCGGCGCCACCACCGGTAGGGTGCGCCGTGCGCACCATTGAACGAGGGCGCGGTGCCCCTGTTCTGCCGCTTCAAGGCGTCATCCACTCCGTGCTAGGGTGCGCCTCGATTTCCCGTCGAGGTCGCCCATGAGCATCCTTTCCCTTCGCCATACGAGTCTGCTGCTCGGCCTCGGCCTGCTGGCCGGCCTCGCCCGGGCCGAGAGTTGGCCGCAACCGGATTGGCAGACGCTGCCCGCCAGCCGGACTGCCGCCGTTGCCGAGCTGGAAGCCTATGCCTTCGCCCCGCGCGACGAGGTGCAGCGCATCGGCGTGCGCAGCGATGCGCTGCTGGTGGTGCGTGACGGCCAGATCGTCTACGAGCGCTACGCGGCGCCGACCACGGCGCAAACCGCGCACCTGACCTGGTCGATGGCCAAGAGCCTGCTGGCCACCACCCTGGGTGTGGCCTACGGCGAAGGGCGCTTCAAGCTCGATGCGCCGGTGGCCAAGTACTATCCGGCGATGGCCGGGCATCCGCAGATCAAGATCGGTCACCTGCTCAACTGGGCCTCGGGCCTGGCCTGGGAGGAAGACTACGAATACGCGCCGCTGAAGTCCTCGGTGGTGGCCATGCTCTACACCCGCGGCCGCGGCGACATGGCGGCCTTTACTGCCGCGCATGCGGCCGATGCCGCGCCCGGCACGCGCTTTCGTTATTCCAGCGGCGACAGCAATGTGCTGGCGGCGGCCTTGCGCGGCATGGTCGGCGAGCAGGCCTACGCCGACTACCCCTGGACGGCACTGTTCGAGCCGCTGGGTATCGACAGTGCGGTGTGGGAGCGCGACGGCGCCGGTACCTTCGTCGGCTCCTCCTACGCCTACATGAGCGCTCGCGATCTGGCCCGCGTGGGCCTGCTGATGCAGCGCGGCGGGCGCTGGGGCGAGCGTCAGCTGCTGCCCGAGGCCTGGGTGGCGTTCGTCAGCACCCCCTTTGCCGGCTACCAGCCGCAACTGGCCAAGCCGGGCGATGCCGTGCCGGGTGGGCATTGGTGGCTCAACGCCGAACTACCGGGCAGCCGGCGCCCCTGGCCGGACGCACCGGCCGCGACCATTGCGGCGCTGGGACACTGGGGCCAGGGCCTGTACGTGCTGCCCGAGGAAAGACTGGTGGTGGTGCGCTATGCCGATGACCGCGATGCCAGCTTCAACCACAACGAACTGCTCAAGCGCGTGCGTGCGGCCTTCGCCGAAGAGGTGCAGCCATGATCCGTCGCCATCCGATCCTCAGCGTGCTGGTACTGCTGTTGGTCCTGCTGCTGGCCTGGGCCTGGCCGAATCGCGCCCATCTGGCCGCCTTCCCCGACATCATCGGTGCCTACACGGCCAAGGAGTACTGCTCCTGCCGCTACGTCAGCGGCAACCCGGCGGCCTACTGCGAAGGCTATGTGAAGCAGTACGTGCCGATCAGCAGCCTGCACGATGACGAAGGCACCAAACGCGTCACCGCCAGCGGGCTGGGGCGCACGCACAGCGCGGTCTGGCTGGGACAGCGCCAGGGCTGTCAGTTGTTGCCGAGCAAGTAGGGCGGGTGAAACCCGCCACCTCGGAAGCGGCGGGTTGCGCCCGCCCTACGGTGCTGTGCGCGCCGGGCTTTGCAATGCAGGCCATGGCGACTATCGTTGCCGCCTGGTCATGCCGTTTTCGAGTCCTCATGCGCCGTTCGCTTCTCGCCCTGCTGCTCGCTGTCGCCTTCCCCGTTCACGCCGACTGGTACCTGGACAACGAGTCCTCACGGCTGTCGTTCATTTCCACCCATTCCGGCAGCCAGTCGGAGGTGCATCGCTTTCTCACCCTGCACGGACAGATCGCCGCCGATGGCCGCGCGCGCCTGCGGGTCGACCTGGATTCGCTGAGCACCGGCATTGCGCTGCGTGACGAGCGCCTGCGCGCCATGCTGTTCGACACCGCGCGCCTGCCCGAGGCGCGTATCAACGCGCAGGTCAACCTGGCGCAACTCACCGACCTGGCGCCCGGTGCCCAGCTGGAACTGCGCCTGCCGCTGCAACTGGTGCTCAACGAACACAGGCGCGAGCTGAATGCCGAACTGCTGGTCACCCGTCTCGACGATCGGCGCTTCCAGGTGGTGACGCTGGCGCCGCTGGTGCTGCACGCCGAGGACTTCGGCCTGGCCAGCGACATCGAGGCGCTGCGCAAGATCGCCGAACTGCCTGCCATCAGCCTGTCGGTGCCGGTCGGCGCCGTGCTGATCTTCACGGCGCGCTGAGCGGACCGTGCGCGGCACCATCTTCCCCTGGCGTGCGGGCAATCGTTTCGAGCTGCTGCTCGATGGGGCGGCGTTCTTTCCGCGCATGCTGGCGGCCATCGACAGCGCCGAGCGCCAGGTCGAGCTGGAGCTGTACCTGATCGAGGACGGAGGCTGCAGCGAACGCCTGGTGGACGCGCTGTGCCGGGCCAGCGCCCGTGGCGTTCTGGTGCGCGGGCTGTTCGATGCCTTTGGCGCTGCCGGGCTGGGCAGCGCGCTGCGCCAGCAGCTGCTGGGTGCCGGTGTGCAACTGCGCTGGTACAACCCGGTGCGCTGGCGCCGCGGCGTGCGCAACTTTCACCGCGATCATCGCAAGCTGCTGCTGGTGGATCGGCGTCTGGCCTATGTCGGCGGCACCGGTTCGACCGATGAATTCTGGTTGCCGGACGAGGCGAGCAGTCCCTGGCACGAAGCCATGGTGGAGATCGAGGGTCCGCTGGTGGGCGACTGGCAGCAGCTGTTCGAGCACCAGTGGCGGGCGCGCTTTTCCTGGCGCCCGAGTCACCAGCCCATGCCGCTGCGCCTGCCCGATTGTCCGCCCGCGGGGCTGGGCCTGGGCCGTGTGGCCTATGCCGATGCGGCGCAGCACCGCGACATCCTGCTGTCGCTGGTGCGCGCGCTGCGCGGCGCCAGGCAGCGCGTGTGGCTGGCCACGCCGTACTTCCTGCCCACCTGGAAGATCCGCCGCGCCCTGCGCCAGGCCGCCGCGCGTGGTGTGGAGGTGCGCTTGCTGCTGGCTGGGCGCAACACCGATCACCCACCGGTGCGCTTCGCCGGGCAGCGCTACTACCCCAGGCTGCTCAAGGCCGGCGTGCGCATCTTCGAGTACCAGCCGCGCTTCCTGCACCTGAAGATGGTGCTGGTGGACGACTGGGTCAGCGTCGGTTCGTGCAATTTCGACCACTGGAACCTGCGCTTCAACCTCGACGCCAACGTCGAAGCGCTCGACCCGGCCTTCACCCGGGCGGTGGCCGCCAGCTTCATCGAGGACTTCGGCCACAGTCGCGAAGTCACCCTGCAGGACTGGCACCAGCGCCCCTGGTGGCGCCGCGCGCAGCAACGCCTGTGGGGCTGGCTGGACCGGCTGGCGGTGAATCTGCTCGATCGTTGGCGCTGAAACCCGCACGCGCCGGAGAAAGTTCCCCATCCACCTGATACCCCGTCATTCAGCACGCTGAGTTTCGCGGCCTGCCGCCCGTGGCAGGGCGTCGTTCATCCTTTCGGGCGACAGGTGAAATCCCTCCTTGGTGCGCTTATCCCGGTGTCGGGCGCTGCGTAGGGTGCAGCTGGCCTGCTGCCTCGTTCCGTGTTGCGAACGCGGCAGACGGGCACGACAGCTGCACCCCAACTCAGGAGACCCGCATGACAAGAACAACAGGGCCCGGACTATTCCAGCCGCATACCTTGGCCTTGGCCATCGCCCTTGGCATCAGCGCTCCGGCGCAGGCCATCAACTTCAACATCGGCGAGATCGAGGGCCAGTTCGACAGCTCGCTGTCGATCGGGGCCAGCTGGTCGATGCGCAGCCCGGACCGCGATCTGATCGGGCCGAACAACGGCGGCCAGGGCCAGGCGCAGACCGGCGACGATGGGCGCTTGAACTTCAAGAAGGGCGAGACCTTCTCGAAGATCTTCAAGGGCATCCACGATCTGGAGCTGAAGTACGGCGACACCGGCGCCTTCGTGCGCGGCAAGTACTGGTACGACTTCGAGCTCAAGGACGAGAGCCGCCTGTTCAAGGACATCAGCGATCACAACCGCAAGGAAGGCGCCAAGTCCTCGGGGGCGGAGATTCTCGACGCCTTCCTCTACCACAACTATGCCGTCGGCGATCTGCCGGGCACCGTGCGGGTCGGCAAGCAGGTGGTGAGCTGGGGTGAGAGCACCTTCATCGGCAACAGCATCAACTCGATCAACCCCATCGACGTCGCCGCCTTCCGCCGCCCCGGCGCGGAGATCAAGGAAGGCCTGATTCCGGTGAACATGCTCTACCTGTCGCAGAGCCTGACCGACCGCCTGAGCATGGAGGCCTTCTACCAGCTGGAGTGGGACCAGACCATCATCGACAACTGCGGCACCTTCTTCTCCACCGCCGACGTGGCCGCCGACGGCTGCGACAGCGGCTACCACATCGGCTCGCCGGCCATCGCGCCGTTGCAGCCGATCGCCGCCGCGTTCGGCCAGGGTTTCCGGGTCGACAGCGAAGGGGTGATCCTGCCGCGCGCCGGCGACCGCGATGCGCGCGACAGCGGCCAGTGGGGCCTGGCCCTGCGCTGGCTGGGTGACGAGACCGAGTACGGCGCCTACTTCATCAACTACCACAGCCGCACGCCCATCGTCAGCACGCAGAACGCCGGCCTGGCGACCCTGGCGGCGCTGCCGGGGATCATCGGCACCGCCAACGGCATCGCCCCAGGCAGCGGCGCCGGCCTGGCGCAGAGCGTGATGCTCGGCAATGGCCGCTACTACCTGGAATACCCCGAGGACATCCGTCTCTACGGCCTGAGCTTCTCCACCACGCTGCCCACCGGCACCGCCTGGGCCGGTGAGGTCAGCTACCGGCCGAACCTGCCGCTGCAGATCAACACCACCGACATGACCCTGAGCCTGCTCAACCCCATCGCTCCCGGCACCGCGCCGGTCGCGGCCGGCCCGGGCCAGGACAACGTCGGCTACCGGCGCAAGGAAGTCACCCAGGTGCAGACCACCTTCACCCATTTCTTCGATCAGGTGATGGGCGCCGGGCGCTTCACCCTGGTGGGCGAGATCGGCATGGCCCATGTCGGTGGGCTGGAGAGCCGCGAGGACCTGCGCTACGGCCGCGATTCGCTGTTCGGAGCCTACGGCTTCCGTGGCGACACCCACGGCTTCGTCACCAGCACTTCCTGGGGCTACCGGGTGCGCGGCATCTGGGAGTACAGCAACGTGTTCGCCGGGGTGAACCTGCGGCCGAACGTCTCCTGGTCGCATGACGTCGACGGCTACGGCCCCAACGGCCTGTTCAACGAGGGTGCCAAGGCGGTGAGCTTCGGGGTCGATGCCGACTACCGCAATACCTACACCGCCAGCCTGTCGTACACCGACTTCTTCGGCGGCAAGTACAACACCGCGGTCGACCGCGACTTCCTGGCGCTCAGCTTCGGCGTGAGCTTCTAGGTCATCAGGATCAGTTGAGGAATGCAGATGAATACAACCCTTAAGATGCTTGGCGCGCTGTCCCTGAGCCTGCTGGCCGGCAGCGTGCTGGCGGCGGTGAGCGCCGAGGAAGCGGCCAAGCTGGGCACCAGCCTGACCCCGCTGGGGGCGCAGATGGAAGGCAATGCCGCGGGCACCATTCCGGCCTGGACCGGCGGCCTGGCGGCCAACGCCGGGCAGGTCGATGCACGCGGTTTTCTCAGTGACCCCTTCGCGGGCGAGCAGCCGCTGTTCACCATCACCGCACAGAACCTGGCGCAGTACCGCGACCAGCTGTCGGCCGGGCAACTGGCGATGTTCCAGCGCTACCCGGAAAGCTATCGCATGGCGGTCTATCCGACCCATCGCAGCACCGCGGTGCCGGACGCCATCTACGCCGCGGCCAAGACCAGCGCGCTGAATACCGGCCTGATGCCCGGCGGCAACGGCCTGACCAACTTCACCGACAGCCGCTACTACGCCTTCCCCATTCCGCAGAACGGTCTGGAGGTGGTGTGGAACCACATCACCCGTTACCGCGGCGGCAACCTCAGGCGCAGCATCGTGCAGGCCTCGCCGCAGACCAACGGCGCCTACACCCTGGTGCATTTCGAAGACGAGGTGGCTTTCCCCGACAACATGCCGGACGTCGATCCGGCCAAGGCGGAGAACGCGCTGCTGTTCTTCAAGCAGCGGGTCACCGCGCCGTCGCGCCTGGCGGGCAACGTGTTGCTGGTGCATGACTCGCTCGATCAGGTCAAGGAGCCGCGCATGGCCTGGCTCTACAATGCCGGCCAGCGTCGCGTACGTCGCGCCCCGCAGGTGGCCTACGACGGCCCGGGCACCGCGGCCGACGGCCTGCGCACCTCGGACAACTTCGACATGTTCAACGGCGCGCCGGATCGTTACGACTGGAAGCTGGTGGGCAAGCGCGAGCTGTTCATTCCCTACAACAACTACCGCGTGGCCTCGCCGCAGGTGAAGTACGCCGACATCCTCAAGGCCGGTCACGTCAATCAGGACCTGCTGCGCTACGAGCTGCATCGCGTCTGGGAAGTGGAGGCGACGCTGAAGTCCGGCGAGCGCAACATCTACGCCAAGCGCCGCTTCTACGTCGACGAGGACTCCTGGCAGATCGCCCTGTCCGAGCACTACGATGGCCGTGGCCAGTTGTGGCGGGTCGGCGAGGCGATGCTGATGCAGCAGTACGCGCAGAAGGTGCCGGTGTATGCCTTCGAGGCGCTGTACGACATCATCGCCGGGCGCTACCTGGCCATCGGCATGGCCAACGAGGAGAAGCGCTCCATCGAGTACGGCACCCAGGCTTCGGCCAAGGACTTCACCCCGGCCGCTTTGCGTAACGCCGGCGTGCGCTGAGTCTCGTGCTTGTCAACGGCGCCGCCTGCGGGCGGCGTCGTGCTGTCTGGCCGCCATGGTCTTGTGAATCTTCAGGCATAAGCCCGACGGGGTGCGGGCGCTCTGCTGGCGGGCTACCATCGAACGGTGGTTTTCAACAATGACAAGCAGAGAGAACCGCTGCCATGCCGACCCTTGCCCTTGCCCGCTCCAATGCGGTTCCGGCACCGTCTGCCGACCTGCCGCGGCTGCCGCCCGCGGTGATTGCGCGATTGCCGCTCGAGCAGCGCCTGCTCGCCAGCGAAGCCCGTTTGCGCCTGCTCTGCGCGCCGGCCGGTTCCGGCAAGAGCGTGCTGCTCGGTCAGTGCGCGCGCCAGACGCCCGCCGCCGTGGCGCGGCTGTGGCTGGATCTGGGCGGGCGCAGCCTGACCCCGGCGCAGCTCTGCACGCGCCTGGCTGCGGCCTTGCAGCAGCCTGCGACGGACGTGAACGAGGCGGCCCTGCTGGAGATGCTGCAGGCGCATTCGGGGCGGCTGTGGATCTTTCTCGACGATTACCCGCGCCAGCCCGATGGCGAGCTCGATGCCTGCCTCGACCGTCTGTTCGCTGCGGCGCCGGCGCAGATCACCTGGTGGGTGGCCAGCCGCCGCACACCGGCCTGGAACCTGCCGCGCCTGCTGCTGCAGGGCGATCTGCTGGAGCTCGAAGGGCAGGACCTGGCGCTGGACGAGGCGGGGCTGGCCGAGCTGCTGACGGCGCTGCAGCTGAACCTGGGTGAGGACCTCGGGCAGCGATTGCTGCAAAGCAGCGAAGGTTGGCTGGCGGCGATTCGCCTGCTGCTGCTCGATGCCGACGAGGATGCGTTGCGCCAGCGTCTGCAGGCCGGCTGCCCGCTGCTGCGCGACTACGTGCAGCGCGAGGTGCTGGCCGATCTGGATGAGGAGCTGCGCAGCGACCTGCACGCCCTGGCCCTGCTGCCACGCTTTTCCGCCCCGCTCTGCGAGCACCTGCTGGAAGGGCGCGGCAGCGAGCTGCTGGCCGAGCTGCAGCGACGCCAGCTGTTCGTTCGCCGGCTGGACAGCAGCGGCACCTGGTTCCGTCTGTGGCGCCCTCTGGCTGCGGTGCTGCGCAGCCTGCCGGGTGGGCTTGTGCCGGCGCCGGTGCATGTGCGCGCCTGCCAGTGGTTCGCCCGCCACGGCGACATTCGCGAGGCGGTCGAGCATGCCCTGCAGGCCGGCCAGGTGGAGGTGGCGGTCAACTACCTGCAGCGTTTCAGTCAGGAGCAGCTGCTGCAGGGGCATTCGGTCGCGCAGCTTCTGCAATGGCGCGAGGAGCTGCCGGCCTGGCTGTTCGCCAGCTCGCCGCGGCTGATCGTATTGCAGGCCTGGGCGCTGATCATCTGTGCACGTTTCGACGAGGCGCGCGCCTGCACCGAGGCGCTGACGCACTTTCTGCCGCAGCCCGATGCCAGGCGCCAACGCAAGCTGCTCGCTCACTGGCAGGCGCTCAGCGGCGTGCTGGCGCGCCAGTGCGGGCGCCGCGACGCACGCCAGCACTGCCTGGAGGCGCTGCAGGCACTGGACGACAGCGGCTGGTCGCAGCGCATCCTCTGCTACCAGGCCCTGGCCCAGCAGTACCTGGCGGAAAACGCCCTGGACCAGGCGCGGCAGGCGCTGGATGAAGGGCTGCGGCTGTCGCGCCTGCACGGCAGCCTGATCTACGAGGCGCTGCTCAACACCGACCGCTGCCTGCTGCTGGAGATGCAGGGCGAGGCCGGGCGCGCCGCGGAGCTGGCCGAGCAATCACTGGCGCTGCTGCGTGGGCGGGTCAGCCACAGCCCGGTGGTCGGTCGCCTGCTGCTGCTGCGTGCCAGCCTGCTGGCGCGCCAGGGCCTGGATGAGACGGCGCGGCAGGCCTATCGCCAGGGGTTGCAGGAGGCCGAGTTCTGCGAGGATGCCTACACCATCTCCGGCTACCTGGGGCAGGTGGAGCTGGCCGAGGCGTGCGGCGATCTCGACGAGGCCTACCAGTGGTTGCAGAAGGCCGAGCGGGTGATGCAGTGCTCGCACGTGCCGGAGGTGCGTTATCGCGGTGTGCTGCAGCTGCAGGCCGGGCGCTTGCTGCTGCGCCAGGAACAGTATGGCCGTGCCCGCGAGGTGTTCGCCCAGACCCTGCAGCAGTTGCAGCAACGCCAGCAACTGGCGCCCTCGGGCTTCTATGACCTGCTGCCGCGTCTGCGCCGCTACCTGGCCGTCAGCGACTTGCTGCTCGGTCATCATGCCGCTGCCGAGCATGCCCTGCGCCTGCTGCTGGATGAATGCCAGATGGCCGGACATCGCAGCCTCAGCTGCGAGTGCCGTGTCGCGCTGGCCGAAAGCCTGTTGCTGCAGGGCCATGACGAGCAGGCCGAGGCGCTGCTGCAGCAGGCCCTTGGCGAAGCACGCCAGTTGCGCCTGCTGCGTCCGCTGCTGGAGCTGCAGCAGCGTCAACCGCAGTGGCTGGAACGGTTGCTGCCGGGGGAGGCCGGGCAGAGCCTGCACCAGCGTCTGTTCCAGCCGCCACCGACGCTGGACGAACCGGCCAGCGCCGGCACCGCGCTGCTCAGCTCGCGTGAGCTGGCGGTGCTGCAGCTGATCGCTCAGGGCTGTTCCAATCAGGAGATCGCCGATCGCCTGTTCATCTCCCTGCACACGGTCAAGACCCATGCGCGGCGGATCAACGTCAAGCTCGGCGTGCAGCGGCGCACCCAGGCGGTGGCCATGGCCAAGGCGTATGGCCTGATGGGGGATTGAGCCGGCGATGTCCGGATGGGCCGGTCCCCGCTCTTTCAGGGGCGAGCTCTATGGGCTGCCGCTGGTGGGCTGAAGCCCACCCTACGCAGGGGTAGCCTCAGTCTGTAGGGTGGGCTTTAGCCCACCAGGGTTGGTCCACATGGGCCAAGCAAATCGCTGCCCGGCCCACCCTACAAGGCTTCGTTGCTCGCTCAGCCAAGCAGATAGAACGCGCCGCAGATCACCACGCCCGAGTACAGCAGCATGATCAGGCAGTAGCCCATGATGTCGCGCGCGCCGAGGCCGACGATGCCCAGCAGCGGCAGCGCCCAGAACGGCTGGATCATGTTGGTCCAGGCGTCGCCCCAGGCAATGGCCATGGCGGTGACGGTGGGCGATACGCCCAGGGCCTGGGCTGCCGGCAGCATGATCGGGCCCTGTACGGCCCACTGGCCGCCACCGGAGGGCACGAACACGTTGACCACACCGGCGCTGAGGAAGGCCAGCAACGGGAAGGTGTCGGCCGATGACCAGGAAATGAAGGCCTCGGTGATCTGCCGACCGAGGGAGACGCCGTCGGCGTTGGCGCCCATCATCATGCCCATGATCCCGGCATAGAAGGGGAACAGCAGGACGATGCCGCCGATGCCGCGCACGCTCTCGTCCACCGCGCGCATGTAGCGCTCCGGGGTGCCGTGCATCAGCAGGCCGCTGAACAGGAAGATGGCGATGACCACGTCCAGGCCGAGCACGAAGCCCTTGCTGGCGAAGTGGTTGAACAGGTAGATGCCGGCCATGGCCACCAGCGCCAGACCCAGGATGCGGCTGTCGTCCAGGCGCTGCGCCGGGGTGTCACGGGCCGGCAGCTCGGCGTGCGATTCCACCAGCTTGGCCGGGTCGGCCACCTTGGCGCCCTGACGCGGATGCATGGCGCGGTTGAGCAGCGGCAGGCCGATTACCAGAAGTGCGACGATGGTCAGGTTCAGCGGGCTGAACAGGGTCTGGGTGATGCTTACCGGTTCGGTCAGTACACCGGCGGTGATACGTGCCAGATCGGGGCCGCCGGTGGCCATGGACAGCGGCACCGAACCGGCCAGGCCGCCGTGCCAGACCAGAAAGCCCGAGTAGGCCGAGGCCACCAGCAGCGGGTAGTCGACGCCTGCGACCTTGCGCGCCAGGGCGCGGGCGAACACTGCGCCTATCACCAGGCCGAAGCCCCAGTTGACCCAGCAGCCCACCAGCGCCACCAGGGTGACCATGATGATCGCCTGGCCCGGCGTGCGCGCGATCGCGGCCAGGCGGTCGAGCTGGCGGTTGATGATCGGCGCGCTGGCCAGGGCGTGGCCGGTGACGAAGATCAGCGCCATCTGCATGGCGAAGCCGAGCAGTGTCCAGAAGCCGCCGCTCCAGTGCTGGACCATGGCCGGCAGCGACTGGCCGGTGGCGGTCATGCCGGCGATCAGCACGCCCAGGGTGAGCAGGGTGGAAAAGACGAAGGGCGAGGGCAGGTACTTCTGTACCAGGCCCACGCTCATGCGGGTGAGTGTGTTGAACATGGGGGATGCCTCTTTTTTATGGTTGTAAGGGCTTTGACCAGGCATTCGAGGGTTGGCTTCGCCTGGCCGTTGCAGCACAAAAATGACAAAGCCCGGCACGAGGCCGAGCTGTTTGGCGTAGCCCGGATGCAATCCGGGAGTTCCGTGGCAGGTTTCCCCGGATTGCATCCGGGCTACGGTGTTCGGGTTGCTTAATTGCGCTCGATGGCCAGCGCCACACCCTGGCCGCCGCCGATGCACAGCGTGGCCAGACCTTTCTTGGCGTCGCGGCGGATCATCTCGTGCAGCAGGGTCACCAGCACGCGGCAGCCCGAGGCGCCGATGGGATGGCCCAGGGCAATGGCGCCGCCGTTGACGTTGACCTTGTCGGTATCCCAATCCAGCTCTTGGCCGACCGACAGCGCCTGGGCGGCGAAGGCCTCGTTGGCTTCGATCAGGTCCAGATCGGCCAGGCTCCAGCCGGCCTTGTCCAGGCAGCGGCGGGTGACGGACACCGGTGCGATACCCATGATCGCCGGGTCGACGCCGGCATTGGCGTAGCCGGCAATCTTCGCCAGCACCGGCAGGCCCAGCGATTGCGCCTTGCTCGCGCTCATCAGCAGCACGGCAGCGGCGCCGTCGTTGAGGCTGGAGGCGTTGCCGGCGGTGACGCTGCCGTCCTTTTTGAACGCCGGCTTGAGCTTGGCCAGGGATTCGGCGGTGGTGCCGGCGCGTGGCTGTTCGTCACGGGCGAAGGCGATGGGGTCGCCCTTGCGCTGTGGAATCAGTACTGGAGTGATCTCGGCATCGAAACGACCGGACTCGATGGCGGCCACGGCCTTCTGCTGCGAAGCGGCAGCGAAGGCGTCCTGGGCTTCACGGCTGATGCCGTATTTCTCCACCAGGTTCTCGGCGGTGATGCCCATGTGGTAGTCGTTGAAGGCATCCCACAGGCCGTCGAGGATCATGCTGTCCTGCAACTGGGCGTGGCCCATGCGCAGGCCGGTGCGGGCTTTCGGCAGCACGTAGGGCGCCAGGCTCATGTTTTCCATGCCGCCGGCGATGATCACCTCGGCATCGCCGCAGCGAATGGCCTGGGTGGCCAGGTGCAGGGCCTTGAGGCCCGAGCCGCAGACCTTGTTCAGGGTCATGGCCGGCACGGCATGGGGCAGGCCGGCGCGGATGGCGGCCTGGCGCGCAGGGTTCTGGCCACTGCCTGCGGTGAGCACCTGGCCGAGGATGACTTCATCGACCTGAGCGACATCGAGGCCGGTCTGCTCCAGCAGGCGCTTGATGACGATGGCGCCGAGTTCGGGCGCGGGAATCTCCGCCAGGCTGCCCTGGAAGCTGCCGAT
>MTEW01002497.1_pt2 | contig 13020 bp, 12 predicted proteins | sample 1042681 | NCBI WGS metagenome assembly MTEW01 (sample SAMN06185811, study PRJNA358809) | soil metagenome | isolation source: soil biostimulated with citrate as carbon source | place: India | collected 2015-05-23
AGGCGGTCTGCCTCGGAGGGCGCGCTGTTCCCGGACGGGTGGTTGTGGCCGACGATCACGGCCGCGGCGTTGTGCGCCAAGGCCCGCCGGACCACCTCGCGCGGATGCACCTCGGCGCTGTCGAGGGTGCCGCGGAACAGCTCCTCGAACGCTAGCGCGCGGTGGCGCACATCCAGGAACAGCGCCGCGAACACCTCGTGATCGTGCGCGCGCAGGCGCTGGCTGAAGTAGCGGCCGGCGATGGTCGGGTCGGTCAGCTGCTCGCCGCGCTCCAGATCCGCGGCCAGGTGGCGGCGGCCGATTTCCAGCGCGCCGGCCATCCGGCTGGCGCGGGCCGGCCCCAGCCCCGGCAGGGCGATCAGTTCCCTGGGCGGACGGTCGAGCAGCCGTCGCAGTGGCCCGTGGTTCGAGAGCAGGTCGCGGGCGGTGGCGACCGCATCGCGCCCGCGCAGGCCGGAACCGAGGAACAGCGCCAGCAGTTCGGCGTCGGAGAGCGCGGCGGGGCCGCGGGTGAAGAGCTTTTCACGGGGCCGTTCGTGGATGGGCCAGTCTCGGATGTGCATATGGCCAAGATGCCCGGTCCGCCGCCACGCCGCCATCAGGCGGGAGGAGACCATCGGGTAAGCTAATCCCCTGTTCGTCTGTAGGAAACCCGACGTGACCGGAAGTCTCGAGCCACGGCCGCTGCAGGGCCAGCGCCTGCTGGTGTGTGTGGGCGGCGGCATCGCCGCGTACAAGTCGCTGGAACTGGTGCGGCGGCTGCGTGACGCCGGCGCCGATGTGCAGGTCGCCATGACCGAAGGCGCCCAGCAGTTCGTCACCGCGCTGAGCTTCCAGGCCCTGTCCGGCCATCCGGTCCGGACCAGCCTGTGGGACAGCGCCGCCGAAGCGGCCATGGGCCATATCGAACTCGCGCGCTGGGCCGATCGCATCCTGATCGCCCCGGCCACCGCCGACCTGCTGGCGCGGCTGACCCACGGATTCGCCAACGACTTGGTCACCACCCTGTGCCTGGCGACCACCGCGCCGATCACGGTCGCGCCCGCCATGAACCACCGGATGTGGCAGCACCCGGCCACGGTGGCCAATCTGGCGGTGCTGCGCGCGCGCGGCGTGCAGATCATCGGGCCGGAAGACGGCCCGCTGGCCGAAGGCGAATCCGGCCCCGGCCGGTTGAGCGAGCCGGAGGACATCGTCGCCGCGCTGGCCGCCGGCCACGCGCCGGCCGTGCGGGACCTTGCCGGCGTGCGCGTCGTCGTCAGCGCCGGCCCGACCTACGAGGATCTGGATCCGGTCCGTTACCTGGGAAATCGCAGTAGCGGCAAGATGGGCTTCGCGGTGGCGGCCAGCGCGGCGCGGCGCGGCGCCGAGGTGGTGCTGGTGGCCGGTCCGGTCCATCTGCCGACCCCGGCCGGGGTCACCCGCATCGACGTGCGTTCGGCCGCGCAGATGCGCCAGGCCGTGTTCGGCGCGTTGCCGGCCGACATCTACATCGGCGCGGCCGCGGTCGCCGACTACACCCCGCGGGTGGCGGTGCCGAACAAGATCAAGAAGACCGGCGAAACCCTCAGCCTGGATCTGGTGCGCACGCCCGACATCCTGGCCGAGGTCGCGGCCCAGACCCAGGCGCTGAAGCTGGTGGTCGGGTTCGCCGCCGAGACCGAGAACGTCGAGCATTACGCGCGCGGCAAGCTGCAGGCCAAGCGCCTGGACATGATCGTCGCCAACCGGGTCGGCATCGCCGAAGGCGGTTTCGAAAGCGATCAGAACGCGCTGGTCGCCTATTGGAAGGACGGCGAGCGCGATTTCGGTTCGGCGCCGAAGACCCGGCTGGCCGATGCCCTGATGGATCTGATCGTGGAGCGACTGAACGCATGAGCCCGGCTGGCACGCAATCCGTGGAACTGAAACTGCTGGACCCCCGGTTCGGCGACGAATGGCCGTTGCCCGCGTATGCGACCGAGGCCAGCGCCGGCGTCGACCTGCGCGCGGCGCTCGACGCCACCCTCACCCTGCAGCCCGGCGACGCCGCGCTGGTGCCCAGCGGCCTGTCCGTGCACCTGGCCGATCCGCAGCTGTGCGCGGTGGTGTTGCCGCGCTCCGGGCTGGGCCACCGGCATGGCATCGTGCTGGGCAATGGCACCGGCCTGATCGACGCCGATTACCAGGGGCCGCTGCTGATCAGTGTCTGGAACCGCGGCCACGAGGCCTTCGCCATCCAGCCCGGCGACCGCATCGCCCAGTTGGTGGTGCTGCCCATCGTGCGCGTAAGCTTCCAGGTGGTGGACGCATTCGCCGACAGCGCCCGGGGAGCAGGCGGTTTCGGCCATACCGGATTGCGCTGAGAGGGGACGGGCGCGAATGAGCAGATCGAGCGAAGCTGGACGTCGGTTGCCGCTGGGCGACCTTTCGCGGGCACTGCCCGGGTTGGCCGTGCTCGGCCTCCTGCTGGCCGGATGGCTGGGCTGGAGCGGCGTGCGCCAGTGGCGCGACGCCGATCGCGGCGAAGCACTGGAACAGGCCCGCGATGCCGGCGTGGCCGCGCTGGAATCCGCTTACCGGGACCAGATCGCGCAATTGACCCGGCGCATGGCCGGCGACGCGGTAAAGGCGGCGCTGGCCGGCAGCGATCCCGCCGCGACCGCGCAGGCCATCCGGCAGGGTTGGGCGGAGGCCGAGCACGTGGAGATCCTGCCGCGCGATCTGGCCCAGGCCTACGCCGATCCGGTCGCATTCGGTTACAGCCGGCTGGCCTTGCTGGAAGCGGCGCAACAAGGGCAGGCGGTGGTCGCGCGGGTGGTCCGGGATCAGGGCAAGGCGGCACTCGGGCTGGCCGTCGATACGGCGCAGGGCGTGGTCTACGCACGCCTGCCGCTGTCCCGGCTGACCGCCGGCTTCGAAGCCGTGGCGATGCCGCCGGGCACCTACCTGGCGCTGCGCCAGGGCAACTTCAACGTGGTCCAGCGCGGCAGCGCGAATCTGGCCGACGAGGCCGAAGTGATGGCGCATGCCGTGGGCAAGACCGGCCTGCGCGTGGCCGCGGCGCAACCGGACAGTGAGTCCGGCCCGTTCGGGCTGGGCCCTCTGGGCAGTTCGATTGGCGCGGTGCTGGCGGCCGCGTTGGCGGTACTGGCCTGGCTGGCGGCCCGTGGCGGCCTGAAGATTCCCGCCCTGCGCCGCGGCGAGGCGGTCGTGGCCGACGCCGACGAGCCCACGCTGGGCCAGGCATTGGAGCGCGATCCGCTGCCGCCGGTCGCCAGGCAGACGAATTCCCCCCCACAGACAGGCAGCATGAGCAGAGAACGAATTCCGGTGGACGTCGATCCCGGCATCTTCCGCGCGTACGACATCCGCGGCATCGTCGGCAAAACCCTCAACGTGGAGGTCGCCGAGTGCATCGGCCAGGCCATCGGCAGCGTGATGCAGGAGCAGGACCTGACCGACATCGTGGTCGGGCGCGACGGCCGCCTGTCCGGGCCGGAATTGGTGGGCGGGCTGATTGCCGGCCTGCGCCGCGCAGGGCGCAACGTCATCGACATCGGCATGGTGCCCACGCCGGTGGCCTATTTCGGCGCCTACCAGTTGCGTGCCGGCAGCTGCGTGGCGGTGACCGGCAGCCACAATCCGCCGGACTACAACGGATTCAAGATCGTGGTGGGCGGTGAAACCCTTTCCGGCGCCACCATCACCGATCTGTACGAGCGCATCCGCGATGGCCGGCTGCACGAAGCCGCCACCCCGGGCGACTTGCAGGAACGCGACATCGCCGCCGACTACATCCAGCGGATCGCCGACGACGTGCAACTGGAGCGTCCGCTGAAGGTGGTGCTGGACGCCGGCAACGGCGTGGCCGGCGACATCGCGCCGCGCCTGCTCGAATCCATCGGCGCGGATGTCATTCCGCTGTACTGCGAAGTGGATGGCACGTTCCCCAACCACCACCCCGATCCGAGCGAACCCCACAACCTGGAAGACCTGATCCAGATGGTGAAGCGTTTCGACGCCGACCTGGGCCTGGCCTTCGACGGCGATGGTGATCGCCTCGGCGTGGTGACCAGGGAAGGCGCCGTGATCTTCCCCGATCGGTTGCTGATGCTGTTCGCCGCCGACGTGCTGGAACGCAATCCCGGCGCGATGATCATCTACGACGTCAAATGCACCGGAAAGCTGCAGCCCTGGATCCTGCGCAACGGCGGCACGCCGCTGATGTGGAAGACGGGGCATTCGCTGATCAAGGCCAAGATGCGCGAAACCGGCGCCGAACTGGCGGGCGAGATGAGCGGCCACTTCTTCTTCCAGGAACGCTGGTACGGCTTCGATGACGGCCTGTACTCGGCCGCGCGCCTGCTGGAAATCCTGGCCCTGCGCGAGGACACGCCGTCGGAAGTCCTGTCGGCGCTGCCGGACGGCATCGCCACCCCGGAGATCAAGGTGCCGGTGGAAGCGGAAACACCGCATGCGGTGGTCGAGCGTTTCGTCGAGACGGCGCGCTTCGACGGTGCCCGCGTGGCGACCATCGACGGCCTGCGGGCGGACTGGGACGACGGCTGGGGCCTGCTGCGCGCCTCCAACACCACGCCCATCCTGGTGTTGCGTTTCGAAGCTGACAACGAGGCGGCGCTCGCGCGCATCAAGGACGTGTTCCGTGCCCACCTGGCGCTGGTGGCGCCGGATCTGACGGCGAACTTCTAGTCCCGATCACGGGGTTCCGCGCGACAACGGCAGGCCGCGCTGGAGCGCGGCGGCGTCCTCAGGCGCCGGGCGGTGCGGCGGCCGGCGAAGACCCGGTCGCTGGCGTCGCCGACGCCGGATTGGGGCCCTTCATTTCGCGGTAGCGCTGCATGATCTCGGCGATTTCCACGTCCAGCTCCGCGCGCTGGCGTTCGAAACTGGCCTGCAGCTGGCGCTGGCGCATCAGATCCGCATGCCGGCTGCGGATGTTGGCGGTGGTCTCGGCCGCTACCGTCTGTCCTGCCAGTTCCCGGTCGCCGGCAACCTGCAGCAGGCTGACCAGGCCTTCGCGCAGGCTGACCACGTTGTAGCGCGCGGTCTTGATGTTGTTGTCGACGATGGCGATGCGCTCGTTGAACACCCGGCGCAGCTCTTCCTCGCTGCGATAGGACAACAGCATCGCCTGCTCGGTACGGCGGCGGGTTTCCTGCGCCGCTTCGTCCAGTTGCGCCTGGATCTTCGCCGCCTCCGCCTGCGCGCGCTCCTCCTCGGTCAGCGCCCGGTCCACTTCGGCGGTGCGCAGGCCGCTCGCGGCGTTGATTTCCTCGCGCGCGCGCGTCACCGCCTCGGCCGGCAGGGCATCGCTGCACACGCGCTGGCCGTTCTCGTTCCAGCAATAGAGTTTCTTGGCGGCCGGCTTGTCCTGCGCGCTGGCCAGCGCCATCGAGACCAGGCCCACCGGCAATGCCAGCCAGAAAATGGAACTCCGCATGTGCAGCCCCCTGCTGCCGTCAGTCCGACGAACCGCTGCCATAGCGCGCCCGGTAGGCGAGCAGGTCTTCGCGGTGATGGACAAGTTCCGCGCTTTCCCCGGCGAAATCAAGCAGATCGTGCAGGTTGGCCACGGCCACCACCGGCACGCCGGTTTCGGCGGCGACCGCCTGGGCGGCCGACAGCCGCGCGCTGCCCTGTCCGTCGCCGGGTTCGGTCAGCACCTCCTGCCGATCCAGCGCCACCACGATCCCGGCCGGGCGGCCGCCGCCGGCGCGGATCAGGCCCAGCGCCTCGCGGATGGCGGTTCCGGCGGTGATGACGTCGTCCACGATGAGCACGTTGCGGCCATCCAGCGGCGCGCCGATCAGCAGCCCGCCTTCACCGTGGTCCTTGGCTTCCTTGCGGTTGAAGGCCAGCGGCACGTCGCGGCCGCGACGCGCGTACTCGCAGCCCACAGCGGTCGCCAGCGGAATGCCCTTGTAGGCGGGGCCGAACAGCAGATCGAACTGCAGGCCGGCGGCGTCCACCGCGTCGGCGTAGCAGGCCGCCAGCTCGGCCAGGCGGGCGCCGCTGTCGAAGCGGCCGGCGTTGAAGAAGTAGGGACTGAGCCGGCCGGACTTGAGGGTGAACTCGCCGAAGCGCAGGGCCTGCGCGTGCAGGGCGAGCTGGAGGAAGCGGGCGCGGTGATCGGACATGGCGGTGCATTCGGCGGGCGAGGGGTGGAAGCATAGCGGTTCCGTGCCACCGGCCTCCACGCATGCGGTACGCTCTTGCGACCCCTTTCCCGTTCCGCGGACCGTTTTTCACATGCGCATCATCAGTTTCAACGCCAACGGCCTGCGTTCGGCCGCCAACAAGGGTTTCTTCGAGTGGTTCGGCCAGCAGGACGCCGACGTGCTGTGCGTGCAGGAAACCAAGGCGCAGGAGCACCAGCTCAGCGGCCCGGCCTTCCTGCCGGAGGGCTACAAGGCCTGGTTCCGCGACGCCACCACCAAGAAGGGCTACAGCGGCGTGGCGATCTACAGCCGGCGTGAACCCGATGAAGTGCGCACCGCGCTGGGCTGGGACGAGTTCGACGAGGAAGGCCGCTACCTGGAAGCGCGCTACGGAAACCTCAGCGTGGTGTCCTTCTACATACCGTCCGGTTCTTCCGGCGAACTGCGGCAGGGCTTCAAGTTCAGGGTGATGGACTGGCTGGCGCCAATCCTGGACGAATGGCGCCGCAGCGGGCGCGACTACGTGCTGTGCGGCGACTGGAACATCGTGCGCACCCGCCTGGACATCAAGAACTGGACCAGCAACCAGAAGAACTCCGGTTGCCTGCCCGCCGAACGTGATTGGCTCAACGGCATGTGCGTGGACGAGGGCGGCTGGGTCGATGCCTATCGCAGCCTGCACCCGGAAGGCCAGGACTACACCTGGTGGAGCAATCGCGGCGGCGCGCGCGCCAACAACGTCGGATGGCGCATCGACTATCAGTTCGTCACTCCGTCGCTGCGTGACCGCCTGCAGCGCTGCGCGATCTATCGCGACAGCTGGTTCTCCGACCACGCGCCGTTCACGGTGGACTACGCCGGATGAGCGTGCCCGCGGCGGCCAAGGCGCCGGTGTCCTACAAGGGCTGGTCCGGCATCCGGCGCGCATTCGCCACGCCGGCCGCCTTCACCATGCTGCTGCTCGGCTTCGGCAGCGGCCTGCCGTTCCTGCTGATCGCGTCGGCGACGCTCAGCACCCGCCTGCGCGACGTGGGACTGGATCTGGGCAGCATCGGCCTGATCAGCCTCGCCAGCTTTTTCTACCTGCTCAAGTTCGTATGGGCGCCGCTGGTGGATCGCTACACCTTTCCGTTGACCGCGTTTCTCGGGCGCCGGCGTTCGTGGCTGCTGGTGGCGCAATTGGGTGTGGCGGCGGGATTGTTCGCATTGGCGTTCACCCGCCCCGAACTCGGCGTCGGCGCGCTGGTGGGATGGGTGCTGTTCGCGTCGCTTGCCGGCGCGACCCAGGATTCGGTCGTCGACGCCTACCGCATCGAGATCGCGCCGGCCGAGGCGCAGGCCGCGCTCGCCGCCACCTACACGCTGGGCTACCGGATTGGCCTGATCCTGGCCGGCGCCGGTGCGCTCTACATCGCCGAATTCAGCGGCTGGAAGAACGCCTACCTGGCGATGACCGCGCTGATGCTGCTACCGATCCTGGCCACGCTGTTCAGTCGCGAACCCGACGCGCCCGAAGCGGCCGTGAGCCGGCGCATCGATTTCATCGGCGCGTTCTGGCAGCCCTTCGTCAGCTTCTTCCAGACCAATGGCCTGATGCTGGGCGTGGTGCTGCTGCTGTTCGTGGGCCTGTTCAAGTTTCCCGACCAGGTGATCGGGGTGATGGCCGGGCCGTTCTACCTGGACTCCGGCTACAGCAAGTCCGACATCGCCACGGTCTCCAAGTTGTACGGGGTATGGACCGGCATCGCCGGCGCCTTCCTCGGCGGCGTGTGCGTGGCCGCTTTCGGCTTCCGCCGGATGCTGGCGATCGCGGCCATCGCGGTGGCCTGTTCCAACATCGCCTTCCTGCTGATGGCCCAGCACCCCTCCGAAATCTGGGCGTTCTACGCCGCCATCACCGCCGACAACCTCTCGCAGGGCTTCGCCGGCACCGTGCTGGTGGCGTTCATGTCATCGCTGACCAACCGCAATTTCACCGCCACCCAGTACGCGTTGCTGGTCTCGCTGGCGAACCTGCCGGGCAAGTTCATCGGCGGCGTGTCCGGCTACGTCGTCGAGGCCACGTCCTACAGCGCCTTTTTCCTGATGAGCGCGCTCACGGTCATCCCGACGCTGCTGCTGCTGGCCTGGTTGTGGAAGCATATCCGTGAGAATGAAGGTGGCGGCACGTCATCCTGATCAGCCGCAGGGCTGACCGGGGACGAGCGGGGCAGGCAAGGGGGACCGAGATGACCGACATCGTGCTGAAGGACATCGATCCGCTGCTGAGCGAGCGGATCCGCCGGATTGCCCAGGCCCGTGGCTGGAACATGCACGACACCCTGTTCAACCTGATCGAGCAGGGTCTGTTCCACTGCGAGGCGGAAGTCCGCAGCGGTTTCGACGATGGTGAAGTGGACGCGCTGACCGCGGCGATCAACGCCCTGAAGGACGTCCCGGCCGGCAAGGGTTTCTGAGCCGGTTCAGGCCGGAAACACCGTCCCCAGCACCCGCGGTCCCCTGGCGCCGGTGACGGCGGGCAGATTGCCGGGCCGCCCGGCGAGGGTTTCCCGGGCCAACCAGGCGAAACCCATCGCCTCCACGAAATCCGGATCCAGTCCGTGAGCGGCGGTGGATTCGACGCTCACCTCCGGCATCCAGGCCGCCAGCCGCGCCATCAGGCGCGCGTTGTGCACGCCGCCGCCGCAGACCAGCACCCGGCGCGTGCCGGGCTGGTTGGCGCGCAGGGCGTCGGCGACGGTGGCCGCGGTCAGTTCCAGCAGGGTGGCCTGCACGTCGGCGGGCGATGCCGGATGATCGCCCAATCGCGCCTCCAGCCAGGCCAGGTGGAACTGTTCGCGCCCGGTGCTCTTGGGCGGCGGCAGGGCGAACCAGGGCTCCTCGAGCAATCGCGCCAGCAGCGCTTCATTGGCCTGGCCACCCGCCGCGAACGCGCCGCCCGCGTCGAACGCCGCGCCGGTATGGCGTTCGCACCAGGCGTCCATCAATGCGTTGGCCGGGCCGGTGTCGAAACCGCGCACGGCGATCCCATCGCCGCTGCGCGGCAGCAGGGTGAAATTGCCGATGCCGCCGAGGTTCAACACCGCGCGCTCCTCGCCCGCGGAACCCAGCAGGGCGGCATGGAAGGCCGGCATCAGCGGTGCGCCATGGCCGCCGGCGGCCACGTCGCGGCGGCGGAAGTCGGCCACCGTGTCGATACCGCTGCGTTCGGCGATCACGTTGCCGTCGCCGATCTGCCAGGTGAAGCGCGGATTGGCGTGCGGACGATGGCGGATGGTCTGGCCGTGCGAACCGATTGCGCGCACATCGCGGGCGGAAACGTCCGCTTCGCCGAGCAGGCGCAGGGCCGCGTCGGCAAAATGGATGCCGGTCAACGCATCCAACCGGCCCACCTCGTCCAGCGAAGGCGCATCGCCCCCCTGGCCGAGGGCGATCAACGCGGCGCGCGTGGCATCGTCCCAGCGATAGGTGCGGCCCAGCAGCAATTCACAGCGCAGCGCGGAGGCAGGCTGATCGAAGCGCACCAGGGCGGCGTCGATGCCATCGGCGCTGGTACCGGAGATCAGGCCCAGGAAGAGCGCCGGGGGCGCCTCGTCGGCAGGGGACATTGCGGGTTTCCGTGACTATGCGCGCACGCGCCGGTACGCCGAAGACTACGCCATGGGACTCCCGCCCTCGCGGAAGTCCCGGTGCCGCGGCTCAGCCCTTCTTGGACTTGCCGGCCGGCTTCTTGGCGTCGGCGACCTGGGTTTCCTGGGCCGGCTCGGCCGGGGAAACGTCGGCGTAGATGATGTTCTCCACCGTGCGGATGCGCGCGAGCGCATTGGCGGTGTAGGTGCGGAACGAAGCCAGTTGCGCGCCGGCCAGCGGTTCCGGCGGCGGCATCGTCACCGACAGCGGATTGCGGTGCACGCCATTGATGCGGAATTCGTAGTGCAGGTGCGGACCGGTGGCCAGGCCGGTGGAACCGACATAACCGATCACCGTGCCCTGCGCGACCCGCTGGCCGACCTTGATCTTGCCCAGCCGTGACATGTGGCCGTACAGCGTGGTGTGGCCACGGCCGTGATCCAGGATCACCACCCGGCCATAACCGTTCTGCCAGCCGGCGAACTGCACGCGCGCATCACCGGCGGCCATGATCGGCGTGCCGGTCACCGCGGCGTAGTCCACGCCCTTGTGCATGCGCATCGTGCCCAGCACCGGATGGCGGCGCGCACCGAACTTCGAACTCAGGCGCGCATACGGAATCGGCATGCGGATGAAGTTCTTCTTCAGCGGACGGCCCGCGGCGGTGAAGTACTCCGGCTTGCCGCCCGGACGGGAGAAACGGAAACCCGAATGCAGCTTGCCGTCCACGGTGAACGTCGCCGCCTGCACCGGCCCGGTGCTGATCAGCTCACCCTCGCGCCAGGTCTGCTCGACCACCACGCTGAAGCGATCCTCCGGACCGAGGTCGGAGTTGAAGTCGATGTCGTACTTGAAGATGTCGTCGGTCAGCGAGTTGACGTTGGCGGCGGTCAGGCCGGCCTTGCGCGCCGAACGGTTGAGCGAACGGCCGACTTTGCCGCTGAGCACCACCGTGCGGGTGGTGGTCTCGCGCGCGACCACTTTCTCGGTGACCTTGTCGCCGTCCAGGCTGAGTTCGATCCGGTGCTGCGGATCCCGGTCGTAACGCAGTGTGCGCAGCTCGCCGGTGACGGGCAGGTCGAACGCCAACTCGGTGCCGGGTTTGAGGCGGGTGAGTGCCCGCTTGGCGTCGGCGTTTTCCAGCAGCGCGTGCATGGTGCCCGACGGGATGTTCAATTCCTCGAAGATCGCGCCCAGCGTCTGGCCCGGCTTGACCCGCACCATCTGCCAGCTGTCGCCGGCCACGCCTTCCTGGCGCTCGCGCGACAATTGCGGCAGCTTGAGGGTGAGCGTGGCGCGCGCGTCGGTGGCCGACGGCGGCTGGATCGCGTTGGAGAAGCCCGGCACGATCGTGGCGAGCATGATGCCGATGGTGGTGAACAGGCTGGCGTGGATCCAGTGGCGGCGGGTCCATCGGCCGGTCGGCAGATGTTGTTTCACCCGCTGGTGCAGGGTCGAATCGCGAAGGAGTTCCAGGCGTTGCTGGAATTGTTGCTTACGGCGGCTGCCGTCCCCATGAGTCTGCATCTAGCCGAACCTCGGGCCCAAGACGGGACCCCAATCGGCGTAACATAGTCACACTAAGAGTTCGCGTCAAACCATTGAGCCGATTGGCTTTTTTGAATAGCATCACGCTTAACTTCGCTTTAACCTGATGTTCAACTTTGTCGGCACCTGTTCACGTCGGCCCCACCCGGAAGACCTTGCCTTGTCCCCCGCAGAAGCCCTTTCCCTGATCGGCCGTGGCGCCGACGAAATCATCAAGCCCGAAGAACTCGAGGCGCGCCTGAAACTGGGCCGCCCCCTGCGGGTGAAGGCCGGTTTCGACCCCACCGCCCCGGACCTGCACCTGGGCCACACGGTCCTGCTGAACAAGATGCGGCACTTCCAGGACCTCGGCCACCAGGTGATCTTCCTGATCGGCGACTTCACCGGAATGATCGGCGACCCCAGCGGCAAGAACGTCACCCGCAAGCCGCTGACCCGGGATGAGGTGTTGGCCAACGCCCAGACCTACGCCGACCAGGTCTACAAGGTGCTGGACCGGGAAAAGACCGAGCTGCGCTTCAATTCCGAATGGTTCGGCCAGATGACCGCGGCCGACATGATCCGGCTGGCCGCCCAGCACACCGTGGCCCGCATGCTGGAGCGCGACGACTTCGCCAAGCGTTATGCCGCCCAGCAGTCCATCGCCATCCATGAATTCCTCTACCCGCTGGTGCAGGGCTACGACTCCGTCGCCCTGAAGGCCGATGTCGAGCTCGGCGGCACCGACCAGAAGTTCAACCTGCTGATGGGCCGCGGCCTGCAGGAGCACCACGGCCAGCCGCCGCAGATCGTACTGACCATGCCGCTGCTGGAAGGCCTGGACGGCGTGGCCAAGATGTCCAAGTCGCTCGGCAACTACATCGGCATCAGCGAGCCGGCCATCGACATCGTCACCAAGACCATGAAGATCGGCGACGAACTGATGTGGCGCTGGATCGACCTGCTCAGCTTCGAGATCGGGGTGGCCGAAGCCACCGCGCTCAAGGCCGAAGTCGCCTCAGGCGGGCTGAATCCGCGCGACGTCAAACTGCGCCTGGCGCGCGAGCTGGCCGCCCGCTTCCATGACGCCGCCGCGGCCGAGCAGGCGATCGCCGGCTGGCATGCGGTTGTCCGGGGCGAGGGCGACACTTCGCTGCTGCCGTTGCAGGACGTGGCGGTCCCTGCCGAGGGACTGCGCATCGGCGCGCTGCTGACGGCCGCCGGCATCACTCCGAGCAATTCAGAGGCCGGCCGCAAGCTCAAGGAACGCGCGGTCAAGGTGGATGGCGCGGTGGTGGAGGATCCGAACCTGGTTTTCCAGCCCGGTTTCGAAGGTGTCCTGCAGGTCGGCAAGCGCAATTTCGCCCGCGTGCGACTGGTCCAGGCGGGCTGATCGGGCCGCCGTGCGACCCCGGCGGCATCGGTCCGGCCGCCCGAAACCCGCGGCCTTCCGATGACGGCCCCGGCGCTGCCATAAATTTGCAATCCGGGGCTTCCAAACGGCCGCGGAACCGGTCATACTTTCCCTCCCCCATCGCAGGGGGCGCTTCAACCTCTCGGGGCAGCGCCGCAGCGATGGGAGCTTCGAAAAAATCTCTCAACGAGGTGTTGACGAAGCAGCAAAGGGTCGCCATAATGTGCGGCTCACCTCGACGGAAACGTCGGGACAACGAAGGAAGGCGCTGAGGCCGACTTCGCAGCT
>MTEW01000621.1_pt2 | contig 13009 bp, 11 predicted proteins | sample 1042681 | NCBI WGS metagenome assembly MTEW01 (sample SAMN06185811, study PRJNA358809) | soil metagenome | isolation source: soil biostimulated with citrate as carbon source | place: India | collected 2015-05-23
CTGGGGTCAAATCAGCCAAAGACAGATTGAAGGCTTAGAAGCGGGCGTTCTTGATCGCTGCGAACAGCGTGTCGAACAGACCGGCGTCAAAGCCCAGGACGGACTGGGCAACGTTGCCTGCCAGGTAACGGGCGCTACGGATACGGCCGTTGTGCAGAGCGATGGCGGACTTGCCATCCGTACCGACGTTGGCAAAGCCGATGGTGGTGGTGGTCTCCTCGTCACCGAAGTCGAACACGATGACATTAGCGATGCCGGCAGCACGCGTCCACTTGAAGGTCGTCACGGGTTGGTTCGTTTGCGGGCTGGCGCCGACAGCCGTGCCGTCAGCGTTCAGCGTCACATTCAGACCGGACCAGGCGAACTGCACGCCGACCAGCTGATCCAGCGACGTGTAGGTCGTGTTGCGATCACCCAGCCAGTTGCAGTGGGTGATGCCGTCTTCCGTGATATTGAACGGGCTGGTGGCGCCGCACGTGTTCAGGTCGATCTGCACTTGACCGTTGGCGCGCGTTTGGATGCCGATCAGGCCATTGCTGCTGGCAGCGAACTTGCCTTGCAGGCCCAGACGGACTTGCTCGTTTTGCATCCAGCCAGTCATCGACTCCAGGAAGGTTTTGTCACCCACGCCATTGCGACGGAACTCCAGCTTGACCTGTGCGCCCGTGAGAGCGTCAGTCAGTTGCAGCGCGTTGCCGCCCACCGACTGCACAGCCATCGGCTTGTACAGGTCAGCGCTCTTCAGCAGACCCGTCCAAGTGCCGTCAGCACGCAGTTGGTAGTAACCCACAGCGGTCGTCCCGGTATTGGGGTCGAAGGTCGACCAGGCACCGTTCTGATACGCTTCCAGCGTTTGGGTAATAGCGCCGTCAACCGACGCCAGGCGAGCACGCACATCGACTTGACCCACACCTTGCACGTAGCGTGTGTCCAGGTAGACGTACACCGGCGCTGCGAGTGCCGAATTGGCATCCACGTCCGTAGCGTACACCGGCTTGGCCGCTTGCGCATCCACATCGGCTTGCGTCACGTTGTCGATGCCGCCCTTGATGACGATAGCGTTCATCAGACCGCGCACCACGTCAGCACTGGCAGTACCGTTCGTTGCGAACTGCGCCACCTTGTCGACCACTGCCATGGCGAAGGCCGTGGTGTTGCTGTCGCCGTTGGCGATGTAGTCGTCACGCAGGTTCACTGCGCCGCCCACGAAGGCGACAACGGCCTTGGTCGCATCGTCAGCCGACTCGCCTTGTTCCATCAGCGACTGGTGCATGGTGGTCAGCGGCGAGACGTTCTGGCCGGCAGTGCCGTCGATCGTCGCCGTCAGGGCGAATGCAGCCGGGAACTGGTAATTCGGGCGTGAGAGATCCTTGGTGTTGGCGTCGACCATCACCACCAGCTTCTTGCCGATGACTGCGCCATCGACCGGCAGCGAGTAGCCGCCGTTGGTGTCGGTGCGGGTGCTCGGCTCGCCGCCGTCGCAAGCGCCGTTGTTGTTCAGGTCCACGCAGACCAGCGCATTGACCAGGTAGCCATCGATGGCCTTGCCGGTGATGCCGGCAGGTGCGGGTTGTTGCGGGGCAGGAGGATTATCGGTGCTCGGGGCGGCGGAATCACCGCCACCGCCACCACCGCAGGCAGCCAGACCCAGGGACATCGTCGTTGCGAGTGCAATCAGGATGGAACGTTTCATCGTACAAATCTCCAGTTTGGAAGAAGGAATTGACAACGGTTCAGTGTCCGTTATTCAAGCTGATGATATAAGGCTGAAAATGCTTTCGATTGATCAACCGCCCTTGAAGCCGCCGTAGACGGTTTCCCATTCGTGGTAGGGCTTGCCGGCTTCCCACTTGAGTTCTGGCATCGGCTCACCTTTCTTCAAGGCTTTCTCGATGAGCCAGGTGTCGTAGCTCGAAATGTCCTCGGGATACCAGTCGGCTTCAGGAATGAACTGACAGCCACCCATGATCCCCATGCCACGCTCATACCACTCGAAATAGAACTGGCCGTCGGGGAAGCGACGATGCAGCTCTCGAATAACAGGCATGGGCGGAGCCCATGCCGTCTCGAACATCATGGTGCGGTATTGTGGTAGATAGACGGGTGCGTTGGCGTTCCACTTGGTGCCCCAGTTCTTGGCACACCAGTCGTACCCACCGAAGTTGAAGCCATCCACCGGATGGGCAGTCTTTCTGCCCGTAAAGTCCACGAAGGCTTCTGGATACTTCTTCGTGTACTCTTCCTTTGTCAGGATCTTGAAATCCCTGTCCATCTGCTTGAACTTTTCGGGATAGGGGATCAGGTTGTTGAAGTCGAACGGAGTGCGTTCGTGGACACCGGTGTAGTAGGTGTTGGTCTTCCACTCCTTGTCGTACAGCTTGATGTCTTCAAGCCGATCGGCAAAGTTCTCGTTGGTTTCTTTGAGAAAATCCAACAACTGTTCCACTCGCACCGCTTCTGGCACAGCGTCCTTCTTGAAATCCCAAAAGCGGAACTTCAGTTCGTTGCGACACCAATTCGGCATTGGTCGCTCCTTAGACAAAAAACAAGCAAGGGCATAAAAGCGAGAACCCGAAGGTCCTCGCTTTTTGGAATACTGACGTGGGAGCTACGGCTCCCACGAGTCCGTGACCTGATGTGGTTTCTGATGAGGAGATTTGTTTACGGGTCGAACCCGAGCAGGTTCCGATTCCTGCACCACGAGCGGTCTTCCCAGTCTTGCGACCAGAGGCAGGACCACTTGCCCCTTCCGGGAGGAAGTCTTACAGATCGGCGGCCTCGGCCATCTGGCGCATGTACGACTTGATGTTGGCCATCTCGGTCTGGGTGCGGGTCGACACCACGTTGATGCGACCCACGCCGACGGCGCCCACGTAGTTCGACACTTCGCCGGTGCGCACGTTGCGCGACTGGCCCTGGCGCTTGAAGACGCCTTCGTAGCTGTCCTTCTTCCAGATCGGCACCTGCATCGTGACTTGCTGCAGGTCCTTGTTTTCCTTCATCAGCTCGACGGACTTCTCGGCGCCCAGCAGGGTCAGTGCGTTGTTGGTCAGGTCGAGGAACTTGCGGTCACGTTCGTACGTGGCCTCGGTCATGCCTTCCGGGGCATTCTGGAACACGACGCCCAGGGGGATCGACAGCGTACCGGCCTTCGCATCGGCCACGACGTGCGGGCGATACTTTTCCTTCAGCTCTTCCAGTTCCGGACGGAACTTGATTTCGGCTGCGGCGTCGGTGGTGGTGTTTGCTTCGGACATGATGTTTCCTTTATTACAGATGGGTGAGTGGAAAAGATGGGTACTGCGAATGGGTACTGCTTCGAAACTGGTTACTTCTTCTTGGTGGTGCTGGCACCGATCGCGGCGATCTGGCCGTTCGGAATGCCGTTCTTGAAGTGCGCTGCAAGCTTCTGCAACGCTTCGTTGCTAGCCGGCACGTGAGCCTTCGGGTGGCGCTTGCCGCCCTTGGTGTGGTCTGCCTGCTTGGCTTCAATCCGACCGATCACTTCGGTCGACTTGGTATCGGGATCGGTGAAACCAATGCCGGCGAGGCCGGTGGTCTGGATTGCGGTAGCTTTGGTCATCGGGATTAGCGATTGAGGTGAGAGAGCAGCGCTTCGGCTTGCTGCTTGGACTCGACATTGCACAGGAACAGGCCATCCGGATCGATGATCGAATGGGTGACCTTATGGCCGTCGTTGTCTTCCTCGTATGTGTACATCCGAGCTCTTCCTTTGGTGAGTCATTGAAACATGCGATTTCATTCTCGCATGACGATACACAGCTCGTGGTTTTTTCGTGCCGTGATTTACGGGGCCTGGGTCGCGTAGCCGTCGATTTCGACGCGATAGATGATGCCTTCAGGCGTCTGGTAGTAGTTGTCGTACACCAGCGGCTTGAGCAAGCCAGTGACCAGGTAGCGGCGATCGGCGCGCAGGTTCTTGAGTACGCCAGGGATCACCACTTCAGGATCGAAGCTCTTGTCCTGGAATTCCTTCAGCTGGGTGTAGGCATCGAAGTCGGGCGTTTCCAGCGTGTTGCGAATGAGTCGCGTGTGTTCTTCGAGCAGGCCGAAGAAGAAGCTCACGATCACGAAACCGCGGTGGCCATTGGGCACCCCGCCAGCAAAGAGCTGTTCATCGTAGATCGGCTCAGTCGGAATGAGGATCTTGGCCTGGCAGTGGAATTCGTCTGAGGCGTGCGGGACCTTGACGACTTCCAGCAACTGGTAACGGTGCGCTTCGATGAATTCCAGCAGACGATCGAACGCCTTGTGCTGCGACGGCAGGTCTTTGTAATGGCTGCGTTTGAAGAGACCGCCGCTGCGACGAATCGCCTGGCCGATCTGTTCGCGATAGACGCGCTCGAAAGTCTTGACCTGTTGTTGGTGAAACTCAGCGGGACTGACGGGTGGAACCCCCTTCAGAGTCACACCGAGTTTGGGCCTGCCTCCTACGTACTTGAAAAGTTCCATGCAGATCTCCTTTGGATGCCGATGAAGAGAGCCCCCTAGCGGAGTTCTTCAGGATGAATGCGGGTAAAAGTATAAACCAGCGCAGCCTTTAGCTAGCTACATTGCTAGTAAGTAATATGCGGTTGAAACATCTTTCAATCAAATAGCGGCATAAAGGCCACTGGAAGCCTTTAGAGGGCCTCCAGTGGCTTTATACCGTCATGGGGTAACCTACCCCTTACCAGCCGGTCCAGACGGCGCTAGCGCGCTTCTTAGCCTCGGCAGGCATTTGCCAGTTCAGGGCGGCCATCAGCTCGTGGACATTGAGCACAGCGCTCTCATTGCCCACGCCTGCCGTTTCCAGCAGTTGCGACGAACCGGTCTCGACCTGACCGCGAGTGAACGTGACTTCTTCCAGACCTTCCAGTGCCGGGGAGTTGTACTTCTCGGCGACCGACATGCCAGGTTCATTGACGTAGTCGAACGTGACGATGGTCTTGATGAAACGGTTGATGACGTTGTTCACCATCCGATCGTCGGTAAACGAGCGAATGGAGAAGCACACGTTCTCGGCCGGGTTCTGGAGTTGCTTTTCCAGCACATGGCCGAGCGGACCACTCGGGTTGACTTCTGCGAGGATGGCCACGATCGGGCGACCTTGATCATCCTTGAAGTTGTCGTAATCCAACCAGACGGAGGCGAAGTGCACGCACACCTTGTCTTCGTGGATCTGCAGCAGTCGCTGGTAGTAAGCCGGCATGGACATGCCAGCTTCGCGACGGGGGTGGCCGTACTCGCCACGCAGCGCGCCGCGTTGCACACGGCGCATGAAGGCATTCGAATCCTCGAAGAACTGCTTCGCAGCATCTGCGCGATAGTACATCCCGGCGCTGTTGAACATGTCCAACGCACCGATCACCATCGGGTAGTAGCCGCGCTCGTTCTTTTTCAGATCGCCCACCTTGTTCGTCCCAGCGAGACGAGTCAGGGTGAACTTGACGTTGTTGGGCGCGAGCATCATGATTCTTAACTGAAGAGAATCTCCTCCAGGCGCTCCGTACGTTCCGAAGGAGAGTTGATTGCCGACACCGTGCCATTACGGAAGTAACCGCCACCGAGCTTGTTCACCGCATTGGTCGCAGACAACGTCACGTCCTTCAGCGATGCGTAGTACGGCGGGTTGGTCATGATGTCGTTTTCCGACTGGATCACCTGGCGATAATACTGCACACGGTTCTTGGGGTTCCGTGCTGAAATCGACACCAGTAGCTCCGTGACTTCCTTGTTGGCGCCGATGTTGGCGCCAGCGTGGTAGCGAGCCGTGTCGAAGATCTTCGCCAGATCGAAGTAATTCAGATACCAGGGCACACGTGCCTTGGCGATGATCTCGTCGTAGATCTTGTACGTGAGCGTGTCGGTCTTGGCCAGGTTCAGGTTCGGCACCACAACGCTGCCCGGATAGAAGACGAATTCGAGATACTCGTCCTCACCCACCATCACACGGTTGATCTCCGCCGGGTCCAGCCGCATCATGGCGTTGACCATCATGATGCCGTACTGGTCGCCCACCACAATTGCACAGATACCGATGATGTACGTCTCGGCACCGAGTGCGGCCAGACCTCGCTCTGCAAAACGGGACGGCACGTAGATCTTGCAACCTTTGACAGTCACAAGCGTGTCGTCCGGCATGTCTTGCAGGGTAGCGAGGACGCTCTTGGGATTTCGAACCAACTTACGAACGTCCATCGCTTACCCCTTAGACCAGCTGCGTGTCCTTGGCCGTGAAGACCTGGACTTGGTTGGCCGATACCGGCGTGAATTGCGTAGCGATCCAGCGTGCCACGTATTCCAGCGTCGAGATGTGCGCGCATTCCTGCTGCGACAGACCCGGGTTGAGTTCACGCGCGCGCTGCATGCCACCGAGGATCTTGATGGCGTCCGTTTCGTAGAAGCGGGCGCCGCAGGCCAGCTTGAGAGCCAGGCTGTTCAGATCGTCGAAGTCCTTGGCCACGAGCGTTTGCGCCATGCGCAGGACCATTGCGCGCGACGAGGCACGCTTGTGCAGCGGGAAGTCCTCGGCGGTGTACTCGGTGGCCAGGCTTTCCCACTCGCACGTCACGGCTTCACGCATCTTCAGCAGACGCCGCTGATCGTAGAAGGCCTTGTTGTACGTGTAGTGACGCTGCCACGCGGCTTCGAACTGTTCCTTGTTGGCCAGCAGCCGGTCCAGGCGCACTTCGGGCATCGGTTGCAGCAGGTTGCCCAGCAGCACGTCGTTGGTGCCGCCTTGCTTGATGAAGTCACGGTACACCGAGGCGTTCACCAGGATCTTCTTCGCGCCACCCGGGGCGGTTTCCGTGCCGATCACCAGGATACCGGCTTGGCTGTCGCGGTCCAGCCGCTGCAGCTCGTGGCACAGACGCAGGCCCGACTGGGTACGGTAACGCACCATGGCGTCTTCGTACGCAGCCGCCGACATATTGGTGCCTTCGAGCGGCTGGTTCCAGATCTTGCGGGTGACCAGGAACACCATCAGGGCCGTATCGACGTTGTCGCGACCGGTGATGAAGGCGTCCAGACCTGCCTCGGGCACGGGCTCGCCCGGCTGACGGCAGAAGATTTCCTTCCAGCGCGCGGCCAGCCAACCTTCCGGCTTCTTGGCAAAGTGCTCGGCGATGGCCGCATCCACCGAAGCGGCGCTGGTCATCATCAGAGCGCGGATCTGGTTGTCGTCGAGGGCCGGCAGCTCGTTGAGCAGCGACTCACGACTGAAGATCGCTTCGGCGTTCAGCTCGATCGACTTCACCAGCATCGGCTCGGCCAGAGGACCGGGCGAGGTACGCAGCGACACTTCGGCGCCGTTGTCCGGGTTGCCGGAGATCAGCTCCATCGCTTGCGCCAGGCGGCCGGCATAAGCGTCAACGAACGGAGCGACCACGGTACGAGCGAAGAACAGGTGCTTCTGCAGCTTTTCAGCCAGGAAGTCCGAGGTCTCTTCCATGCGAGCGGTGTGCTCGCTGTAGCCGGTGGCAGTGCAGGCCTGGTCGGTCAGCGCGCACATTGCGCCCAGGTCATGGTGGTATTCACCATCTTGCTGAGCCGGGTCGAAATTGATGTAAGTGGCCGCGACCAGAGTGGCAAGCAGACTGCCATTGTTCGCAACCAGGGCAACGTTCTTTTCATCGAGTTCCTTGGTGGTGATGTAGGCGCTCTCAGCAGCTTGTTGGGACAGCATGATCGTTTAGCCTCCGATCTTCTTGGCGATTTCCTGCTGGAAGATCACCTGGCAGGTGTTGTAGACGGTATTGCGCGAGATCTCGTTGTCCTGCAGGGTCTTCGAGACGGCATCCGTGTTGAGCTTTTCGAGCGTACGCGCAGCGAGTTCGGCCGCATTGGCCAGCACTGCCGCGGTCATGACAGATTGCTTGTTTTTCATGAGACTGTTGGGTCCGCTGATGTTGGTAAAAAATCCGCGTATAGCGTGACACATGAAAGAGCGACAGGGCCCGAAAGCCCTGTCGCCTTCTATGCTGCCTTAGCCGCCACGGTAAGCCTTGACCACCCGCTTCGCTCCCACGATGAGGAGCGTGGTAGTGGTGCCGATGAGGTACGGCGAGGTCACGATACGATCCGCCACGCTCTTTGCCCCGAAGATAGCATCGATGGGAACGCCCGACTCCGTACGCACGTTGTCGTTAAAGACGCGTCCGAAAACGGTCTTCAGCTGATTCCCAAACACGCCCTTGTCACCCACGCCAGCCGAGACCCGCGCACTCATGTAGACACGAATGCAGGCAGTATCAATGGTCAGCGGATCGGTGCCAATCCGGAACTCATCGGACACCTGGCCCGTGTAGGCCTTGCGTCCGATAGAGACATTGCGCTGAGCGATCTTCTTGTCGGAAGCCAACGCGAGGGTCCGCAGCGAACCACTCATGTCTTCCAGATCGCCGTTGTAGTAGACCTCGATGCGCTCGATCTTACCCTTCACCTTAGCCTGAGGCGTTTGCGCCTGCAGCACACGCAGGGTGTCCAGGGATTCCTCGTCCAAGAACGAGTTACGGGCCGAAAGCGCATCTTCAATGATGCATAACATACTTTCGGGCTCGACAGCATCCCCTTCCTTGACCATGCGGTGGATTTCCTGGTCGAAGTTCACCACGATGTCCTTGATCTTGACCTGTTCAGAGATCAATTTCTTGGTCAGTCGTACGGCAATCGCCGAGGAGTCTTCGAGGGTATCGGGCGACTCCATCAGCACGACCTTAGCCAGCGTCGCACTCTTCCAGACAATCGACTTCGGATTCAGGATATCCCGCTCGAAGAAGCCCGTGTTGTAGGCGATCGGCTCACCCACTTCAAAGGTCTGTCCTTCCACCATATCCGTGCGGATGGTGTGCGGGATCGTGAGACCTGCAGCGTTGCCGTAGCGACGACCGAGGATCACGCCTTGCTTCTCACCGTCTGCGTATTGGACGACAATGCCGTCCGGGCGAACCGAGACAACCTTCCCAGGTTGCTTGGCCGTGACTGCGAAGAGATCACCCACGCGGTGTGGGATCACGCTTTCGTAGCCAGTACGCACCATGGCTTGGCGATAACCTTCGCAGGCTACCACGTGCCGGTTCTGAATGCCGATAAAGTTCACCCGCTTCGGGTCGTCCTTGGTCGAGCCAGGCGACACCAATGCAGAAGTCGACAGCAGGGCCGTCGGGCCTACCTTATCGAATTCAAACGGCTTGCTCGTGCCGCGCAGCGAATTGAACTGCGGATTCGCCGACGAGAACACATTGATGGCCACGTCCGAAGAGTCCACCGTCGACTCGGAGATTACCCCCATGTCGTTGCGGTGATAGATACGCGTACTCTTCACCATCGAGCGCGAGCCACGACCGCCCGTTCCCGAGTAAGTGATGGCTTCGTTTTCCTTCAGGTTTTGAATCGGATTGATTTCCGAGACTTGATCCTTCGCAGGATCTTGCTGGATCGCAATCCACACCGAGTACGGGTTCACTTCAATCCCGTAGCGGTGCTTACCCGGCCGATTGTTCTGCGTACGCACGGCGTGTACCAACTGCGCATACGCGGCACCGGCAAACCGTTCGTAGCCCTTGATCCGCATATAGCGGGTGTCTTGGCTATCCGGGTGTTGATCGTCACACAGCAGCTGCGCAGCACGAACCAACAGTTGCGTGAAGACCGTCGGTTCCTGCATTTCCTTCAGCAGGTCACGCGTGATCGGATCGATGAACATCTGTTCGAGCAGATCCAGTTCCCGCAGATACTTCACTCCAAGCTGCTTCTCTTCGAAGAGGTTGAAGTACACGTCCTTCTTGTTGAATTCCGTGCTGGGGAACCGCGTGGTGGTTTCGCTGAACTCACGCCAGCCACCGAAGATCATCGTGGCGAGCTTGTCGCGGCGCGAGAACACGAAGGTCTTGTCGTCGAACTGAATCGACCACTCATCCCCCGTCAGGCCCGCACGCTTACCCACCGGCACCGTACGCAGGCTCGGCGGACTCGCCAGACGCAGCGTGGCTTCAAAGCCGAGCAGATAGCCCAGTACCACGCCAATCGGCACTTGCTTGTTGAAGATCTTCAGCTCGGCGAATTCCACCGGTGCTTTGCGGGCGTCTAGATTCAGCAGGCTTTCAATCGACGGAGCCGGGCGCAGATTGCCGCCGCCTTCGAGCAGATACAGGTTCTCGTCAAAGCCACACACCAGCGAGGTGTTCGTCTCTTCGTTGACACCCATCACCACCATCTTCGGCGTACCGTCGAGCACCTGCAGCTTGCTCATGTCGAAGTTGCAGCGGTAGGCCTTCCCTTCGACCTGCAGCGTGAATTCCCGGAACCGCATGGCGATGGCCGAGAACGTACGCGGTGCTGTCACTTCCTTCTGAAAAGCGTTACCGGGCACCGGGTCCGTCACCGTGGTGTTGGACAGATCCAGACCTTGAGCGGCGATCGCATTCCCGATCCACTTGCCCCAGTCATTCACCTTGCGGGTGCCGCGATCCACGAACAACTTGCCGTAGTAGCTGGTGAGTGCCACTTGGCTCGGCGAGATCTTGCGGATGGGCATGTCACCACGTTGCATCCGCAGGCGGTAGTTCACGCCATTGATCTTGAAGTTGCCTTCATCGTCGATCTTCGGGATCTTCATCGAGATGGTCGATGCGGAGCCTTCGATCGGCTTCACCGAGATCCGGTATTCGTAGTGCGAACCGGTGACGTCTTCCACTTCTTCGACGTCGTAGCCATTGATCATCACGCCGGCAGCTTGCAGCTGTGCCACCATCCCGGCGATGTCGCGCTGGAACACTTCCCGCGCATAGCGCTTGTTCCAGTTGAGCAGGGTGCTGCTCAGCATGGACTTGTCGATCACAGTGACCTGATCCGGGATCTTCGGCGCTTCATCGATCGCCAGCGTTTCCTTGGGCACCCGAACGAACTCACCCATGGTGCCTTCCTGGCCAAGCGGTGCCGGCGTCTGGTTAAAGCGTTCGCGCGCTTCTTCCAGACGACGATACTCAGCAGCAGTGATCGAACCCGAATCCGCGGCACGTACCAGCAGACGTTGGAAAGCATCCTCCGGTGCTACCGGGAAGTAGTTGGGTGGATTCACCCCTTTCAGGACGTCCGAGCCCGTCTCCTCGATCTGCTCTTCGGGAGGTGTAGCGGGAGCCGTATCGTGCATTTCTGCATCTTCGGTTTCATCCACCACTTCCGGCACTTCTGCGTTCTCGTCCGCGGCCCCAGTGACTTCCAGTGCTTCGAGGTCCTTGTCAATCTCAGCCATCAGGTTGGCCAAGTCGGTTTCGGTATCGATGTCCTTGAATGCTTCTTCCTCGGACAGCTCGTTGTCATTGGTAGCAGAGGTCTTGGGCGAGCCGCTAGCTGCGTCCATTTCCGTATCGTCCACCGCATCGCTTTGGGCCGGCGCGTCATCCAGCACTTGCGTGCTGCCCTGACCGAGTTCGTCGTCCAGGAATTCCGGCAAGTCCTTGGTCCGGACTTCAGCCACCGCCATCAGCATACGCAGGAACGCCGCTTGCATTTCGCTCGGCGTGTACTTGCCGGTCTTGGGCAGCGGTGCCAGATCCGGATTGCGCAGCTTGGCTTCTTCCCAGGCATCGCGCGTCGGACCATCGGGCTTGCGCCACTCGTCGAGCTGCTTCATGTCGATCACGGTAAAGCGATCGCCTTCGCGTAGCACCAGCATCACCCCGGACATATCCGGGATGTACTTGGCCATCAAGCTCTTCTCGTTTCGCTGCTCGCTGAGCCAGGCCCAGAGATGATGCAGGAAGATCATCTCGTAGCTATTGAACACCCCCATGTTGCGGGTATTCCAGCCACCCAGCGAAGTGTTCAGCACCGACCGCGCCGGCAGGCGCTGCGGCACCGGCAGCTCGATGTACTGATGGTAGCCCGATTTGACATTGGCGCCGATCGACTGGAACAGCGTGGCGAACACGTTGTACCAGCGGTTGTGGAATGTGAAGGCATTCCGGGGATACTTGTAACGCTGCCACAGCAGACCGTAGTTGTGCGTGACGATCTGACGCGTCTCGCGCTTCATCGACTCGATATCGACTGCCGGTCGGAAACGCGGATGCGTATTGCGGAAGTTGCGGATCGGTTGATTGATATCCCCTGACATCAGACGCGGGTTACCTTTCAGCTCCATCAGCGTGGTGTGGTGCGTGATCCGCAGTGGCTTGGTGTTACCACGATAGAACAGCAGGTCCTCGCTCGGCCACGGGTTCGTCGCGGAGAGCGGAACGTAGTGCACCATCGACAACGCGGGCAGCTCGAAGCGCGTCACAAACGGCAGTGGCGGCCGAGTGATCTGCGCGGTCTTGCGCACCACGAAGTTGCGATAGAAGTTTTGAAACTGAATCATGGTTGATTAATCCACACGTGCGGCGTCGAGGATGCGGTCATTGATGAAGATGACTTGTGCTTCCGTCGCACCGTTGTCGTAAAGTTTGCGCAGACGATGGTTGCCGTCATTCACGTAGATCTTGCCCTTCTCACGGATGGCGATCAGCGGCACCGATACGTCGGCTGCTTCCGGCCGTTTTGGGTCGAGTTCGCTGTAGTCCTTGACGTTCCATTCCAGATCCTTCATCGGCACCGTTACCGGCTTGATGTGGTGAATCATGTCGAACACGTCGTTGATGCGGTACTCCACACCCCAGTGCGTGAAAGTATCGTCAGGACCTTCCTGATAACCTTCCAGCCCCATACCCACTTCCACCAGCTTTTCGGTTGCCGGCGCGACAGGGTTACCCGTCAGGCTGTGCAGCACCAGGTCCACCGTATCCACGGCGGAACTATAGAGCAGCTTGCCGTCCGTGCCGATATAAGCCTTGCGCATCAGGAAGAACTTCTGCGCTTCTGCAATGGCTTCGTCCGAGTAAGCAATGTTGCCCGAGGCGGTGTCACCGTCGAAGTCAGCGCCCAGCCGCTTCAGGTGGCTGGAGTGCGGAATCAGCGAGTTCACGAACGCTGAGCTCTGCACCGGGAATTCGTAGGCCACGTATTC
>MTEW01003738.1_pt5 | contig 12782 bp, 9 predicted proteins | sample 1042681 | NCBI WGS metagenome assembly MTEW01 (sample SAMN06185811, study PRJNA358809) | soil metagenome | isolation source: soil biostimulated with citrate as carbon source | place: India | collected 2015-05-23
ACTCACATCGATTCTGGCACTCCCGAAGGAGTCGAGATTGGTGGAGCTAAACGGGATCGAACCGTTGACCTCTTGCATGCCATGCAAGCGCTCTCCCAGCTGAGCTATAGCCCCATCTCGAGGACGGGGCGCATGTTAAGAGCGCCCCGATTGGCTGTCAACAACATTTTTCCTGCCAGCCAAAAGTTTTTGCCACTAGAACAATTACTTAGGGCTGCGCGACGAGCCGTAGGGTGCGCCATGCGCACCGCCGCAATCGAGGATACCCCGGTGCGCGCGGCGCACCCTACGTCAGGCGATGCTCGCCAGCAGCTTCTCCCACTCCTTGGTCTCTTTCTTCGAGGTGCCGCCGAGCAGCTCCAGCGCCTGGCGCAGGCGGAAGCGGGTCAGATCAGGGCCGAGGATTTCCATCGCATCGAGCACCGACACCGAGCTGGCCTGGCCGGTGATGGCGGCGAACATCAGCGGCATGGCGTCACGCAGCTTCAGTTCCAGGTGCTCGACCACCGCCTGGATGCAGCCGGTGATGCGCTCCTTTTCCCACTGGCGCAGCGACTCGAGCTTCCACAGGATCAGTTGCATCAGCTGGCGCACCTGATCGGGCGACAACTTCTTGTGTTCGAACAGCTTGGCGTCCAGGTTCAGCGCGCCGGAGAAGAAGAAGCCGGCCAGCGGTGCGATCTGGCTGAAGGTTTCCACCCTGCCCTGCACGTGCGGCGCGATCTTCATCAGGTACTCGGGGTTGAGCGCCCATTTCTGCACTTCGGCGGCGAAAGTTTCCACCGGCAGTTCGCGCAGCCACTGGCCGTTGAGCCAGGACAGTTTCTCCAGATCGAAGATCGGCCCACCCAGCGACACGCGGTTGATGTCGAAGTGCTCGATCATCTCGTTCAGGGAGAATTTCTCGCGCTCGTCCGGCATCGACCAGCCCATGCGGCCGAGGTAGTTGAGCATGGCCTGCGGCAGGTAGCCCATGCGCTCGTAGAAGGTGATGCTGGTGGGGTTCTTGCGCTTGGACAGCTTGCTCTTGTCCGGATTGCGCAGCAGCGGCATATAGCACAGCGCCGGCTGTTCCCAGCCGAAGTACTCGTACAGCTTGATCAGCTTGGGCGCCGACGGCAGCCATTCCTCGCCGCGCAGTACATGGGTGATGCCCATCAGGTGGTCATCGACCACGTTGGCCAGGAAGTAGGTCGGCAGGCCATCGGCCTTCATCAACACCTGCATGTCCATGCGATCCCAGGGGATCTCGACGTCGCCACGCAGCATGTCCGGCACCACGCAGACGCCTTCGCTCGGCACCTTCATGCGCACCACGTGCGACTCGCCCGCGGCGATGCGGCGCTGCGCCTCGGCCGGGTCGAGGTGCATGCAGTGGCCGTCGTAACGCGGGGTTTCCTTGTTGGCCATCTGCTGCGCACGCACTTCATCGAGGCGCTCGGCGGAGCAGAAGCACGGGAAGGCATGGCCCTTGGCGACCAGTTCGTCCGAATACTGCTTGTAGATCTCGCCGCGCTCGCTCTGCCGATACGGGCCATGCGGGCCGCCAACATCCGGGCCTTCGTCCCATTCAATGCCCAGCCAGCGCAGGGCGTCGAAGATCTGCTGCTCGGACTCGCGGGTCGAACGCAGCTGGTCGGTGTCTTCGATACGCAGGATGAACTGACCGCCGTGCTGGCGAGCGAAGCACAGGTTGAACAGTGCGATGTAGGCAGTGCCGACATGGGGATCGCCAGTCGGCGAAGGCGCGATACGGGTACGGACGGTGGTCATGAATGCTCTCGGAAGGAAGACACGAGGTTTTGAATCAAGCGGGCGATGTTAGCAGGCCGGCGCCCCCCGGCTCCAGCAGGCCGCCCCGGGTGATGGGCAAGCTGGCGATAAGAAAGTCGAGGAAGGTCTTGACCTTCATCGCCTGGAAGCGCCGCGACGGGTAGATGGCATAGACCTCGCCCACCGGCAGGCGCGCCTCGGGCAGCAGCTCGACCAGACGTCCGCTGCGCACCGCCTCCTCGCTGATCATCACCGGCAGCCCGCAAATCCCGGCGCCTGCCAGGGTCGCCTCGCGGGCGAAGGTGATGTTGTTGCAGGTCATCACCCGCTGGCAGGGCAGATGCTCGCCCAGCAGCGGCCAGTAGCGTGGGGCATCGTGCTGCAGGAGGATCGCGCGATGCCCCTCCAGCTCGGCGACGCTGCGCGGCGTACCGTGCGCCGCCAGGTAAGCAGGACTGGCGCACAGACGCCGGCCACTTTCGAACAACTTGCGCGCGATCAGCGTGGAATCCTGCGGCTGGCCGACCTGGATGGCGATGTCCACGCCCTCTTCCAGCGGGTCCACCGAGCGCGAGGTCAGCTCCACTTCGGCGTCGATCTGCGGGTACTGGCGCATGAACTCACCCAGCACTCGCCCGAGAAAAAGCTGGCCGAACTCGATGGGTGAGGTGATGCGCAACAGCCCCGACGGCTCGCGCTGCAGCTGCATCACCGCCTGCTCGGCCTCGGCGAAGTCGAGCATGATCTGCCGACAGCGCTCGTAGTAGGCCTGCCCCACCTCGGTCAGGCGCAACTTGCGCGTCGTCCGGTTGAGCAGGCGCACACCCAGACGCTCTTCGAGCAGCGCGATACGTCGGCTTACCGTGGATTTCTGCATGCCCAGGCTGGTCGCAGCCTGGGTGAAACTGTGGCACTCCACCACTCGGGTAAAGATCAGCGCATCGTCCAGCCCCATCATTGTTCCCCATAAGCAACAAAGCATGCCAAGTCTAGCGCCTACTAGCGAAAAGGGAACACTGTTAAATTTGCTTACATTTTCCCGAGCACACCCGAGCCGCAAGCATGCCCGCCAAACTGCAACGCCGTCTTCTCGTCTTCCTGATCCTGCTGGCGCTGATCGTCGGCGCCCTGTTCACCCAGTGGCTGCTGGTCGGCCGTTACCACGAGAGCACCGACAACGCCTACGTACAGGGCGAGATCACCCGCGTCTCCAGCCAGTTGAATGCGCGCATCGACAAGGTGCTGGTGCGCGACAACCAGCACGTGGCGGCTGGTCAGTTGCTGGCGGTACTTGAGGATGCCGACTTCCGCCTGGCTCGCCAGCGCGCCCTCGCCGCCTTGCAAACCCACCAGGCCGAACGCGCTCAGGCGCAGAGCAAGCTCGACCAGCAGGCCAGCCTGATCGCGGCCAGCCAGGCCGACGTTGCTGCCAGCCAGGCCACGCTCGAACGCGCTAAGCTCGATCTCGGCCGCGCCCAGACCCTGCGCAAGCCGGGTTACGTCTCCGAAGAACGCGTCACCACCCTGGCCGCCGACAACCGCGTGGCCCGCTCGCAAGTGGCCAAGGCCCAGGCCGATCTGCAGGCTCAGCGCCAGCAGGTCGCCAGTCTGGAAGCCGAGCTCAAGCGCCTGGACGCGCTGATCCTGTCCGCTCAGGCCGACCTGGAGCAGGCCGACCTCAACCTCTCGCGCACGCAGATCCATGCGCCGATCAGCGGCATGGTCGGCCAACGCTCCGCGCGTGAAGGCCAGGTGGTGCAAAGCGGCGCCTACCTGCTGTCGCTGGTACCGGACCAGGCCATCTGGATCCAGGCCAACTTCAAGGAAACCCAGATCGGCCGCATGCATCCGGGGCAGACGGCCGAGTTGCTGTTCGACAGCTATCCCGACACGCCCATCGAAGGCCGCATCGACAGCCTGTTCGCCGCCTCCGGCGCGCAGTTCAGCCTGCTGCCGCCAGACAACGCCACCGGCAACTTCACCAAGGTGGTGCAGCGCATCCCGGTGAAACTGACCTTTGCTGCCGACAATCCGCTGCGTGGACTGATCCGCCCTGGCATGTCGGTGGAAGTCACGGTCGATCTGCGCAGCGACGAGAGCCATGGCGGGTGATGCGCTGATCCGCCCCACGGCGGAGCCCAGCCGCCGCGACTGGATTGCAGTGATGAGCGCGATGCTCGGCGCCTTCATGGCGGTGCTGGATATCCAGATCACCAACTCGTCGCTGAAGGATATCCAGGGCGCGCTGTCCGCCACCCTGGAGGAAGGTTCGTGGATTTCCACCTCCTACCTGGTGGCCGAGATCATCATGATCCCACTGACCGCCTGGCTGGTGCAGCTGCTCTCGGCGCGGCGCCTGGCGGTATGGGTGTCGGTGGGCTTTCTGATCGCCTCGCTGCTGTGCTCCCTGGCCTGGAGCCTGGAGAGCATGATCGTGTTCCGCGCCCTGCAGGGCTTCACCGGCGGCGCGCTGATCCCGCTGGCGTTCACCATGACGCTGATCAAGCTGCCCGAGCATTACCGCGCCAAGGGCATGGCCCTGTTCGCCATCACCGCCACCTTCGCCCCCTCCATCGGCCCGACCCTCGGCGGCTGGCTGACGGAGAACTGGGGCTGGGAATACATCTTCTACATCAACGTGCCGCCAGGCCTGATCATGATCGCCGGGCTGCTCTATGGCCTGGAGAAAAAGGCGCCGCACTGGGAGCTGCTGAAGACCACCGACTACGCCGGCATCGTCACCCTCGGCTTGGGCCTGGGCTGCCTGCAGGTATTTCTCGAGGAAGGCCATCGCAAGGACTGGCTGGAGTCGCACCTGATCGTCGGCCTCGGCAGCGTGGCGCTGATCAGCCTGATCCTTTTCGTCATCCTGCAGCTGTCGCGGCCCAACCCGCTGATCAACCTGGGCGTACTGCGCGAGCGCAACTTCGGCCTGGCCAGTATTTCCAGCCTGGGGCTAGGTGTCGGACTGTATGGTTCGATCTACGTGCTGCCGCTGTACCTGGCGCAGATCCAGGGCTACAACGCCATGCAGATCGGTGAAGTGATCATGTGGATGGGTGTGCCGCAGCTGTTCCTGATTCCGCTGGTGCCCAGGCTGATGAAGGTCATCTCGCCGAAATGGCTGTGCGCTCTGGGTTTCGCCCTGTTCGGCGCGGCGAGCTTCTTCTCCGGTGTGCTCAACCCGGACTTCGCCGGCGAGCAGTTCCAGCACATCCAGATCATCCGCGCACTTGGCCAGCCGCTGGTGATGGTGACAGTATCGCTGATCGCCACCGCCTACATCCTGCCGCAGGATGCCGGCTCGGCCTCCAGCCTGTTCAACATCCTGCGCAACCTCGGCGGCGCCATTGGCATCGCCCTGCTCGCGACCCTGCTGGATGCCCGCGCCAAGGTCTATTTCGACTACCTGCGCGAATCCATCGTGCCAACCAACCCGCAGGTCGAGGAGCGTCTGCAGTTGTTGACGCAGACATTGGGTAGCGAACAGGCGGCGCTGGCCAGGCTCAGCCAGATCGTCCACGAGCAGGCGACCATCATGGCCTACAACGATGCCTTCCACTTCATCGGCATCGCCCTGGGCGTGAGCATGCTGGCGATCCTGCTGACGCGAAAGCTGCCGCAGAACATGGCCAGTGGTGGCGCGGCGCATTGACACCACTCGAATGTAGGAGCCTGCTCGAGTCCGGGCAGATCGCCCGCAAGCGGGCTCCTACGAAGCCACAAGCAGGATGTAGCCGGACGGGCGCTACACCTGCAACAAGCGATCCCGCAACTTCTGGATCTCGTCACGCAACTGCGCCGCGGCCTCGAACTCCAGATCGCGCGCCAGGGCGTACATCTTCTCTTCCAACTGACGAATGCGCTTGGTGATCTCGCTCGGCGAGCGCAGCTCGCTCTCGTAGCGCGCGCTCTCCTCCGCCGCCTTGGCCATGCCCTTGCGCTTGTTGCTGCGCGCCCCCGGCACCACGGCGCCTTCGAGGATGTCCTTGACGTCCTTCTGCACGCCCTTGGGCACGATGCCGTTGGCCTCGTTGAAGGCGATCTGCTTGGCGCGGCGCCGCTCGGTCTCGCCAATGGCGCGCTGCATCGAGCCGGTCATGTTGTCGGCGTACAGAATCGCTCGGCCGTTGAGGTTACGCGCCGCGCGACCAATGGTCTGGATCAGTGAGCGCTCGCTGCGCAGGAAGCCCTCCTTGTCCGCATCGAGTATCGCCACCAGCGACACTTCGGGCATGTCCAGGCCCTCACGCAGCAGGTTGATCCCCACCAGCACATCGAACGTGCCCAGGCGCAGGTCGCGGATGATCTCCACCCGCTCCACCGTGTCGATGTCCGAGTGCAGGTAGCGCACCTTGACGTCGTGGTCACCCAGGTAGTCGGTCAGGTCTTCGGCCATGCGCTTGGTCAGGGTGGTGACCAGCACGCGATCCCCTGCCGCCACACGCAGACGAATTTCCGACAGCAGGTCGTCGACCTGAGTGCGCGCCGGTCGCACCTCCACTGCCGGGTCGACCAGACCGGTGGGGCGCACCACCTGCTCGATCACGCGCCCGGCATGCTCGGCCTCGTAAGGCCCCGGCGTGGCGGAGACGAAGATGGTCTGCGGGCTGGCGGCCTCCCATTCCTCGAAACGCATCGGCCGGTTGTCCAGCGCAGAGGGCAGACGGAAGCCGTATTCGACCAGGGTTTCCTTGCGCGAACGGTCGCCCTTGTACATGGCGCCGACCTGCGGCACCGAAACGTGGGATTCGTCGATCACCAGCAGCGCATCGTCCGGCAGGTAGTCGTACAGCGTCGGTGGCGGCGCACCGGCCGGACGCCCCGACAGGTAGCGCGAGTAATTCTCGATGCCGTTGCAGTAGCCCAGTTCGAGGATCATCTCCAAGTCGAAGCGCGTGCGCTGCTCAAGGCGCTGCGCCTCCACCAGCTTGTTCGCCCCGCGCAGGTACTCCAGGCGCTGCTGCAATTCCACCTTGATCTGCTCCACCGCCTCCAGCAAGGTCTCGCGCGGGGTGACGTAGTGGCTCTTGGGGTAGAAGGTGAAGCGCGGCAGCTTCTGGATCACCTCGCCGGTCAGCGGATCGAAGGCGCTGATGCTCTCCACCTCGTCGTCGAACAGCTCGACCCGAATGGCCTCCAGATCCGACTCCGCCGGGAAGATGTCGATCACGTCGCCGCGCACGCGGAAGGTGGCGCGGGCGAAATCCATGTCGTTGCGCGTGTACTGCAGCTCGGCCAGGCGGCGCAGCAGCGCGCGCTGGTCCATCTTGTCGCCACGATCGAGGTGCAGCACCATTTTCAGGTACTCCTCGGGGCTGCCCAGGCCGTAGATCGACGACACGGTGCAGACCACGATGACGTCCTTGCGCTCGATCAGCGCCTTGGTCGCCGACAGGCGCATCTGCTCGATATGGTCGTTGATCGAGGCATCCTTCTCGATGAAGGTGTCCGACGACGGCACATAGGCTTCCGGCTGGTAATAGTCGTAATAGGAGACGAAATACTCCACCGCGTTGTTCGGGAAGAACGCCTTGAACTCGCCGTAGAGCTGCGCGGCCAGGGTCTTGTTCGGGGCCAGCACCAGGGTCGGCCGCTGCACCTGGGCAATCACGTTGGCCACGGAAAAGGTCTTGCCCGAGCCGGTCACGCCCAGCAGGGTCTGGTGCGAAAGCCCGGCTTCCAGCCCCTCGATCATCTGCCGGATCGCCTCGGGCTGATCGCCGGCCGGCTTGAAGCGGGTCACCAACTGAAATTCGGACATGCAGCACCTCGACAAATGGCTGTGACGCATCCCTTCGGACTGCGTCAAAAGCCATGAATTGCGGGGCGATCTGGCGATAGGTCCAAGTAGAGTCGAATTACCTGGCAAAAGGCCTTAATTCAGGGCTTTGCGCTGTCGCCCCCTGAGTTCAGGGTCGTTATACTAACGCCCCGTTTACGCGCCCCCTAGCGCTTTGTTTACGCGGGGCGTCTGGCCACCCACCCCTCACTCGAGCTGCCGCACCCATCATGAGTCTCTTCTCTGCCGTCGAAATGGCTCCGCGCGATCCCATCCTGGGCCTCAACGAAGCATTCAACGCGGACACCCGCACCACCAAGGTCAACCTTGGCGTGGGCGTCTACTACAACGAGGAGGGGCGAATTCCGCTGCTGCGCGCCGTCGCAGAAGCCGAAAAGGCTCGCATCGAGGCCCATGCTCCGCGTGGCTACCTGCCGATCGAGGGCATCGCTGCCTACGACAAGGCCGTGCAGGAACTGCTGTTCGGCAAGGGCGCAGCCCTGATCGAAGCCGGCCGCGTGATCACCACCCAGGCCCTGGGCGGCACCGGCGCACTGAAGATCGGCGCCGACTTCCTCAAGCGCCTGCTGCCGGACGCCACCGTGGCCATCAGCGACCCGAGCTGGGAAAACCACCGCGCCCTGTTCGAATCCGCCGGTTTCCCGGTGCAGAACTACCGCTACTACGATCCGTTCAGCAATGGCGTGAACCGTGGCGGCATGCTCGAAGACCTCCGCAACCTGCCGGCCCGCTCCATCGTTGTGCTGCACGCCTGCTGCCACAACCCGACCGGCGTCGACCTGCAGCTGGAAGACTGGAAAGCCGTGCTGGAAGTCCTGCGCGAGCGCGAGCACGTGCCCTTCCTCGACATCGCCTATCAGGGTTTCGGCGATGGCATCGACCAGGACGCCGAAGCCGTGCGTCTGTTCGCCGAGTCGGGCCTGGAGTTCTTCGTCTCCAGCTCCTTCTCCAAGTCGTTCTCGCTGTACGGCGAACGCGTCGGCGCCCTGTCGCTGGTCACCAGCAGCCGCGAAGAGTCGACCCGCGTGCTCTCGCAGCTCAAGCGCGTGATCCGCACCAACTACTCCAACCCGCCGACCCACGGCGCCACCGTGGTCGCCAGCGTACTCAACAGTCCCGAGCTGCGCGCCATGTGGGAAGCCGAGCTGGGCGAAATGCGCGACCGCATCCGCAGCATGCGCCTGGCCATGGTCGAGCAGCTGGCGGCCCTGGGCGCCAAGCGCGACTTCGGCTTCGTCGCCGAGCAGCGCGGCATGTTCTCCTACTCCGGCCTCACCGTTGAGCAGGTCGAGCGCCTCAAGGAAGAGTTCGGCATCTACGCCGTCGGCACCGGCCGCATCTGCGTCGCCGCGCTGAACAACGGCAACCTGGACAGCGTCACCCGCGCAATTCACGCCGTTCTTTAAGTCTCAGCGACACCCACGAAAACGCCGGCTCATAGCCGGCGTTTTTGTATGAGCAACTATTAAGTGGGTAGTCCAAGCATAAGCGGGGGATGTCTACCGGAGCGGGGGTAGTCCAGTAGGGGCTCAAGAATGCCTAACCAACAAGGGTCGATGCACTCGGTGCGCACAGCGCACCCTACACACGAAAGTCCCAGCAGAGTGTTGACTTCTCTTTTTTAATCAGTAACATACGCGCCGTTGTTCCGCGATAGCTCAGTCGGTAGAGCAAATGACTGTTAATCATTGGGTCCCTGGTTCGAGTCCAGGTCGCGGAGCCAAATTCAAAAGCCTCGGTTGATCCGGGGCTTTTTTTGTACGCGTTGGACTCTCACTAGGGACTACGCCCCAGGTTATTCGCTCTGCCCCCCTTTGGGGCTGCGCTAAAGCGCGCTCAGCTTCGCTGTCGAGTCCAAGCCGCGGAGCCAAATTCAAGAACCCAGCCTAGCGCTGGTTTTTATTGCCTGCGGATTCTAATCAGGAATCCCGTCCCAGCTCATGCCCTCCCCACCGTTCTGGAGCTGCGTCCCGGGCAACTAGCAGCATCGGATCACGCATAATCCCTGGCTTTCGCCCCAAGATGGCCCAGCAGATCTGAAAAATCGTAATAACTCGTGTAACTATTCCCAAAACGAAAAAGGCCGGTCAAAGACCGGCCTCAATAGCAACACCACTTGGTGTCAGTTCACGCTCAACTTGTCGCGGTTCTTCTCCAGCGTTGCCGGGCCAATTCCCTTGACCTCCAGCAACTCGTCAACCGAAGCGAAGTTACCATGCTCCTCACGGTAGGCAACAATCGCCTGCGCCTTGGTCGCGCCAATACCTGCCAACTCCTTCTGCAAGGTCGCTGCATCGGCAGTGTTCAGATTGACGGTGGCCACCTGTGCAGACTGCACTGCTGCAGGCTTGGCATTTTCGGTTTTGGGAGACTCAGCCGCGGTGGCAGCCATGGAGAGAGAAGCGAGAACAGCGAACAGCAGGGAAGAAAGACGGGCTTTCAGCATGATGTGCTTTCCTTGTCGTAAGTTGATCCATGTGGGACTTCCAAGCTCCACGAGGGAAAAACTAGCCGCTACTCTCAGATTGTCAAACTACCTCTCATGCATCGGTTCGGCGCTGGATGTAAATGTGATCGACAATTTCGCCGTCTGGCACATAGCCGCTCACGGTTTCGCGTAGCAACTGCCGAACTCGTACAAAATCATCCGCTTCAACCGCAGTGAGCAAGGCGGCTAGACGCTCCTTGAACACATCCCAAGCAAGATACTCCTCATTGGCCCGCATAATCATGGGATGCTCGGTCGGTTGCACGTTATCGCCGATCAGCAACTCCTCGTAGAGCTTTTCACCAGGGCGCAAACCGGAGAACTCGATGGCGATATCTCCATGCGGATTGGACTCAGAGCGCACGCTGAGACCGGACAGCCTGATCATCTTCTCCGCCAAATCGACGATCCTGACCGGTGACCCCATGTCGAGCACAAATACATCGCCGCCCTTCCCCATCGAGCCCGCCTGAATCACCAACTGCGCAGCCTCCGGGATAGTCATGAAGTAGCGAGTGATGTTCGGGTGGGTCACCGTGACCGGGCCGCCGCGCTTGATCTGCTCACGAAACAAGGGGATCACAGAGCCCGATGACCCCAAGACATTACCAAAGCGAACCATGGTGAAACGAGTCTTGTTGACCTGATGCACACCTGCGTCGCCGAACAGCGCGGGCGCGGCCTCACGGCTCAAAGCTTGCAAGACCATCTCAGCCAGCCGCTTGGTGCTCCCCATGACATTGGTCGGACGCACCGCCTTGTCCGTTGAGATCAAGACAAAATTCGCCACACCAGCCTTGATCGCCGCCTGCGCGGTATACAACGTACCCAATAGGTTGTTCAGCACCCCTTCAGCGATATTGTGCTCGACCATCGGCACATGCTTATAGGCAGCGGCGTGATAAACGGTATTGACCTGCCAAGTGCGTAATACATCCTGTAGCCGCACCGGATTACGAATCGAGCCGAGTATTGGCACCAGCTGAATGCTCAGCGACTCACGCACGATGCGCCGCTCCAACTCGCGATGAATGCTGTAGAGGTTGAACTCAGAGTGCTCGAATAGGATCAGAACTCGGGCGCCAGAGGACAGAATCTGCCGGCACAGTTCGGACCCAATCGAGCCACCTGCGCCAGTCACCAGTACCGATTGCCCCTTGATGCAGCGCTCGAACAACTCCTGCTGTGGCGGTACCGCATCACGGCCGAGCAAGTCGGCGATATCCACCTCTTGCAGATCATCGACCTTGACCTTGCCACTGGCCAAGTCCATGAATCCCGGCACCGAACGGACGTGTAACGGGTAAGCTTCCAGCATGCCCAACATTTCCCGCCGGCGAGCACGCGAGGTCGAAGGGATAGCCAGCAACACCTCTTCAGCTCCGGTTTCGTCGATCATCTGCTGGATATGCTTGGGCTTGTACACTCGCAGACCGGCGATGATCCGGCCGGCAATCGAAGAATCATCGTCGATAAAAGCTACCGGCAACATGGAGCGCCCCATCCGCAGAGCGGCGACCAATTGATTGCCTGCCGCGCCAGCGCCATAGATGGCCACGCGCACACGACCATCACCGCGGGCAACATTCGTCCTCACATTGGGATCGAACCAGTCGCCCATAAAGAACTGCCGCATCATCAGACGCAGGCCACCCAGCAGGACGAGGCTCAGCCACCAGTAGTTGAAGACCATCGAGCGCGGTATCGCTATAGGGCTTTCCCGATACCAGTACACCACCAAGGCCAATATAAGGGCCGAAAGCGAAACAGCCTTGGCAATAGCAATCAGCGCATCGTTACCCAGATAGCGCATCACAGCCCGGTACATGCCAAAGCGAATGAACAAAGGCAGGGCAATCAGCGGTGCACTGATGAACAACCAGCCATGCCCGGCAAAGGGATGCACGGCACCGAAGTCGCCCAAGCGCACAACAAAGGCCAGCCACAGGGCGATCCAGACCAAAACTACATCGACTACCACCTGCAGCACGCGCTTTTTCCGCCGGGGCAAGCGCAACAGCTGCTGACGAAATTGATCAACCCGATGCCAAACCATATCCGTTCCTTACTCCATGGAAGTCAGGGCAGTGCCGGGAAGAACAACGACACCACGCTCAACCACAACCCCGTAACCTGCATTGCAGCCGGCCTGTAACCAAGCCGCAGCCCCTACCCGAACTCCGCCAGCCAAACTGACGCCGACGCCCAGATGCGCGAAATCCGCCACCACCGCATCGTGATCGACAATCGCACCGGCATTCACAATAACACCGTCTCCAAGACGCGCATTGGTGCCTACCACAGCCATGGCCATAACGGCACAACCACCCCCAACTTCAGCCTTAGGGCTAATCCAAGCTCGCGGGTGCACCACACGCCCAAGCGGGATCTGTGCAGCAGTGAGCGCCTCCTGCCAGCGCTGACGCAGCGCATTGTTGCCCACGGCCGCGATCCCGGCATCGACCTCGCGGGACAAGGCGGCCACAGACTGCAGATTGCCGACTACCGTAATGCCAGACGACTCCGTCAGTTGCGGCCAGCGATCATCCACGAACAACACACGCAGCCAATCACCGGATAGCAATGCCGCCTCGGCAACCGCCTGACCATGACCGCCAGCCCCCAGCACCAGTAAAGTACGCTCCGACTTCATTTACGCTCCAGTTCGCCAGCCCGAAACCTGACGGCCAAGGCCAATAGGGGTGTATAGGCCAGTAC
>MTEW01001720.1_pt3 | contig 12463 bp, 10 predicted proteins | sample 1042681 | NCBI WGS metagenome assembly MTEW01 (sample SAMN06185811, study PRJNA358809) | soil metagenome | isolation source: soil biostimulated with citrate as carbon source | place: India | collected 2015-05-23
CAATCAACAGGCAATCGGGCAAAGGCTCACTGGCGAGCAAGGCCAGCAAGCGCTCCGGCAGCGCTCCCGCTATCGTCGACAGCCCCAGGCTCAGCTCACGCCGCTGCTGAGGCCGGCCCGACTGCCAGCCATGAAGGGTGGTGCTTTGCGCCTCGATACGCAGCAGCGCCGAGCGCTGCTGCCTGCCCAGTGGCAGCATGCGCCCCAAGGCAATGCTGTCGACCTCCACGGCCTCCAGTTGCAACCCGGCCTCCTCGATGATGCTTTCAAGTGGCGCCAGTGCACTCTGCCGGCACGCAGCTACCATCACCTCAGCGCAGCCTGGCTCGACGCTAGAGCCTCCCAGAACCTGAAAATCCAGGGCCAGGTCTTCCAGCGGAAATGGAAACAGCCGTTCGGCGTCAGCCAGCAACTGCGCCTCCATTTCTGGCCCACCCTGTTCCACCGGCAGATGGCACACTTTGCAGATCACCTGGTTGCCCGGCAGTGCCAGCGCGACCCTGCGCTGCCTGAGGCCGCTGCGTCGGTAGGCCCGCCTCAAGGCAGCCGCCACGGCGCCAGGTTCTGCCACCCAATCACTGCCAGCCGGTGATTCGAACGGTTCTTGTACCGAGGCAAGCACCCGGCAGCGCCGGTTACGCCGCTGCAATTGCACAATCCGAACGGAGTCAGGGGCGATTTCCACCCCCAAGAGTGAACCGGCATCCTTGCCGAAGCGTCCTAGCATCGTGGCATCCTTGTTGTCTGTCGCCGCCGTCTGTCGCGACTACCTGCCCCAACCCCGCGTCAACACTAGGCCGCGCCGCCCCATCGAGGCGACGGGCAGCCTGGCCGGTAACCCGGAGAGGCGAAAAAATGCTTATAATGCCCAGCGTTTTTTGGTCCGCCGGACCTGCGTGCAATCCACTCCCAACCTGGACACCGAAAAGCCTTGATACGTCTGCTGAAGTTCTTCTGGTGGTCTTCCGTCGCAGTCATCTGCGCGCTCGTACTCGGTGTGAGCGGTGCGTTTCTGTATCTTAGCCCCAGCCTGCCCTCGGTCGAATCGCTCAGAAGCATCCAGTTGCAGATCCCCCTCAGGGTGTACAGCAGCGACGGCAAGCTGATTGCCGAGTTTGGCGAAATGCGTCGGTCGCCGATCCGCTTTGCGGAAATTCCCCCACAATTCATACAGGCGCTTCTGTCAGCCGAGGACGACAATTTCCTCAACCACTACGGTGTCGACCCCAGCAGCCTGATGCGCGCCGCAACCCAGCTGGTGAAAACCGGCCACATCCAGACCGGCGGCAGCACCATCACCATGCAGGTGGCGAAGAACTTCTTCCTCACCAGCGAGCGCAGCTTCTCGCGCAAGACCAACGAAATTCTGCTGGCGCTGCAGATCGAACGTGAGCTGACCAAGGACGAGATCCTCGAGCTGTACGTGAACAAGATCTACCTGGGCAACCGCGCGTACGGTATCGATGCCGCTGCGCAGGTGTACTACGGCAAGTCGATCCGCGACGTGAGCCTGGCGCAGATGGCGATGATCGCCGGCCTGCCCAAGGCACCCTCTCGCTTCAACCCGCTGGCCAACCCGGTGCGCGCCAAGGAGCGCCGCGACTGGATCCTCGGCCGCATGTACAAGCTTGGCAAGATCGACGAAGCCAGCTACCAGGCAGCCCTGGCCGAGCCGCTCAACGCCAGCTACCACGTGCCCACGCCTGAAGTGAATGCGCCTTACATCGCCGAAATGGCCCGCGCCGAAATGGTCGGCCGCTACGGCAGCGACGCCTACACCGAAGGCTTCCGTGTCACCACCACGGTGCCCAGCGACATGCAGGAAATGGCCAACAAGGCCATCCTCAACGGCCTCTCCGACTACGATGAGCGCCACGGCTACCGCGGCCCCGAAGCACGCTTCCCGGGGCGCACCCAGGCGGCCTGGCTGCAGGAACTGGGCAAGCAGCGCAGCCTTGGCGGCCTGGAGCCGGCCATCGTCACCCAGGTCGAAAAAACCGGCCTCAAGGTGCTGACCCGCAGCGGCCAGGAAGAGCTGGTGGCCTGGGACACCATGAAATGGGCGCGCCCGTTCATCAATAGCAACTCCCAGGGCCGTGCGCCGCAGTCGCCGGCAGACGTGGCCCAGGTCGGTGACCTGGTGCGCCTGCAGCGCCTTGAGGATGGCAAGTTCAAGTTCAGCCAGGTGCCTGGCGCGCAGAGCGCGCTGGTCACCCTCGACCCTTACAACGGCGCCATCCGCGCCCTGGTCGGCGGCTTCTCGTTCGAGCAGAGCAACTACAACCGCGCCATGCAGGCCAAGCGGCAGCCGGGCTCGAGCTTCAAACCGTTCATCTACAGCGCCGCCCTGGACAGTGGCTACACCGCATCCAGCCTGGTCAACGATGCACCGATCGTCTTCGTCGACGAGTACCTGGACAAGGTCTGGCGACCGAAGAACGACACCAACACCTTCCTCGGCCCGATCCGCATGCGCGAAGCGCTGTACAAGTCGCGCAACCTGGTGTCGATCCGCCTGCTGCAGGCCATGGGCGTGGACCGCACCATCGACTACATCGCCAAGTTCGGTTTCAACAAGCAGGACCTGCCACGCAACCTGTCGCTGGCACTGGGCACCGCCACCCTGACCCCGATGGAAATCGCCACTGGCTGGAGCACCTTTGCCAACGGCGGCTACAAGATCACCCCGTACCTGATCGAGCGCATCGAAAGCCGCAGCGGCGAGACGCTGTTTACCGCCAACCCGGCCCGCGTACCACAAGGTGCCGAGGACCAGGCGGGTGTGGCCGCGCCCGAACAGCCGATCAGCACCGCCGCCATGCCGGGCGAGGCACCCGCCGCCTTCGGCCAGGTGGCGCCTGCACCGCAGGCGCCGGCCGTGGCCGAGCAGATAGTCGACGGGCGTACCACCTACATCCTCACCAGCATGCTGCAGGACGTGATCAAGCGCGGTACCGGCCGCCGGGCGCTGGCCTTGGGCCGCACCGATCTGGCAGGCAAGACCGGTACCACCAATGAATCCAAGGACGCCTGGTTCTCCGGCTACAACGCCGACTACGTGACCACCGTCTGGGTCGGTTTCGACCAGCCCGAAACCCTTGGGCGCCGCGAGTACGGCGGCACGGCGGCACTGCCGATCTGGATGAGCTTCATGGGCGCGGCGCTCAAGGACAAGCCTGCGCATGCGCCAGCAGAGCCGGAAGGCATCCTCAGCCTGCGCGTCGACCCGGTCAGCGGCCGTGCCGCTTCGCCGAGCACGCCGAATGCCTACTTCGAGCTGTTCAAGGCCGAGGATTCGCCGCCGTCGGTGGACGAACTGGGCACTGGCGCAGCACCGGGCAGCCCGTTGCCGGCGGATGAAGCGGCACCGATGGATCTGTTCTGAAGCACAGCGGTTAACGCCGCCCCCTACAAGGGACGGCATCATCAGTGCAGCGTGTAAACAAAAAGCCCCGGCTCATACGAGCCGGGGCTTTTTGTGTCGCCAGGCAGCAATCAGCCTTTGAACACGTCATCCACGCTGGTCAGCGGGTAGTGCTTCGGATACGGCAGGGTAGCCACGCCGGATTCGATGGCGGCCTTGGCCACCGCGTCGGAAACGACGGTGATCAGGCGAGCGTCCAGCGGCTTCGGAATGATGTACTCACGGCCGAACTCCAGGCCTTCCACGCCGTAGGCCTCGCAGACTTCCTTCGGCACTGGCAGCTTGGCCAGGTCTTTCAGGGCGATGGCGGCGGCGATCTTCATTTCTTCGTTGATGCGCTTGGCGCGAACGTCCAGGGCACCACGGAAGATGAACGGGAAGCCCAGTACGTTGTTGACCTGGTTCGGGTAGTCGGAACGACCGGTAGCCATGATCACGTCGCTGCGAGTGGCGTGCGCCAGCTCAGGCGAGATTTCCGGGTCCGGGTTCGAGCAGGCGAACACGATCGGGTTGGCAGCCATCGACTTCAGGCCTTCGGCGCTCAGCAGGTTCGGGCCGGACAGGCCTACGAACACGTCGGCACCGTCGAGGGCGTCAGCCAGGGTGCGCTTGTCGGTTGCGTGGGCGAACTGCGCCTTGTACTGGTTCAGGTCGTCACGGCCAGCGTGAATCACACCGCTGCGGTCGATCATGTAGATGTTCTCGACCTTGGCGCCCATGCTCACCAGGAGCTTCATGCAGGAGATCGCGGCAGCGCCGGCACCCAGGCAGACGATCTTGGCGTCTTCCAGCTTCTTGCCGGCGATTTCCAGGGCGTTGATCATGCCGGCAGCGGTCACGATGGCAGTACCGTGCTGGTCATCGTGGAATACCGGGATGTCGCACTGTTCGATCAGGGTGCGCTCGATTTCGAAGCACTCAGGCGCCTTGATGTCTTCGAGGTTGATGCCACCGAAGGTGATCGAGATGCGGCGAACGGTGTCGATGAAAGCCTGTGGGCTTTCCGATTCCACTTCGATGTCGAACACGTCGATACCAGCGAAACGCTTGAACAGAACACCCTTGCCTTCCATGACCGGCTTGGAAGCCAGTGGGCCGAGGTCACCCAGACCGAGGATGGCGGTGCCGTCGGAAATCACCGCAACCAGGTTGCCTTTGCCGGTGTATTTGTAAGCCAGCTCTGGATCACGGCCGATTTCACGCACGGGCTCAGCAACACCTGGGCTGTAGGCGAGGGCGAGATCACGGGCGGTGGCGGTGGGCTTGGAGAGCTCGACGCTCAGTTTCCCCGGACGAGGTTGAGCGTGATATTCGAGAGCGGCGGTTTTCAGGTCTGACATGGTGGGCATTCCGCTATTTACTGTTCTGACGGACCGCCGAGGATACGCAAAGAGCCGGGGAGCCACAAGACTGGTCGGTCACTTGTGTCAAGGCCTTTAGCCTACGACTTTACGCTATAACCCACGGGGCATACGCCTCACAGTGTGTACAATTTAATAGCGAAATGTCTACATCTTTTAGCCTGAAATGCGCTCCAACATGCCCGGATCGGTCAACGGCAACAGCCAGCGTCGCTGCCCGGGCTTCAGGCCGCCCTTACGGGAACGATCCAGCACCCAGCCACGCGCCTCGACCTGGCGCCCCTTGAGGTTATCGAAGAAGCTGGCGGGGAAGTTGCGCTGCAGACGAGCGGGAACCTGCAGCACCACGGCCCCGTCCAGGTTCAGCCAGACCCCGCCACGGTTGCGCTCCACGCCTTCGATGCGGCCCGCAATGATCGCGAAACCCGACTGCCTCACATCCCCGGCACGCACCACAGGCGAACGACGCCACAGCCCGGAGCCAGCCTTGCGCGCAGCCTGCTCGGCAAGCTGCTGGCAAGCGCTGAGGCGCACATTTGGGGCAACCGCGACGCGATAGCCCAAACCCTCGCTGAGCAACTGTGCCTCGATATTGTCGCCATTGCGGCCGTAGATATGCGCCAGCGTGCGGCCGTATTTGTCCTTGGACTGGACGCCCGGCTCCAGCACGACACGCCCGTCGCTGGCCTTGACCAAGGCCTGCAAACGTTGCCTGGCGGACTCGGCATAGGGCTCGCTGTTGCGCCCGTTGCGGCCGATTTCCGGGGCGTTGATACCGATCAGTCGCACGCTGCGGCCATCGACTAGACGCAAGGTATCGCCATCCACCACCTGCCGTACCGCCACCCACTGTGGGCTGTCCGGCAGCGGGCAGAACGCCAGGGCCGGGAAATGCCAGATGACGCCCATAAAAAAGGCGCCCACAAGGGGCGCCTTTTTTTGCAGCAATGCGAAACCCGAGGGGCTCGCCATGCGCATGATTACTTCTTGGTACCGAACATACCGAAGCGATCGGCGAACTTCTGTACGCGACCACCGGTGTCCAGGACTTTCTGCTTACCGGTGTAGAACGGGTGGCACAGGTTGCAAACGTCGATCGACAGGGTGCTGCCCAGGGTCGAACGGGTTTCAAACTTGTTGCCGCAGCTGCAGGTGACTGCAACTACTTCGTAGTTCGGATGAATATCTGCTTTCATGGTCACTTCCTCGAGCTGCGTGCCGCCACCCAACACCAATTGTTGAATACCGCACGTAATTAGGCGGCGAATAATACCAGAGCATCACGCCAACGCAAGTTGTCGCTTGCACCGACCGTCGTCTGCTAGGCTCGCCAGTCTTTGAAACGCCCTCCGAGACTTTTCGCGTGTCCGACGTCATCCTGCGCCTTGCCCTGCCCTCCCCGCTGCGTCGCCTGTTCGACTACAAGGCGCCGGCAAGCATGGCGCGCCAAGCCTTGACCCCGGGCATGCGCATTCGCGTGCCATTCGGCCGCCGCGAAATGATTGGCGTGCTGGTGGAGGTGTGCGAGCAAAGCGAAGTGCCCGCCGACAAGCTCAAGCCGGCCAGCGCCCTGCTCGACCCGGTGTCGCCGATCCCGCCGTCGCTGTTCAAGTTGTGCCTGTGGACCGCCCAGTACTACCAGCACAGCCTGGGTGACACCCTGAGCTGGGCCTTGCCGACCCTGCTGCGCCAGGGCGAACCCGCCGAGATGCGTCAGGAGCGCTTCTGGCACGTCGCCCCCGACGCCCGCCTGGAAGACCCTCGCATCGCCCGCGCACCGCGCCAGCGCGATGCCCTCAAGACCCTGGCCCAGCACCCGCACGGCGTGGCCCACAGCCTGCTGGCCAAGCTCAACCTGAACAAGGACAGCCTCGACCTGCTGCTGGCCAAGGACCTGGTACAGATCGAGGTCCGCCGCCACCTGCCGGCGCTGCGCCACGAACACTGGCTGGCACAGCCGGAACTACCGCTCAACGAAGAGCAACGCGACGCCTTCGACGCCGTGCGCGAAGGCTTTGGCAGCTTCGGCGCCTTCCTGTTAGCCGGTGTCACCGGCAGCGGCAAGACCGAGGTGTACCTGCAACTGATCCGCGAAACACTGGAGGCGGGCAAGCAGGCCCTGGTGCTGATCCCGGAGATCAACCTCGGCCCTCAGACCCTGGCCCGCTTCGAGCAACGCTTCAACGCCCGCATCGCCCTGCTTCATTCGGCGGTGAACGACCGCGAACGCCTGGATGCCTGGCTGGCAGCCCGGGACGGCGAGGCAGACATCATCATCGGTACCCGCTCGGCGCTGTTCACGCCGATGAAGAACCCCGGCCTGATCATCATCGACGAGGAGCACGACGGCTCCTATAAACAGCAGGAAGGCCTGCGCTACCACGCCCGCGACCTGGCGTTGGTGCGTGCCCATCAGGAAAACGTCCCGATCCTGCTCGGTTCTGCCACGCCATCACTGGAAACCCTGCACAACGCGCTGACCGGCCGCTACCGCCTGCTGCGCATGAACCAGCGCGCTGGCGGCGCCCGCCCGCCGCGGATGCTGCGTCTGGATGTGAAGAGCCTGCCACTGGACAGCGGCATCAGCGGCCCACTGCAGCAGGCCATCCGCCAAACCCTGGAGGCAGGCCAGCAAGTGCTGGTTTTCCTCAACCGCCGCGGTTTCGCCCCGACCTTGCTGTGCCACGACTGCGGCTGGCTGTCCGAATGCCCGCGCTGCGATGCGCGCATGACCGTACACCAGCGCTCCGGCGTGCTGCGCTGCCACCATTGCGGCTATGACGAGCGCCTGCCGCAGCAGTGCCCGCAGTGCAACCACGTTGACCTGCGCCCGGTCGGCGCCGGCACCGAGCGCGCCGAGGAACGCCTGAAAGTGCTGTTCCCTGATTACCCGATCCTGCGTGTGGACCGCGACAGCACGGCACGCAAGGACGCCATGCACAACCTGTTCAGCACCATCCAGCGCGGCCAGCCGAGCATCCTCGTCGGCACCCAGATGCTCGCCAAGGGCCATCACTTCCCGCGGGTGACCCTGGTGGCTATCCTCGATGCCGATGGCGGGCTGTTCTCCGGCGATTTCCGCGCCAGCGAACGCATGGCGCAGCTGATCGTGCAGGTTGCCGGGCGGGCCGGGCGGGCCGAGGAACCCGGCAAGGTCATCATCCAGACCCACCTGGCCGACCATCCACTGCTGGTGCAGCTTACCGAGCAGGGTTACTTCGCCTTCGCCGAACAGGCCCTGGACGAGCGCCGCGCCGCCGGGCTGCCGCCTTACTCACACCTGGCACTGCTGCGCGCCGAAGCGCACAAGCCCGGGCAGGCCGAAGCTTTCCTCGACGAGGCCTGCGCCGCCGCCGAGCGCCTGGTGGCGGAACAGCGCCTGCCTGGCATCGAGCTGCTGGGGCCGGTGCCAGCACCGATGGAGCGTCGCGCCGGGCGCTTCCGGGCGCAACTGTTGATACAGGCCAATACCCGGGCGCCTTTGCATCGACTGATCAGCTCCTGGTTGCTAGTGTTGGAGCAGATGCCGAGCGGGCGCCAGGTGCGTTGGTCGCTGGATGTCGACCCGGTAGACCTGTACTGAATCGACCGGCCTAATCGCCGGCAAGCGAGCTCCCACACGTTGCGCGCGCTCTTCTGCGGGAACTGGCTTGCCGGCGATGAGGCCCTCGAACACAACATGGAACCCTTGATGGTTGCACCCCAAAGGTTGGCAACCCGCCCCCGGCCACGGATAATGCCCAGTTTTTCCACCTGCGCATCCAAGCGCTCCACCGCGCTTGCGGTCGAAAAGAGATCCCCATGAAAGACACCATTCGCCAGCTGATCCAGCAAGCCCTCACCCAACTCGTCACCGACGGTGTGCTGCCTGAAGGGCTGTCGCCGGCGATCCAGGTGGAAAACGCCCGGGACAAGACTCACGGCGACTTCGCCAGCAACATCGCCATGATGCTGGCCAAGCCGGCCGGCATGAAGCCGCGCGACCTGGCCGAGAAACTGATCAATGCCCTGCCGGCCAGCGCCGACATCAGCAAGGTCGAGATCGCCGGCCCCGGCTTCCTCAACTTCTTCCAGAACACCGACGCCCTGGCCAACCGCCTGGATGCCGCACTGGCCGACGCCCACCTGGGCGCGCGCAAGGCCGGCCCTGCGCAAAAGGTCGTGATCGACATGTCGGCACCCAACCTGGCCAAGGAGATGCACGTCGGCCACCTGCGTTCGACCATCATCGGTGACAGCGTGGCGCGCGTACTGGAGTTTCTCGGCGATGAGGTGATCCGCCAGAACCACGTGGGCGACTGGGGCACCCAGTTCGGCATGCTGCTGGCCTACCTGGAAGAAAACCCGATCACCAGCGACGAACTGTCCGACCTGGAAAACTTCTACCGCGCCGCCAAGAAGCGCTTCGACGAATCCGAAGAGTTCGCCACCCGCGCCCGCGGTCTGGTGGTCAAACTGCAGGCCGGCGACCCGGACTGCATGGCCCTGTGGACGCGCTTCAAGGACATTTCGCTGTCGCACTGCCAGAAGACCTACGAACTGCTCAACGTCAAGCTGACCATGGCCGACGTGATGGGTGAAAGCGCCTACAACGACGACCTGGCCAACGTGGTCGCCGACCTCAAGGCCAAGGGCTTGCTGGTCGAAGACCAGGGTGCACAGTGCGTGTTCCTCGACGAGTTCAAGAACAGCGAAGGCGAACCTCTGCCGGTTATCGTGCAGAAGGCCGACGGCGGCTACCTGTACGCCACCACCGACCTGGCCGCCGTGCGCTATCGCAGCAACGTGCTCAAGGCAGACCGCGCCCTGTACTTCGTCGACCAGCGCCAGGCCCTGCACTTCAACCAAGTGTTCGAAGTTGCACGCCGCGCAGGCTTCGTCGGCCACCCGATGCAGATGGAGCACATGGGCTTCGGCACCATGAACGGCGCCGATGGCCGCCCGTTCAAGACCCGTGACGGCGGCACCGTAAAGCTGATCGACCTGCTCACCGAGGCCAAGGAGCGCGCCTACGCGCTGGTCAAGGAAAAGAACCCGAGCCTGGCCGATGACGAACTGCGACACATCGGCGAAGTGGTGGGCATTGGCGCGGTTAAGTACGCCGACTTGTCCAAGCACCGCACCAGCGACTACAGCTTCAACTTCGAGCTGATGCTCAACTTCGAAGGCAACACCGCGCCTTACCTTCTGTATGCCTACACCCGCGTGGCTGGCGTATTCCGCAAACTGGGCAAGGGCTTCGATGAAGTCGACGGCAACATCGTGCTACAGGCTGCCCATGAGCAGGACCTGGCCGCGCGCCTGGCGCAGTTTGGCGAAATCCTCAACAACGTCGCCGACAAGGGCACACCACACGTACTGTGCAGCTACCTGTACGACCTGGCCGGCCTGTTCTCCAGCTTCTACGAGAACTGCCCGATTCTTGCCGCCGAAACCCCGCAGCAGCAGCAGAGCCGCCTGCGCCTGGCGGCCCTGACCGGTCGCACCCTCAAGCAAGGTCTGGAACTGCTCGGCCTGGAAACCCTGGAGCGCATGTAAGTTGGCTGCCAAGAAAAAACCTGCACCCAAACGCGGCGCCAGCCGCCAGACGGCACCGGCCAAGCAGCCGATCCCCGGTTGGGTATGGCTGGCGGTAGGCCTGACCGTAGGCGCCTTCATCGTGTTCCTGATGAAACTCGAGCCCGGTGGCGAAGACATCAAGCGCACCAAACCCGAGCAGCAGAAGGCGGAAAAAGTGGCCGAAGCCGGCAAACCGGCGCAGACCACCCCGCAGCAGCCGGTGAAGCCGAAGTACGACTTCTACACGTTGCTGCCGGAGTCCGAGGTGATCGTGCCGCCGGAGGCCGTGCCAGAGAAGACGCCACCCGTCCCGGCCCAGCCGGTGACCCCGGTGACGCCGGCCGAAGCGGCGAAGATCGACACGGCGCGAGCTCAGGCTGCGCTTATGGGCCAGACCCCGCCACCGGCACCACCGGTGATCAAGCCGGCGGCAACAACCCAGTTCTTCCTGCAGGCCGGTTCGTTCCGCAAGCAGGCTGATGCCGACAAGGTACGCGCGCAGATCATCCTGCTGGGCCAGTCGGTGAAGGTGGAGTCGGGCACGGTCAAGGACGAAACCTGGTACCGCGTGCTGGTGGGCCCGTTCAGCAACCGCGAGCAGCTGACCGGGGCGCAGAAGCAGCTGGCCGGGGCAGGTTTCAGCAACCTGCTGCTGCAACAGCGGCAGACCCGTCAGTAAAAAAAAAGCCTTGCCGCTTCGGTGCGACAAGGCTTTTTCATAGGCGCTTCCGGCCTCTTCGCGGGTGAACCCGCTCCCACAGGGCTCTATGGTGCCTGTAGGAGCGGGTTCACCCGCGAATAATTTCAGCGCCCCGCATTCCGCTCGGAAACCTGGCTGTTCAGCGTCCAGAAGTCATACAGCACCCCCACAAGGAACAGCCCGCCGGTAAAGAAGTAGATGATCGCGGTGATCCACTTGCCCTGATACAGCCGGTGCAGCCCAAACACCCCCAGGAAGGTCAGCAGGATCCAGGCGATGTTGTAGTCAATGCGCCCGGACTGGAACCTGAGGTCGGCTTCACGGTCCATGGACGGGATCAGGAACAGGTCGATCAACCAGCCGATGCCCAGCAAGCCCAGGGTGAAGAACCAGATGGTGCCGGTTACTGGCTTGCCGTAATAGAAACGATGCGACCCGGTAAAGCCGAAAATCCATAGCAGGTAGCCAATGGTCTTGCTGTGGGTGTCGTGAAACGGCGCCCCTTGTTGATAACTGTTCATTCATAGCCCCCGTGGGTTATCCGAAAATTTTCTAAGAAAAAATGTGACTTTCTTGTCGCAGGCCGACGTACGGCACCTGGACAATCGACCAACGGATCAAAGATTGATCAAAAAGCTGTTATAAAGTTGCGCGCCCAACACATAACTATTCATAAGAGCTTCATCTATGCCGCCTTTACTCAAGACATGGCTGACCCTCTGCCTATTATTGCCCCTGGCCGCCCACGCCACCAATCGTGAGCAACGTCTTCCCAATGGTTTTACCGGCTACACCACCAATGCCTCGGTAAGACATGCACCGGTCAAGCAGACCGCGCTGCGCACCCGCCCAAGCAATGTCGCCAGCAGCCGCAGCGTGCCCGGTGTGCCGGTCGCCGCCATGTCGCCGAAGCAGAGCAGCGACGTGCTCAGCCGTGCGGTGAATGTGCTTGGTACCCCTTATGTCTGGGGCGGCAGCAGCCCGAAGAAAGGCTTCGACTGCAGCGGGCTGGTCAAATACGCCTTCAACGACGTCGCCGACGTCGACCTGCCGCGTACCTCCAATGCCATGGCTCAGGGCCACGGCGTCAAGGTGGCAAAGAGTGACCTGAAGCCAGGTGACCTGATCTTCTTCAACATCAAGAGCCGCCGGGTGAACCACGTTGCCATCTACCTGGGCAACGACCGCTTCATCCATGCTCCACGCCGTGGCAAGCGGGTAAGCATCGATACCTTGAGCAAGCCGTACTGGCAGAAGCATTACGTGGTGGCCAAGCGAGTGCTGCCGAAAGAACAGCAGCAGCTGAACCTGGCCAAGCGCTGATCTGATCAGCCCTCTCCTGTATCGGCCTCTTCGCGGGCACGCCCGCTCCCACAGGTACCGCGTCGCTCTCGCGGGCAGCGCCATACCTGTGGGAGC
>MTEW01002720.1_pt7 | contig 12312 bp, 9 predicted proteins | sample 1042681 | NCBI WGS metagenome assembly MTEW01 (sample SAMN06185811, study PRJNA358809) | soil metagenome | isolation source: soil biostimulated with citrate as carbon source | place: India | collected 2015-05-23
TGCCAATCCAGCTTGGCACCCCAGAAGTCATTGTCGCTGTCGGTGTATGCGGCTTCATTCCGATCGATGTCCTTCGGCCTGCTGTCGCGCATTTCATACATGGCGAAGAAGAACAGGCGATCCTTCAGGATGGGACCGGATGCCCAGACGTTGGTCTTGTACAGCGGACTGCTGTCCCGGCTGGTGAGGCTGCGCTCGTCGTCGGTGCCGTCGCGATGGTAGTGGTTTTCCTTGGAAGCGGCCCAGCCTGCCGGCTCCAGCGTCACTACGGCGCCCGCTTGGAATTCGTTGCTACCGGAACGCGTGACGGCATTGATCACGCCGCCGGTGCTGCGGCCGAACTCGGCGGAATAGCCGCCGGTCTTGATCTGGAACTCCTCATAGAAATTGAACGGGACCGAGGAGAAGCCCTGGCGGCGATACGGGTCGGTGACATTGAGGCCGTTGATGTAGACGGCGTTCTCCGCCACCGACGAGCCACCGAAGGTCAGGCCGCCGAAGGTGGCGCCTGAGGACACCACGCCCGGTGCCAGCAACGCGACCGAGGCCAGACTCTGGTCCACCGGCAAGCGCGCAATCTCGTCGCGCCGGATATTGGTCGCCGACTCCACCGATCGCACGTCCACGCGATTGACGACGCGGGAACCCACGACCTGGAGCGCATCCAGATTCACCAGCCCGCCTTCATTGCCCACGTTGACGGTGGTCGTGCCGCCCAACGATACCTCGACCGCAATGGGCGTGCCCACGTTCTCGCCGGAACGTTTGACCTGGAGTTGGTAGTCGCCGATTGGCAACTGACTGAGGCGGTAGCTGCCGTCGGCACTAACGGTGACCGTGCGACTCAGGCCGGTAGCCGGATTGGTCAACGTAATCGTGTCACCCGCATTGGCTCGGCCCGCCACGGCGCCGGTGACACTCTGCGCCATCACCATCGGCGCCATCGACGCGATGCACGTGCCCAGCGCGATACATAGCGCCGCTTTCTTCAAGGTCTTGCCGTTCATCCCCGCTCTCTCCTGCTAGGTGTTGAAGTGATCCCGCCCGGTTTAGTGGTTGCCGCCGTCAATCGGCAGCATGGTCCATTCGAACTGGTAGTCCCATTGATCGAAATAGAGATTGCCTCCGCTCCACTCGGCCTCGCCGCGCTGCGAATCCACTGTTTCCGAGCGGAAGTGCTGCTTGGCCGGCACCAAGGGCCGCGAGAAATCGTTGTTGAAACTGATCCGGTAGGCATCGAGGCCACCGAAATAGAAGTCGCGCAGGCCCGCGTCTTCGCTCCGCAGCGCACCGGTGGTCACGTCCACCGGCACCCAGCCGTAGGGCGCCAGGTACATCCAGCCCCAGTCGTGCATGTTGTCGTAGCCGACCGCTTCGTCCGAGTAGGTCCAGCCCGATTGCCAGCGCGCGGGGATGCCGTTGTAGCGCAGCAGCGTCATCAACAGCAGGGTCTGCTGGCCGCAATCGGCGTGGTCCGAATGCAGCGCGTAGTCGCTGATGTTGGAAATCGTGGAGTACTCGCGCGCACCGCCCCAGGGAATCCGGTCCACTGCGTCGAACAGTTTCTTCGCGATGCGGTACGGATTCTTCTCGCCGCCGACCACCTGCGCGGAGAAGCGCTTGATGTCGTCGGTGAAGGCGATGTGCGGGCCGCGCTCGGCCAGGTAGGGCGCCAGCTCCGGCGTCGCCGCCGCGGGCACCACCTTTTCCGGATCGAGGTCGAAATGACGCGCGTGGATGGTCAGCTCGTAGCTGACGGAGAACCGGGTCGGCTGCCCGGCCCGGGCGACCTGTTCCAGATAGGCCGTGCGCTGCGGCGTGCCTTCCGGCGCGATGGATGCTCCTGCCGGCGTGCTGCCGATGAAGCGGATGTGGTCCTGCTGCCCCGGAATCGCCTGCGGATACGGGATCCATGCGCGCACGATCTCGCCGGCAGGTACCGCATCCGGCTTCACCACCAGCGATTGGGTGACCCGCAGGCGGCGTGGCGCGACGCTGTCGGCGCCGGTCGCGCGGGCCTGCTCCAGCGCCTCGCGGTGGTGCGGGTGCAGGCGTTCGAACGGGCCTTCGGAGAAGGGCTTCACCGGCGGCGCGCGGCGTGCGGCGACGTCCGGGTACAACCGGATGAGGTTGGACACCGAACGGCTGAAGTAGCGCTTCTCGCCATCGATGGTCATGCGCTCAATGCGGTTGGCCTGATCCCAGGCGGCGAATTCCTCCGGCTTCAGATCCGGAATCTGCTTGCGCAACTGGGCCAGCACGTCCGCTTCGCCGAGCCGGAAATCCAGGCGGATGCGGCGCATGCGCTCGCGCTCGTATTGCAGCGCGTCACGCTGTTCATCCTCCAGGCCAGGCTGTGCCAGCGCCTGTGCGATGGCCTGCTCGGCCTCGGCGAAGCGGCCCGCGTCCACCTGGGCGACGATCGCCGGCGGCGCGGGCAACGGCAATTCGCCAGCGACGCTGGACGCGGCCAGTGCCATCAGGAGTAATATCGGCCATGCAGTCGCACGCACGCGCACGGAACGCCCGGCACTCCGGTGCTCCCTTCGAATGGAATGGTTACGCTGGCCCCCGCTGGCGTCCACGTCGATCACTGGCCCCTCAGCCGACTGGTCACCGTTGTGTAACACGACCGGAGAACCCGGTCAATAATTTATTCTTGAGTATTTCAGGAAAAGAAGTAAATATTCCTCGGAACCGGCCCCGCCGTTTGCCACCCGTGCAACGCCAGGCCGTCGCATCCGTTCCGAGGGGAGGCAGATGAAACAACACACCGGTCCGGCCCGGCGCCACGCCGCGCCCACATACCCCGGACAAACCTCGCGTCCGACATCCCGTTTCCGAGGTGAGCGCATGCGTTCCCTGTTGCTTTCCGCCCTGCTCGCCCTGCCGGCGAGCGGACTGCTGGCCCGCGAGCCTGCTCAGGTGCTGCCGGTACCGGCCCATGCCGTCATCGGCGTGGAAGACCGCCACCTGGATCCGCAGTACTGGATCGACAAGCTCGCCCAGCCCGAACAGGTCGTCCTGGAGGCGCGCGAGATCGCCGCCCAGAACGAGCGCCTGCACGAACTGGATCGTTCGGTCCACGACATCGAAGGCCTGCCGGAACGCTTCAGCGCCGAGGACGTGCGCGAATGGGTGGGCAAACTGTCCAGCGCGCCCAGCCGCACCTTGTACGACGTGAAGGGCCAGGCCATCGACAAGGCGACCCTCGACGGCATCGTTGCCAATGCGGCGCTGGACGCAGTGCCGGCACAGACGGACGTGCGCTACGCGCTGGTGGTCCGGCGTGCCGATCTGCGCACCTTCCCCACCCGCCTGCGGGTATTCCGCGAACCCGGCGACACCGACATCGATCGGTTCCAGGAGAGCGCGCTGTTCCCCGGCACGCCGGTGTTGGTCCTGCACGAAAGCCGTGACCGGCAGTGGTCGTTCGTGATCAGCCCGCTGTACGCGGCCTGGATCGAAAGCGCCTATCTCGCCGAAGGCCCACGCGAGCAGGTGTTCGCCTATGCGCACCGCACCCCGGTCCTGATCGTCACCGGACCGACCGTGCATACGGTGCACACGCCGGAACAGCCCGGCGTGTCCGAACTGCAGTTGGACATGGGGGTGCGCGTGCCGCTGCTGAGCGAGTGGCCGGCCGACAAGCCGGTCAATGGCCAGCATCCGTATACGTCCTGGGTCATCCAGCTGCCGGTCCGCGGCACCGACGGCAAGCTGGAGCTGGTGCCGGCGCTGCTGCCGAAGAACGCCGACGTCGGCACCGAATACCTGCCGCTCACCCGCGCCAAACTGCTCCGGCAGGGCTTCAAGTTCCTGGGCGAACGCTACGGCTGGGGCCACTCCTACAACACCCGCGACTGCAGCGGCTTCGTGTCCGAGGTCTATCGCAGCTTCGGTGTCGAGCTGCCGCGCAACACCAGCGACCAGGGCGTGAGCCCGGCGCTCAACCGCATCGCCTTCACCGACAAGGACGATCGCGCCGCGCGCATGAAGGTCGTCCGCGATCTGCAGGTCGGCGATCTGATCTACATCCCCGGCCACGTGATGATGGTGATCGGCAAGGAAAACGGCCAGACCTACCTGATCCACGACACCACCGGCATCAGCTACAAGGACGGCCGCGGCCAACTGGTGCGCGCCTCGCTCAATGCCGTCTCGGTGACGCCGCTGGAGCCGCTGCTGGCCGGCGGCGACAAGACCTTCATCGATCGCATCTACAGCATCCAGAGAATCCGCCCCTAAGGCCCCCATGAAAATCACCGAGATCCAGTTCGGCATGCTGCGCGTGCCGTTGAAAACCGCCTTCAAGACGGCCCTGCGCACGGTCGACACGGTGGAGGACATCGTGGTCATCGTGCGCACCGACACCGGCCATGTCGGCTACGGCGAGGCGCCGGCCACGGCGGTCATCACCGGAGACACCCACGGCTCGATCATCGAGGCCATCGCGCGCTTCATCAAACCACGCCTGATTGGCCAGGAAATCGCCAACCTCAACCACATCACCCACCTCATCCAGACCGCGCTGGAGCGCAACACCAGCGCCAAGGCGGCGGTGGAAATAGCCGTCTACGATCTGTTCGGCCAGCTGTATGGCGCGCCGCTGTACAAGATGCTCGGCGGCGGCGACCCGGTCATCACCACCGACATCACCATCAGCGTCGACTACATCGACAAGATGGTGGCCGACTCCATCAATGCGGTGGAACGCGGCTTCGAATCGCTGAAGATCAAGGTAGGCAAGGACATCGGGCTGGACATCGAGCGGGTCAAGGCGATCTATTCGGCGGTCGAAGGGCGCGCATTGCTGCGCCTGGACGCCAACCAGGGCTGGACCGCCAAGCAGGCGGTGTTTGCCATGCACAACCTGGAAGATGCCGGCGTGGTGCTGGAACTGCTGGAACAACCGGTCAAGGCGCAGGACATCGATGGGCTGAAGTACGTCACCGATCGCGTGCATACGCCGGTGATGGCCGACGAGAGCGTGTTCGGCCCCACCGAGGTCATCGATCTGATCAAGATGCGGGCGGCCGACATCATCAACATCAAGCTGATGAAGACCGGCGGCATTTCCAACGCCGTGCGCATCGCCGACATCGCTTCGCTGTACGGGGTGGAATGCATGATCGGCTGCATGCTGGAGACCAGCATCAGCGTCGCCGCCGCGGTCCACCTGGCGGTGGCCAAGTCGCAGTCCATCACCAAGGTGGACCTGGATGGCCCCTCGCTGTGCCAGTTCAATCCGGTGGAAGGCGGGGTCATCTTCAACGAGTCGGAGATTTCCATCACCGACGCCCCCGGCCTGGGCATCCAGACCATCCACGGGCTGGAACTCATTTCGGTCTGACCCTGGACCCACGCGACGCAGGATGGGATAAAGAGCGCACATGCCGCCCCTGGTCAAAATCCGATCCGAACGCGACCACATGTCGGCGATCGAGCGCCGCATCGCCGATTTCATCCTCGAGAACGCCCACCTGCTGCGCGACTATTCCTCGCAGCAATTGGCCAGCGCGCTGGGCATCAGCCAGTCCAGCGTGGTGAAGTTCGCGCAGAAGTTCGGCTTTAAGGGCTATCCGGATCTCAAGTTCTCCATCGGCGAGGCGGTCGCCCGCAACGGCGGGGCGCCGCAGCCGCGGCAGGCCGGCGGCGCGGGCGAAGACGAAGGCGAGGAAAGCGCCTATCAGCGCCTGGAAGCCGGGCTTCGGCGCAGCAAGGCCGCGGCCGAGGAGGAAACCCGGCTGCTCAATCCGGCGGCCGGCATCGAACATATCGCCAGCCTGATCCACGGCGCCGGCAAGGTGTTCGTCTACGGCCTGGGCGATGACGGCCTGTTCGCGCGCGAGTTCGCCATGCGGCTGTCGCTGCTGGGCGTGCTGACCGTGCACCATGCCGATCCCATCCTGATGATGAGCAACCTGTCGGCAACCCGGCCCGGCGACGTGCTGCTGGTGTTCTCGGAATTCGGCAAGCTGCCGACGCTGTCGCAACTCAGCCGCCAGTTCCAGGATGCCGAGGGCAAGGTGGTCTCGATCACCCGGCACACCTCCAATCCGCTGCGCGCGCACGCCGACGCCTCGCTGGTGGTGTCCGCGCACGACGCCGCGCCGCACGTGGAAGCCCTGCTCTACCGTTCCTCGCTGCAGTACCTGCTGGACGTGTTGTTCGTCCTGCTATGCCACCACCACGACGACCGCCATCGGCAGTTGAACATCAACCTGGAACGGATCCAGCACTTGCTGGATTCCTGATTCCCCGCCCCGGAGCCGCCATGGCCTCTGTGTTCCGCTTCGCGCTGTCGAACCTCGCCCTGGCCGCGGCCCTGGCTGCAGGGCCGGGCGCCATTCCTTCCACTCCTGCGATGTCCGCCGGCGTGGACGCGCAACCGGCCACAGCCTGGCAACAGGCGCGGCAACTGGTGCTGGTGATCACCCCGGACTGGAACAGCAGCGCTGGACGCATGCAGACCTTCGAGCGCGACGGCCAAGGCTGGCGTGCGAAGGACGAAGCGCCGGCGACAGTCACCATCGGCCGTAACGGCGCCGCCTGGGGACGTGGCCTGCATCCGGCGCAGGCGGGCGGCCCACAGAAACGGGAAGGGGACGGCAGGGCGCCCGCGGGCGTGTTCACCCTGGGCGAGGCTTTCGGCTATGCCGCGCAACGCGACACCGGGCTGGCCTACGCGCCCATGCAGGCATCGCACTACTGCATCGACGTACCTGCCTCCCCGCTCTACAACCGCATCGTCGACAGCGCCCGGGTCGGCGCCGCCGCGGTCGAAGGTTCCACCGAACCGATGCGCCGCGACCTGCACGCCAACGGCGACATCCGCTACAAGGAAGGCTTCGTGATCCAGCACAACCCCGACAACGTCAGTGGCGCCGGCAGTTGCATCTTCGCCCATCTCTGGAAGGCGCCGGGCGAGGCTACCGCCGGCTGCACGGCGATGGACGAACCGGTCATGGATCGCCTGCTGGGCTGGCTGGACGGGAAGCGGCATCCGGTGTTCGTGCTGCTGCCGGAAGCCGAATACCGGCGCCTGCGCGCCGACTGGCAACTGCCCGCCCTCGCGGAGGCCACCCCGTGAGCGAAGCGCCCGCATCCAATCCCGGGTTCGTCCGTGCGGTGAGCCGCTGGCAAATCGTCGGCCTGTCCATCAACGACGTCATCGGCAGCGGCATCTACCTGCTGCCTGCCGCCACCGCCGTCCTGCTGGGACCGGCCAGCGTATGGGCGGTCCTGCTGGCCGGCCTGGCGGTGGCGATGCTGGTGCTGTGCTACGCGCAGGCGGCCAGCTATTTCGATCAACCCGGCGGCAGCTACCTGTACGCACGCGAGGCATTCGGTCCGTTCGTCGGTTTCGAAATCGGCTGGATGGTCTGGCTGACCCGCATCGCCTCGGCAGCGGCGTTGAGCAACGGCCTGGCGGATGCAACCGCGCGTTTCTGGGCGCCTGCCGCATCCGGCGGCGGCCGCCTGGCGGTGGTGGTCGGATCGCTGGGCCTGCTGACCCTGATCAACGTCATCGGCGTGAAGTCGGCGGCGCGCACCGGCGTGGCACTGGTCATCGGCAAGCTGTTGCCGCTGGCGCTGTTCATCCTCATCGGTGTGTTCTACATCGACGTCGATCTGCTGCGCAGCGGCGAACTGCCGCCGCTGCGCAACCTGGGTGAAGCGGCACTGTTGCTGCTGTTCGCCTATGCCGGTTTCGAGAACATCCCGGCCGCCGCGGGCGAGTTCAAGAATCCGCGCCGCGACGTGCCGTTCGCGCTGCTCACGATGATTGCCACCGTCACCCTGATCTACGCGGCCGTGCAACTGGTCGCGCAAGGCACGCTGGTCGGCCTCGCGGCGTCGAAGACACCGCTGGCCGATGCCGCCGCCAGTTTCAGCGGCGAGGGCCTGGCGCTGATCCTGACCGTCGGCGCGACCATCTCGATCCTCGGCACCAACAGCAACACCATGCTGTTCGGCCCGCGCGTGCTGTATTCGCTGGCCGAGGACGGCTTCGGCCCGCGCGTGCTCGCGAGCATCCATCCACGCTTCCATACGCCCGCCGTGGCGATCGTGACCCAGGGCGTGTTCGCGCTGGCGCTGGCGCTGTCCGGCTCGTTCGTGCAGTTGGCGCTGCTGTCGGTGGTGGCGCGTTTGTGCGCCTACATCGGCACCACCCTGTCGGTGCTGGTGCTGCAGCGCCGCTATGCCAATCACCCCGGCGCACTGAAGTTGCCGGGCGGCCCGCTCATTCCGCTCGCCGCGTTGCTCCTGTCGCTGGGCCTGCTGGCCAGCGCGAATGTCGGCAATCTGATCGCGGCCGCGGTTGCCCTGGGCATCGGCGCACTGCTCTACCTGCTGCGGCGCAAGCCGGCGGTCACTCCCTAGCGGGCGGCCCGCTCGACGGGTTTTGCAGGCGGGCTCTCATCTGCTGGATTTCCGCCTGCTGGCCCTGGAGAATTTCCTCGCACAGCCGGTGCAGATCCGGCGAGCGCAGGTCCGCTTCGCGGCACATCAGCAGCGCCCCGGCATGATGGGGAATCATCGAGCGCAGGAACTGCCGATCGCTGACGCCCCACTGGCCGCGTATGCCGAACCAGCACAGCGCACCGAGAACGAGTCCGCCACAGAGCAGCAACGCATTGGCGCGGCGATCCGGATACATCGCGCGCATCAGCCAGAGTTCGATCAACAGCATGGGCGAAACCATCAACCCCGCCATGTAGACCTGATTGAGGTTGTGGAAGGCATTGCCCGGGCGGTCAACCATGGCGTACATCAGCACGTACATGGCGACGAAGGACAGCAGCAGCATCAGCAACAGCCGTGCATAGGGTCGGGACGCATGAGCGGACACGTCGTGCGTGTCGTGCGGGGAGGCGTGCATCGCTTGGGCTTCCTGTTTCGATTTTTCGCCAGGCCACGCTAGACCGCCGGAGGTCGCGATCCCGTGCATGAAGCCGGTCCTGGATGCAGGGCTGGCGCTCCCGCGCGCAGTGCGCGACGGGCATCGGCGCCTACCGGTTCATGTGCCGAAAGTTCCGCATTTCACGGTTTAATTTATGTACTGCTCAGTTTGATATTCAGGGCACATTGAGGGCGCTAACGGATAATTCACATCACCAGCAGCGAACGGGCGATGCCTTCAGCGCTGGATACCAACTACAAAAATGAGGTTTGAGCGTATGAAGAAGTCCTTGCTTGCCCTGACCCTGCTGGCCGCCCTGCCCTTCGCCGCCTCCGCGGCCGACGGCGTCTCCTACAACTACGTGGAAGGCGGCTATACCAAGACGAACATCGATGGTCCGGATTCCGACGGCTGGGCGCTGAAGGGTTCGGTGGCCGTCCACCCGAACTTCCACCTGTTCGCTGATTACAGCCAGCAGGAAGTGGACGACGTGAAGGTCGACTTCGACCAGTGGCGCGTCGGCGTGGGCTACAACCACGAGCTGTCCAAGCGCGTGGATCTGCTGACCCGCGTGGCCTACGAGAAGGTCAAGACCGATCGCTTCACCACCCCGTCCGGCATCCGCGTCCCGGGCTTCAGCGCCGATGGCTACAGCGTCGAAGTCGGCGTGAACAGCGCGCTGACCAACCGCCTGAACGGCTATGCCCTGGCCGGTTACGAAGACGGCGACGACTACGACGGTGATTTCTACGGCCGCCTCGGCGCGCAGGTGAAGTTCACCCCGAACTGGAGTGCTGCGGCCGACGTGAAGATCGTCGACGGCGGTGATACCCAGTGGTTCGTCGGTCCGCGCTTCAGCTGGTAATCCAGGAAGCACTACCGCCTCCCGCGACGTGTCTCTCTCTCCCCGCGTCGCGACCCGAAGCCCGGCCACAAGCCGGGCTTCTTTTTTGGGGCTCGCGTTTGAGCAGGGCCAGCGTCTGCTCTCCGCATCGAGGAAGATCGAGGGCTTTTCCGATGCAGATCACGTGCCGCGGAATGCCAAACAGCCCTTCCCGACCTCCAAGGAGAGAGTCCTGGAGGCCGGGAAAAGCCAGCCACAATCAGACGGTCAACCCAACGACAAATCGGATTAGCCGGCACCTGCTGCGAAGTAGATGTCGATCGCTCCCATGAACTTGTCTGGGTGCTCCAGGGCCACGCTGTGCCCGCAATTGTTCAGAATGAACACATCGGCCTTGGCAATCTTCCTGGCCATCGGAAGCGACGTCTTCTCGGGGCCGAAGGAACTGTCGTTGGCCCCGTGCATGAGCAACACGGGACAAGTGATGCGTGCGAACTCCTCGTCGGACAACGCGGCCAGGTCGACATAGTGCTGCCGCCCTTGGGTAAACATGCGCTCGAAGTACTCGCGGTACCCCGGTCGGGAGATCGTCTCCCAGCGCAGGTTGATTTCGGCTTCGTCGATTAGCGCCCGGTCGTGCACAGTGCCGTACGCAGAATTCCACAAGGCCTCCCGCGTGACGGGCAGGGACCAGCCGCTGTTGATCGGGCAGCCGTAGGACACCCCGAAGGCCGCGGTCGTGACCACTCCTGCTACCCGAGGATTGATGGCGGCTTCGCGCAAGACGATGCTGCCGGACAGCGAATGCCCGACGAGTACGACCGGGCCCGAACCAGCGTAATCCATGAGGGCTCGCAGTTGGCGCTGCCACATCTGAAGATCGAATGGCTCGCCGTTCGCACGGTACCCCGACTGCCCATAGCCGATCAGATCCGTTGCCAGCACTCGATAGCGGCGGGCCAGCGGACCCAACACCCGCTTGAAGTTGGACGATGTCTGAGCCCCTACTCCGGAGCCATGCATGAAGATGATCGGAAGCCCTTGGCCGCCTTCCCAGCAACGGCATGTGGTTCCTTCGAACGGCAAATCGAATTCACTCAGCGCTTCCATGGGGGGTACCTGTTGTTGAACATTGAAGCCCGCTGGCCGAGCAACCGGCAGGCCTTGAGGATTCGGCCTTCAGCGAGGGCCGCCCAGATTTTCGGCGAAGTAGCGTGCCGTCCGCATGACACCGTAGTCGCTGCGTCCTCCCCAATGCCCGTTTTCCGGGGTAATCAGCGTGTCGTAGAGGATGCCTGCCCGTTGGAAGGCATCGAACAGCTTGACGCCATCAGAGAATGGCACCTCGTGATCGGCCGCGTCGTACATCAAAAGCACCTTGTTCTCGGGCGTCAGGCGCTTCACCAGGTTTCGCGTTGAAATGCTTTCGTAGTAGGCCCGCCCTTCCGGCGTACTGCCGGTCATGCCGAACACCCGCTCCACTACGTAGTCCAGCGAACTCTCCAGGTAATCGGTTGGGCCTTCCCCGGAGACCACTACCTTGTAGAAATCGGGGTACAGCATCGTGGCTCGAAGACTTCCATCACCGCCAGAGGAATGCCCGGTGATACCCACTCGGGTCAGATCCATGTAAGGCCGGCTCGTCGCAAGGCTGCGAATCGCTGCGACATGGTCAGCTGCGCCGGTCGGGTCGGCGGTACCAGTGAATGTGTCCCGGAACGCCGCCGATCGGTAAGCCGTGCCTCGGCCATCTATCGACACGACGATCGCGCCGAGCTCGGCAAAGGCGCTGGCGTTCAAGACGGCGGCACCGTAAAACTGATCGCGGAACGCGGTCGGTGCGTACCGATTCCAATTGCCAGGGTAGATGATCTCGATGACGGGATACTTCTTCCGTGGGTCGAAATCCCTCGGCTTGAAGATGACGCCATACAGATCAGTCTTGCCGTCGGCTGCCTTGGCCAGGACCCGTTCCGGTGGTTTCCAGCCGGTTCGGGTCAACGCGGAGATGTCGGCAGAGCCCAGTTCGGCAATCAGATGGCCTTCCTCGTTTCGAAGCACGTATCTATCCGGCTGGCTGACGGTCGAATAGTCGTCGATGATGGCGCGACCGTCGGGCGACATGGAGACCGTGTGGTCGGCATCCTCGGGAGTCAGCAGTTGCGGTTCGCCGCCCTTCAAGGACACTTTGTACAGGCGGCGATAGACCGCGACGCCCGGCTCCCGCCCGACCGCGGTGAAATACACCGTGCCGTTGATCTCGTCGATGTGCTGGATATCGGCGACAAGCCACTCTCCCTGGGTCACTCGGCCCAGAAGGTTTCCATCCAGGTCATAACGATAGAGGTGGCCCCACCCGTCACGTTCCGAGAACCACAGGATTTCCTTCGACTTGTCGAGCAGCGCAACGTTGGGCGGGTTGTATATGTTGGTGTTGAGTCGGATCTGCTTCTGACCCGCCTCGTGGATGATCTCGGTCGCCGCGCCCGTGCGCAGATCAACACGGATCAAGGCTACTTCACGCCCAACCCGCTTGGCTCCCACCAGGTAGAGCGCATCG
>MTEW01000017.1_pt4 | contig 12157 bp, 14 predicted proteins | sample 1042681 | NCBI WGS metagenome assembly MTEW01 (sample SAMN06185811, study PRJNA358809) | soil metagenome | isolation source: soil biostimulated with citrate as carbon source | place: India | collected 2015-05-23
GCCGACAGGCGCTGCAGCAACAGCGCGGCGCCGCGCTCGCGGATCGGTTCGTCCTGGTCGCGGTAGGGCAGGTGGGTGTTGAAGAAGTAGAAACGGCGGCCATCGGCGATGCGTTCGAACAGCGCCCAGGTGACCATGCGCGGATACAGGTTGCCCCAGGTGATGCTGCCGGCCACTTCGGGCGTGTCCGACAGCCAGAAGTCGCCGGATTCGATCACCTTCAGTTCGTCGCGCAGGTAGAACACGCCCATGTGCTCGTCGCCGGTCCCTTCGGCGTCGCCGCGGCGGCCTACGCCGAACCAGGCATAGCCGGGCAGATGCCGGACGATGTAGTCGCCCTGTTCGGCGAACAGTTCCTGGGTGCCGAACACCGCCGGATGCTGTGCGCGGACGGTGTCCACCAGGATGTCCTTGCGCGCCTGCCAGCGGTTGTCGCCGTCGGCGTCGGTGGGCAGGCGGACGTTGAAGCTCATGACCTTCAGCGGTGCGGCGGCGTTTTCGGCTGCGGATGCGGCCAGGCCGGTCAGGGCGGTGGAGAGGACGAGCAGCAGGGCGGCGAGTCGGCGCATGATTGCGGGTGCGTGCGGGGGAACGCCGGAGTGTAACTGCCACCTTCGTGCATCCGATGACGGGGTGCAGCAGCGCCCGGCGGGGCACGGGACGAGCACTTGAGATTGCCCGATGTTGCATGATTGTGCATGTTTATGCACAATCGGCGCGACGCCGCACAGGTCATTCCCCCATGCACCGCCCGGACATTTCCCCCGCGCCATCGGCGCGCGCCGTCGACGCCGTCGTCTTCGACCTCGGTGGCGTGCTCATCGACTGGAATCCCCGCTACCTGTACCGCCAACTGTTCGGCGACGACGTTGCCGGCATGGAATGGTTTCTCGCCGAGGTATGCAGCCCGGCCTGGAACGCGGCCCAGGACGCCGGCCGAAGCTGGGACGAAGCGGTGGAAGAAGCCATCGCGCGCCATCCGGACCAGGCCGAACGCATCCGCGCCTACCGCGATCGCTGGATAGAGACGCTGGGCGAGGCGCTGGCGCCGACCGTGCAGTTGCTGGACGAACTGCGCGATGGCGGCTGCCGGCTTTACGCGCTGACCAACTGGTCGGGCGAGACCTTCCCGCATGCGCTGGAACGCTATCCGTTCCTGGCCTGGTTCGACGGCATCGTGGTATCGGGCCAGGAGCGCCTGGCCAAGCCGGATCCGGCGATTTTCCATCTGCTGATGGAACGCCACGGCCTGCACGCCGCGCGGACGGTGTTCATCGACGACACGGTGCACAACGTGGAAGCCGCGGCCCGCCTGGGCATGCGGGCAATCCACTTCCGCGACGCGGCGCAATTGCGCGGCGAACTCGCGCGCCTGGGCGTGTCACCGTGGGCGGCACCCTCCCCATGAACACGCTTCCCAGCATCGATCTGCTGCCGGAAGAGCGCCAGCAGCGCATCCTCCAGCGCCTGCACGCGCAGGGACGCGTGCTGGCGGCCGAGCTGGCGCAGGAATTCGCGGTGTCGGAGGATTCGATCCGCCGCGACCTGCGCGAACTGGCCGCGCGCGGACTGTGCCGGCGCATCTACGGCGGCGCGTTGCTGCATGCCCCGGAAGTGAAGCCGCTGCTGCAACGCCAGGGCCAGGACTCCGAGCGCAAGCAACGGCTCGCGCGCGCCGCGCTGGGCCTGCTGCGCAAGGGCCAGACGATCATCCTGGATGCCGGATCCACCAACAGCGCCATCGCCGACGCCCTGCCACGCAACTTCGACCTGACCGTGGTCACCAATGCGCCGGACATCGCCTTCCGCCTGCTCGAGCGCGCCGACGTGGAAGTGCTGGTCGTCGGTGGACGCATCGAACACCGGATCGGCGCGTCCATCGGTGCGCAGGCGGTGCAGGAACTGCGGCGGGTGCGCGCGGACCTGTGTTTCCCCGGCACCTGCGCGGTCGACATCGACAGCGGCCTGTGGGGCAACGACGCCGAGGAATCGCTGTTCAAGCGCGCGATGATCGAATGCAGCGGCGAGACCGCGGTGGTGGTGATGAACGAGAAGTTCGGCGCCGACGCGCGCTTCCAGTTCGCCTCGCCGCACCAGATCGATCACCTGATCGTCGAGCACGATGCACGTGAAAGCCTGTGCAACGCATTCGAACAGCAGGAAATCGCCGTCCATCGCGCCGCCCGGCGCTGATCGTCCTTCCCCCGTTTCATCCAGGAGCACGCCGCCGATGGCTTCCATCGCCACCGCCCCCATTTCCCGCGCCGAGTTCCGCGCCACCCGGCTGCTGTTCTTCGCCGCCGGTTGCGCGGTGGCGGTGTGGGCGGCCCTGGTGCCGTTCGCCAAGGCGCGCACCGGCTTGAACGAAGCTTCGCTCGGCGCGCTGCTGCTGTGCCTGGGCATGGGCTCGCTGATCGCGATGCCGCTCGCCGGTGCCTGGACCACGCGCCAGGGCTGCCGGAGGGTGCTGGTGGCCTGCACCGTGGTCTCCAGCCTGATGCTGCCGTTGCTGGCGTGGGTGCCGTCGGTGTACCTGTTGGGCGCGGTGCTGTTCGTGTTCGGCGCGGCGATTGGCGCGGCCGATTGCGCATTCAACGTGCAGGCGGTGATCGTGGAGGAAGCGGCGGGCCGGCCGATGATGTCCGGCTTCCATGGTTTCTTCAGCCTGGGCGGCATCGTCGGGGCGGCCGGCGCGGCGGGGATGATGTCGCTGGGCATGGCGCCGCTGGCGATGACGGTGATCTGGGCCGCCTTTATCCTGCTCCTGCTGGCCTTCAACTGGCGCGGACTGCTGCCCTACGGCAGCCCGCACGAGGGGCCACTGTTCGCGGTGCCGCACGGGTTCGTGCTGCTGCTGGGCGTGCTGGGCTTCGTGGTGTTCCTCACCGAAGGCGCGATGCTGGACTGGAGCGCGGTATTCCTGACCGAACAGCGCGGCATGGCATCGGCGCAGGCCGGTTTCGGTTACGCCTGCTTCGCCCTGGCGATGACCGCCGGCCGCTTTGCCGGCGACACCATCGTCGCCCGCCTGGGCCCGTCGCGGGTGGTCTGGCAGGGTGGCCTGCTCGCCGCGGCCGGCATCACCCTGTCGGCGCTGCTGCCCGAATGGCAATGGTCGCTGCTGGGCTACACCCTGGTCGGCCTGGGTTGCTCCAACATCGTGCCGGTGCTGTTCACCGCCGCGGGCCGGCAGAAAGTCATGCCGCAGGCGCTGGCGGTGCCGGCAATGACCACGATCGCCTATGCCGGCGTGCTGACCGGGCCGGCCGGCATCGGCTTCGTCGCCCACCACAGCAGCCTGCCGACCGCGTTCCTGCTGCTGGCGGCGATGATGGTCGGCGTGGCGATGTGCGGGCGCGCGCTGCGGACCTGATTCACCCGGCAGCCTGGTCTCAACGCAGCAGCGGCACCTCGATGTAGCTGCTGTCCGCCCAGCGGATCTCCAGCGGCTTGCCGGCGTCGGCCACGGTCTCGTCGCTGACGTCCTTGCCGCTGCCGTAGTTGATCTGCACGTCGCGCTGCTTGTTTACACCCAGCACCACCACCAGCCGGCTGCCGGGTTGCAACTGGCGGCTGGTCAGGCGTTCGCTGCGGAACGGAATGGATTGCGGCTTGCCCGGCGCCAGCAGTTCGCGCTTGCCGCGGTCACGCGCGTGGCTGGCGCGGCCCAGGTGCCAGGACAGCAGGAAATAGCGGCCGTCAGGCAGTTGTTCGTACAGCGCCAGGTTGAGATCGAAGTCGCGCTTGTTGGTGATGAAATCCAACTGGCCGGAGAACAGGCCGGACAGCTCCGCCGGCGCGGTCAAAGGTTCTCCGCGAAACACCAGCGCGCCGTGCGGATCCAGCGTGTCCAGCATCGACAGCGTGGGCGGATTCCAGTCGGCATCGCTGCGATCGGCAAGATCGACGGTCAGCGTGCTGCTCGCCCTGCGCGCGGTCGAAGGCTGTTCCGACAGCACGCCGTCGGCACCCGCGGCGGCGGGATGCAGGTACAGCCGCTGGCGCCGGTTGGCCATGGCATCGAGGGTCGCGGCGTGTTTCCACGCGTTGGCGCCCATCACCTGGTAGTTGATCTGATCCTTCAGCACGTCCGGGCGCGGCGCGCCACGCAGGACGTGGTCGAACCACTGGAAACGCAACGCGGGCAGATCGATCAGCGCAACCGGATCCACTTCGTAGCCTTCCTGCACGCGCGCCGCGCCGGCCTGCATCGAGAAGTGGTTGTACGGCCCGATCAGCACGGTATGGTCCGCCTTCGGGTTGTGCCGCGTGTGCTCGTCGAAGTAGTGCTGCACGCCCACGCGGGCGCCGTCGAAATAGCCGGTGACCGCGAGCACGGGCATGTCGATGCCGGCGAACTCCTCGCCCTGCGGGGTCATCGCCTGCCAGTAGGCATCGTAGGTCGGATGCTCCAGCCAGCGTGAAAACACCGGATTGGGATGGCCGTCGATGGCGGGCAGGTCGCGGTAGGCGCGGCCGCCGCGGTACCAGGCGGCGTCCAGGCGGCGCCAGCGCTGCTCGTCGCCATAGCTCCCGCCGTCCAGCGTCGCGTTGCTGGCGGTCCACAACGGCCACGGGTACAGGAAATTGAGGAAGACGTTGCCCTGCATCGGAATATCGATGCCCGGCGCGGTCGAGGCCGAGGTCATCATCGCCTTCAGCGCGGGCGGATGATGCTTGGCCGCGGCCCACTGGGTGAAGCTGTTGTAGCTGTTGCCGTACATGCCCACGCGACCGTCGCACCACGGCTGCCGGCTGATCCAGTCGATCGCGGCGGCGGCGTCCTCTCCATCGTGCTCGTAGGGCACCGGTGTGCCCGGCGCGCCAGCCTTGCCGCGGCTGTAGGCGACCACGCCGACATAGCCGTGCGCGGCGGCGGCCTTGGCGTCGGACAGGCTCCAGTTGTCGTTGACGTAGATGGTGAAACCGAGCAGGACCGGCTGCGGCGCGGTGACTTTTCGCGGGCGCACCACCAGGCCGCGCAGGCTCGTGCCGTTCGCGCCGGGGATGATCACGTCGCGTTCGATGAGGTAGCGCCTGGCCTCGTCCTCGGCCAGCAGATCCGGCAGGACCGGCAGCAATGCCGCATAGACCGCGTGGAACTGGTACAGCCGCACCAGCTCCAGTGCGTCGGCCTGCTCGATGGCGACCTTGCCGTGCTGTTTTTCCAGCGCGGCATCGAGATCGCGACGCGCGCGCGGCAGATCCGCGCCCATCACCGGCAGGGTGCGGGCGGCCTGGCGATCATCCAGCCGTGCAAACACGCGGCGGAACGCGGCGGCGGGACCGGTCTCGCCGCGAACCTGCGCATCGGCATTGATTTCGTATTGGACGAACAGCACATCGGCCTGTTCCGGCGCCGTTTCGCGGCGCACTTCGCGCAACGCGGCGATGCTGGCAAGCGCGGCCTTGGGTTGTCCGGCCACCATCTGCAGGCGCACCCGGTTGATCAGTTCGCGCTCGCGATCGGGATCCTGGTAACCAGCGAGCAGTTTGCGGGCCAGTGCCGGGATTTGCCGCTCCAGCGCGGCGTCGGCGTCCAGCGGCTGATCCGGCCAGGCGATGCTCTGCGCGTGCAGGCCGAACGGAATCAGCAACCAGGCGATGACCAGCCATCCCGTCATCCTCGGCATCCGTGCCCAATGCCGCTTCCCGTCCCGCCGGCTCCGCGTCCGCATGCGTTGTTCCCGTGGTCTCCGGCTGGCGGCCGGAAGGTCGACGGATGATGCCGGAAGCCACGGCGTCCCGCATCTGCCGCAGGGCAGGTAATGTCGCTTACCGGCGCTTGGGTACGCGCACGCCCAGCACCAGCAGCCACAGGCAGGTGCCGATCTCGCCGAGCGTCGCGGGCAGGGTGATGTAGCCCGCTGCGGCCGTTTCCGCGAAACCGGGTACCAGCAGGCGGGCGAACACGTCGATCACATAGCCCAGGCAGCCCAGCATCAGCAGGATGCCCAGCACGCGCGGCAGCAGGCGCGAGGTGAACACCAGCCAGCCGAACGGCAGCAACCACAATCCCCAGAACAGCTTGGACACCAGGATGCCGTTGGCGTAACCCTTGAGTGCCAGCATCACCTGCGCGTTCAGCGCTTCGGGGGGGAATGCGTGCAGGTAGTCGGCGCCGTCCAGCAGGCTCAGCACGTCGAGCTTGTGCAGGAGGTTGAAGAACGACAGCGGCACGCTGGCCACGGCCAGTGCCACCATCAGCGTGGCGGCGGTCCGGCCATGCGGCGCGAGCAGCCGGTACAACGCCAGCGGCAGCAGCAGGAAGGCGAGGTAGCAGACCAGCCCGGCGGCGATGCCGAGGCGGAACAGGCCTTCGTTCGCGCTGATCTTCGCCACGGTCGCCGCGGCGTCGCCGGCGACCTGGGTCTGCGACGGCACGTAGGCGATGCTGAAAATGCCGGCCAGCACCACGACCAGATACAGCAGGCCGGCGATGCGCGCGGTGGTGCGCGGATGCGGCAGTGCGACGGTGGATTCCATGTTCACGGCGGCTTCCCGAGGGGCTTCAGGGCGCGCGGCGAGGCCATTTCAAGGCCAGCGCGACGATGGTGAGCGACAGCAGGATCTCGATGACGCCGAGCAACTGGTAGAAGCGCCAGGCACCGGGCATGGTCAGCACCATGATCGCGGCGTAGGCCACGCCCAGCACCGCGTTCACCCAGCGGCTGAGGGCGGGTTTCATCACCAGCGACAGGAACACCATCAGCGCCGGTATCGCCATCATGATCGAGGTACCGACGAGCACGTCCTGGGTCACTTCGCCGAGCGGTCCCATCTTGCCGTTGATCATGTTGTCCAGCTTGCCCGGCCGGTACAGGCCGAAGTAGTCGCCGTAGACATAGCACAGCATCAGGCTGGTCCACAGCGCGGACAGTTTTATCTTCACCGGAATCTTCGCGTCCTCCAGCGGAGGCGCGACTTGCTTCGACGATGCCATGGATTCCCCTTGCCGGAAGGTGTCGCGTGACGAACAGGAGTCGGGTGAAAGAGCCGGATGAGACGGTAGCGCCGTGACCGTCCCGCCAGCGACGGCCCGGCGCGGCGGAAGAGCCGACAACGGGCAGGCCAGGCGTCTCTCCTCGCGCGTCCACGCCCGTTGTGGCCGGGGCGACGTTAGCACGGGGCCAGGTCCGGTCCATATGCCGGAAGGAACAGCGACCTTCGTCGGGCGGCCGGGCGTCAGCGCCCGCAAGTACGCCAATGCAGTATGTGGCGGCCGTCGTGGCGGATTCCAACGAACTCGAAGCCGGTGTGGGCGACGTGGCAGGCAAGGAAGGCGTACGGGGCCAGCAGGTCCTGACGTTTGCGCGGTGTATCCGGGAGAAGCCAAATGGATTCCAGCGTGCGCTGGAATGACGGGGATGGATGGGATGGATGAGGTTGAACGGAGATGGCCCGACAGCGTTCAGTGGAAATCGTAACCCGTCGTCCCAGCGAACGCTGGGACCCATTGGCCGTTTGCGCGGTGCATCCGGGCGAAGCCAAATGGATTCCGGCGTGCGCTGGAATGACGGCAGCCGAACCTACAGCGGAAAAGCGCAGATGAAGTGACGGGGATTCGAAAGGGCGGTGGAATCAGAACGCCAGGACCGACCACAGCGGCGCCGGGTCGTCCCAGCGTTCGCGTGCGCCGAGGAATGCCAGTTCCACCAGCACCGCGGCACCGATCACTTCGGCGCCCTGACGGCGCGCCAGCGCCACCGCCGCGCGCAGGGTGCCGCCGGTGGCGAGGACATCGTCGATGACCAGTACGCGGGCGCCCGGCGGCAGCGCGTCGGCGTGGATTTCCAGGCGGTCGCTGCCGTATTCCAGCGCATAGTCCAGGGTCAGCGTGCGTGCGGGCAACTTGCCGGGCTTGCGTACCGGTACGAAGCCCACCTCCAGTTCGCGCGCCAGTGCCGCACCCAGGATGAAGCCGCGTGATTCGATGCCGATCACCGCGTCCAGCGCGACACCGCGCCAGGGCTCGGCCAGCTCGGCCATCGCGCCGGCGAAGCCGTCCGCGTCGGCCAGGACGGGCGTGATGTCCTTGAACACGATGCCGGGCTTGGGGAAGTCGGGGACATCGCGGATCAGATCGGACCAGTGGGACATCGGAAACTCGCCGGGCGGGGGAAGGTGATGCTAGCGCGTCCCGGCGCGCAAAAGAAAACCGCCGGACGGGCCGGCGGTTTTCCAGTGACGGGAACAGCAACGATTCAGAAGTCGTAGCGGACCTGCAACTGCGCCAGGTCCACGTCGGCGTCCTCGATCTCGAAGCGGCTGTATTCGCCACGCAGCGCCACCTTGTCGGTGAAGCGGTATTGCAGGCCCAGGCCGTAGGTGGCGTCGGTGCCGCTGTCGTCACGGGTGCGGGTCACTTCCGGCAGGGCGCGATCCAGATCCCAGCGCTGCACGCCGGCCTTGGCGTAGCCGGAGAACTTGTCGGTGAACGGCACGGTGGCGATTGCGGTCAGCGACACACTGCCGGCCTCCAGCGGACGCCCGAGGTTGCCGCGCGGCTCGAGCTTGCCGAGATCCGAATAGCCGGCTTCCAGTCCGAACCAGTGGTTGAACTGGTAGCCGCCGAATACCGAGAACGCAGTGTCTTCGTCGTCGTAGCGTTGTTCGTCCACGCTGGACTGGCCTGCGCCGACACCGGCGTAGAAACCCTTGGGTTCGGTGGCCTGCGCGCCGAAGGCGATACCGCCCAGCAGCACGGCGGAGAGAACGGCACGGGACAGCTTGTTGTTGTTCTTCATGATGGAACTCCTGCATGCACCGCGCGGGGGAGGGAGCTGCGATGCGTGGGCGACGGGTCCTGGCGGAGTGCCTGGGCAGCCGTCGTGCGGGACAAAGATAGGTACGCACCGGCGGGAAAAAACGGTGAGGAGGGCGATGCAGTTTCCCGTGGATGGAACGAAGGAACCGGGCTTCGGCACTGGACTTTCATCGCGAATCGCGCGCAATGCGCGGTGCGCGCGCATGCAGCACGGCGTTCGGGATGCACTCTCCCGCCGGGACGGGCTAATCGAGCGGGACGGACTTGTCTAAGCTGCGCGCTTCCTGTTCCGAGTCCGCCGCCATGAGCGAACCGCTGTCGATGTACCAGGCTTCCGTTCCGGTCCTGATCCGCGCGCTGCGCAACTTCAAGCACATCCTTGGAAAGGGCCACGCGCACGCGTTGGCGCAAGGCTACGATCCGGCGGTGTTGCTGCAGTCGCGCCTGTATCCGGACATGCTTCCGCTGCTGCGCCAGGTGCAGATTGCCACCGACACCGCCAAGTTCGCACCGGCACGCCTGGCCGGCATCGAGTCGCCGCGCTTCGAGGACACCGAAACCAGCTTCGAGGAATTGCAGGCGCGCCTGGATCGCGCGCTGGAATTCCTCGGCGGCTTCACTCCCGCGCAGATTGACGGCAGCGAGGGCAGGGACGTGGTGCTGCCGCGTCGCAGCGGCGATCAGCACTTCAGTGGACGCGACTACCTGCTGGGCTTCGTGCTGCCGAACCTGCTGTTCCATGTCGGCATCGCCTACGCCATCCTGCGCCACAACGGTGTGCCGCTGGGCAAGATGGACTACCTCGGCGAAGCCTGACGCTTCCTTCGAACGGTGGACGCGCCCGCGGGCGCTTCGCCGGTGATCTGCGCCTGCCGCGCGCGGCTCAGGGTGGCCAGCGCCGCGCGATGGGACCAGCGGACCAGCGCCTGCAGTTCCTCGTCCGGCACCGCGCGCACGTCCACCACCGTCACCCAGCGGTAGCGGCCCAGCCAGCGCGCCGGCTTGATGCCCGGCTGATCGGTCAGTTCGAGGAAGCGTTCTGGCGCCACCTTGAAGCTGAAGCGCCAGCGTTCCGGCGCGCTGGTCTTGAAGTGGGCAAAGCGCTTGCCGCCGACGAAGTACGCCAGCAGGTTGGCCGGTTCGCCCCACTCGGTGGAGGTCGCGCCCGGCAGGGCGGCGCAGAAGTCGCGGGTCTGGGTGACGTCCATGGCTGCGGTCCGGGGAACAAGCTGGCATGATGCCACCGGGGCCCCTCGAGTCGTCGTCATGATGCGTCGCTATCCGGTGGTGCTGTTCCTGCTGTTGACGTTCGTTTTCAGCCTTCCCTTCTACCTGCTGCTCAACCTGTCCTTCGCCAATGCGGAAGGGCGGCGGCTGTACGTCACCGGCCTGATGTGGGGGCCGGCGCTGGCGGCGCTGATCACCTGCCTGCTGGCGCGGATACCGCTGGCGACCCTGGGCTGGCGCTGGCCCGGCGGGCGCGCTGCCTGGCTCAGCTATCTGCTGCCCATCGGCTACGGCCTGTTCGCCTACGGGATCATCTGGATCACCGGCATGGGCAAGTTCTCGACGGAGATCTACCTGCCCTACGCGCGGCGGGTGATCGGCCTGCCCGAAGCGCCGGACGGCGCCATCATCGCGATGATGCTGGCGTTGCAGCTGAGCATGAGCTTCGTGCTCAACGCCGTGATGGCGCTGGGCGAGGAAATCGGCTGGCGCGGCTTCCTCGGTCCGCGCCTGGTGCAGCGGTTCGGCTTCGGAGCGGGCGTGCTGTTCACCGGGTTGATCTGGGCGGTATGGCACTACCCGGTGCTGTTCTGGCTGAATTTCCCCGGCGATCCGCCCAAGCCTTTCGCGATGGCGTGCTTCACCATCATGGTCACCGGCCTGAGCTACGTGTATGCATGGCTGCGTGAAACCACCGGCAGTGTGTGGACCGCGGTATTCCTGCATGGCAGCCACAATGCGGTGATCAGCCTGGTGTTCACCCTGCTGACGGTCGAGACCGGACCCATCACCGTGTACGCGGTCGATGAGTTCGGTTTCATGCTGGCGATCACCAGCGTGCTGATGGCCGCGTGGTGCTGGCGGCAGCGTGCGCGGCGGGATGCCATGCAGGCGGCGCCGGCGGGCGCGCCATCCTGAGCGACGCGGCGGCTCGCGCGAACCATGCGACATTTCGTCGCACGCCCGCCGGATCAGGCACTTGCGCGATGCGTGGCATGCGCATCGCGTCGCGCCGCCGACTAGAATCGCGGTCGTGATCCGGCATCCTGCCCTTTTCCGTCCCTTGGCCCGGTTGGCGCTCTGCGCCATCCTGCTGCTGGCGCTTGCGCCAGCGGTGAGCCGGGTGTTCGGCGCGGGCACGTCCGCGACGACGGCCGGATGGATCGAGCTGTGCACCCCGGGCGGGCTGAAGTGGGTGGACGCGGCCGGCATCGGTGGTGACGACGCGCCTGTCCCCGCTGCCGCCACGAGCGGCGATTGCGCCTATTGCCCGCTGGCGACCTCGTTGCCGTGGCTGCCGCTCGCGCTGGCGATGCTGCTGCCGCTGCTGCCCCGAGCCTGGATTCGCCCGTACTGGCGCGAGCCTTTCCTGCGCGCGTCGATCCGGTTGCGCGGACTCGGCGGACAGGGGCCACCGCGGATTTTCTGAACCACGAGAACCGGGTTGTTCCCGCGGCCGCGTGGCCGCGCACGTGTTTTGGAGAATGCCATGTCCGTTCGAGCATCGATGCGCCGGGTCGCATCGCGCTTTGCCGTCCGCCCGTCATCACGCCTGGGCTGGAGCGCGCTATGCCTGTCTGGCCTGCTGGTCGCCTGTGGGGGACAGCAGGCCGCGCTGCCCGTGCAACCGGCGGCTGTGCTGCCGCCCGCGCTCACGCAGGTGCGCGAATGGCCGTTGCCGGCACCGGCGGGCGCGGCGCAGCCGGATCTGATCGTCACCACGGACGGCCGACGCCTGTTGAGTTGGGTGGAACCGGCGGCGGAAGCAGGGCATCGCCTGCAACTGGCGTGGGCGGAAGGAGAAGGCTGGCGCGCGCCCATCACGGTCGCCGAAGGCGCGGACTGGTTCCTTAACTGGGCCGATACTCCGCACATCCACGCCTTGCCCGACGATTCGCTGTGGGCGCACTGGCTGCGCAGCACGGGACCGTCGCGGATGGACTACGGCATCGACCTGGTGCGCTCCGGTGACGGTGGCCGGACCTGGACGCCGCCACGGCTGGTGCATCCGGCCGGCACCCGTGGCGACCATGGCTTCGTGACCTTCTGGACGCAGGCCGACGATCAGCTCGGCATCGCCTGGCTGGACAGCCGGCAGAAAGCCGCGGCGCCGGTTTCCGCCACGACGCACGGAGACAATCATAACGACAGCCATGCCGGCGG